>VFSW01015227.1_pt1 | contig 10583 bp, 19 predicted proteins | sample 5358111 | NCBI WGS metagenome assembly VFSW01 (sample SAMN11554181, study PRJNA540505) | mine drainage metagenome | isolation source: sediment from site ElyBrook_90M | place: USA: Ely Copper Mine, Vershire, VT | collected 2017
CTTCCACCCGTGATTTTCAGGGTATTTTGCGATCTTGTGTTTCAATCTCATCTCCCTTCGATGCTCCGACTCAGATCCATCCATCAACCTCTGCGCTCGCCTGCGGGGCGTCCTGCTGGAGGATGCGTCGTCGTCGCGAGGGCTGCGCAGTCGAGCAGCGATCGTCGCTTTTTTGACAAGCTCACCAGAGACGCCGAGGCGACGTTCGTTCTGCCGAGCGACGGCGTTCGCTTGATCGCTTCGTGCCGTAGCTTTATAAAAGACGAGATGGAGCTGTTGTTCAGACTCACCAGCCCCAAGGACAACGGGCTGGCGATGAGGCGCCTCAAGGCCGGCTTGTCCGCCTGTTGCGGCGACGACCCATTCTTGATCAATTCTGCCGTGGTACCCTTCTTGGCTGTTCTGGGCAGCGAGACGCTCTGCTCTGGGAGCTGCAGGTGACGAGGTTGACTGTTAATTAAATGAGAGGAATCAATCCTCGATTCTCGTGCGATCATCATCATCACAGGGCCCCGCTTCAGGACCTGATCACTGATCTGTACCGAATCCCGGGATTCCTGACCTGCATTCGCAAGGCTCTCGAATCCGGTGCCATCCAGGACGCATCGTCGATCGGCTGGTTTGCGCTCAGCGTTGCTTCAAAGGTCGGTTCGGTCGCTCTACCTCGTAGCTAAAATTGATGATTGCTTCGCTTCGATTGCAGGAAGAGGAGGCCAGGCGAGACCCGGAGGTTGCACTCATCGCTGGACTGCTGTCGGGTCTGAGTGGCGGCGCGGCAAAGGCCAGTCAGGACCTCAAGGTTGTCCTAGCTGGCGTGGCTGCGGAGGGAGACGTTGGAGGCGGCGCGCCGATGCAGACGCTCGAGGACCTTCAACAGGGCCCCGGAGGACGTCATGACAACGACAGCCCTGACTTCAGGTGGGCGCTTACGTGCCCCCGTCCGGCATGAACATCAGCTTCCCTGATGGTAAAACTCTTTTGCAGATCGATCAAGATTGTACCGACATCCGATGAGGTGAGATTTCAGATGACACATTTTCAGAAGCTGTGATTTGATCGATATCAGTGTCCACTCAGGCCATGTGCATGCGACAACCGTACCTTCCGCGCAAGGGCGAAGAGTGGCAGCTTGGTTCGCCAGAGGCGGCCCTGCTCGACCGGCAGTTCAGGCTCACGCGGGAGGACATGATGAGACCGCTGACAACGTCGATCAAGGCCTTGCTATCGCTCAACGATGAGAGCGAGAGCAGCGGCAAGGTCAACCGCCCGCTGCCTCCCGACATCCAGCGCAACACCTTTCCCATCTCCGCGTTCAAAGGCGTCACATCACAGCCACGGCCATGCCTCAAGATTGCCATCTGGCTTCCTGACAGCCATCGAGCGGCCCGTTTGGCCAAAACCAAGGAGCGGGAGGCGTTCTGGAAAGACTTCGGTCGAAACACGCTGCCGTTGGATTCGCTGGTGTGCTTGGTCAGCCAGCCGAAACAGCAGGGTGGCAAGCCACTCTTGTTCTTTGCTACTGTCGCCCGCAGAGATATCAAAGAGCTCGCGTCGGAGGCGCCCGTTGTCGGCCTCGCCTTGTACAACAAGCAAGATGTTGAGAAGGTGTCGCAACTCATCGGCCAGCAAGGAGCTCGCAATTCTGATCAAAAGCAAATGATGCTCATTCAGGTCAGAGGACGCGCAGATGCAAAGCGCGAACCGGACCGACAGCAGTTGATCCTTTGTTTGTGCCCTTGATTGCAGGTCTCTACGAGCTTCTTTAGCATCAGCCCTCTTCTGAGCGGCCTTCAGAGCATGACATCGATTCCGTTGCGGGACGTGCTGGTTCACCTGAGAGAGCCAACTGACGTTGTAAGCTGCATCAGTGATGACGACCTTGAGAAGGTTAGTGGAGTATGCTAGTCCCGAGTTTGATTCGGCAGGTGTGATACCCATTGCTGTGGAACAGGAGTTCAAGGCCAATGAAAGCCTAGATCTGACGCAAAAGGACGCCATAAAGATCGCCATGACCAAAGACGTGGCCCTGATTCAAGGCCCGCCCGGCACCGGGAAGACCTTCGTCGGCGTGTTCGTTGCCAATGCACTCGTGAGGTCTTCAAAAGAGACGATCCTCTGCGTCTGCTACACAAACCATGCCCTCGACCAATTCCTTGAGGCGCTGCTTGACAAAGGAATCACAGACTTGGTGCGTATCGGCGGCAAGAGCAAGAGTGAGCGGCTGGAGCCTTTCAACTTGAACAGCGGTGCCGGCGGCAGGCGCTATCTTCCGGATAGCATCTTCCGCCGCATCAGTGCCCTACATGACAAGGACAAGTACAAAAGCCAGGTACAGAGGAGGAGGGTTTTACGAGAGGGAATTCACATTCTCACCCAATCGCTCCTGCATTTCTTCAGATATCTGAGCTTGAAAAGTCTCTCCTTGACACCTCACCTGTTGGACCGCCGCCCGACGAGCTGGACCTGTGGTTGCTAATGCACCCTTTTCTGGACAAGGAACACAAGAATGAGATGGATCAACTGAAGAAGAGCCCCTTGCAACTGTCAGTCACGTGGAGGAAGTGGCTGTCGGGCCACAAGCTTGAGGATATTGTGTCTGAACACAGCCAGCAGGGCAAGCAGCAGTACCAAAAAAAGAGCAAACAGAAGGCACCTCGGCGGCCTTGGTTGCGCTCGTACGACGATGTGCTGCCGCTGATGCTTTCTGAAGCTATAGGTCAGGTGGAGATGACGTCGAATGGAACCACGGAACCAGCTGGATCCGATGAGACGTTTCCTACCGCCGTGGCTGAGGTCAACATCTGGGCTCTGAGCTCTGACGATCGCCGCCGCCTCGGTGCCACCTGGCTGTCCGGCCTCCGATCCAGGTTCGTTTATGTCTCCATGTGTTAAACTTCATCATCCTCGCTGCTTCACTGAAAGGAACTTAATGGAGTCACTAAAAGAGAGTTTCCTTGCACTTCATCTCGTGCCGCAGCTGGTGTGAGAAGCTGGCGTCGGTAATGTTTGAGTGCACGGCGGTGCAAGATGAGATCCGCAGCCTGCGCTTTAACTCTGGGGACAGGGATAGGCTGAGAGCCGCACGTGTGATCGGTTGCACAGCCACCGGCGCCGCCAAGTACAAGGATCTGCTTCAGGTGATGAATGAACGTGGGACATCGTTTTGCTGCTTCGAGGCTCATTCCATGCTCCTTCTTCAGGACCCTGCCGTTGCACCCACGATCTTGATGATTGAGGAGGCAGGAGAGCTTCACGAGTCACTAGCGTTGACAAGCCTTAGCTCGAAGACCAAGCAGCTCATCATGGTGCGTTTTTCAGAGACAGGGACTTCATTTTCCTTGAGATCTTCTGTGGACTCGTAGATCGGAGACCAGGAGCAGCTCCCTCCCAAAGTGGAGTGCTACGACCTATCCGTGCAGTCTGGCAGCGGCCACGACTTGAATGTCTCTCTCTTTGAGCGTCTCGTCGTCTCGGGCGTTCCTCATGTGACGCTCGGCGTCCAGCACCGCATGCACCCTCAAATTTCTGACCTTGTCCGGCAGTGCACCTACCCTGATCTCAGAGACCACAGCAGCGTCGAGTCGCACCCGCCGCTGATGGGGCTGCAGCCTGAGCCTGGCCGGGTTTTGTTCATCAATCACGACCAGCCTGAGGTCCAGGAGAAGGGCAAGGGGTGGGCCGCCGACTCGTTCCAGTCCAAGGTTCGCTCGTTTTTCTTTCAGTTTAAGAATGAATGATCACCACACTCTTCATCCTCGCATGCACGTTCCTCAGGTGAACTTGCACGAGGTTGAGATGACGGCCGCTGTGGTGAAGTACATGCTGCAGCAGAACTACCGCCCGAACCAGCTGGTCGTCCTCACGCCCTACCTCGGCCAGCTTCTCGAGCTCCACAAAGAGCTGCGGAAATCAAACTCGGTGGGTGGCAGCGGCCAAAATGGGATCAAGTCGTCCTCCCTCAACGTCAATCGCCCTCGCTCCTCTCATCAGGTGACGCTCGGGGACCTGGACATGAGCGAGCTTCGCAAAGAGGCCCAGCCTCTTCTGCTGAGCGGCCTTTCTTCCACGGTCGCATCCTCAGAGCAGACTTCTGACGCTGAGTCCAGCAACTTGCCAGCAGGCATCCGCGTGGCCACGATCGACAACTACCAGGGCGAAGAGTCGGACGTCGTGATCGCCTCTCTGGTCCGCTGCAACGACGCCGGCAGCGTGGGCTTTCTGAAAGAGCGGCAGCGTATCAACGTGCTGCTCTCCCGGGCCCGCCAAGGCCTCATCATCATTGGCAGCGCCGCAACGCTGCAAGGCGCCAAGAACGCAGATGCACGCAAACACTGGGGCAAGGTAGGTTCTTGACGAGATTGTTTCATGGCTCTTGGCGAATGTTTTTCTCAGGTTTTGAGCATCCTGGACAGCCGCGGGGCCATCGTGCAGGGCCTTCCAGCGCAGTGTCAGCTCCATGGGACCAAGTCGATGTTGGATGCCCCCGCTGCGTTCAGCAAACACTCGCCGCAGGGGGGCTGCTGTGCGCCATGCAAGCAGCCGCTGCCTTGCGGGCACGAGTGTTCTCTGCGGTGCCATGTGTTCGATCGCAGTCATGAGAAGGTTCCTTACCGCGAGCTCATCCACAGCTTCTGCACCCAAGGGCACCTTGTCACACGAGAGTAAGTGGTAAATTTGAAACATATTTTTTCCCTTTCCGATTTTCCCCTTTTCCTCAGGTGCTGGGACGCGAGCGCAGAGTGTCAGACCTGTGTGGAGCTTGTTAAGATAAAAGAGGAGGAGAGGAGGACTCTGCGGAACCTGGTATGTTCCAATGAGCTGAGAGGAGAGATGAGCATTCCAACGATTAGGTACAATTATCGTCTGTGTCTGCACTCAGGATAAGGCTGCAGCCCGGACGAGGGCGGCGGCGCAGCAGAGGCAAGCGGCTCTCGCGGCCAGCATCCAGGTGCTGAGGCGCAAGCAGGTGGCTCTTGAGGAGGCGAAGGAGGCCAGGAAGGCTCAGGTCAAGCTCGAGCTCGAAAAGTCGCTGCTGGACAAGGAGTTGCACCTTCAGGTCTGTGATATCAGCATACATCCTCTTCCACTGTTGGCCACCCATTCCTTCCCCATTCAGGACAAGCTCGGGGTTGTGGAGTTGGCAGCTTGGGAGCGCGAGCAGAGGCAGCAGGCCACAGATCAGATGGGGCAGATGGAGGCTGAGGCCAAAGTTTCGGCCGAGAGGCTGCTGGAGAGAGAGGTGGGATCTGCATCCTTATGTTATGTGGGATTGAAACATCAGTTTGCTTGTTTTTATTATGATGCAGGCTGTCGAAGCGCGAATGCGTGAGGATGAGGCGCTGGCGAGGTTGGAGACGGAGAAGATGGAGAAGCAGGCTAGGGATCTCAAAGCGGAGGACGACTTGAAGCTGCAGAGGATTCAGAACGAGAGGGCAAGGGCGGAGGCAACAGCCTTTGACAAAGAAGCATCTGTCATGAAAGCCATCCCCTCCGCGGCATCCTACATCACGGTGAGAAAGAAGCCCAGTTCACTTGATTTCACTTTCACAGCATAACGAATGTGATTCTCCATACGTATGAAGGTGTCAACTTGGAAGGACAGCTTGGTTGCGGTCGGCGTCGACGGTCATGGACTCAATGCTCTGATGGACAAGCTGCGCTCTGCTGATGCTGAGGCAGCTGCTGGGACTCTGGACGTGGTGTTTCATGACTCTGGTCTCGGCGAAAGCTTGCTCGAGTACGCCTCAGCCAGGGCACCCGAGGATGCTCCTCCCCCATTGGAGCTCAAAGCCCTCTCCCGTGGACTCACTCTGATCGACACCGGAAAGTGGAAGGACGCATTGGAGTACTTCAAGGAGGCAGCAGCGTCGCAGAAGGCAGCAACAGTGGACGGCGGCGCTTCTGCATCCGCCTTGTTGGAGCTCTGCCGAGCGCACCTGAGGCTCCCTCAGCTGGTGAGAGTGCCCTTGGGCCTTGACACGCCAGCGGGCGATGGGATAGGCAGCGTCTTTGCGGCGGCAATCACGCACCTCACTAGAGCCTTGGAAGCAGACCGGATGGCAAGCAAACCGGCGGCGATGAGCGGCAAAGCCGCCTCCCATGCGCAGGCGGCAGGCCATGCGCTCGCCTTCCTGCTGCACCCGGGCACCTCACAGCAGCTGACTGCCTTGCGCGGCATGGCGCTGTCACTGCTTTTACGCAACGCAACTTTGCTCGGCGATTTCCGTGCCTTGGCAGCAGCGGCGGCTGCGGATGGACAGAAATCGGCCTCTCAGCCAAACGCGGCATGGGAGAGGAGGGCTGAGAAGAGCGCTGCTTTCCGGAAGGTGCTTCATCTCACCGGCCTTGCTCCCGTCAAGCAGGCTCTGGCCGACATTGCCGACAAGGTCAGGACTGCTTGAATGTTGATCGGCTCTCTCACACCCTACCCGATTGTCAACTTGTACATCTGATGGTTCAGGTGGGCCTGGACAAAGAGCGCGGCCTGTCGCTGTCGAGCAAGCAGTACAACGCCTGCTTCTACGGCAACCCCGGTGCGATAGATTGGCGATGCAACTGAGCCTTAGAAGGTAACATCTCTTCCCTTCTAGGCACGGGCAAGACGACCGTCGCCCGCCACTACGCTGAGCTCCTGAAAGAGTTGGGGGTCATCCCTGAGTCGCAGGCGAGATCAATTTTCAATGTGCTCTCCAAGAATGAAGTGTTTTGATCGCTCACAGACGCACCTCACGTGCCCTTAACACAGGTCGTTGAGACGAGCGGCGCAAAGCTCGTGGAGGGTGGCGTCGCGGAGCTCAAGAAGCACCTCGCCGCATTGGACAAGGGGGGCGTCCTCTTCCTCGACGAAGCATACCAGCTCAACCCCAAGACGAACCCTCAGGGCGCTCAGGTCTGCGGCAAGGGAAGCAGGAGAGCAGCTTCCGCGTAAGCAGTGAAAGCCCTTCCCAATGTCGTTGTAGGTCCTCGATGCGTTGCTGCCTGAGATGGAGAACCGGAGGGGCAAGCTCGTCGTGGTTTTCGCAGGGTATCAGAAGGACATGGAGGGGCTGATGGCACACAACGAGGGTCTCCCAAGCCGTTTCCCCCGCGTAAGATGTTTTCGGGATCTCTGCTGCAAGATGGAGAACCTCATTTCCATTTCTGTCTTTCCAGGTCTTCACGTTCCCCGACTACAGTGATGACGAGCTTCACGCGATCCTCAAGGGCATCCTGCAGGAGGAGCCGCGATGGAAGCTGAATGATGAGAGGCATGGCCTGATCGCTGCAAAGCGCCTCGGGCGACAGCGCGGCGCCATCGGTTTCGGGAACGCCCGTGCGGTGAGGAACCACCTCGAGCGTGCCCTCGAGCGGCAGGCGTCCCGCGTGCTTTCGGAGCGCGGGGTGGGGCTGAAGCCCGACCCTTGGGAGATTGTTCGCGATGACATGCTGGGCCCCAGGGAGTTGGACGTCAGCAGCAGCTCGGCGCTTCGTCAGCTTGAGGGCATGAGAGGGCTAGACGCGATCAAGAGCGAGGTACGGGTGGTGATGCACTAGAAGGAGGCCACTCCTGATCGTGCTTGAAGCCGACGATCTCTTTCTGTTCCTGCAGGTGAAGAGCTTTCTCGGCCTCGTCCGCACCAACACTGAGCTCGAGGAGCAGGGCAAGCCCATCAAGGAGGTCTGCCATAACAGGGTGTTCCTCGGCAACCCAGGGACGGGTGAGAGATCTCTCCTGAGGGTGTCCCAAGGGATATGCAGATATGCTGCATCATTACGGGAATCCCATGGGAAACAGTGGGGGGGACGGGTGAGAGAGAGGTTGTCTTGTGGCAAGGAAGAGGCAGCTCTCGAGTTTCCCTTTCAATGTAGGCAAGACCACGGTGGCGACACTCTTTGGGGAGGTGCTCCGAGACCTTGGGCTGCTCAGCAAGGGTGACGTCATCGTCAAGAACCCTTCAGACTTCATTGGCAGCGTGCTTGGCGAGTCATATCAGAAGACGGTGGCCATCCTAGATGCTGCTGTTGGCAAAGTGCTGGTCATCGACGAGGCCTACGGGCTCTTCTCGGCCGCCGGCGTCAAAGACCCCTACAAGGTAAATGGTTTTGCTGAATTCAACAGCTTTCGAAAACTTACGGATGCTTGTTGTGTGTGTTTTAGGAAGCTGTCATCGACACGATTGTTGCAAAGGTCCAGGTATGAGCTTGCTCTGAATGCTTGCTCTCTACGCGATATGCGCCTGCTGTGACCGCTCGGCTCATTGAATTCCATTCTGGCGGATGCGTAGGGCGTGGCCGGAGAGGATCGTTGCGTCCTTCTGCTGGGCTACGAGAAGCAGATGGAGGCCATGATGAGGAATTCCAACCCGGGCCTAGCACGCCGCTTCAACTGGTCGCAGCCGTGGAAGTTTGACGACTACAACGACGAGGACCTGCTGTTCATCATGCGCACCGCCGCATCCAAAACGTGAGGCGTTGCAGCAACCAGATGAGACATATGAGAAATCCTCCATCAACGTCCTCCTCTCAGGTACCACTGGGATCTGGATGAAGCGACGCTTTTGGCAGGTCTCAAGGTTCTGGACACGGAGCGGCGCAAACCAAACTTTGGCAATGCCGGCGCCGTCAATTGTTGCAACAACCTGTTGTCAAGTGCGGCGGTGCGTATGGAGAAGCGACTCCAAGGCCTTCCGGCGGCCGAGAGGGCGCGGGCGGGGCCTGTTCCCAGCGACTTCCTCCCGCCCAAGCCGGCCAGGTCTCAGGGCATCTTCGACGATCTCATCGGCTGCAGGTGCGTGAGCCAGCAGGTTGATTCATCAGCAGACAGCAATCGATCAAAATTGACTTGCACTTCATATTGGTGCTTAGCGAGGTGTTCAAGAAGCTGCGCGAGTGGAAAGCGCAGATCGAAGGTTGCAGGAGGCTCGGCAAAGACCCGCTCAGTACCATGGAGCTCAACTTCAGATTCGTGGGCTCCCCCGGTGGGTTCGTCTCACATTTCTGCTCAAACATCTACAGCGCTTTACACCGATGGCGTGCCAGGCACCGGCAAGACCACTGTGGCTAAGCGGGTGGGCATGCTGTTTGAGGACCTTGGACTGCTGGCCTCATCAGAGGTGCACAGCTGCTCGGCGTCGGATTTCACGACAGGCTATGCCAATCAGAGTGGGGGGAAGACTCGCGACATGTTTGAAAAAGCTGTCGGCGGAGTGCTTTTCATCGATGAGGCCTACAGGTGCGAGGGCTTGGCATCCGGCCTGCCAATTAGGTGCTGGATTTGGTTCCTCTGATCTCTCAGAGGATGCTTACAACGGCCGCAGGCTCAACCCCAAGATCGGAGGGCCGATGATGGCTGAGGTCAGTGTTGTAATCTCTCCGTGTCCTTGAATCATTGACATCAAACGTCATCATCGTAATAAACTCAGGCGCTTGACGAGATCGTCCAGATCTTGACTGAGGACCGGTTCATGGGCAAGATGGTCGTCATCTTGGCCGGCTACGAGTCGCAGGTGTGTGACCGGGTGGACTCTCTCTGACCTTTATTCATCGACGGCAACCTTTCGCAGATTGAAGATTTGATGGCCGTGAATCCTGGCTTGAAGAGCAGATTCAGCCAGAAGCTGACCTTCCCAGACTTCCAGCCGTCCGAGGCCTGCGAGTTGTTCAGGATGAGGTTGCAGAAAGACTACGAGCTCGAGCTCTCAAATGAGGCAGAGGCTGCTGTGGAGGGCTGCATGTCTCAGGTGGGCCAATCCACAATGTCGGGCAAGGAAGCAATGTGAATCTTGATTTTCCATCCCGCAGATCATCGCTGCCCCGGCTGGGCGAACGGTCGAGACATCGGCGCCCTCGCCAAGCGCGTTTTTACCGCTTACTCCATCCGCACCTGGGTGTGTGCTTTTCATGATTTGTTCGTCGTGTCTGGTTGCGCTCGCGAATTTGATGGCATGATTCCGACATTTGTTTGCGTCACAGGAGCCCTCCTCCTCCTCAGCAGCAGCAGAGGGCGACCCGTCGCTCGTGTCACTCGCTGTCCTTCAGTCTGCGACAGCTGACCTCCTGAGCTCCAAGGCCGTTCTTCCTGTTGCTGGTTCAGCAGCGGGGATCAGAGCAGACCTTAGGAATGATGCCTGCCAGCGTTTTCATCTGGAAAAATCGTTTTCAGCTCCAGCCATTACAATTTCACATCCAGACCTCGCGACCACCGAAGCTACCAAGCTTCAATCTCATCCTCTCCAAGTGGAAGAGGCTGAGGTTGAGTCAGATGGAGATGTTTTTGGCAGAGTTCAGGTGTGTGTGTGTGTAATGGGCTGCACATTCATTCAGATTGTGCCCCTCACACAACGCTTGAATCATTCTGCAGGTTGCTCTCGAGGAGGCTTGCGCCGAGCTGGGCTACGGGCTCGATGAGGTGGCGGCCATGCTTCGCCCGGGCGGAGAGTACACGCCAGAGCTGATTGCATTGGTCATGCGCAAAGCCAGGTAGGCCGGATGTTCACTGTACAGATCGATTCCGGCTTGTTGCAATGCCGCCGCATCGCATCAGGCTCAAGAGCGAAGGCGAGGTTGTCAGCGGATTGAACCAGCAGAAGGCTGCGTTCCTGGCC
>VFSW01015228.1_pt1 | contig 10582 bp, 8 predicted proteins | sample 5358111 | NCBI WGS metagenome assembly VFSW01 (sample SAMN11554181, study PRJNA540505) | mine drainage metagenome | isolation source: sediment from site ElyBrook_90M | place: USA: Ely Copper Mine, Vershire, VT | collected 2017
CCTTGCGCCGCCCGCTGGCGTCGATGAATTCCTTGGTCGCCTTGGTGACGACGGTATAGCCGTTGTAGTCGAGCCAGTCGACCAGGGGGCGGATCGACGAGCATTCCTGATCTTCAATGATCGCGGTGTAATAGAACGCGCGCAGCAGGGTTCCCCGGCTCTCGAATTCCGCGAGAAGGCGCTTGTAATCGATGTCGAAGCCCAGCGTTTTGGCGGTCGCATAGAGGTTGGCGCCATCGATAAAGAGCCCAATCCTCTCCTCACTACTCCGCATTTCCTGCTCGTTACGCCGGCGTGAACGGGGTTCAATGCCAGCGCCTGCAAGCCGACCGAAAAGGAATGTCCGCTATCCGACTAAAAAGCAACCCGGGCTCGGCGGTCCTTCCTTAATTTCTGGTTTAATATTCGGAACCGAAAAGCAGGTGCGAGAGCCCGGCTCAGGGTCTGGTTTTGCCGACACTTTTGAACCTATCCTCGGCTCCCCCGGACCAATAGGTGCTGGGGGATTTGAGAGACCCAGTCTCGACGCAGCGCCCCCGGGCGAACATATTCCGCCCGGGGGCGTTGCTGCGCCTCCGGTGCCTTGAACTCAGCCTCCCGCGTCCGCCGGACCTGACGGGCCAGCCGACGATGTCAGTCGGCTTTGCCATTCTTCTGCTCGGGCGAGGCGAGCTAGTGCGGTGAATTTGAAGTTCCTATCAGTATAGCCGCAATCTCATCATAGGAACTTCAAATTCAAAGACCGCACTAGAAACAATAACTTGCTAGTGCTCCTTTGATCCCGAAGTTCGCATCAGAGGTCGCCGCGATGATTTGCGAACTTCGGAATCGGAGCACTAGTACTGGCTGCGATCCATGACCGGAACCTGTGCCGCCTGTTCCAGACTTGCGGCTTTGCGTTCGGCTTCAACCGCCAATCGGACCTCCCTGGCGTTCAAAAGCGCCTTGCGAATATTTCTGTCTTCGGAATTGTTGTCGAAGGTAATCAGCCGATTGCAGTGCGCGCAGTTGGTTTGCAGCCCGTCGCGGACCCTGTGCGCGCGCTCGCGAAATATCTGCGAGCATTTCGTGCATTTGATTCTGACTTTTTCATCGATCATGAAATGCCCCCTGAATTCGAGGGCGAAGTCTGCATTCCAGGACTTAACGACGTGTTCGAGGGTTCGCTAAAACTCTCGCGAGATGCGCCGGCAAGGATGGTGAAGAGCCGCACCAGCGTTGGCGATGCGGCAGGCCACACCCTCCACGCGAACCGCGTTGTGCGGCGCTTTCTCCACGAAAGCCGTGCTTCGCCTGCCGGTCCACCTTTCGGCCGAACCGGCTCCAACGTCGGTAGAGAATTTTTAAGCATGAAACCTTTCCGGCGGGCGTGAGGCGGGCGGACAACCTTTTCGACACCGTTGGATCGATATGCTTTGCGGCCGACATGGTGTCGCCTCCGCCGGGGGCGGGCCTCGATGGCTTCGCCATCGGCATCAGGATTGGACGATGCACGCACACGATTGCCGCGAAACGCCGGACTTCCTGCGGGCAGCGCTGGAGCGGTCAAACGATGGTGTCGTGATCGTCGATGGCGATCTTCGCGTGAGCCATTTCAATGCGGCGGCCGAACGCATCTGGGATATGGATCGCGCGGACGTGCTCGGTGGCGATGTGAGCCGTCTGGGGTTGAAGGACCTGCGGGATCATGCCGCGGCGGTTTCAGGTCAGGCGAACGCCGCCGGCGCCATCCAGGAAAACCGCTCAACGGTAACGATCCAGCGCAAGGACGGCAGCCGGATCCGCGCCACGCTATCGCTGTCGCGCGTCGACGGAGGCGGTCAAGGCCGCACCATCGCCTTCGTTCGGGACGTTACCGCCGAAGCGGAATTGCGCGACAGGCTGGCGGTGCACTCATTGATCGCGGACGGGACCAACCGCGCGGTTGTTGTCACCGATCACAAACTCAGGATGGTCTACACCAACGCCGCATTTTCGGAAATGTTCGGGTACTCACCCGAGGAAGCAAAAAGCCGGCAGGCCGACGAGCTGTTTGTGGGCCGGCATACCGACCGCCGGACGCTGGCGAGGTTGCGGCGCCTGATCAAGGCTGAAGGCAGCGGCGAGGAGGAATTCCTAAGCTACGACAGGAACGGCGACGAAATCTGGATCTCGGCCAATGTCAGCTCGTTCCGCAACGATCGCGGGCGGATCAAATACATCTGCGCGCTTCTGACCGATATCACCGAGACCAAGCAGTTGCGCTCGCTGCAGCAGCTGATCATGAGCGCGCTGGCCGATGAGATCCCGATTACCGATATTGCCGATCAGCTTTGCAGGCGCGTAGAGGAGATCGCGCCTGACGTGGTTTCCTCGATACTCCACATCGACGCCGGCGGACTGGTTCATCCGCTTGGCGGCCCCAGCCTTCCCGAAGACTATTCCCGGGCGCTGGATGGCGTCGCGATCGGCCCCGGTGTCGGCTCCTGCGGCTCCGCGGCGTTTTTCGGCGAGCCGGTCCTGGCCGTGGATCTCGATACCGACCCGCGCTGGCAGCCATACAAGACCCGGCCGCTTGAGGTCGGCCTGCGCGCCTGCTGGTCCACGCCGATCAAGGCCAGGGATGGCCGGGTGATCGGAACCTTCGCCTTCTATTTCCGGGAATGCCGTGGCCCAAGTCGTTGGCATCAGCGCATCGTCGATGCCTGCGTGCATCTCGGGGCGATCGCGATCGAGCGCAAGGAGGCGCGGGCCCAGATAGCGCGGCTTGCCTATTACGACGTGTTGACCGGCCTGCCAAACCGGTCGCACCTGCGCGATCTGATCTCCGAAGCGATCGAGGGCTGTGCGGCCGGGCATCACGTTGCGCTGGCATTTCTCGATGTCGACAATTTCAAGGACGTCAACGATACGCTCGGACATTCGGCCGGCGACGAATTGCTGGTCCAGTTTGCCCAGCGCCTGCGTGCGCAGATTCAGCCGGGTGACGTGTTGGGGCGTCTGGGCGGCGACGAGTTCGTGGTCATCCTGCCGAACCGCGACGCGGCCGAGGCCGCGCGGGTCGCCTCGCGGATTACCGACGCCCTGGTGATGCCGCTCGAGATCGGAAACAGGCCGGTGCCGATGTCCGCCAGCATGGGCATCAGTATCTATCCGGACAACTCGACCGACTTCGATACGCTGATACAGCAGGCCGATGCCGCCATGTACCAGGCCAAGCGGGCGGGCCGATCCACCTGGCGCTTCTTCAACGCCGACATGAACGGGCTCGCCGAGCAACGGCTGGTCTTGAGCGCCGCGCTGCGCAACGCGATCGCCAATGATGTCCTGAAACTGCATTATCAGCCACAGATCCGGACCGTCGATGGCTCCATCCATGCCGTCGAGGCGCTGGCGCGCTGGCATGACCTGGCGCTCGGCGAGGTTTCGCCTGCGAAGTTCATACCCCTGGCGGAAGAGTGCGGACTGATCGAGCAGATCGGTCTGTGGTCGATCCGCGAGGCCTGCCGGCAGATGGCGGAGTGGCGCGCATCGGGACTCGATATTCCCTGCGTGTCGGTCAATCTGTCCCCGATCAATTTCCAGAACGTGAACCTGGCGGCCGCGGTCGCCGAGATTCTCGCAGAGCACGGTCTGCCGCCGGAAGTGCTCATGCTCGAGATTACCGAAGGCGTGATCATGAACGAGCGCTCGGTCGCGATCGAGACGATGAATTCCGTCCGCCGGCTCGGGGTGGGGCTGTCGCTGGATGATTTCGGAACGGGTTATTCGAGCCTCAGCCGGCTGACGCAGTTGCCAATTCGCGAGTTGAAGATCGACCGCAGCTTCATGCGCGATATCGAGAGCAACCCCCGGGCGCGGGCGATCGTCACCACCGTGGTCCGGGTGGGCCAGAGCCTGCAACTCACCGTCGTCGCCGAAGGCGTCGAAACCGACGGGCAATGCAAGCTGCTCACCGAGCTCGGATGCGACGTCGTGCAGGGATTTCTCTATGCTCCGGCGCTGTCACCCACCGCGTTCGGGCGCTGGCTGCTCGACCATAGCGCCGGCCGGGCAAGCGCGATGCTCAGGCGCTTCAGTCGATCGCTGTCGCAGCCGCCGGTCGCGTCTTCACCTCGTGTCTCGCCCGGCGTTGGACCGGGTTAGTATCCCGACCGGCTCCGCTGGCGGCACGGTTCGGGCCTCGCGCATTTCTCCGACTTGAAACAAATTACGGAGGACTTCGAGACACCGGATCGGGGAAATTGATTACCGTGCCGTTAAGGTTTTTGCTTGCCTTCGCCGCCTCAGCAGTTGCTTAACGATTGTCATTTATGAAGGTCCAAACTGCCCTGAATGCACGGGATATGAATGCCGGACACCAAGCCGCCACGCCTGTTTCAGCGAGTTCGGCCCACGAGTCCTGAGGCCAGCAAGGCCCAGATCATCGTGAGCCCGAAGACGCCTGCGATCGCCTGCAGGCTGGTCGATTATTCCCGGGGCGGGGCCTGTCTTGAAATATTCCCGATGGTGAACCTGCCGGATCGTATCGAGCTCATCCACGGCAATGTGCGAAAGAAAAGCCGCATTGTCTGGCGGCGGGGAATACGCATCGGCGTGGCTTTTTGAATGGCGCCGGGCAGCCGGTAACGATCGGTGACTCATCGCTGGCCGGAAGCATTCATTCCATCCAGCTCGCCATCCAGCTCGGCCGTGCTCAAAATCCGAGCAGCGCGAGGCCAACCCAACTAAATGCAAACAGGCAACAGACAGCCGCTGCGGCTGACGCCAGGGTCGCAATCGTTTTAGCTGACGGCATGACCAGAACCTCTTGCAGGCGACCATCAAATTGAAACGAACTTTGTGCAACGACTTGTGCTCAAAAATGGCGGGAATTCGCCGGGGAACAAAAACACGCCAACTGTAACCGCGCGGCAACAGAGTGCTTGCCCGCAAAAATCCTTAATCGCTGTCCCTAGTAGGCGAATCGGATGGGGGGAACCGAGGCATGCATCGCTTGTGGGACGGATGGGTAACGGGGCGCCATTTGGCGGCTGCAGCAGCGGCTGTCGCGGCGGCCTTGCTTGCCCTGGTCGTCACATGGTCGGTTTTTCCCGAGTCCTCGCCTCAATCGGCCCGTGATTTCGAAGATTGCGTCGAATGGGCTCAGGCCCAACCCGCATCGAGTGACGAACGCGCCACCTCGATGACGGGCTGCAACGCGCGCTTTGCCGGGCGGCGAAAGGCGGAGGGCGGCTACACCTATTACGATTTCATGCAGGACCGGAAGTTCGATATTGCGGGACCAAATCCGACACCGGAAGAACGAAAGCAGATCGACCGCGAATATATCGGTTACCTCGAAGCCCGGCGGCGGGAAGCCGTCTCGGCTGAATTGGCCGAAAGGCAGAACGAACAGCTTCGCGCCGCCATGGAACGCGCGCATCAGCCGGCGGGACCACCGATGGTACTGACTCCGGCAAATTCCGCAGCCGCAAAACGCCCGGCCGATCGGACGAAAACGCCGCGCTGCACGGATGATTCACTCTCGTGCACCTGGTCCAGGATATCATCGGCTGTGAGGAATGCATTCGCTTCGTCGACGAAGGCAAAGCCTTGAGCGGACGCGGCGCCGATCGGGGGCGCCGTCGGCAACCGGATCGACATACCCGCCCCGCTGCATCATTTTGATGGGTATACCGCGCCGTGTTTGAATTCCATCTGCGCGGGTGGGCATCGGCCCATGCGTCCTCAGGCCGCAATGCAATCCTGGCAAATATTGCTACCTTGGCATCGATCGCCCGGCGGGGAACACCAGGGATGGCAGAGTACATGGCTTATTCCGTCGGGACCGACGGGTACCATATCGCTTTCAAGGCGCTGGATTGCGCCGATGATGTTGAAGCCGCCGAGAAGGCAAGGCGGCTGGTCGAAGATCACGACATCGAACTTTGGTGCGGCGATCGCTTTGTCATGCGGTTTACTCAAGAGCCGGGTAAGACCTCCTGACCTGACAGGCTTGCATCTCGACATGCGCCTGGTCCACGGGCTTGCGGGTCTGCCGGTAGCCGCAGATTCGAGCGGTTGCAGCACGGTGGCGCACATGGCCTGGCCGTCGCTGCGATCCGCGCCTCGCCTGATGGTGCTCTTTTTTTGGACAACGATGCCCGTTTCTTGCCGAGGAGCAGGCGTCGAACACTCGATACTCGTTAGTATTGATTGCCGTGGTTCGCTGCAAGGAAAGCGCAATTTAACTCGATCTTAAAGGCTCGCCGCGACGCTGTCCTTTTCGATTGCCCAAATTTTCCGGGGCTTGAACCGGGCTCCGCGCCCGCGGATATTGACTGGGGCCTTGTTATGCTACAGCCGGATTCCATTATCGCCGAACTGGAAGACGCCGTCAGGAGCGGCTCGTCGGAAAGACGTGTCTCGACCCTTCGGCAGGTAACGGATCTTTTCCTGCATGGCGGGGAACGCCTCAGCGAGGATCAGGTCAAGGTCTTCGACGACGTGCTGTGTCTTCTTGTTACCCGCGTCGAGAGCCGGGCCAGGGCCGAACTCGGCGCGCGTCTGGCGCCCGTCGATTATGCGCCTTTCGAAGTCATTCAACACCTCGCGCGGGACAATGAAATCGCGGTGGCCGGCAGCGTGCTGGCCACCTCCAGCCGGCTGCGGACCAGCGACCTCGTGGAGATTGCGAGCACAAAGGGCCAGGATCATCTTCTGGCCATCTCGGGCCGCACCAACCTGCCGGAAGCCGTCACCGACGTGATCGTCGACCGCGGCGAAGGCAAGGTCATTCGAAAGCTCGCCAACAACGCCAGCGCGCGCTTTTCCGATACCGGCTATTCCAAAATCGTCGTGCGCTCGGAAGCAGATGCCGAGCTGATCGAAATCCTCGGCCTTCGCGTCGACCTGCCTGTCAAATTCCTGCGCGATCTCTTGAAGCGCGCGACCGAGGCGGTACGCGAGCGACTGATGGCTCTGGCGCCTCCCGAACTCCAGGAAGAGATCAAGCGGGTTCTTAAGGCCATCTCGACAGCGGCGCAGGAAAATGCACGGGACTTCAGCCGCGCCGAAGCGCTGATCAAGCTGCTGAATGAAAAGTCCGAACTCGACGACGACGCCATCATCAAATTTGCCGAAGGCAAGAAGTTCGATAATGTGGCGGCGTCGCTCGCGCTTCTCGGCGGTGGATCTACCGAAATGATGGCGCAGTTGCTCGAGGGGCCGCGATCCGACCTGATCCTCATTCCCTGCAAAGCCGCGGGATTTGGCTGGATCGCGGTCGAAAGGATCCTTTGCAATCGCCCGTCCAAGCAAAAGATCGGCGACGAAACGCTGAAAGTCGCTGCGAGCGATTACGGCAGATTGTCGCTGGAGACCGCCCAGCGCACGCTGCGCTTCTGGCAGGTCCACAACAAGCTCGAGAAGTAGTTCGCAGCCATCCTCTTCACAAAAATCCAGCATTGAATACGGCTGGTATTCCAGATGCCAGGGAAGGTCCGGCAAGGTCGCCGAACAGTTATCGCGACGAAAAAATGTTTTAGGTGTCGGTTGAGGGAACGGCGCTTATATTTTGCGCCATGGCTCGCGTTGTGACACCTACCGTCGAAGTATCTGCGCCCGATGGAACCAAATCGCTGTGGGCCGTGGCGCTGCCGCATAGCGAGGCTGTCGCGGCGGTCAGAAGCGTCATCCCGCCCGATCACGTCGCCGAACTCTCAATTCGGCGTTTGCGCCGCAGCCCAAGGCTGGATGGCCTCCGCCCCGGTGAGGTCCGCAAGATAGAAGCCATGAGCCAGCCCAGGCCTGCGCGCGATCCGAGCCAACTGGCGACGTCGACCATCGACATCGTCAGGGGCAAGCGTGCCGGCTTTCCGCGAGCGGAATATCGCGCTTATGCCGTCGCAAGCGATGGTCGTTTTATGGAATTCAAGGAGATCGTTTGCGGCGACGACGACGAAGCCGTCGCCAGGGCAAAACGGCTGATCGGTAATTCTGACATAGAGGTTTGGAACGGCGACCGTTTCGTTATTCGGCTGCTCCACAGACCCAAATAAAGCCGATGTGGTTGATCGGCACTTTGCCGGATTCTGAATGTCCAACTCTCGTCGTCATGCGTCGCCGGGCTGATTTCGATCGGCGCCGAAGAGATCAGCCGGACAGGTCAGAACGGCGAAGCGGTGAAGCCGAGCGGCTGCGCCACGTCGTAGGACGCTTTCGACAGTGGTGCGGCATAGTTGACGGTGAGCGCGCCGAACGGCGAGGCCCAGGTCAGACCGGCGCCGACCGAGGAGCGCACGATGTTGGCATTGGCAAGCTGCAGCGATTGCGTGGAGCCCGGAAACGTCGTCGGCCCGCCGTAGCGAAACACGCTGCCGGCATCGACAAAGGCGATTGCCTTCAGACCGTATTCCGCCGGGACCCCGGGGATGTTGCTTTGCAGTTCGGCCGTCGTCGCCCAGTACATGCTGCCGCCGACATTATCCATCGTCGTGCCGGGCGTGAGGTCGCGGGGACCGAAGCCGTAGGGCGCAAATCCCCGCACCATGGACGGACCGCCGAAGAAGCTGTCGATCAAGGGCACTTGCTTGCCGCCCCAGCCCGCGATGTAACCGCCTTGCGCGCGCACCAGGCCCACCATGTCCTCGTTGATCGAGTGATAGTAGCGCAAGTCTTCGGTGGTTCGCACGAACCTCACGTCGCCGCCGAGGCCGGCGAGATCCTGTTTTAGCTGCGAATTAAAGCCGCTGGTCGGGGCCTTGGTATTGTCGAGCGTAGAGTAGGTGGCGGTGCTGCCGACGGCGGACACCCATTGCGGTCCGGCGGCGGCGGCCTGCTGGATCGCGAGCGAGGGGGTGGCGGCGAGCGACGCCGGATCGATCGTGACGGCCTGCCGCGAGATCGAATAGCGCCACTGCACGCCAAGCTGCTCGGTCAGCGGCGTGCCGAGCAGCATCATCGCGCCGTAACTGTCGGTGCCGTAGGACTGGTAGCTGCTGGAATCGGTTTGTCTGGCGAAAAGATCGACGCCGGCGGAAACGCGGCTGTCGAGAAAATACGGCTCCGTCGCCGACAGATCGACGCCCCGGCCGTATTGGCCGTAGGTGAAGGCCGAATTTACCGCAACGCCGGTGCCCATGAAATTGATGTCGCCAAGCTTGACCTCGGCCAGCCAGCCATCGACGGTGGAATAACCACCGGCGACGTTGAAATCGGCGGTCGCTCGTTCCGCCACCTCGACATCGAGAACGACGCGCTCCGGCACCGAGCCGGGTTTCGCCGTGATCTTGACGGTCCTGAAGTAGTTCAGGTTCTTCAGGCGCCGTTCGGCGCGGTCGATCAGGCCCTTGTTGTAGGCGTCGCCCTCGGCGATGTCGAATTCGCGCCGGATCACGTAGCCACGCGTGCGGATGTTGCCGTGTATGTCGATGCGTTCGACATAGCTGCGTGACCCCTGGTCGATCTCGATCGCCACGTCGATGCGCCTTGCTGCTGTATCGCGCACGGTGCGGGGGGTGACACGGGCGAAAGGATAGCCGAGTTTTGCCAATTCAACCGCAATGACGTCGTCGGTCTTGTCGAGCGCGGTGCCGTCGAACACGGCGCCTTGCCGTACCGGCAACAGGCGGCGAAATTTTTCGCAGTCCAATCCTTCCACATTGCAGACGATCTTGATGTCGCCGAAAGAATAGAGCGGGCCTTCGTCGATCGTAAAGGTGAGCGTGAATCCTTTGGTCGCGGGATCGTATTCGGCCAGCGCCGAAGGCACGCCGGCGTCGGCGTACCCTTTGCTGCGGTAGTATGTTCGCAATTGCTCGCGATCGCCGGCGACGAGGTCCGGATCGTAGACATCGCCGCCGGTCAGGAAACTCAGCATGTTGCTGGCCGAGGTCTTGATCACGGCGGCGAGCTGGCGTTTGCCAAAGGCCTTGTTGCCGATGAAGTTGATCTGCCGCACCGGGGTCCTGGCGCCTTCCGTCACCACATATACGAGGTCGACACGGTCGTTGCCGCGGTCGATGATCTCGGGCCTGACGCCGACATCGTCGCGACCGACATGCCGATAGGCTTCCATGATGCGCCCGACATCGGACTGCACCACGGCGCGTTGCAAGGCGCCGCGTGGCCTGGATTCGACGACCGCCCTGAGTTCGGTGTCGTTGATCTTCTTGTTGCCTTCGAAGGCAACGCGATCGAGCACCGGAGCCTCGTGAAGATGCACCACCAGCCGCTCGCCGGTGCGCGCGATTTCGACCTTGTCGAACAGGCCGGTCGAAAGCATCGCCTTCAGTGCCGCGTCGCGCGCGGATTCGTCGAAGCGCCCGTCGGGCGCGGCATGGAAATACGAACGCACCGTCTCGGCGTCGATGCGGCGATTGCCTTCAACCGTAATCGCCTCGCGCGCCGGTGCCGCCGGTTCGGCTGCGGCGGCTCGCGCGGAAAAAAGCACGAGCGCTGCAATCACGAGCGCGCCTGCGGCTTGCGACCGCAGGCGCCGCCGGTCCGACGCCAGGGATGGCCTCATCACGTCCCGCCTGTTATCCCGCCCGTCAGATCATGATCCGACCGGATTGAACCGGATCATGATCTCATCGCCCTGTTCGAGCACGATCTCTTC
>VFSW01015229.1_pt1 | contig 10582 bp, 11 predicted proteins | sample 5358111 | NCBI WGS metagenome assembly VFSW01 (sample SAMN11554181, study PRJNA540505) | mine drainage metagenome | isolation source: sediment from site ElyBrook_90M | place: USA: Ely Copper Mine, Vershire, VT | collected 2017
CCGCCCGCATCACCGCCGCCGAAACCGCCAAATCCGCCGCCACCGGAGTCGCCTCCGAATCCGCCGCCGCCCCAGCTTCCGCCACCGCCGCCGCGTCCCATCATGTTACCCAGGAACATGCCGGTAAGGAAACCGGTGATTCCTCCTCCGCCGCCCCGGCCAAACAGAGACAGCAGGAAGAAAATTCCAATAATAATGAAAGGCCACGGGATGGAGTTTCCGCGCGGGACTGCGGTGCGGGTGCGGACACGCGCGTCTATGGGAAGCTCAATGTTCTTGGATGCGGCAATTTTCGCGCCGAACTGCTGCGCGGCGGCGAGCGCTGCCGGTCCGTACGAGCCCTGGCGAAGAATCGGGCGGATGCCGCGCAGAATCGAGCCGGCGTCGGCGTCCGTGATGACGGGCTCCAGGCCGTAGCCGATCTCGGCGCGGTCCTTGTGTTCTTTAATCGCGAATAAAATCAGCACGCCCTCGTCGGCGGGCTTTTTGCCGATGCCCCATTGATGATAGAGGCGAGAGGCTACATCGGCAATGTCGTCGCCATCGAGCGAATCGACGGTGACCACGGCCATCTGCGCCCCGGTTGCGCGTTCGAGGATGCCGCAATACACTTCCAGGCTTTGCGCGCTGGCGGCGTCAAAAGTGTGCGCGAAATCGTTGACGTAGCCTGTGGGCTTGAGCTTGGTGATGTCGAGGGCGAAGGCGGGGGAAAGCAGGAGCGCCAGGGCCGCGAGGCGGCAGGCGAGAGAAAATGCGTGAACAGAATGGTGTGAAGCTGCGCGACTTGAGGGTTCGGGACAGAGCAGTCTGTCCCCGTTTTTTCCCCTCATATCGACCGGATTAAGTCCTGACGGCGGAGCTTGAATCCCTCCAGGCGGCCGAGCATGGCCAGGGCGATCTGCTTCGGATCGAAGAACCGCTGGGCCAACGCTAGCACTTCATCGGCGGTGACCTTTTCCACCATCTCCAGCATTTCATCGAGCGTAAAAAAGCGCTTGAAGTAGAGTTCCTGGCGTGCGAGGTTGCCCATGCGGCTCGACGTGGATTCCAGGCCGAGCACGTAGGAACCCTTCAGATGATCCTTGGCGCGGCGCAGTTCCTCCGGCGTGACTTTATGCGACGCGATCTCGCCAAGTTCCTTCACTACCAGCTCGATCACCTTGCCGGCGCTCTTCTGCGAAGTGCCTGCATAAACGAGCATGCAACCGGCGTCGTGATACATCGCCAACTCCGAAAACACGGTGTAGGCGAGCCCCTGTTTTTCGCGAATATTCTGAAACAGCCGCGAACTCATGCCGCCGCCCAAAATCGCATTCAGGATGTAACAGGCGAAGCGCTTCTCGTCGGGCATGGAAATCGACGGCACGCCCAGGTACACGTGCACCTGCTCAAGCGAATTCTTGTTGCGGAAAACCAGCGGCGCGTGCGGCTTCGGCCGCTCCACGGGAGCCAGCTTTCGGCGGGGCTTCAGATCGGCGAATTTTTCCTCCGCCAGGGCCATCAGGCGGCGATGGCTCAAGCTTCCCGCGGCGGTGATGAGGATATTCGAAGGCGAGTAAAAACGCCGGTAATATTTTTCAACCGAATCGCGATCGAAGGAGCGGATGGTTTGCGAAGTGCCCAAAATCGGGCGCCCCAGCGCGTGGCCTTTCCAGAAATTGCTGGAAAAGATTTCGTGAATGAGGTATTCGGGATTGTCCACCTCCATCTTCAGCTCTTCCAGGATGACGCCCTTTTCCTTCTCAATGTCGCCCTTGTCGAACAGAGGATTGCGAACCAGATCGGCCACCACGTCGAAGGCCTCAGGCAAATGCTCATCGAGGATCTTCACGTTGTAGCTGACCAGTTCCTTGGAGGTGAACGCATCCAGGCCGCCGCCGATGGAATCCACGGAACGGGCAATCTGTTCGGCGGTGCGGTTCTTGGTCCCCTTGAAGACCATGTGCTCAATGAAGTGGGTGAGGCCGCTCTGTTCGGGCGACTCCTCGCGCGAGCCGGTGCCGATCCAGACGCCGACGGTGACGCTGCGCACGTGATCCATGCGCTCGGTCACCACGCGGACACCGTTGGAGAGAACGGCGCGCTGGATGTCTCTGTGTTTGGGCGAGGCCATGTAATCCTCAGTTTACCATGTTAAACTAATGGCATGCCGCAAAGTATTGTAGGGATGGAACTTACGGACATCCAACAGGCTTTGGGGCCGTCTGAGCCGGCATTTCGGGCAAAACAAATCTACGACGCCGTGTATCGCCGCCGGATGACGGACGCGGCAGCAATCTCCAATCTCCCAAAAGGATTCCGGGGGGAACTGGAGCTCGGGCTGCCAGAGATTGCGAGGCGCTACGAGTCGTCCGATGGGACGCGGAGGTATCTGCTGCGGCTGGCCGACGGGAAAACGGTGGAGACGGTGTGGATGCCCGAAGGCGAGCGGTCGACCATCTGCATATCGAGCCAGGTGGGTTGTCCCGTGGACTGCAAATTTTGCCTGACGGCATTGTTGGGACTCGAAAGGCATCTGACGGCGGGCGAGATCGCGGGCCAGGTGCTGCGGGTGGCCGCGGACAATTCGCTGGAAGCCGGCGCGGATCGCATCAACATCGTGATGATGGGCCAGGGCGAGCCTCTGCTGAATCTGGCGAATGTATTGAAAGCCGCGCGGCTGATGCTGGATCCACAGGGCATGGGCATTTCGCCGCGGCGCGTGACGCTCTCGACCTCCGGCATTATTCCGAAAATCGAGGAACTGGGGCGCGAGGCGGTGCGGCCGAAGCTGGCGATCTCTCTGAACGCGTCGAACGAGGAGCAGCGGCGTGAGTTGATGCCAATCACGAAAAAGTATCATCTGAAGGAATTGATGGACGCGTGCCGGAAGTATCCACTGCGCCCCTGGGAGCGGCTGACGTTCGAATACGTGCTGCTCGCCGGAGTGAACGATACGGACGCGGACGCGCGGCGGGTGGTGAAGCTGCTGGCGAATTTGAAGGCCAAAGTGAACCTGATTGCGCTGAATCCGGGTCCGGGGATTCCGTTTGGGACGCCTTCGCCGGAGCGCGTCGCTTCGTTTCAGGAGATCGTAAGGAATGCGATGCCGTGCTTCGTGAGGAAACCTCGCGGGCTGGACGTGTTTGCGGCGTGCGGGCAATTGAAGAGGATGGAGACGGGGCTGGTGCAGGTGGAGCCATGAGCACAACTGCGTGGCGTACGTGCCCGAATTGCCGGGGTGCATCTCAAGCGGGCGTACCGCGGAGCAGGTGATGAAAGAGATCGGCGCACCGATTCCTTAGCCATCCAGAGCGGTCGCCTATTTCGACGCGCCCGTGGTTGCGCGGGGCGGGTAGGTCGCTTTACTTTTTGCGATAATGTAAAGCATGGAAGCGACCATTTCGTCGAAGCACCAGATCGTTATTCCCAAAACCATCCGTGAGCAGTTGGGGTTGAAGGCGGGAGATAAGCTCCAATTGAGCCTCCATGAGGGCAAGCTCATTGTGATGGAGAAACCCAAGGCCCCTCACGAAGCCCTCCTGGGCATCGCCAAAGGACTTTACGGGCCGGGTTACCTCAAGAAAGAGCGGGAGAGTTGGCGCTAGCGAGGCTGCGCGCGGTCTTGTCCCAGCACCGGCGGATCGCGCTCGATACCAGTCTGTTCATCTACGCTCTGGAGGGCTACCCACGCTACGCTCCGGTGGCTCGCGAGGTTCTCCGCTGGGTGAGCGAAGAGGGCTCCGGGGTCAGTTCAACGCTAACGATGACGGAGATCCTGGTGAAGCCCCATCTGGCGTGGGAGCCCGGCAGCGTCGCCGAGCTTCGTAGCAGGCTGGAGTTTTATCCGAATCTCGAGTGGATTGCGCCGGAGCTGGAGATCGCAAATCTTGCGGCCCTGGTTCGCGCGCGACATGGGATGAAAACGCCGGACGCGATTGTAGCAGCCACGGCCATCGCCGCCGGGGCAACTTTATTGGTCACAAATGACGCTGGGTTTCGCAAGGTTCAAGGCCTGACGGTACTCATTCTCGACGATCTTGTCGAGTAGGCACGTCCCGACAGGTAATTCTCCACCGGCCGCGAGGCGTCGAATCGCGGCAGCAACTTGGGAGCGTCAGCCCGGCAGTCCGTAATTGCCTTCCCATCGTCGACGATGAAATCCGCAAGGATACGGAGCGGTCCGTGAGGCTCGGGTGCGCCGTCGACAGCCGCCAGTTCGCGGCTCACTGCTTCGCTTTCCCCGTCTCCACGAAATTTTTTAGCCGCACGAACTGCTCTCCTGTGACCATATCCACCGCTGGAGCCCAGGTGTTGAGACCCTTGGCGAGATAGCCCGAGACTGCGTACGTCATCTCCAGCTTGGTGCCGCCCTCGGCTGCCGTGAGCTGAATCTGCATGGTGCCGACGGCTGCCAGCGGTTGCAACGGCCCCATCGCGCCGCTGAACACAACGTACTTGCCTGGAATAAAGTTGATCAGCTCGAAGTGGCGCACGAAGCCGAGGTTCGGCATTTTTTCGCACAGGCAGCCCCCGGGGCGCGGCTCGATGCGGAGGTTGTGCGCGTCATGCGAAAACGTGTGCTCGGGATTCCACCAGTCGCCGATGTTTTGAATGAGTTTGTGAAACACTTCCTCCGGCGGAGCGTTGATCTGTACAACGGTTTTGACCGTGAAGCCCGACGCCGAGGAATCTACCACCTCGGCGCGGGCTAGAAGCGCCGCCAGGAACAGGACCGCCTTCACGGGCGCGGCGGGGGCGTGGCGTGGCCGTCGATCAGCTTCATCGCCGACTTGGTGGCTTCACGATACATGACCTTATTATCAGGCCGGTCGTACACTTCTTCGCGATGGCCAAAGGTGGAATAGAACACGCGGCCCTTGCCGTAGGTCTTCACCCAGGCGACGGCAAAGTCTCCGTCGGTGCGCTTGACGCCCTGGTGCTTCAGGTCGAGTTTGGTCTCGTCCAGGCGCGCCAGCACGCGGACCTTTTCGCGCGAAAATTCCTTGCTGGGCTGGTAAATTTCATCCATCATCATGAACGCCGGCGGAAACGCCTTCATGGCGGGGAAATTCGGATCCTCAACGATCACCGGCGCGAGGAACTGGCCCCAGGGATGGTTGTCGAAATAAGCGCCCATCATTTCGCCGTATTCGGGCCATTTATAAAACGAGTCGATGGAGGAGTGTCCGCCGATGATTCCCTTACCGTCGTCGTGGACGAAGCTCAGCAGCGCGGCCTTCTGTTCGTCGTCCAGCGGGAGTTCACCGGTGGTGTAGAGATAAATCGCGTCGAAATAATCGAGATTCTTCGCATTGCCGGCGGGGATTTTCTTTTTGGTGATGAGCTGCGTGTCGGTGCGGATATAGGTATCCCAGAGGCCAGTATCGTGGCCGATCTTCCACATGGTGGCGAGGCCATTCGAAACGGAATAGTGCTGGAATCCGGCGACTGCGCCAATGGCGAGCAGCTTTTTCTTCTTCGGCGGCTGAGGAGTCTGGGCGCAGGCCAAGGAGGCACACGCGGCGAGGGTGAGGAGAATTTGAAATTTCTTCATGGTTTCCAATCTGCTGTGAAAATATTGAATTCGTAGTGGCTGGTGGACTGATAACTGGAGGCGAAGACGATCTTCGCGCCGTCGGGCGAAAATTCGGGGAACGACGAGAAGACTCCGTAGTTGGTGACCTGCTCCAGGCCCGTGCCGTCGATATTGATCAGGTATAGCTCGAAATCGCTGGAGTCGCAGTGGTGCTTATTGGAGCTGAACAGAATTTTCCCGCCGTCCGGCGTGAAGGTAGGCGCGAAGGAGGCGCAGCCGAAATCGGTGATCTGCTTCGCGCTGGAGCCGTCGGCATTGGAGACGAACAGCTCCATTTTCATGGGCGCGGTGAGATTCTCCTTCAGCAGTTCCTTGGCGCGGGCCTGCTTCTCCGGCGTATCGGGATGATGGGCGCGCCAGACGATCTTCGTGCCGTCGCGCGAAAACACCGCGCCGCCGTCGTAGCCCTCACTGGTGGTCAGCCGCGTCTTCTTGGACCCGTCCTCGTTCATGCTCCACAGGTCCAGGTCGCCCGAGGCGAGCGAGGTATAGATGATCTTCCTGGTCTTCCAGTTCACCGTGGCCTCGGCGTCATAGCCGGGCGCGGTGGTGAGTCTTTTCAGAATCTTCCCGGTGTCGGTAGCGAGGTAAATATCGTAGCTGGGATAGACGGCCCAGACGTAGCCCTTGCTGCGGTCCGGACGCGCGGGGCAAGCGTCCTTGTTTGAACTTGGTCCTTCATGCGTGGACGCGTAGACGATGTGCTTGTTGTCGCCCAGAAAATAGCCGCAGGTGGTGACGCCCTTGCCGTTCGAGACCATGTGCAGGTTCGATCCGTCGGCCGCGTTCATGATGTACATGGCGTCACAATCGTGGCCGTCGCGGGCGGATTGGAAGATCAGGCGCTTGCCGTCCGGCGACCAATACGCCTCGGCATTCTGTCCGCCATGGGTCAACTGGTGGAGGTTCGAAAGGTGCTGCGCGCAGCAAATCACGGGCAGCAGGAAAAGGAATCTCATTAAAGGACATTGTATGCTACCGGTGCCCACATGATGTTACTCTGGTGGGCACCCCGACGGGGTGAAATTTCATTCCCAAATGCAAGGAGACCGGTATGGGTTTATTGGACGAAGCGGAGAAGATCGCAGGCGCAGTGGCGGCCGTCGAAGGCATGAAGAAACTGGACCCCAATGCAGGCATCCTCACCGAAGCCGCCGCGGCGATCACCGGATTTGAAGGCGCCGGCGCGATCGCGGAGCACTTTGAGAAGAAGGAAGAAGAGAGCGGTCAATAGTTCCCAAAGGCCCGCCAACTCCAAGGGCGGGCTGCAGCGTTGATCGAAACCGGAAGATCCTCCAAGAACACACCTGTACTGCTCGATTGTTTTTGGAGGGTCACCAGCCGAGCATGCGAAGTGACATCGGCGACGCCGCTTTGTGTTACCCATTAAATATGAAGCTCGGCATCGATTTCGGAACAACGCGTATCGTTGTGTCCGCCGCGGACCGGGGAAATTATCCGCTGGTGCCTTTTGAAACCGCCGACGGGGTATTCGACTGGTTTCCTCCGCTCATCGCAATGAAAGACGAGGAGCGCTGCTATGGCTGGGACGCGTATTCCAAGCAAGCGGAACCCGGTTGGACCATGGTCCGGTCCATCAAACGGTATTTGGACGATGCGGGTCCGCAGACGCGCCTGGATTTGGGAGGCCGGCTGGTTCCCCTGATGGAATTACTGTGCGGCGTGACGGGCGCGCTGCGTACGGCCTTGCAGGCTCGGTTCGGGGAAACGGAGCCGCTCGAAATCGTGCTGGGCGTGCCCGCGAACGCCAACAGCAACCAGAGGTTCCTGACCGTGGACGCGTTCCGGCGCGCGGGATTTTCCGTGCTGGGCCTGCTGAATGAGCCGTCGGCCGCCTCGATTGAGTTCGGGCATCGCCAGAAGATGGCGGGCCGCATCCTGGTTTATGATCTGGGCGGCGGCACGTGCGATGTGTCGCTGGTCGAGATTGCGGCGGGCACGCACACGGTGCTGGCGTCGGAAGGCATGCCGCACCTGGGCGGCGACGACTTCGATTTGCTGTTGGCCGAAATGGCCATCGGCGAAGAAGCGCTTTCCAAGCTCGACCTGGCCGGGATTTTCCGTTTGGATGAAGAGTGCCGGAGGCAGAAAGAGGCGCTGCATCCCAATTCGCGGAAGATCGTCATCGATCTCGACGTGATTCACGAAGGCATGGGCCAGGCGACAGTCGCGGTGGCGGATTTTTACGAGCGGTGCCGTCCGCTGCTGGCCGAATCGATCGAGGCGACCGCGCAATTGGCCGAAGAGAACGACATTGAAGCGCTGTACGTTACGGGAGGCGGCAGCGAATTGCCGCTGGTTTCCCGCGTGCTGCGCGAGGAATTCGGGAGAAAAGTGAAGCGCAGCGAGTACACGCGCTCGGCGACGGCCATCGGACTGGCGATTCAGGCCGATGCAGCCTCCGGTTACACATTGCGCGAGATGTTCACCCGCAATTTCGGCGTGTGGCGCGAAGGCGACGCGGGAAGACGCATGATTTTCGATCCCATTTTCCCGCGCGGTACGCGCTTGCCGGGCGCGGCCGAGCCTCCTCTGACGGTGCGGCGGAGCTATCAGCCAGTGCATAACGTCGGCGATTTCCGGTATCTGGAAGCAAGCCACGTGGCCGAAGACGCGCAGCCATCGGGCGACATCACGGTATGGGACGAGATTTTGTTCCCGTTCGATCCGGCGCTTGCCGACGCGCATTCCTTCGAAACGGTACCAGTGGAGCATTCCTGGCCGGCGTCACATCAGGAAATCGAGGAGCATTATTCCTGTGACGCGGCGGGTGTGGTGACGGTGGCGATTCGCAACTTGACGTCGCATTATGGGCGGGAGTTCCGGCTCGGACGATGGAGTGGCAAAACCGCGGTGCTGTCGCCGAAGACGCGAAAACGCGTAAAGAAGGCAACGTCTTGATCGCCGGGAAAGTTTTCGATCTGGCGCAGCCGTTGTTCGCCGGGATGCCACATTTTCCGACGCATCCTCCGTTTGCGCGGACGCTGACCAAGGCTCACGGCGAGCAGGTGCTGGTGAACGGCGCGAGCTCGGCGGCGGAGCTGATCACCATGGGAGGGCACGTCGGCACGCATATCGACGCGCTGTCGCATTTTTCCTGCGATGGGAAATTGCATGGAGGCGTCGCGCCGGTGCAGTCCTATAGCGACGGCGTGACGACACTGGGAGTCGATACGGTCGCACCGATTTTCCGGCGCGGCGTATTGTTCGATGTCGCGCGGCTCATGGGAGTGGACGCACTGCCGCTCGATTACGTGATTACGCCGGAGCATTTAGAGGACTGCGGTGTGACACCAAAGGCCGGCGATGTCGCATTAATCCGCACTGGATGGGGGAAATTCTGGGATCATTCTTCGCGATTTATCACCGGCGACGGCGGGTCGGTGGTGCGCGGTCCGGGACCCAAGAAGGCCGGCGCGCAGTGGCTGAGCAAGCACGGCATTTTCGCCGCCGGAAGCGATACGGTGGCGTTCGAGCATGTGCCGTCGCACATGGAGGTCCATGTTCATTTATTGGTGGAGCGCGGCATCCATATTATTGAGTGCTTGAATTTGGAGTCCTTGTCCGAGGCGGGCGTAAAGGAGTTCCAGTTCATCGCGCTGCCGTTGAAGATTCGCGGGGGAACGGGCTCGCCGATCCGGCCGGTGGCGGTGGTGGAGTGATCCTACGGTTTCTTCTCGCCCGCGGCGCTTGACGCGCGCAGGTAGCCGTAAAACCCCAGATCTTCCCCCGTCAGCAGCTTGGTCGCAAAGATGATCTGTCCGGCGTGACCCGAAAAATGTTCCACGACGTGATAGATGGCTTCGAGCACCGTGACCTTATAGTGCTTCTGAATGGTCCTGTGTTCGCTGAGGCGCTCGGGCGGTAACGCCGCGATTAGAGCGGAGGCTTCGTGGACCGTGGCGCGCAGGCGATCCAGTGCGCCCTCGCCAGACCTTGCGTCGAACTCGGCGTCGCGATGGCGGAGATCGGGCGCGCCTCCGACGCCCGATAAAATCCATTGCCGGACGTTGCCTTCCAAATGCAACAGGAGATTGCCGACAGCGTTATCGTTCGATGCGCCGCGCGTCCAAATCTGTTCCGGCGTCAGTTTCGCGACGCAGGTTTCGATGCGGCTGAGCAGTTGCTCCAGCTTCTCGCTCGAAAATTTCAGGAAGACCGATTCGTTCGACATGCTTCTATTGTGGCTCAAGCTTATGCCGCCAGCCCGCGGCAATGCCGGCGATCATGGCGGCGGCGGCGATGACCAGGGAAGCCTTGACGCCAGTGTGGCGCGCAATCTCTCCCCACAGCGTGCTGCCAACGGCCAGCGCTCCCTGAAACACCAGCAGATAGAACGCCAGGGCGCGGGCTCGCATCGGCTGCGGAGGAGTGGTTTGGGCGCATACATTGAACGTCGACATGGCGGTGAGCCAGGCGACACCTCCCAGAATCATCGCCACAGCGGTCACGGGAAACGATTTGAGCAGCGCCAGGCCGAGCGTGGCGACGGCAAACAGCGCGACGCCCGCGGGCGCAAGGTGATCCGGCGTGAAGCGCTTGCGGAGGGGCGCGACCATGGTTGCCCCGGCAACCGAGCCCGCGCCGAGGCAGCCAAGCAGGACGCCGTAGCCGAGCGACGTGCTCTTGAGCTCCTGGCTGGCGACCACGGGCAGCATCGCCCACAGAGCGCTGCCGGCAATGGAGAACATACCCGCACGGAACAGCACCGAGCGGAAGGCTCGCGCGCCGCGGACATAGGCGAGTCCTTCCCACATCGCGGCTCGAAACTGGCTTCCCGTGGCGCGCGCGGCAGGAGGCTTCTCCTGCCATGTCCAGATGACCACGATGACGCCAAGAAAGGAGACCGCGTTGGCGATGAACACCGCGCCCGCGCCCGCCGAGGCCATGACGATGCCACCCAACGCCGGCCCCACCGCCCCCGCGATGTTGAAACCCACGGAGTTCAGCGCAACGGCGGCGGGGCCGGCGTTGGGTGGCATC
>VFSW01015230.1_pt1 | contig 10581 bp, 4 predicted proteins | sample 5358111 | NCBI WGS metagenome assembly VFSW01 (sample SAMN11554181, study PRJNA540505) | mine drainage metagenome | isolation source: sediment from site ElyBrook_90M | place: USA: Ely Copper Mine, Vershire, VT | collected 2017
GTAAAAATCGTCGACCTCCTTGTCTTCGGCGGACTCACCGTCGATGAAGCCGCCGCGTCGCTTCAGATTTCGCCCGCCACCGTCGATCGCGAGTGGCGTATGGCACGTGCCTGGCTTCGGCACGAATTGAAATCACCGGACGGAGGCTGAGACCGCGCGATGGACGCCGATCGCTGGCGCCGCATCCAGGAGTTGTTTCACCGCGCCGCGTCGCTCGATGCCGCCGCACGCGGCGAGTATCTCATCGCTGCCTGCGCCGATGACCACAATCTTCGCCGCCAGGTCGAAACCCTGCTCGCCTGCGATCAGCCCGGCCTCAGCGCATCGTTGCCGCTCACCGCCCCCTCCGCGATCGCCACTTCTTCATCCTTCCCCAACTACCGCATCCTGCGTGTGCTCGGCGAAGGCGGCCAGGGCACGGTATACGAAGCCGAGCAGCAGAACCCGCGCCGGCTCGTCGCCTTGAAAGTCATTCGCTACGGCCGCTCCGCCGGCGAGCGCGTGCGCCGCATGTTCCAGCGCGAAGTCGAAACCCTCGGCCGCCTCGAACACCCCGGCATCGCCACCGTCTACGAGTCCGGCGTCGCCGACGACGGCCAGCCTTTCCTCGCGATGGAACTCATCAAGGGCATCCCGCTCGACGAGTGGCTCGCCCAACAACCCGCAGTTTCAAACCTTTCCAAACGCGACCTCGCTTCGCGCCTGCATCTGTTCCGAGCCATCTGCGACGCTATCTCCTACGCCCACCAGAACGGCGTCATTCATCGCGATCTCAAACCTTCGAACATCTTCGTGCTCGAAGCCGGCGACACGACGGCCAGCAGTTCGCCTTCGCTGCGCCCACCCGCCAAGATCCTCGACTTCGGCCTCGCCCGTCTCATGACGCCCGACACCGAAGGCTCCACCCTCACCGAGACCGGCATGGTGCAAGGCAGCATTCAGTACATGAGTCCGGAGCAGGCGCGCGGCGACACCGCCCACATCGATGTGCGCTCGGACATCTACTCACTCGGCATCATTCTTTATCTGATGCTCAGCGGGCATCATCCGTATCTCGATCCAGGCACCGGCATCCTCGACGCGCTGGCAAAGATCATCCACGCGCCGCCGCGCCCGCTCCGCACCTGGTTCCGCCGCCTCGACGAAGATCTCGAAACCATCACGCAGAAGACGCTCGACAAAGATCCCGCGCAGCGCTATCAAAGCGTCGCCTCCCTCGCCGGCGACATCGATCGCTATGAGTCGGACCTGCCTCTCATCGCGCGCCCGCCGAGTACGATCTATCAAGCCCGCAAGCTCATCCGCCGTCACCGCGCCGCCTTCGCTCTGCTCTCCACCGCGCTCGCGCTCGCCATTGGTTTCGTCGCCATGCTCGGCGTTGAGTCGCACCGCGTGCGCCTCGAACGCGACCGCGCTGAGCAGGAGGCCGGCACCGCGCGCGCCGTGTCGAACTTCCTTGTCAATCTGTTCCGCGAAACCGATCCCACCGACACCCACGGCGTCGTGACGGCGGCCGATCTGCTCCGCACCGGCAAGGCGCGCGTCGACAATGAACTGCGCAATCAACCGGAGCTGCGCGCGCGTCTGCTCGATAACTTCGGCAGCGCCTACGACGCGATCGGCCCGGCCAAGGAAGCGGTGAACGCATTCCGCGAGAGCATCGACACACGCGCCCGCGCCTTCGGCCCCGACACGCTCGCCTCCGCGGAATCCTGGATGGGGTTGAGCGACGCCAACTACAACCTGGGCCGCTACGACGACGCGCTGCGCGCCGCGCGGCACGCACTCGCAATCCGAAAGAAATTTCTTCCTGTCGACGACGTGCAGATCTCGGCCACGCTCGCCTCGATCGCCACCACGCTCGCGCAGCAGGGCAACCTCAACGAAGCCGAGCAGACCATGGCGCAAGCCATCGCGATCGACCGGCGCACCGGCCGCCTCAAGACTAGCGCCGGCGCGCAGCGGCTCGAGTCCTACGGCATGGTGCTGCAGAAGGACGGCAAGCTGCGCGAGGCGGTGCCGGTGCTGCGCGAAGCAGCCGACCGCGAGACGGCGAGCATGGGCGAGCTTGACACCGCGGGCGTGCTCAACCAACTCGGCATCACGCTCAACCTCGCCGGCCATCCGCGCGACGGCGAGCAGGTTCTGCGGCACGCGCTCGAGATCACGCGCAAGGTCTACGGCCCGGACAACGCCAACGTCGGCGTCGTCGAAGGCAATCTCGCCGACAGCCTCACCGACGAAGGACGCTATGCGCAGGCCGAGGCGCTGGCGCGCGACGCGATGCGTTTGTTTATCCAAGGCGCCGGTGCGCAGCATCCGCAGTTTGCCTATCTCGACTTCGCCCTCGGCGAAGCGCTCGACGGCGAAGGGCGGCACAAGGAAGCCGGCGCGTTGTTTCAAAACGCACTCGACTTGAGCCGCAAGCTGAGCGGCGAAACCAGCCTTCACACCATCAGCGCAGGGCTTGAGCTCGGCGAGCACTACGAACATTCCCGCGATGCGCGCGCGGCGCTCGATACGATCGAGCCCGCGCTGGCTTTGCTTACCAAAGCCAGACGGGCGAATTCGCGGGAAGCTTTCGTCGCGGAGCGCAGCGAAGCCGAAGCCTTCGCGGCACTTGGACAAAGAGACCAGGCACTCCGCCTGCTTCGCATGAGCGTTGCCGGATTGCGCGAACTGCTTGGCGAAGACGCTACCGAGACGCGCCGGTCCGAGCAGGCCTTAGCCCGGCTTGCAGGCCCCGGCCGGTAGCCCCGCGCGCGCAGGCGGGCGGGCCGCGGTGCTTGCTAGGCTGGAGGTAAAGCCTATGTCGAAACTATCGATTCGCGATCTTGATTTGAAGAATAAGACCGTCTTCATGCGGGTGGATTTCAATGTGCCGCTCGCGCAGGGCGGAAAGGAAATCACGAGCGACAAGCGCATTCGCGCCTCATTGCCGTCGATTCAGTACGCGCTCGAACACGGCGCGGGGTTGATCCTGGCGAGTCACCTGGGCCGGCCGAAGGGAAAGCCGAATCCGGAGATGAGCTTGAAGCCTGTGGCGCTGAAGCTGGCGGAGTTGCTCGGCAAGCCGGTGGCGATGGCGCCGGACTGCATCGGGCCGGTGGTGGAGTCGATGAAGCCGAAGCAGGGCGAGGTGCTGCTGCTCGAGAACCTTCGCTATCACGCCGAGGAAGAAAACAACGATCCCGCTTTCGCCAAGCAGCTTGCCTCGCTGTGCGATGTGTATGTCAATGACGCGTTCGGTTCGGCTCACCGCGCGCACGCCTCAACCGTCGGCATGATCCAGTTCGTCAAGCAGGCGGCGGCCGGGCTTCTGATGGACACCGAACTTGAGTATCTTACGAAGGCGACGCGCAATCCAGCGCGGCCCTGCGTGGCGATTCTGGGCGGCGCGAAGGTGTCGGACAAGATTGAGGTGATCGAGAACCTCATGAAGTTTGTCGACCGGCTGCTGATCGGCGGGGCGATGGCTTACACGTTCTATCGCGCGCAGGGCAAGCCGGTGGGTAAGTCATTGGTCGAAGAAGACAAGATCGAGTTAGCGAAGGAATTACTCGCCCGCGCGGGCGGCAAGATCCTGCTGCCGGTGGATCACGTTGTAGCCGCCGAGCTGAAGGCCGGCGCGGCGGCCGAGACCGTCGAGAGGATTCCCGACGGCAAGATGGGGCTCGACATCGGTCCGAAGACGGTGGAGCTGTACTCGGCCGAGGTGGCGAAGGCGAAGACGATCATCTGGAACGGTCCGATGGGCGTGTTCGAGATGCCGCCGTTCGACACCGGCACGGTGGCGCTGGCCAAGGCGGTTGCCTCCTCGGGTGCGGTGTCGGTCGTCGGCGGCGGCGATTCGGAGAAGGCGATCAAGAGCGCCGGCGTGGCGTCGAAGATCAGCCACATTTCGACAGGCGGTGGCGCGTCGCTCGAATTTCTCAGCGGCATCGAGTTACCGGGCGTGTCGGCGCTGACGGAGAAGTAAGTTAGTAAGCCGGGTAAGTCACGCCGCCTCAGGCGGCGTGACTTATAGGTCCGATGGCTTGAATCCGAGACGGCAGATCCGGAATCAGGGCTTCGAGCACCTGCCGGATCTCGCTGGCGAAGACGAACTCGGTCTTATCGCGCACCTCTTTGGGCAGGTCGACGAGATCCTTGCGGTTAGCTTGGGGCAGCACCACGCGGTGGATTCCGGCGCGGCGCGCGGCCAGCACCTTTTCCTTGATTCCGCCGATGGGTAACACCAAGCCGGTGAGCGTGAGTTCGCCGGTCATGGCGGTATCGGGGCGAGCCGGAAGGCCGGTGTAAAGCGAAGTCAGCGCCACGGCCATGGTGACGCCGGCCGAAGGCCCGTCCTTCGGGATGGCGCCGGCGGGCACATGGATGTGGACGCCGGAGTTGCGGAACAGCGCCGGGTCGATGCCGTAGGCCGAGGCATGCGACCAGAGGAAGCTCTGAGCGGCTTTTGCGGACTCCTGCATCACGTCGCCGAGTTGGCCAGTAAGCGTGAGTCCCTTTCCGTCAGGCAGCAGCGTGGCCTCGATGAAGAGAACATCGCCGCCGGATTCGGTCCAGGCAAGGCCCGTAGCGACGCCGGGCGGCAGCGTGGTGCGCATGCGCTCGGGGGTGAACGGCTCAGGGCCGAGGAGGTCGGTCAATGCTTCGGGCGTTACCGTAACGGCACTGGTGTCGCCTTCGGCAAAGCGCAACGCGATTTTGCGAATCAGGCGTCCGATGGCGCGCTCGAGGCGGCGCAGGCCCGCTTCGCGAGTGTAAGAGGCGATGACGGTGTGCAGCGTTTCATCGGGCAGGATCGCCTGCTCGCCGGTGACGCCGGCCTGCTTCCATTGGCGCGGGATGAGGAAGCGGCGCGCGATCTGCATCTTTTCCTCCTCGCTATAGCCGCTGAGGCGGAGGATCTCCATGCGGTCGAGCAGGGGCTGCGGGATGGTGTCGAGCGCGTTCGCGGTAGTGACGAACAGCACGCGCGAGAGGTCGAACTCGAGGTCGAGATAGTTGTCGTGGAAGCTCTTGTTCTGCTCGGGGTCAAGGACTTCGAGCAGCGCGGCCGCGGGGTCTCCGCGGAAGTCGCGGCCGAGCTTGTCGACTTCGTCGAGCATGAGCACGGGGTTGTTGGCGCCGGCGCGGCGCATGGCCTGGACAATGCGTCCGGGCATGGCTCCGATGTAAGTGCGGCGGTGGCCGCGTAGTTCGGCTTCGTCATGCAGGCCGCCGAGGCTGAGGCGTTCGAACTTGCGGTCGAGCGCGCGGGCGATGGACTGGCCCAGCGAAGTCTTGCCGACGCCGGGAGGACCGACGAGGCAGAGGATCGGCGCCTTGGCTTCAGGATTGAGACGGAGCACGGCGAGGTGCTCGAGGATGCGGTCCTTGACGTCCTTCAGGCCGAAGTGGTCTTCGTCGAGCACGGCGCGGGCGTGGGCGATATCGAGGTTATCGGGGGTCGAGATACGCCACGGCAGATCGAGCACGTACTCGAGGTAAGTCATAATCACGCCGTACTCAGGAGACGAGGCCTGCAGTTTCTCGAGGCGTCCAACTTCGCGCATGGCCTCCCTGCGGACCTGGTCCGGGAGGTCGGCCTTTTCCAGACGCTCTCGTAACTGCGCGGCTTCGGCCTGTTCGCCTTCGCCTCCGAGTTCCTGCTGGATGGCGCGCATCTGCTGGCGCAGAAGATACTCACGCTGTTCCTTGGACATCTCGGAGCGTGCTTCGCTGGCGATCTGGCTGCGCAGCTCGAGGACCTGCACTTCGTGCGAAAGGAAGGTGTGGACGAGCCGCAGCGCTTCGACACGCGTGGGCGCTTCGAGCAAGGACTGGGAGCGCGCGGCGTCGAGGTTAAACATGGACGCGAGCAAGAAGGCGAGGCGCAGCGGGTCCTCGTTGGTAGTGAACATCCGAGTGAGGTCCTCGCTGGCGTTGGGCTGCGCGAGTGAGACGGCGCGGCCGGCGAGTTCGACGAGGATGCCGTGGAGCGCTTCCACCGCGGGGCTCTTGTCCTCGGGCAGCGGGAGCGGATTCACGCGGGCATGGAGAAATGGTTCGGATTCATCGAGCTTCAGAAGTGCGACGCGCTCCATGCCGAGGACGAGGATTTCGGCGGTGTCGTCATTCGGGCGCGACATTTTGCGGATGGTGGCCTTGGTGCCGATGGTGTAGAGGTCATCGCGCGTCGGATTTTCGACCGAGGAGTCCCGTTGGGTGAAGAGGACGATTTCTTTCTCTTCGGTGGCGAGCGCGGCCTCGACCGCGGCGACGGAAGAGGCGCGGCCGACCGACAGCGGCAGCATCAGGTAGGGGAACAGCACGGTATTCTTCAACGGAAGGACCGGAAGAATCTGGAGCGCTGGAGTTTCTTGCATGATAGGGATCTCCTTTTTCTTAGATGCTCGGCGCGTGAGATTTGGACCAACGGGGACAATCCGGGCACAAGACGCGACGAGCCGCCTGCGGTGGGCCGGCGGCTCGCTTCGTTTTGTGAATGAAGGACCAGGACAAAGTTACTTCCTTGGGACGACGACGAAGGCCCTGGCCTCGCCGCGGCGGACGAGCAACAGGGTGCCGCCAGGGTTGGTGTTTTGACGCACCGCGCGCTCAAACTCGGCGGCGTTTGAGACCGGCGTGCGATTGACGCGTTCGATGATGTCATTGGGCTGCAGCCCGGCAGCGGCAGCGGCCGAGGCCGCATCCACGTTGGAAACAATGACGCCGTGGATGTCACCTTTGATCCCCAACTGCTGGGCGATGTCGGGTGTGATGGTCTGAACCTGGACGCCTTCGAGGCCGCTGGTGCTGCCTTGGCCCGGACCGCCCTCGGGGCCGCCGGTGGAGGCAGTCAATTTATTGGTGCCGAGCGTGACGGGTACGTCTAGGGTTGAGCCGTTGCGCAGGACCTTGAGGTTAATCGTGGAACCCGGGGGCAGGCTGGCAACCTTGAGGCGGAATGCTTGCAGGTCTTCGATCTTGTCTCCGTTCATGGCGAGGATGACATCTTCGACCTTGAGGCCGGCCTTAGCACCGGGGCTATCGGGCTCAACCTGGGTGATTGCGACGCCGCCCTGATCCGCGCTCATCCCGAAGGCCTGGCGCATGTTGGGCGTGATTTCGCCGAGGTAGACGCCGATGTAGCCGCGAGTCACTTTGCCGTGCTCGATGAGCTGGCTCATGATGTTCTTGGCGAGGTTGGACGGGATGGCGAAGCCGATGCCAACGTTGCCGCCGCCGTCGCCGCCGAGGATGGCGGTGTTGATGCCGATCAACTGGCCTTGCATGTTGACGAGCGCGCCGCCGGAGTTGCCGTGGTTGATGGCGGCGTCGGTTTGGATGAAGTCCTCATAGGCTTCGATGCCGAGGCCGCTGCGGCCCTTGGCGCTGATGATGCCCATGCTGACGGTGCCACCCAGGCCGAAGGGGTTGCCGATGGCGAGGACAATGTCACCGACCTGGGACTTCGAGGAGTCGCCGAGCGGGAGCGCGGGCAGAGCGCTGCGGTCGATTTTCAGCACGGCGATATCGGTCGGCTGATCGGCGCCGATGACTTTAGCGGGCACTTCCTTGCCGTCTTTGAAGGAGACCTTGACGTCGGTGGCGCCGTCGATGACGTGGTTATTGGTGAGGATATAGCCATCGGCGGAGACGATGACGCCGGAGCCGAGGCTTTCCATACGTTCCGATTGGGGCTGCTGCATCTGCGGCGGAACGTTGCCGAAGAACTCGCGGAGCATCGGGTTATCCAAGAAGCCTTGGGGCATCCGCTGGCGATGGACGACTTTCGACGAACTTACGTTGACGACGGCCGGCAGGGCTTCTTTGACGACGGGGGCGAAGGTGCCGCTGGCGGGCAGGTCGGCTGCGCCGGCGGCGTGAGCGGTGGTTGAAAATTCCGGGAGGTGGTGCGCGTTGCTGGCCCAATTGACGGCGAGCGCGGCGCCCATCACCAGGACGATGGCGGAAAGAATCGCCGTGGAACGGCGGATCTGGATGGTGGAGTGCATGTCAGTCCTCTGCGTTTGATGAATTGGATTAGCCGGGTTCGAACGAAGATCCATGAGTTACTCCGCGACGGCCGCCGGTTGGACGGCCTCAAACGTTAGCTCGCCGGCGGGCGAGGCATCGACGAACACTTTCTGGCCGTCGAGGATGGCGCCGGAGAGCAGGCGGCGGGCGAGCGGGGTTTCTACTTCGCGCTGGATGGCGCGCTTGAGCGGGCGCGCGCCGTAGTGCGGGTCATAGCCGGAGCGGACGAGATGGGCGCGGGCGGCGGCGCTGAGCTCGAGATCGATCCTCCGGGCGGCGAGCCGCTGGCGGAGCGCCCCGAGCTGGATGTCCACGATCTTCTTCAGATGATCTTCCGAGAGCGAATGGAAGACGATCACCTCGTCCACACGGTTCAGAAACTCAGGACGGAAGTGGCGGCGAAGCTCCTCGAGCACGGCGGACTTCATTTCGTCGTAATCGGAGCCGGCGAATTCCCCGCGATATTCGAGCACGCGGGGGCTGCCGATGTTCGACGTCATGATGACGATCGTGTTCTTAAAGTCGACCGTACGACCCTGGCCGTCGGTAAGACGGCCGTCGTCCAGGATCTGGAGCAGGACGTTGAAGACGTCCGGGTGGGCTTTTTCGATCTCGTCCAGCAGAACCACACTATAAGGACGGCGACGTACCGATTCGGTTAGCTGGCCGCCCTCATCGTATCCGACATAGCCTGGGGGCGCGCCGATCAGGCGGCTGACCGTGTGTTTTTCCTGGTACTCGCTCATGTCAATGCGGATCATGGCGTGCTCGTCATCGAACAGGAACTGGGCGAGCGCGCGGGCGAGTTCGGTTTTGCCGACGCCGGTGGGGCCGAGGAAGATCATGCTGCCGATGGGGCGGTTGGGGTCCTTGAGGCCGCTTCGGGCGCGCATGACGCTTTCGGAAACGGCGGTGACAGCCTCATCCTGGCCGATGACGCGGCGGTGGAGTTCGTCCTCGAGATGCAGAAGCTTCTGCATTTCGCCTTCGAGCAGACGCGAGACCGGAACGCCGGTCCAGCGGCTGACCACTTCGGCGATGTCCTCTTCGTCGACCTCTTCTTTCAACAGGCGCGTGCCGGATTGTTTGCGGGTGAGCGTGTCCTCTTCGGTTTTTAGCTCCCGTTCGAGCGCGGCGAGCTGGCCGTATTTCAGTTCGGCGGCGCGGTTGAGATCGTACTGGCGCTCGGCGACGGTGATATCCAGGCGCGTCTGCTCGATGCGCTCGCGGAGGATGCGTAGTTTTTCGACGGCTGCCTTTTCGGCGTGCCACTGGGCGCGGAGGGCGCTGGAACTGGTTTTCAGTTCGGCGAGTTCCTTCTCGAGCGCGGTGAGGCGCTGGCGGCTGGCGGCATCGGTTTCCTTTTTGAGGGCCTCGCGTTCGATCTCGAGCTGCATGATGCGGCGCAGGATTTCGTCGAGCTCCGCGGGCATGGAGTCGATTTCGGTGCGAAGGCGGGCGGCGGCTTCATCAACGAGGTCGATGGCCTTGTCGGGCAGGAAGCGGTCCGAGATATAGCGATGGCTGAGCGTGGCGGCGGCGACTAAGGCAGTGTCCTTGATGCGTACGCCGTGGTGGACTTCGTAGCGCTCGCGCAGGCCGCGGAGGATGGAGATCGTATCTTCAACGCTCGGCTGATCGACGAGAACGGTTTGGAAGCGTCGCTCGAGGGCGGCATCCTTCTCAATGTACTTACGGTATTCGTCGAGCGTGGTCGCGCCGATGCAATGCAGTTCGCCGCGGGCGAGCATGGGCTTGAGTAAGTTGCCGGCGTCCATGGCGCCTTCGGCCTTGCCCGTGCCGACGACGGTGTGTAACTCGTCGATAAAAAGGATGACCTGGCCCTGCGAGGTCTGGACCTCTTTAAGGACAGCATTGAGGCGCTCTTCAAATTCGCCGCGGAACTTGGCGCCTGCGATGAGCGCGCCCATGTCGAGCGAGACGACCCGCTTTTCCTTGAGGCCTTCGGGAACGTCGCCACGGACGATGCGCTGGGCGAGGCCTTCGACGATGGCGGTTTTCCCGACGCCGGGCTCGCCGATCAGGACGGGGTTGTTCTTGGTGCGGCGGCTCAGGACCTGGATGACGCGGCGGATTTCCTCATCGCGTCCGATGACCGGGTCGAGCTTGCCCTGGCCGGCGAGTTGGGTCAGGTCCCGGCCATATTTTTCCAGCGCTTCGTAAGTGGCTTCCGGGTTCGGCGTGGTGACGCGCTGGCTGCCGCGAACTTCCTGGAGGGCGCGCATGAGGCGCTCGCGGTTGAGGCCGGTTTCGCGGAACAGTTTGCCGATCGGGCCAGGATCGGAGGCGCCGGCGAGCAGGATGTGCTCGACGCTGATGTAGTCGTCCTTGAGGCGCTTGGCTTCGTCCTCAGCCTGGGTGAAGAGTTTCTGGAGGCGCGGGCTGACGTAGATTTGTCCGGCGGGCGTGCCGGTGGGCGAGGTGACCTGCGGGATGCGGTCGAGTTCGCGTTCGACGATGGTGCGGAAGGTGGGCAGCGGGACGTCGGCGCGGTTGAGGATGGAGGGGGCGAGGCCGCCTTCCTGGCTGAGG
>VFSW01015231.1_pt1 | contig 10581 bp, 7 predicted proteins | sample 5358111 | NCBI WGS metagenome assembly VFSW01 (sample SAMN11554181, study PRJNA540505) | mine drainage metagenome | isolation source: sediment from site ElyBrook_90M | place: USA: Ely Copper Mine, Vershire, VT | collected 2017
GCGCCCGGAAAACGGCATCCGAGGCCGATGATCGCTATCGGCTCGTCGGCAGAATCGCGCGCGGGTCCCGCTTGCGCGAACGCCTGCGAGGGCTCTCCGAATATTTCATTTGTCACGCCCAAGTGACGGGCGAGGCTCTCGATAGTGGGGTATTCGTACGCCAGGTCGGGCGAAAGTGGCCGCCCGAGCCAATCGGCGAGTTCGCCGGAGAGGCTGACTGCTTCGGTCGAACCCAAGCCGTAGCTCGCGAAGGGCTCTCTGATGTCGATTACGGATGGGGCGACTCCGATCAATGCGGAAAGCCGTGCCAGCAGCCAACTTTGAATGGCTTGGGCGCTAACAATAGCCACTTGAGGACGTCTATTTTCGTCGCTGCTAGACAGATGCAACGACCCGCTTCTGGTGGATTTCCCGACCTTCACCCGCTCCCCACAACCCCTCCATCGTGCCGTTTATAAAGCTGGTCTGACACTGCCGGCGTTGAACCTTGCCACTGGGGGTGCGCGCAATGCTGCCGGCCTTGAGCAGCACCACTGCGTGCACGCGCACGTCGTGATCTTCAGCCACCGCCCGCCGAATAGCCCGAGTCATCGCGTCGGCGTCCAGCAGCGGACGCTCGCCCGGATGAGGAAGCGGTTCCGCTTGCGGCACGCCCGCGCGGTAGTGACGGTCAACCTCGACGGCGACGACCAGGCGTTCCTCGTCGTCGAGCTCGACCGAGAACGCCGCACAGCATCCGGGCCGCATCGCCGGATGACTCTGCTCGACGGTCAATTCGATATCCTGGGGGTAAACGTTGCGGCCGTCGATGATGATCAGGTCCTTCAAGCGGCCGGTGACAAACAGTTCGCCGTCGCGCAAGAAGCCCAAATCGCCGGTGCGGAGAAACGGCCCGGCGCCGGTATCGGCGATGTAAGCGTGGAAGGTTTGGGCGGTTTCCTCAGGCCGATTCCAATAGCCGCGCGCGACTGATGGACTCGATACCCAGATTTCGCCGACCGCTTCGGGGGCGCAGGGGGTGAGCGATTGCGGGTCAACGATGGCGATGCGGGTGCCGGGGAGGGCCCGGCCACTGCCGACCAGCGTGCGCACTTTTCGCCGCGGGTCACATGACTCGTCTGCGCGCGCCTCATTTACGCGGTTGCGTTCGAGCGCGCTAGCCTCGGCGGTGCAGAGCACGGGGTCATCCTGAGGGCGTCCGCCGGCCACCAGCAGGGTCGCCTCAGCCAGCCCATAACAGGGATAGAAGAAGCGCGGTTGGAAACCACAGCCCGCGAAGGCTGCGGCGAAGCGCTTCATGGTGTCCGCACGGACTGGCTCGGCGCCGTTGTAGGCCGCGTGCCAGCCGCTCAGGTCGAGGTTTTCGCGTTGCTCCGGGGTGATCCGGCGAGTGCACAGGTCATAGGCGAAGTTGGGACCGCCACTGATGGTCGCCCGATAGCGCGAGATCGCCCGGAGCCATCGGAGCGGCCGCTGAAGAAAGGCTTGCGGGGCCATCAGGAAACACTCACGCCCCATGAGCAAAGGCTGGATGACTCCGTTGGTCAGTCCCATGTCATGGAAAAGCGGCAGCCACATCACCGAGACGGATTCCATGGTGAGCTCGAAGGCGTGGGTGATGTGCGCGGAATTATGGATAAGGTTGGCGTGGCTGACCATCACGCCGCGCGGCATACTGGTGGAGCCCGAGGTGTATTGGAGCAGAGCAAGGGTATCGGGGGTCACCTCCGGCGGTTGCCATTCGAACTCGGCGCCGTTGGCGATGTCATCGGTGGCTAACCAACGGATCGCCGGCGTTTGTGGTGGTCCGGCGAGCAAACCCTCCAGCTTGGCGCGAATCGACGCGGTGGTCAGCGCCACCGTGGGGTGGGCGTTGTCGATAATGACTCGTAGTCGGGGGAGAGCGCGTTGCGGCTGAGCCGGATTCGGCGGCGGTACCGGCACCGCAATGACCCCGGCATATAAGCAACCGAAAAAAGCGGCGATGAAATCGAGGCCGGTTGGATAAAGTAACAGCGCGCGCTCCCCGCTCGCGCCGATACTTTGCAGCAGTGCGGCGATCGCGCGAGCTTGCCGGTCCAGGGCTGCAAAGGTCAGATGCGCCCCGGCAGTTTCTCCATCGCGCAGATAATTAAAGATCCGCTGTTCCGGATGGCGCAGCGCACGCCAGCGAAGGAGATCGACGAGCGTGGAAAACTCGACGACCGGGTCGGCCAGACCACTAGAGGTCGGTGCGGCTATCGTAAGGCGACCCCCTTTTTTTCAAAAGCCTGGCACGCGCGAACGATTGGCCGCAGCCCGGCATTGCTCCCCGAATAACCCGGATTGTCGCTTAGAATCATGTCGATCTTCCGAATCGATTCGGGTCAAATTGATGCCATAAAGGCCACACACTTTCAAGAAATTCGCACACTAAAATCAGACTCGGGAACGTTGCTTCCACTCGGCCGGAACAAGCGGAGGAGCGGCGTGCATAGGCTGATTTTACAACGACAGTGATCGACATCGGAAGGTGAGGCGCCCCGCAAGGCTCCGATATCTGTTCCCCAGAGAACTATTTGCTCGATCGGCAATCGATCGATCCACACCTCCTCTGGCGCTCCGCAGATTCAAGCCGCCCGAGCCAGGACGGCTCGCCTATATGTAGTTCTATATTGTGCTCGGGAGGTTACGATCTTTCGACGGCGCCATCTGATGAGGCGTTCGACCGTGGTTCGTCTTTCAGCCACGCGCGAACGATGCTCTTTCTAATTTCTTCTGCAACGAGCATGGCGGCTGCAAATGGCAGCACGAAGATCCAGACGCGCGCCCCGATTGGTGCAGTGCCAAAGATGAAATTGCCCCACCGCGTATAGTCAATTGCCGCGACCAGCACGATCTCGACGAGCACTCCGCCCCAAATAAGCCGGTTGCCGAGTATCCCGGTCGAGAAGATCGAGCGGTTAGCGCTGCGACAGAGGAACACATTCACAACTTGCAGAACCACGATCGCGCTGAGACAGGCGGTGGTAGCTTGCAGGTAAACGGGATCGCGAATTCCCAGCGGTTGCCCATAGCGCCAACCCGCCTCATGGAGCAGGAGGAAAAAGGCCCCCATGGCGATACCAGCCTCAATCGCACCCAGAAACAGGTAAGCGCGCAGCGCCAGGGACCAATCGAAGAGCCGTTGGTCTTGCGGACGGGGAGGACGCTGCATGATGCGCGGATCAGGCTGCTCGACGCCGAGACCGAGTGCCGTGAGCGAGTCGGTACCCATATCGATCGAGAGAATTTGAATTGGCGTGAGTGCCAGCGGAATGCTGAACAGGGAAAAGGCGAGATAGGGGACTAGCTCCGGAACGTTATGCGCCAGAATGTAAGTCAGAAACTTGCGAATGTTGCTGAAGACCGCCCGACCCTCCTCGATCGCATTCACGATGCTGGCGAAGTTGTCGTCCAGCAGCACCATGTCGGCCGCCTCCTTAGCCACGTCCGAGCCTGCGATTCCCGTCGCGATTCCGATATGCGCACTTTTCAGTGCGGGCGCGTCATTGACGCCATCGCCAGTGACCGCTACCACATGCTTTTTCGCTTTCAGGAATTCGACAATTCGGCCTTTCTGATCCGCTCCGACGCGCGCGAAGATAACTTCCGGCGCGTCAAGCGCGAGTCGCACCTGGGTGTTGGTGAGGGCACGGAGTTGGTCGCCCGTGATGATCAGCGGATTGTCGGAGCGTACGAGTCCAATCTCGCGGGCAATCGCCTTGGCCGTAGCGGGATGATCGCCGGTGACCATGATGACGGAGATGCCGGCCTCGCGGCATTTCCGCAGCGCCTCCGGCACCTCCGGTCGAGGCGGATCTTCAAGGCCCGCCAGTCCAGCGAAAATGAGGTCCTCTTCGACCTGCGCATGCTGCCACGTGGCTTCGAGCGGCCGGTATGACATCGCGAGCACCCGCAAGCCTTGCGCGGCCATCGCTTCCTGGGCTTCGCGAACTTTGTTGCGCAATCCGGAATCGAACGGGCCTATCTCACCATCGACAAGGATTCGGTTGCACAGCGGAATCACCATCTCCGGCGCGCCCTTACAAAAGAGCGTGGGCCCGTCCGGCGTGGAATGCACCGTCGATAACCGCATGCGTCCGACGTCGAATGGGATTTCATCGAGCTTTTTGTAGTCAGGGAGCGCGGACAGGAACCGCTGCGCCGTCTCGACCAGCGCAATCTCCATCGGATCGCCAAGCAACACGGCGTGCCCGCTCTGTTCGCCTTCTCTAAGATCGTGACACAGCCGTGCAGTTAGAAAGAAAGGCCGGAACTGCGCCGAAATTTCCCGGCCCACACCAGCGCCGGGCGAGCAATCCAGGTCCGCTCCCAGCCACAGGCGCCGCACGGTCATCCGGTTCTGCGTGAGCGTGCCGGTCTTGTCGGTGCATATCACGGTGGTTGAGCCGAGCGTCTCGACGGAAGGCAGATAGCGGATCAGGACGTTTCGCTTCGCCATGCGCTGCGTGGCCAAGACCAGCGCCAGCGTCAGTGTCGGGAGCAATCCTTCCGGGACCATCGCGACGATGATGCCAATGGCAAAGATAAAGCCCTCCCAGAACGGGACACCGATGACGCGGCTAATCAAAAAGAACGCGAATCCGATCACAATGGCGAGGATGCCGATCAACCGGCTTAAGTACGCCACCTGCTCGCGCAACGGAGAGACTGCTACGCGCGCGGTCTGCGTCAGGTGAGCGATCTTGCCAAACTCGGTATGCATACCGGTAGCGAATACCACCGCCCTCGCCTGCCCCGATACCAATGATGTGCCGGCGAGCAAAACATTTTCGGCGTCAATTATTTCGGTTTTTTCGGCGGGCGCGGCGGTGCGAAGTTTGGATAACGACTCTCCGGTGACGGTCGCATTGTTGACGCGCACGCCGAAGGCCTCGATCAGACGACAATCGGCCGGAATGTTATTGCCCTCCTCCAGCACGACGACATCGCCCGGCACGAGTTGATCGACGACCAACCGCTCGACTTTGGCATTGCGCAACACTTCGACTTGCTGGGGAAGTAGTTCGCGCAGCGCGGCAAGGGTCCGTTCGACGCGGAACTCCTGCCAGAAGGAAAACAGCCCGCTGACCACAATTACCGCGATCACAGCGTAGCCGATCTTCGCCATTCCCTGACCCGGATCGAGCCATTCAGCCGAAAAGGCGAGCGCTGCGGCAAGCCATAGAATCAATGCGAAAAAGTTGGTGAATTCGCTCAGGAACCGCAGCACGAGGGATTCGCGGACAATTTCCTCCACGCGATTCGGGCCATACTCGTGCAGCCTGCGCAGAGCTTCGCTCGAAGATAGACCTTGCGCGCTGCTGTTGAGGCTCGCCAATGCATCGTCAGCGGTGAGCTGCTGAATCTTCACTCAATTATTGAGATTCTGCCGCGTTGGTAGGCGAAGTCGCGTGCCTCGCTCGCCGGTCACGATAGCACGCCTTTACATCAAGCTAAGCCGCGAGCGCCGCAACAATCCTGGGCCAATTGCCGCAGCCGTGCATTAGTCAGGTCAAGGGCATTCGTCCCCTCTCAACAAGGTGGGAAAGGGCGTACTCAATACTGGTAAGTGCGTGCTCGGTGCCCGCGGTGGTATCCACTACGAGATGCTGGCGCGCGGGAAACTCTCTTAGCGGAACGAACTCCGCTCGTTGGTGTAGGTACACTTCCCCGGTCGCGTCCGACGGGTCATCGCCTTTGCGGCTTCTCTCCGATAGCCGGCTTAAGACCTCGGCTTGATTGGCTTGACACTCGATGAACAACACGGGGACGCCGAGTTGATTACCAGTAGTCAGCGCTGCGCGCCGATCCTGTGGCCGCTTAAAGGTTGCATCTATGATCACGCCGCGGCCATTGCGCAAATGACCGACCGCTTCAGCGATCAGCGTATCGTAGGTAAGACGGTCGAATGCGGGACTATAGATTCCCGCCCCATAGGCAGCGTCAGGGCGAGACATTTCCGGGAAGCCGGCAAGACGTTTGCGGATGCGATCGGAATCCAGCACCTCAAAGCCCGTACGATACCGAAGCACCCGGGAGACGGTCGATTTGCCGGTGCCGGACAGTCCACATACGATCACGAGCGCCGGTCTTGCGCGCGCAGCGTAACCAAATGCGAGGGAAAAATATGCGCGGGCACGGTCGCGGGCCTCTGCGCGTTCGGCTGCCGGCACCTCACGCTCGAGACTTTTGAGGCCTTCTACCTTCCCGCGCACGCAGGCCCGATAGCATTGGTAAAACGTGATGAGTGTTGCAACGGAGTCATCGGCGGTCTCTTTCGCATAGGCGTGAGCCAATTCGTCGGCCAACTGCCAGGCGCCGAGTGAATCGAGGTCCATCGCCAGGAAACCGATGTCCGCAGCGACATCCACGCAGCGCAGACGCTCGCTGAACTCGAGACAATCAAAAATCTGAATAGGCTCCGTCATGCAGATATGTTCGGATCTCAGGTCGCCGTGACCGTCGCGCACATATCCCTGGCGAGCGCGGTTGTTGAGCAATTCGTAATGCGCTGCAACGAAGCCTTTCAGATATTCGTGAATTGCGGCGAACTGCTCCCCGGTGATCGTTTCGCCAATAAATCTCTCGCACTCATCCAGGTTGTCCAGCACTGCGCGACCAACCGAGGTTGCCGAGCCATAACGCGAGCCTGCCGGCGTGAAGGCCCCGCGATGGAAGTCAGCGAGTCGCTTCGCCAGCGTATCGATATCCGCCACACTTACGTCACCGGTGCGCACCAGGCGGTTGAGCATGCGGTCTTCCGGGAGTCGCCGCATCTTGACGGCGTACTCTTGCGCCACCGGTTCGAAGCTGCGGCCCTCCTGACCCAGATAGAAGCGATTGTGATCGCGATATATTGGCATTACGCCGATGTAGATTTCCGGCGCGAGACGGCGATTCAGCCGCACCTCCTCACAACAAAGCTCGTAGCGCGCGGCGCGCGTCGAGCAATCGGCAAAATCGAAGTGAACCGGCTTCTTGACCTTGTAAACGTAATCGCCCGCGAGGAACACATAGGACATATGCGTCTGCTTGAATTCGATTTGCTCTGCGCGTTCCGGATAAAATCCAGTTCGCTTCATCGCCTCAATCAGCGGCGAGCATGAGCCATGCGAGGTCTTCACAGCGCGGCCTCCCATTCCAGCTACCCGAGCGTCTCTGGTCTCTCCACTCAGTCCTCTTCCAGAAACGCGCGCGTAATGTCGCTGGTGGTTATGATGCCCACCAGTTGCCCCTCTTCGAGTACCGGCAGTCCATCAATCTTTTGCTCGAGCAGAATGCGCGCTGCGTCATGCAGTGGCGTAGTCGGACTCACGGTGACCGGATTTTCCGTCATCGCGTACTTGGCCTCGACCGTATCGAGGCGTCCCATATTGGCGCGCACATCGCGATCCGTAACGAGGCCAACCAGGCGTCCGTTGTCGAGCACCGGGGCGCAGCGAAAATTGCCCTCATGCATACGCGCCTGAAGCGTCGAGAGCTTCTCATCCGGGACCGCGGTCACCGGACTCGAACTCATCCATCGCGCGACCAGGTTCTTGTCGGGCTCGCCGCGACGGACGCATAGCACCGGGCACGGCGCCTCGCGCAGCACCATCTCCGCGATGCTGCCGAGCATCACGCGTGAAAACCCGCGCCGTCCGTGAGTGCCCATCACAATCACATCTGCCGCCGCGCGCTTCGCGGTCCTGATGATCGCGCCGGCCGGCTCACCGACGTGCGTCAGCAATTCGTACTTAACCCCCTGCAGCCGCTTCGTCGCGATCTGGCGAAGCTTTTCCCGCACCGTCTCTTCCTGGCCTTTGTAGATATCGACATAAACCGGCATGCCGGTCGGTGAGATAATCATCGGGACGACATGAAAGAGCAGGACACTGCCGTCATTCTGCCGCGCAATCTGCGCTGCCACCTCGAGCGCCGCCATTGAGCCATCGTCGAAATCGACTGGACACAAGACCCTTCTGAATGGATATGCCATAAGCTTCTCCTGACCGTCTGAAAGGCTTCCGCTCTCTTCCCACGGTCTCACACTATCAAACGATCTCGTCGTGATGGGTGCTATCCGGACGGATCGTGAGCACTGGGCAGCCGGCCTCCCTGACCACCCGCTCGGCGACGCTGCCGAGGAAAAAGCGCGGAACCCCGCGACGCCCATGCGTACCCATCACGATCAGGTCGGCAGCCAATCCTGCTTGAACGCTGGTCACCCTTTCGGCGGCGTCGCCCGTCATGACCAGCAGGTGATATTGAATCTGGCCGAGGCGATCGGCAGCCATCTTCTCGAGTTCGCGCCGGGCCGATTGTTCGTCCAAAACGCGCTCCGTTGCCGGTCCGCCCAGCGGAATCGTCCACGTTGAACCAACGTGCAGCAGATATAACTCCGCACCGTTTTGGCGAGCCAACCGCGCTGCGAGGTCCAACGCCGCGCCGGAATCTTCCCGAGTGTCAATCGGGCAGAGTATCCGGCTAAATACCTTTGGCGCCGATTCTCCCGCTTGCTTCGTTGCGACTCGCTCCTCCGCCAGACGGCGCAATTCGCCAAGCAACTCACGATCTCGCGCGGCCGCCCATTGGTCTTCGCGAGCCTTCTCGACGTTGTGCAACCGGTCGCCGTATCGATCCTTCTCGTCCGAAACCGCCATTTGCTGGTTCCTCCGGCTACGTGATCAGGCGATCAACTATTCACCGCAACCTCCGTGCCACTACAAATATCCGAGCTCTCGGGCGCCGTGGCGCAATTCATCCCTAAACCTGGGGTCGGCGATCGCGATGAGGGCTTCGGCTCTCTCCGCCGTTGACTTACCGACCATATCGGCAACGCCGTACTCCGTCACAACGAATTGCGTATCGGCTCGTGGATCCGTGGTCGGTCCTGCAATCTTCGGAACGATCCGGGAGATGGTTCCTTTGGCGGCGGTCGAATAGGCGGTCAGAATTGATTTCCCACCCTTGGATAACTGTGCCCCGCGAACAAAGTCGAGCTGGCCACCCGGGGCACTGTACTGTCTTCCTTCGATTGCTTCGGAGTTGACCTCGCCATCCAGTCCGACTTCCAGGAATGCACTGATCGATATCACTCGATCATTTTGTCCGATCACGTAAGGATCGTTGACGTAATCGACCGGGTACAGCTCCATGCTCGAATTGTTGTTCAGGAACTCGTAGAACGCCTCGTCGCCGGCCGCCAGCGTGAAGACATTCTTGTGCTGGTTGAGACGCTTGAATTTGTTGGTGACCGCGCCGGACTGTATAAGCGCGATCAATGACGGCATCATCAACTCGGTATGGATGCCAAGATCCTTATGGTTGGTGAGTGCCTTGCAGACCGCATTCGGCACTCCGCCAATCCCGATTTGAAGCGTCGCCCGATCCGGCACCATCTCAACGATGAATTTGCCGATAGTTTCGTCCAATGGCGTCGGCTCCCGCTGCGGAACGGCAAACAGCGAACTCTCATTCTCGACTACCGCAGTGACCTCGGAGATATGCACGGTCGAATTGCCGAACACGCGCGGCATCTTCGGATTAACTTCGACGATTAGCTTCTTCGCGCCTCGTGCAGTCGGGATCGTATAGTCTCCGTTGGTGCCGCAACTCATGAATCCGGCGTCATCCATCGGCGCGACCATCATCACGAATGCGTCGATCCCGATTGCCGCCAGGGTCCGCGGCATCGCGCTGAAGTTCCCCGGCATGTAGAAGACCACCTGCCTATTGTCCTGACGGCCGCGCTGAAACAACATCCGCTCGATCACCGTTGGAAAAAACGGATGCGGCTTGATGACATCCATATATTCGTACTTCAGAATCGTCAGCGCGGCGGCCGCGACGGAATGCGAATAATAAACGCGGAGTTCCTCGATTGCTCCTCGTTTTATGCGGTCCTCGAGAGCTTTCAGCAATGCAGGCGGTTCACTTATCGCCATTCCCATGGAAAGCGTGCCACGAGCGGGAATCAGCTCCACCGCGGCCGCCGGCGTCACGCGTTTAGCCGCATATTCAGCTTCGTACATTGATTCCTTTCGACTTCTCCACCGCGAGAAGCGATCCGATCATTTCAAGCTTTTCGCTTTCGCCGTCTTCGACGCGATTTTCACCTTCGCCAGCAGCGTGCCGTCATCATCGGCCCACGAGAAACGCGCCTCTCCCCCAAATGCCTTCTCGACTTCGCGCGCGATCCGATGGGCGAGCTTCTGTGAAGTGGTCAGCACTTCGAGCGTCTTGCCGTTCCAGCTGGTTCCGATTACTTGCCGTTCGGGTTGCGTAAGCTGTGCGCGCCGTTCGACGTTCGCGATTCGCGCCGCAATCGCGTCACGACTGGCGCCATCGCCCAGCGCAATTAACACCTGCCCGTGATACTCACCCGCCGCCGCCTGCGCACATCCGGGACATGTCACCCAACGCGCCCGATCGATAACCTCGCCCGCCAGCCGACGGCCACGCCGCCAAGATTTGGCCGTATAGACTGCGCCGCAGCGTTCGCAAATCGACGGATCACTGAAAGATTGTTTCCGCGTGACGGGTGGGCTCTTATCTGACTTCGACCCACTCCGATTG
>VFSW01015232.1_pt1 | contig 10580 bp, 9 predicted proteins | sample 5358111 | NCBI WGS metagenome assembly VFSW01 (sample SAMN11554181, study PRJNA540505) | mine drainage metagenome | isolation source: sediment from site ElyBrook_90M | place: USA: Ely Copper Mine, Vershire, VT | collected 2017
GTCAAGACGACCATCAGCGATCCCGCAGCCTGTCAGGCTCCCAATGGAGAATTTGCGCATGTGTATGTGACGGTGACGGACGTCCAGGCCAGCACGAATGGCAATGCGGGCCCGGGTGATTCGAGCTTTGTCGACCTGACTCCAACGCTGAAGGCGGGAGCTCCGATGCAGATTGATCTGCTGGGCCAGGCCAACAATAACTGCTTCCTCGCAAGCCTTGGATCTACCAGCGAGTTGCCCGCGGGGAACTATCAGCAGCTTCGGATTATGCTGGCGCCCGACTCGGCTGCTGGTGCAGTTGCGCAAAACGCGTGTGGCTCATTTGCCAACTGCGTGATCCTGAGCGACGGCAGCACGCACGATCTGGCGCTCTCCAGCGAGGCCAAGACAGGATTGAAGATCCCCTCCGGACAGATTGAGAATGGCCAGTTTGTGGTGGGAACCGGTCAGACGGAAGACCTGGACGTTGACTTCAACACGTGTTCTTCCATCATCAAAGAAGGGAATGGACCATATCGCCTGAAGCCCGTGCTGCATGCCGGGGAGGTCTCGACTACGTCGACCTCCATCAACGGCACCATCCTCAGTTCGCAGACGAACAAGCCTATCGTTGGAGGCACGGTGGTTGTCGCCGTGGAGCAACTGGACCAATCCGGCGTGGATCGGGTGTTGATGACCACGATCGCCGATCCAGTGACAGGGGGCTTTGTCTTCTGCCCCCTGATGGCAGGCACCTATGACATCGTTGCGGTGGGTGTCGACGGCAACGGAGTCGCCTATTCCGCTGGCGTTGAAACAGGGTTGCAGCCCGGGAATGCCGCGGGGAATATTCCCCTGGTTCCAAGCGGACTCCAGGCCACGATCAACGGCCTGATCACCACGCAAAATGCAGCGAGCGGCGCCACATCCGCCGACGTCAGGGTCTCCACGCTGCAGCAAGCCACAGCGTCGGGTCTATTGATCACCGTTCCACTGCTACCCGCACAGAACCCAACGGCCGGCGAGTATGAGACGGCGACGGGAAGCAGCTGTCCAGCTGGAACCGGCTGCACCTCGTACACCTTGCAGGTGCCCGCCTCATGGCCGAATACCGGGGTCTATGCGCCGACAGGAGCCCTGTTTACCCAGGCCACAACCCTGCCCGTGACCGATTCCATTGGCGTGCGTGCGGAGAACACGGACGGTACGCCGGACTGTTCCACCAGCGAAATCAGGATCACTACGATGATTCCTGGTGGGGTTGGATCGGCCATCCCGCAAGGGCCATTGACCCTAACCCCTGGAGGCATCACGACGGCGGCTACGGCAGCGTTTACGGGCTGCAACTAGCCGGATTGGAAGGGATTACTCCTGCCGCCGCAACATCAGCCACGGCGCCTCGGCGCTGACTGGGAAGAAGTTTGCGGCGGTGGGAGTATCATTCTGCTATCGAGTTACGTCTATATGGCAGGAAGCTCGAAGCTGATCTTCAACCCGATTTCGGAGTCCTTCACCGCACTATGCCCAAGAGCCTCAAAATCTCCCTCCTCGCCGTTTCGGTAGCCCTCGTCCTCTGCGTCTTTCTTGGCGTGAACGCGCATGGTGTGCGCGCCGCCAGCGAGGAGGCCCAGCAGGGCGCCTACAACCAGATCAACGTCTATGGCGAGGTGCTGCAGCACATCCAGTCGGATTATGTTGAGGTGCCGAACATCCCGCTGGTGACCAATGGGGCGCTGCGAGGGTTGCTCGAGTCGCTGGATGCGGACTCCAGCTACCTCACGCCCGCGGACTACAGGACCTACAAAGAGGACAAGGGAGGCAAGGCCCAGGTCGGTATAAATGTGTCCAAGCGCTATGGCTACGCGACGATCGTCTCCGTGGTTCCGGGGTCGCCGGCGGACAAGGAAAATCTGTCCGATGGCGACATCATCGAAGCTATTGGTAACCAGGATACCCGCGATCTGTCGCTGGCCGTGATCCAGTTGCTGCTACAGGGCGCGCCGGGTACCGATTTGCAGATTGCCGTCATTCGCCCTCGCAAGGCTGAGCCGGAAAAGATCACGCTGCATCGCGTGGTCGTGTCCGAGCCGCCCGTTGCAGAGACCTTGTATGAAAATTCGTCGATCGTGTATCTGAAGCCGATGGAACTGGACCATGAGCACGTGCAGGAGGTTGAGTCCAAGCTGAAGTCGATGAACAAGGCAGGGAACAAGAAGATTCTGCTCGACTTGCGCGATGTCTACGGCGGCGATATGCCCGAGGCGGTTCGCCTCGCCAACTTCTTCATCAACTCCGGAACCATTGCGACCCTCGAGGGCCAGAAGTTTGCCAGGCAGACCTTCACCGCCGACCAGGCAAAGGCGATCAACACGACCGCGCCGCTGGTGGTGCTTGTGAATCGCGGAACATCAGGGCCTGCCGAGGTGGTGGCTGCCGCGATCCAGGACGACAAGCGAGGCCAGTTGGTCGGCGAGAAGACCTTCGGCGAGGGATCGCTGCAAAAGACCTTCGACCTGCCGGACGGTGGTGCGATTATTCTGTCGATTGCAAAGTACGCGTCGCCCTCGGGCAAGCAGTTTGAAGACGATGCCGTGACGCCTGGAACGGTGGTGGCATCGAACCAGGATGCGCTCAATGCCGATTCCGAGGATGATGCGTCGACGTCAAAGACGGCGCCGAAGAAGGCTGCTCCAGCAACCGATGATCAACTCACCAAGGCCCTGGATCTGCTGAAGTCCAAGACAGCCTGAGAACGGGGATCTGGCGTTGGTGGCAGAAGCGTGCGTGGTAAGGTGGGGTTGCCGTGCCTAGTTCACCGAACCCTGATGAAGATGATTCCCTGAACTCGCGGTCGGCGCTGTGGCGCGCCATGCGCCGCTTTCCTTTCCGCGAGCCCGAGTTCCGCAACCGGCAACTCGCGGCGCGCGCTGCTCTGCTGCTTCTACTCGCGGCGTCCGCGCTCTTCGGTGTCATGCTCGGCCTGATGCTGGTGTACTCCATCAATCTGCCGCAGATGGCGGACCTCGAGCGCTACCGCCCCAGTACAACAACCGAACTCTACGATATTCACGGCAAGGTCTTCGGCTCCTTTGCGCTGGAGCGGCGCATCGTGGTGCCTTACTCGGAGTTTCCTCCGATCCTGCAACAGGCAATTTTTTCGATCGAGGACAAGGACTTCGAGTCCAACGCCGGTCTCAACCTGGTGCGAGTGGTCGGCGCGGCATATAGGGATCTGCACTCCCACGGCAAGGCCCAGGGTGCGTCGACGCTGACGATGCAACTGGCGCGCAACCTCTTTCTCTCGTCGGAGAAGACCTACGCCAGAAAGCTGCAGGAGATCTTCTTGACCCTGCAGATCGAGCGCCGCTTCACCAAGCAGCAGATCTTTACGCTCTATGCCAATCAAATTTATCTGGGGCGAGGAACCTACGGCTTCGAGGCCGGGTCGGAGTACTACTTCAGCAAGCATGCGCGCAATCTGACACTCCCTGAAGCAGCCCTTCTGGCGGCCTTGCCAAAGGGCCCCGAGTACTACTCGCCGGTACGCTACCCGGACCGCGCTCTCAGGCGCAGGAATCTAGTGCTCCAGGAGATGTTGAACGACCGCAAGATCACCCCTCAGCAGGCAGCGGACGCGAAGGCTACGCCGCTGGGCTTGCATCTGGAGTCGCCACCCAACAGCGAGGCGCCCTACTTCGTCGAGGAGGTGCGGCGGCAACTGGAGCATGAGTACGGCGTGGACTAGGTCCATGGCGCGGGTCTCCGCGTCTACACCACGCTCGATCTCGACCTGCAGCGCGCGGCCAATAAGGCTGTACTCGACGGCACCGCTACCTACGAGCGACGGCATGGATGGAAGGGCCATCTCGAAAATATTCTGACGACGGGAATAGGTCTGGATAGCTACAAGCATCCAGACTGGACGCAGCCAGTGAAGGACGGCGCCTACTTCCACGCGCTCGTCACCGATGTTGCGCCAGCACGCATGACAGTGAAGATCGGTCCACTCACCGCCACGATGATACCCGAGGACTGGGCATGGACCACGCAGGCGAAGGCCACGGACCTGGTACAGGCGGGCGACATCGTCTACGTGAAGGTGCTGAGTGGTGCTGACACTTCGGCGCCACATGTGACGCTCGAGCAGGATAGCGGTGCGCAGGCGTCGTTGATGGCGATAGACAACGCGAACGGCGAGGTGCTCGCGATGATCGGCGGGCGCGACTTTGCGCTCTCGCAGTTCAACCGTGCGACCCAGGCGCAGCGCCAGGTTGGGTCCTCCTTCAAACCGTATGTCTATACGGCTGCGATGGAAGCAGGGATGAAGCCGTTGGATACCGTCCTCGATGCGCCGACAACGTTCTACACCTCGGGTGGTCCTTACACCCCGCACAACTATGAGGCGGATTATCGCGGCTCGATGACGCTGGTCGACGCCTTTGCCGAGTCGCGAAATATTCCCGCGCTCCGGCTGGCGGACAAGGTCGGAATCAAGCGCGTGATCAATGTTGCGCATCGTTTCGGCATCACCAGCGATATGCCGCAGTATCTCCCCGTGGCCATCGGTGCAGCCGACCTTACGCTGGCCGAGCAGGTGAGTGGGTACAGCGTCTTTCCCAACGACGGCATCCGTATTGCGCCGCATTCCATCCGCCGCGTCACGCAGTCGGACGGCCAGCCGCTCCAGCAACAGCGGCCCCAGGTCAGCGAGGTTATTCCGTCCGATATTGCCCGCGAGATGATGGTTCTGCTGGAGGCCGTGGTGCAGCATGGAACGGGCGCAGCCGCCGCGCAGATGCACCACGCACTCGGCGGCAAGACGGGCACCACGAACAGCTATACCGACGCGTGGTTCATCGGCTTTTCGCCGTCCGTGACCTGTGGAACGTGGATCGGTTTTGATAACCGGCAGTCGCTGGGAGAGAAGGAGACCGGTGCCAGGGCCGCTCTTCCGATCTGGATGGACTTCATGAAGGTTGCAATCGCGAACAAGCCGAACGAGACGTTCGCTCAGCCCAATGCACCCAAGCGCGAGATCGACGTTGCTGCCGGGCCCACTCTCGATGCTGTGCCCGCGCCACCGCCGCAGCGACAGGACGTACAGCCCGATACGAGCGATGCGGGTGTGAGTGTACCTGTGGCTCTGCCGGCGCCGCCCGTGATGGCTCCGAGCGCGCTCCCGAATGATGCGGCTGCAAGAAAGTCAACGGCAGCAACCGTCGCAATCAGAGTCCCGCACTCTCACGCAGTCGCCGCACCGCCGAAGCCGGCGAAGGGCAAGAAACCTGCGATCGACTTTACCAAGCCGCACTACTAGCCGATGCGGGCGTGCAGTGCGTCAGCAAGCGCAAAGTAGCGCAGTGCCTGCTTCACGTCGAGGCCGATCTGGGCGCGCAGAGCTTCGGGTGAATCAAAGCGGCGCTCGTGCCGCAGTCGCTGCAGGAAGGTCATCTCAAGCTTCGTCGATTCGTCGAGCGTGATCGGCTCAAAATTGAACAAGTGCGTCTCAACCGCGAAGGAATCGGCGCCAAAGGTGGGGCGGTTGCCGATGTTGGTGACCCCGCGGAAGACTCGTTCGCCGGCGATCTTCAAGGTCGTGATGTAGACCCCGTGTGCGGGGAGCAGCTCGGCGTAGGGGGCAAGGTTGATCGTCGGAACTGCGTGGAGCGTACCGTAGCCTCGGCCCGGCGCTGGCGTGCTGCGAATGGAAAACGACCGTCCCAGCAGCGCGCGAGCCTCATGCAGATTTCCCGCTGCGATGAGCGCTCGGATGCGGCTGGAAGAGATGGCCGCGCCGCGAGCGATACGCGGAACGTACGCCCGCACCGCAAAACCAAGTTCGCTGCCGAGCTCTGATAGTCCGGCAATATCGGCCTCGGCATGATGGCCGAAGCGGAACGTCTCGCCTTCGTGGACCTCGACAGCATGCAGAGCGTCACGCAACACACGCTCGGCGAAGTGCCGTGCTGTCCAGTGCCGCAACTCCTCCGTGAAGGGAAGCACGAGCACCAGATCGAGGCCGGTAGCCGCCAGCAGTTCGAGCTTTTCCGCCACGGGTGTAATCAGGGGCAGACGCGAATCAGTGCGGAGGACATGCGCAGGGTGAGGGTCAAACGTGACGGCCACGGCCTGCGCGTTGAGTTCGCGGGCGCGCTCAAGGACCGACGTGATCACCATGCGATGACCGCAGTGCACGCCGTCAAAGTTGCCGACCGTCACCACCGAGGGCGAGGTGAAGGAGTCTAGTTCTGCGAGCGAGCGGATGATCTTCATTGGGCGATATCGAAGCTCAGTTTAAGCCCATCGTGCGCGAGGCGGATGTGCGCTGGCAACGACGCGTTGATCATGTCGTGATCGAGGTCGTGCGAGATGTGTGTGAAGAAAGCCCTCTTCGGCGCAATCTTCTCCACCAGCTCGATGGACTTCGCAAGATGCGAGTGGCTGGGATGGGGCTCGCGGCGCAGGGCATCGAGCACGAGAATATCGAGATTCTCCAGGAGCGGGAGGCTCTCCTCCGGGATGTCGCTCATGTCCGTGAGGTAGGCGGCGGAGCCAAAGCGGTAGCCGGCGATGGTGTTGCGACCATGCGTGACGGGCACCCGCACGAACGTCGCGCCGAAGAGCGGAATCTCCGTTCCGGCGGCGGTCGGCGTTCGATGCAGCGTGACGCGCGCGCTGGTCGGGTAACGGTCAACCGTGCGAAAGGTGTACTCGAAGATGCGCTCGATCACATCGGCGGTGGCGTCGTCGGCGTAGAGCGGCAGGCCGCCGGGATTGGCGAAGCTGAGCGGACGGAGATCGTCCATGCCGAGTACGTGGTCGGCGTGGCCGTGGGTGTACAGCACGGCGTCGACGGAGTGGATGTTCTCACGCGCAGCCTGCACGTGAAAGTCCTGCCCGGTGTCGATGACAACGTTGTGGCCGCCGTAGGAGACAAGCACGGACGGCCGCGTTCGACGGTTCGGCGAGCAGGGATCGTACGCAGAGGCACACACCGCACACTTGCAGCCGAGCGTTGGAACCGCCATCGAGGTTCCGCTTCCGAGAAAGGTGAGCGTAGCTTGCATTCAGGCTACCGGACGATGCTCGGCCCACCGGCTGGCGGAGGTGCTCCGGATTGGCGTCCGGCGGCCTGTCGTGCGAGCGCCTGCGTCACCTCAAGGAAGCCCATGTGCAGCTCAAACAGCGCCGTATCCAGCAACGTGGACTCAGCAGTCGAGAGGTTTCCCTTGGTCTTCGTTGCCAGGATGGCGAGCATATCGATGGTCTGGCGTGCTCCGAGAATATCGACCTGGGGCTGCTGGCCGGGGGCCGCAGCGCCGCCAAGCTGCATCATGGCCTGCATGTAGAGCGACTGGATGACGCGCTCAAACGTCAACTCCGGAGCGTGCTCCATGCCCGGGTTGGTCGCGCGGATAGCTGTGTCCAGACGATCCACGGTGGCATCGAAGGCACGCTTTGCCTGCCCGGTTTGCTCGGCGGTGGGGGGCGGTGGCAGTTGCTCCTCGTGATCCTCATGGTCCTCGTCCGCGGCGGCCGTGGACTGCTGTGGCGCAGCTGGTTGCGCCGGAACCGCCTGCGGTCCCTTGTGCTCGGAGTGCTCGATCAGCCGCGCGGAGGACTCAGTGTCATCATGGGGCTGCAGCGTCTCGGGCCGTGGCGGCTTCGGTTCCGAGGGTGGGGCATCGGGGCGAACATCACCCTCTGCGGTGAACTTGCGACGGTCGTTGACGACGAACTCTTTGATGTCTGCCATGTTGATTCTCAGTTTCTCTTAGTTATTTGGATGCGGAAGTGCTATACCACCGGGATACGTGAGGGCCTGCCGGGTATCCAGGGCCTCACGTCGAGCATAGCCCAGAGCCACCAGCGTTGCTCCCTCAGGCAGCGGAACGATCGCCGCGCTGGTAATCTCCCCAGCAGGCTTGCCAGCAGCTTCGAGCGGTGCAGGCAGCGTTTCGGGCAGCTCGCCGGTGAGCCGGAACGCCATGAATTGTCGGTGAACCTGCCCGCGTGACCGGATGCGCTCGACGATCTCCTGCCCCAGATAGCAGCCTTTGGCAAAGTGCAGCGCATGAACCTGGGCGGTCTCCTGCGGCAAGTCGCGCACTGTCTCGGTGTTGCGGATATCCTGGCCGAAGATCGGCGTCCCCTCCAGCAATCGAAGCAGCTCGAGGGTATTCGCGGAGACCTCGGGAATCGTCAGTGCCTTGCGCAGACCCTCGATGGTCGCCGCCGGCGCACGAAGTTCATACCGTGGCACCGAGCCCGCCGCTGGAGTAAATAGCAGCACGGGCCCATGTTCGGTATCGGCGTGCACCAGGCGAAGCGGATCAAGCGCCGGCAGTCCCAGCGAACCGAGCACCGCAGGAGCCTCTTTGCCGAGGAGTAGTATCCCGGATTCGTCGCCATGCGACGAGGTCAGCTCCACGTCGTCCATGATGATGAAGCGGTCGAGGTGCTGCTGGATCGCGTCCACCTGCGAGCCTGACGTCACCAGCAGGAACTCCGCGGGATCGGCGCTGCTCTCGCGGTACACCGTGCCATCTCCCTGGATGCGCCCCTGCGCGTTGAGCAGAAAGTTATAGCAGCCTTCTCCGGGCGTCAGCGTCTGGATGGCGTTGGTGACCATGCCATTGAGCCAGCGCGCTGCATCCGAGCCGGTCACACGCAGAAAGGCCCGGTCTGTGATCCTGGCGAAGCCGGCGGCTTCGCGGAGGGTGGCAAGTTCAGTCTGTGAATCGTTGGGCATACAACTCGTCTCTAAAGTCTGTAGCCGGCTTGTACTCCGGCTCGCATCCTAAGAATATCTTGGATGCGTGTTGCAGCGGCTCCGATTCGCCTCGGGTGACATGCGCTGCGTACACTAAGTCTTACAGTCTGAAGCATGTTTGGAGGCAGTTTGACCTGGCAGAGAGTATTAGCAGCATGGATGTTGGTGGGTTTCGGTGCAGTAGCTGCAGGGGCACAGGCAAACACTGCGGGTGGCAAGGTGACGCCGCCCGTTCTCGAGTCGGGCAATACGACCGTGACGATCGAGACCATCCTTACGCCGCAGCAGGAGAAAAAGCTGCTGAGCGATGAGGATGAGATCCTGCACTTCGTCAGCAAGGACACGCTGCTGCCGATCAAATCTCCGGTAAAATGCCGCTTCATCTCCCGCGATGCCGTCGCCAAAGAACTGCGCAAGAAATTCGACGAGGACAAGGGAGCCAAGCGTATGGAGCGCAGCGAACTGGTGCTCAAGAAGTTTGGCCTGCTGGATGCAGACTTCAAGATGCGGCCCTTCCTCCTGAGCCTGCTCACCGAGCAGATCGCCGGCTTCTACGACAACAAAACCAAGCAGATGAACCTGCTCGACTGGGTGCCCATCGATGAACAGAAGCCGGTGATGGCACATGAGTTGACCCACGCCCTGCAGGACCAGAGGGTAGGTCTGGAGAAGTGGGGCAACCAGGAGATCGAGGGTGTTGCGAAGAACGTCAGCGAGGACAACCGGCACATCGCGAACGACGATACCGACACGTCGCGCGAGGCCGTGCTCGAAGGCCAGGCCATGGTGAGCTTCGCCGACCACATGCTTGCGGACGCCGGCCATCCCGGCAAGACGCTCAAGGATTTCCCGCAACTCACGCAGCAGTTGGAGTCCAATGCCGGCGATATGTCGGACTCACCCGTGCTGGCGCGTGCGCCGCTGATCCTGCAGCAGGCGCTGCTGTTTCCTTACACCTCGGGGTTGGCGTTTGAGCAGGCGGTCCTGGTAAAGAATGGCACGGAGAGCGCCTTCGCTGGAGTGCTGGATTCGCCCCCGAGTACCACCTACGAGATCCTCACGCCCACCGCATATCTGCGCAACGAGACGATACACAACCTGACCTTGCCGGACATTCATCCCATGCTCCGGGAAGCGGGATACGAGCCGTATGATGTCGGCGTGATGGGCGAGTTGGATGTCCGCATGACGGCCGAACTGTTCGGCGGCCGCCCGCTTGCCGAGGCGCTGGCGCCGGAGTGGGACGGCGGCATCTACTACGCCGCGCAGCGCAGGAACGCGACCGCGGCAGAGAAGGGCACGACCGCATCGCTGGCGCTGCTCTATAGCTCACGCTGGAAGAATGAAGACTCAGCACGCAGCTTCTTTGACGTCTTCGAGCAGGCTCTTCCGCGCCAGTACGGTGGTCTGAAGCGCCGGCAGTCGGACGAAAAGGACGACAACGAACGCGTCTACTCCACGCGCGAGGGCGACATCCTCCTGACCCTCGAAGACAAGACCGTGTGGGTGAGCGAGGGCTTCGATCTCGCCATGGCGCGCAAGCTGCGCGACGCTGTGGACGCCGCCAATACCACGCTCGGCAATGGACCGTTCAGGCAGGCACTGAACCCGCAGCCGGATCACGATCTGGTCGGCGGACTGGTCAACGCGATCGGGAAGTTCGGCATGATGAAAGCAGCGTTGCGTTAGAGATCTGTCGCGACCCTGAAGAGCTGCCCGCGTCTATTAATAGGTTCCTCCGGGGGCTGTAACGCATCCCGCCTGACCACGTATACTGGAAGTCTATGTCGATCATTCGCAATGTCGCCGCCATCGCCAAGGGAATGAG
>VFSW01015233.1_pt1 | contig 10579 bp, 10 predicted proteins | sample 5358111 | NCBI WGS metagenome assembly VFSW01 (sample SAMN11554181, study PRJNA540505) | mine drainage metagenome | isolation source: sediment from site ElyBrook_90M | place: USA: Ely Copper Mine, Vershire, VT | collected 2017
GCGTCGCCGGCGGCACGCCGGCCCATGTCCTGGGGCGGGGTGAATTACCATCGCCGCGCATGTCGCCTTACCCTACTCGCCGGGTCGTCGAGGGCCTCGCCGACGACATCGCCCAGGGGCGGCTCGACGCCGCCACGGCCGTCGACGAGATGCTCCAGCGGGGCGACGCCGACGGCGCCTGCGGGCTGCTGCTCGCCGCAGCGGTCGCGGGCCGCCCCGCGGATGCCTCCCGGGTCGCTGCGGTTCTGCCCGACCTCACCGACATCGAGCTGGTGCCCGTCCTCGTCGGAGCTTGCAGCGGCGACCGCGTCGGGATGCTGCTGGATGTCGTGGAGGCGGACCGTGCAAGCGACCAGCGGGACGCGATCGCGCTCTTCCTCGCGGTGGAGCTGCTCGCCGGCGGCCCCCCGCCTCCCCGTCTGAAGGGGCTGCTGCGCACGCGCGTCCGGCAAAGGCTCGGCGTCGAGGCGAGCATCCTGCTCGCGATGGCGGCGACGCGACTCGGCGACCCCGATGTCCTGGAGGTTGGCAAGGCCTGGCTGCCGATGGCGAACGTCGTCGAGGCGAAGTCGTTGCGAGAACACCTGCTTCGGCGGCTCTCTGCGCCGACGCTGTCGGTGCTGCCCGAGCATCCACCGGCGCGTGCAGTCACGGGCTTCACGGTGCGACGCCCGGTCCCCAAGGTCGGGCGCAACGATCCTTGCCACTGCGGCAGCGGCAAGAAGTACAAGAAGTGCTGCGCCAACCGCGACGCCGAGCGCGCCGCGGACCCGTCGCCGGTGGCCGGGCTGACGCGCACGGAGTACCTGCGCCGCGCTGGCGCGCAGATGACGGTCGCCGAGGTCAGGACCCTGCGTCCCCCCGAGCTGTCCGAGATCGATCTCGCAACGCTCGGCACCCACCCGCTCATCACGGCGCTCCGCCGGGCTACGAGCTTCCACCGGTGGGACCTGGCCGAGCGCGCCATGGAGGCGCTCGCAGTGCGCACGGATACCCCCGACGGCGATGGCGAGGGCTACCGCGAAGAACTCATCTCCGCCGCGGTGAGCGCGGGCAACGAGGAGGTTGCCCGGCGGCAGATCGCCATGCTGCGCGGCGGAAAGACGGCGCACGTCGGCGACCTGCTCACGCTCGACCTTCGGCGTCCCACCGCGGAGACCCTGGCGCACCTCGAACAGACGGCGCTCGAGGGCCTGCGCCATCCAGCGGGGGAGGACCTCGTCGCTCTCGCTCACGCGCTGCTGAAGGCCTGCCCTGCGCTCGGCATCGTCGTGGCACGGGGCAGCCTGAGCGCCCGGCGCTCGCTCGACTCGGGGTTCCTCGTCGAGGTCGTCGAGGAAGCGCGCGACAGACTTGGCTTGCCGCCCGGTGACCCAGCGGCGGACCTCTACGAACTGCTGCTCGACCGCGACGCCGCGGGGCGCGTGGACGACATCGCGCGGCGAGGGGCGACAGCGGAGCGAGACGCGCTCGCCGCGCAAGCCGAAGGCTTGCAGGACAGGCTCCGGGACTCCAAGGCTCGCGTCGACGAGCTCGAACGCCGCCTGCGCGCTCAGGAGGCGTCGCTCGAGAAGCTCTCGCACAAGGGGCCGCCCGAACCGCGCACGCCGGTGGTCGCGCCGGAGGCGACGCCAGCGGCGGCAGCCGACGAGGCTGAGCGACGGCGGCTACGCGCCAAGGTGGACGAGCTCAAGCACCTGCTGAAGGACCGCAACGAGGAGCGCACGTCGCTACGCCAGCAGCTGGCCAAGGTGAACGACGCCATGGTCGCGCCGTCACCGGGGACCGACCGATCCGCGGGCGACGCTGACGACACCGACGCCGACGCCGAGTGCGCGGAGACAGCCGAGGCACCGCGCACGCTCCTCATCCCGACCATCGCGCCGGGCTGCGGCGACGAGCTCCGCGGCCTGCCCACCGCGGTCGCGCGCAAGGCGCTGGCGACGGTCGCAGAGCTCGCCGCAGCAGACGCCGCAGCGTGGCGACAGGTCAAGCAGATGGCCTCGGCTGCCGAGCCGCTCCTCACCTGCCGGGTCGGAATACACCACCGCCTGGTCTTCCGCGTGGGCGGGAGCGAGCTGACGGCGCTGGCGGTGGTCCACCGCAAGGACCTGGAGGGTGCGATCCGGCGGCATGGGCGGGCCGCGCCGCGATGAGGAGCCTACCGCCTCACATCAACTCGAAGAACGACTCCTTGCCGATGTGGCCGACGTAGCGCCTGACCAGGGACGCTAGCAGGCCCGCCGACAGGATGTGCCACCCTCCGTGGCCGCGGTAGGTCATCCGGTAGGCGACCCAGGTATCGCCGCCAAGCACCTCGGGCTCGAACTTCATGACCGGCGTGTACCGGGGTCGCCTCCCCATCGACGCCGCGCGCATCCTCTCCACGCTCACCCCGAACGTCGCCGCCATCTGGCGGATGCCCTCGGGATCGTAGTTGCCCTCGGGCTCGCAGATGTAGATCTCCCCGTCGCGAGCGTCGACCACGTGCCGGCGCAGGTGCGCGTGGCGGGCGACCTCGGCACGAACGGTCTCCAGATCGGCCGGAGGGACCTGGGGGCGGCAGGGATCGACGCGCCGCACGGAGACCACGCCGTTGACGCTCTCGGCGATCTCGAAGCCGGCGGGCATCGCGTTCAGGGCGCCCTCGCCGACGGTCCGCGCGACGAAGTAGCGCATCTTGCCCGTCTTGGTGCGGCCCTGGTGAAGGTAGTAAGGCTCGCCGTGGCGGTTGGTGTAGGTCAGGGCGCCCGCGCTGCTGGCCGAGGGCTTGTCCACGACGAGTCGAAGATGCGGCGCATGCCGCGCACGGGCGGTCATGGCCGGGCCATGGCTGCGAAGGTCTGGCGCAGCGTGGCCAGGTAGTTACGGCTGATCGGTGGCGAGGAGAAGGTCCGCGCGGACTTCGCCAGGCGGCTCGTGACCGCGTCGTACTCCGCCTGGCTCACGTCGCGGACCGACATGTAGAGCTGGGCCGCAGCCCGCAAGTAGCCGCGCAGCCTGCCTCCCTCGCCGTCGGGCCGCCGGCGCAGCTCCGCATAGACATGCTCCATGTCCTGGTCGGTCTGGTCGCGTCCGTCGGCCTCGCAGAACCGCACGACCGTGTACTCGAGCAGCATGAAGAAGGGCTCGAGCTCGGGGGTCGGCCCTCTCGAAAGGTCTCCAGGTCTGCGGCTACCGGCGAAGAGCTCTCGAATCGGTCGCAGTGCGAGCGTCTCGCGACCCTCGCCGACGTGGACGAGCACGCCGCCTGACTGCGCGACGACCTTGCCCTGGTCGTCGCGGACGATCACCAGGGGCGGCAGCGAGCCGGTCGAACCGTGCTGCGCGAGCGTTGCAGCAACCGTCTCGTCCATGCGGCCTGCGTCTACCACAGGGTGGGATCTCGCGAGAAGGGTCGGGACACCGGGTTGCCGCGCCTCCGACGCCGGTGCGTCTCGGACCCGCGGGTCTCGACCGTCAAGACGTCCTGAGAATCCCTGGGGTAGCCGCACCAGTCCGCAGACCCTGGGCTGAGGAGGCGGGTAGACCAAGGGCTAGAAGAAGGCGGCGCCGCCCACGCCGGCCCGATGACCGGCGTGGGGCAGCAAGCACCGCTACTTCATGTCCTTGTTCAGATCCTTCGCTCGCTGATCAGCAGCGGAGGCTGCCGCATGGGCCGCCGCATTAGTTGCCAGGGTGGCGAAGGTGTCCGTGTCGAATGCGACGAGGCCCCATTTGGCGCTCTTGTTGTGCAGGATGAAGACGAGCGGGTCGGTGCCGGAGCACTTCAACGTGACCGCAGCGAACTCGTCGCCCTGGGCGACATCGCTACAGACGTCGTCCCAAAACGCCGGGGACCGCTGCTTGAGCTGCTCCGGCGTGAGCGACGTCGAGTCGGTGATGCTGCAGGTGGCCAGGTTGAGCTTCGCGGCCTTGAGACCCGTGTACGCACTGGTCCCGACGAAGCTCGTGGCGCCCGCCGCGGCTTGGGTCCCCGTCGCTCCGCACGTGCACTTGGCGACGTCGACGGGACACCCGTCCGGTGTCGGTGCGCACCTCCGCGGATAGCACCGCATGTTCTCGACCTCCGCCTGCACGCACCGCAATGAGCGCATGGTCTCCGCGATGCAGGCGTTGTCCCTGGCAGCGGCGTGGGCGAGGGCCGGCTCCACGACGTCCCCCCAATGGCCATCATCCCCCGCCGCGTACAGCTTGACGATGGTGCTCACCGTCGCTGCGGGCGTGTCCTGCTTGAGTTCGACCTTCTTCGAGCATGCGCCGGTGACCGCGAAACAGACGAGCAGGGGCACAGCGATGCCGGCCTGCCCCATGAAGCGTCGTGACCTCTTCCTGGCGTCGTTCATGGACGTCCTCCTTCACACTTCTTGTTCCGCGGCCTACGCGCGAATTGCGGCTGCCTCTCGAGGATGGTGATGCGTGATCGCCATCACGCGTCCTACGGGAGCTTGAAGAGTCTCTTGCACCCCGGACACCGCGCGAACCGCGATGAGCCCAACCAACCGAGAGCCGCGCCGATGACGGCGCCAGGGATAGTGCCTGCCATACCGCCGATTGGACCGGCGACAATGCCGACGCCCGACCCGATGGCGGCCCCGGCACTCGCTCCGGCCAGTGCGCCACCGCCGCGGACGATGTAGTTGGTCGGGTCGAAACTGTTGCTGCACTTCGGGCAGTTGACGGTCGCCATACGCGCCTCCGATCACCGCCATAGATAGCGAAGTAAATGGGCGCTTTCTAGCCCCACGGGGCGCGCGATGCGTGGTGCGTGAAAGAGCGCGTAGATCCGGCGGCGAAGCAGCGCGCCCTCGGGCGCCGAGTGGCCGAGCTACGGCGAGAATCGGGAACAACGCAGAGCGCTCTCGCCGAGCGGGCCGGCGTGACGGTGCGCTACGTGCAGGCACTCGAGGCGGGGGACCACAACCCGACGTTCACAACGTTGCTCGCCATAGCCCACGGGTTGAACGTCGTGCCAGCCGACCTGTTCAAGCCGCCGACAAGCATGGAGCCAGCGGCGCGTGGTCGACCGCCCGGAGTGGTTGAGACTGGCCGACGCCGCAGGGTCACGAGAAGAGAGCCGCCGAAGCGACCAAGCAAGAGGACAGTGCCGTAACGCGGCCCGGCCGTCCTCTTCGTGGTCAGCGTCGGCGCCGGTACCAGGCGCGCACTGCGAGGATGAACCCCATGATGACGGCAGCTGTCCCCACAGTGGTCACGACGGGGCCCCAGAGGTTCGCGCCGTTGCCTCCACCGGGTCCTCGCCTGGGCCACGGCGCGGTCAGATCTTGGCCGAGGACGACACCGCCGATGAGGATGAGGCCAGCGACCCAGAGGGTCCAGCGCGGCAGGTCCGCGTCCCTGCGAAACTGGCGGGGGTCGTCGTCGTTCGCCACCGCGATAGGGTACGCCCATGGGAGGGTCACCGCCGGCGGAGTGCCTGGCGCTCCCGCCGTCCCGCCATCGGTGCCTTGACGTTCAACAGCACCATCGCCGCCTCCTCCAGGAGCTCGAAAGGTAATACGCTCGAGCCATGGCACCCGCCGAGGAACCTGCCCACGGCTGTCGTGAGATCCCGGCCCCGCCACGACGACCTGCTCGCCTGGGAACCAGCGGCGCGATCTTCTCCTTGCCGATACTGGCGGTCATGGCGGCAATGGCCTGCGGAAGCCCGACTTCGAGCAGCGGAGCGAACGACTCGGGCCCTTCGCCGGGGCAGGAGTCGGGCGCCCCGGACGTCAGTGCGTCCGACTCTGGGCTCGACGTCAGCACGCGCGAGGCGGGCGATTCCGCGACGTGCGCCATCGGGGGCAAGGTCTATCCCAGCGGCACGGCGAACCCCGCGACCGCTTGCCAGACCTGCTCCCCCGCACGCAGCGGCTCGGGATGGACCAACGTGTCCGATGGGACGACTTGCGCCACCGGCATCTGCTACGTCGGAGCATGCGTCTCCGGCTGCGAAATCGGCGGTACCTTCTACCCGGCTACCGCGAGCAATCCGAGCGATCCCTGCCAGAGCTGCAGACCAGGCGTGTCCACCGCCTCGTGGACGAACCTGATGGACGGATCGAACTGCGGCAACGGGCAAGTCTGCTCCGGGGGCACATGCGGCTCGCAGTGCGTCATCGGCGGTATCGCCTACCCCTCTGGTCAGATCGACCCCGGGAACAGCTGCCAGGCCTGCATGCCCGGCACGAGCACCTCGTCGTGGACCGCCAGCCCGAACGGAACGAGCTGCGGGGCTGAGCAGGTCTGCGATCTCGGCAGCTGCAACTCCGGGTGCTACATCGCGGGCGCCTACTATCCCGCAAACGCCGCTAACCCGAACGATCCAGTGTGCGAGAGCTGTCAACCAGCGGCGAGCACCACGGCTTGGACGCCGGTTCCCGGGTCCGAGGGCATGACGTGCCTGACTGGGCAGGTGTGCCACGCCGGGCAGTGCGGGGCCGGATGCCTGATCGACGCTACCTACTACGCGGCCAACGCTCCAAACCCGAGCAACCCATGCCAAGCCTGCGCACCTGCCTCGAGCACGACGACTTGGACCAACGTCAACGCCCTTTCCTGCGGGACAGACATGTGGTGCTACGGAGGTACTTGCGGCTCGACGCCGCCTAGCTGCGCCGCCGGAGGCAATGGACTCTCCGACTGCGGCGCCAGCAGTGAGAGCTGCTGCACCAGCCTCACCGTCGCTGGCGGGACCTACTACCGCACCTATGCGAACAACGGCGACGGCGGCACGGCGGAGGCAGACCCTGCGAGCGTCAGCAGCTTCCGGCTCGACAAGTATCTCGTCACGGTGGGCCGCTTCCGGCAGTTCGTAGGCGCGTGGGAAGGTGGCGCGGGCTACTTGCCCCCGCCCGGGTCCGGGAAGCACTCGTACCTGAACGGCGGCCTGGGAGTGGCCGACTCCACGGCCCCTGGGACTTACGAAACCGGGTGGGTCAGCTCGTACAGCGACTCGGTCGCGCCGTCCGACTCGAACCTGACCTCCTGCGACGGTGACACCGTGATCACGTGGACGCCATCGCCAGGCACGCAGGAGACGCTGCCGATCAACTGCGTCACTTGGGAGGAGGCCTACGCCTTCTGCATCTGGGACGGCGGGTTCCTCCCGACCGAAGCCGAGTGGGAGTTCGCAGCGGCGGGCGGCAGCCAGCAGCGCGAGTACCCATGGGGCACCGCAGCGCCTGGCTTCGCGAACCAGTACGCGATCTATGGCAGCTACTACACCGGCACTTCGCTCGGCATCGCCCCGGTCGGAACCGCCGCCCAGGGCTCAGGCCTCTGGGGGCAGCTGGACCTCGTGGGGGACGTCTTCGAGTGGAACATGGACTGGTTCTTCGCCCCCTATCACGACCCCTGCACCGACTGCGCTCCGCTCACCGAGGGCGGCTCGTATGGTCGGGTGACGCGCGGTGGCACTTACGACTACGACACGTCCTGGCTCCTGCCGCCGACGCGCATCTACGACTCTGACTACTGGCGATACGACAACCAGGGCTTCCGCTGCGCGAGGAGCCCGTAGGAGGCGACCGCGTGCGACCTGCATCCGCACCCTCGGATTCGCCACTACTCTTCGGCCGTCGACGCCGGACGCCAGCGGGGCAAGCGCAGAGTCAGCGTGGCGAGATGCGACCGCGCTGGCGGAACGCCCCAGGGTCTCAGCCCGGGCGCTCCTCGAGGATGCTCCGGACGATGCCCGGGTAGTCCTCGCTCTTCGCCACGAGCGCGGGCGGTGGCTCCCGCAAGGGGGGCGGGCGCGGGAACTTTCGCAGATGGCCGCGCAGGATCACGTGCGCCACGGCGGACAGTGAGTCGAACCGCAGCGCCACGGCGCGCCCGGAGTCGCTTCGGCGATGGCCCCGCACGACGCGCGTCACCGTGGCATGCGTGTCGAACCAGATGGCAGGCTCGGCGGCCTTGAAGCTCACCTCCAGCTCGACGCCGTCGTCGATCCATCCGCATCCCTCGAACGAAAGGAGCATCCCGTCGGCCGATAGATCGACCACGCGGACACGGCTGAGCCGCCAGTGCTTGCGGCGAACGATGCACCAGAGGTCCACGCGATGACGGATCTCGGCGCGGCGCTCAGGGCGGGACACCAGTCGTTCGAGAGTGGGCTCGACGGGAGGAGCGAGCATGGTGCGTAAGCAACGCATCGGCCGTGCCACGCGGGGGGAAGAACGCGCCAGCTCAGCCACCCGATTCATGAGGCGGGCGGGTGACCTGACGCGGGCTAGAAGAACATGGGCATACGTCGACGAGGCCATCGCGGAGCCCCCCCGCGGGCAAGCAGCGGGAACGCACACGACCGGCATCCCAACCCCTGACACGCCGGTCGTGACTTCCGCTGTTAGAACCCGTTCGCCTCCGTCTCGTCGAGATCCGTCCGGGGCTTCGACGGCTTCACGGGCGGCGGCGGCGCGGACCTGGCCAGGACCCCGCGGCACCAGTCCTCCGCATCGCTCGCCCGCACCAAGGGTCCCTCGAAGAGGAAGAGGCTGTGGCGAACGCCGCCCGCACCATCCCTCTCGTCGCCGCCGATCTGCACCGTCACAACGCCCTCGTTCAGGATCGTCACCGGCCCATACCTCGTGGGGAACGCGCGCTCGGCGAAGGTCGCCAAGGCGTCGGTGACACGAAGCTGATGCACCCGACCGTCGACTCGCAGGGTGCACGTCGTCTTGGGCCAGCCGACGAGTGCACCGCCGGCCTGGTCCGCTCCTACGGGACATCCTGCAGCGCCCGACTGCGCCGAGGCGGCTCGATCCATGGCCCTGCGATAGCGATGCACCCGGCGCGCCAAAGCGAACGGACCATGACTGCGCACTACGTCGTGGCATCATGGTGACGGGCGCGATCGTCGCGTCAGTCGTGGGCGGCGGCGTCGGGGCACTCGGTCGTGGCGGTGCTCGTGAAGTGGCACGTTTGGTAGCAGGGCTCGACGAATCCGGGCGGGCCAGCCAGGCAAGTGTCAGGAGCGGCGTCGAAGCGCTGAACCACTGCGACGAGCTTCTGCGACTGCGGGTCGAAGTAGTAGATCATCGCAGGGACCTGCGAGGGTGGGCCGACGACCATGACGGCACGGTAGCTGCCGCACGTGCCGCCCTGCACGGCCTTGCCGCAGTCCAGCGTGGGGTCGGCGAGGGCAGTCTGGTAGGTCGCCGGGCCGCTACTCGCGCCGACGGCAGCGGAGCAGCCCATCGCGATCTGCTCGGTCTCCCCGGCGGGGAGGCCGCAGTTGCTGCTCGATGTGCCGCCACCGGCGGAGGTGGAACTGCTGCAGGCGGCGACGAGTAGCGCGCTGCAGGCGACGGAGAGGAAGAGAAAGCGGGCCGGTGTGCGGGGCATGAGCTCTGATCGTGCGCTCGCATTTCCCCGGCAGCAACTTTTGCCGTTCACACCCCGCACACACGCATGAACGCGCACGTCTGGCATCGCCATCCGCACCCGGTGGTCGCTCGAGGTCGAGCAGCGGCTGGATGAAGCGGGTAGCAGCGCCGCCGTGCCACTGGGCGCAGTGCGCGATACCATCGCCCCATGGGCGGCAAAGGCGAGAGGTCCCCGGGCGGCAGCGACATCCTCCGGTACGAGATACGCGACCGTCCATGGACGCCTCCGGCTGCGACGGAGGCCACGCAGGAGATCGAGCGCCACTTCTCGCGCTTCTTCGGCGAGGCGAAGACCGTCTTCCACGAGCTCGTGTCGGAGCTGGTGCACATCGACGTGCATGTCATCGAGCCGAGGCCTGAGCGCAACTGGTGGACTCTCTTCACCACCGGGATGAGCGACAGACCAATGACGGTTCCTCGAGGCGCCGAGGCGTTCCGCTTCGCGGAGCTGGTGCTCGCGCTGCCGCCCGAGTGGAGGGTCGACGCCCTTCGCGTCACGCCCCCGCCCGCTGATCTGGAGCGCTGGCATTGGCCCATCCGGTGGCTCAAGCAGCTCGCGCGGTTTCCACACGAACACGACACCTGGCTAGGCAGCGGGCATACGATGCCCAACGGCGATCCCCCAAGACCGCTGGCGCCCGACACGAGCCTCTGCTGCTGGCTCCTGCTCCCGCCCATCACCGTCCCGAAGGAGGGGTGGACCGTGCCGCTCGCGGATGGGCGCACCGTGTGCCTCTACTCCTTGCACGCGCTTCACCTCGAGGAGATGAGCCTGAAGCTCAAGGCGGGCACGGACGCTCTGCTGGACGAGTTCGAGCGCCATCACGTTGCAGAGGTCCTCGATACCGCGCGGAGGTCCAGCGTGCGCAAGAAGCTGTTCGGGCTGTTCTAAGAGCGTGCGACGGAGGTGAGGACGGGCAACCGACACGAAGGCAGGCATCGGAAAGTCGTCTCAGATTCCGCACACCCCTGCGTACGCGCACGACCTGCATCCCCAACCTCGCACCCGGTGGTCGACTCCGGCATTCACCGCCCGCAGGACATCGAGGACGGTCTCGGCGAGCTCCCGTTCGTCCCCCCGACGCCGGACGAGGCGCTCGATCTGCACGTCGGGCTGGCGGCTCTTCGTCGTTACTAGTACCGCCCGGCAGAGGTTGCACCCTCAGTTGGGCATGCTGATGTGCCAG
>VFSW01015234.1_pt1 | contig 10579 bp, 2 predicted proteins | sample 5358111 | NCBI WGS metagenome assembly VFSW01 (sample SAMN11554181, study PRJNA540505) | mine drainage metagenome | isolation source: sediment from site ElyBrook_90M | place: USA: Ely Copper Mine, Vershire, VT | collected 2017
GGCTTTGGCCGGACACCCTGTTTCACCTGCTTTCTAGCTGACCTGAATAGTTACCTCATATGAGAAGTAATCTCATATTTCGCGGGTACTTGAATAGATGAAGGAGAGTTAAACTCTTGTCCAGCTTTTTTCGGTCGGCTTCCCACCTAGTTTCTATCAGCCTGTAAAGCGGAACGACGTTCTATTCTTGTTTATATGTTTTTATACTATATGATACTCATACATTGGCTCAACTGTCATTCAACTGTCAAACAGCGATCCGTTTTCACCATCAGGATCAGTACAGGAGTATTCCTCACCCAGCAGAATTGGATTTTTTATGAATAGGGTCCGATGGAGAGATACGGTTGGGATTGTTCGCGGACGTTCCTGGCCGTTCTCTCCGCACTCCTTTTCAGGTGGCTTTGTTCGTTGGCGTTCGCCGTTTTTCGTTGGTTGTTGGCGGTGTTCCTGTCAACGTTCGGCTCTCCGTCAAGTTAAGTGAAAGCTCTAGAATATGTTGGGAGAGAATATTTATAATCTGGCTTTATCAGCACCTCGCCAGAGCTGACAAACCCCCTCATAGCTATCGATTCACTTAACTTGACGGAGAGCCAACGTTCCTGTCAGTTTTATGTTGAATCTTATGAATTTCTTCTCTGTTCATGTGAATGCGCTTTGAAAAGCTAATCCGATATGCAAGATTTCTTATCAAGCAGGTTTATCGCCTTTGCTGATTCTTAGAAAAAAGCCCCATTGCCTGAGGCGATATTTCCTTGCATACCATTTTATAGAAATTTGCTTGACAACAATACTCTTCCACCTCTACAATACCACAATAAAATGAGATTATTGTATGTAGATATGAGTAAGAACTATGATGAATAACTTGATTGGTCGGCAGTTTGGCAATTATCGGCTGATACATCAGCTTGGCTATGGGAGTTTTGGCAGTGTCTACCTGGGACAACATGTGCGTCTTCCTTCACAACAAGCGGCTATCAAGATTTTGCATCTCATAAATGTGGACATAGAGAAATTTCAGCAAGAAGCTGAAACCACCGCCTCTCTTGTTCATCCCCATATTGTGCGCTTATTTGATTTTGATGTCCAGCACGATATGCCATTTCTTGTTTTAGATTTTGCTCCTCACGGCTCCTTGTTAACACGTCATTCTAGAGGAAGTCTACTCCCTTTGCCACTTGTCGTGCAGTATCTCAAAGAGATTGCACTCGCGTTGCAATTTGCTCATGAGAAAAATATCATCCACCGTGATATTAAACCAGAGAACATCTTAATTGGACGCCATAATGAACTCCTGCTCAGCGACTTTGGGATTGCGGTTCTATCTAAGACAGGACATACGACTCTGCAACACGAGTATAGGGCTGGTGGAACGCCGATCTATATGGCTCCCGAAATGGTTCGTGGCAAGCCAGAGAAAGCCAGCGATCAATATTCGTTGGCTATCATGGTCTACGAGTGGCTCTGCGGTACACCGCCTTTTACAGAAGTCGATGCCCTTCAGCTAGGATATCAACATGTCTACGAGCCTGTTCCGTCATTGCGAGAAAAACAAACAAAAATTTCACCTCGTGTTGAGGTGGTGATCATGAGAGCACTAGCTAAAAAGCCAGAAGAGCGGTTCCCTTCTATTCAGGAATTTGCACAAGCACTAGAAGAGGCAAGTACGACTCCACCGATTGGAACAAGGTTGATTGTGTATCGTGGTCATGGCAACGGATATGTCATGGGAACATGGTCTCCTGACGGAAATCTCTTTGTCACAGGGGGAGATACTGGTACCATTCAGGTATGGGATTCAACGACGAATCTCCTTCTCTGGGTCAACAATGACTTCTCAGCCCATGTAAACACGTTGATATGGTCACCCGATAGCACCTACATTGCTTCAGGATCCGATGATCACAAGGTGCAAATTTGGCAAGCGCGTAGTGGTCGCTTGTTACGAACCTATAGTGGCCATTCTGGTAGTATTGTGACGTTGATGTGGTCACCCGATGGCACCTACATTGCTTCGGGGTCCGATGATAATATTATACAGGTCTGGGAGGCGAGTAGTGGAGAATTTTTACGCACCTATGATGGCCATTCTACTGAGATGACGACGCTGATGTGGTCGCCTGATGGCACCCGCATTGCTTCGGGGTCAGGGCGCGACCCCGTACACGTTTGGGAGGCAAGTAGTGGTCGCTTGTTTCGAACCTATAGTGGCCTCTTTAGTTGGATAACGACGCTGATGTGGTCGCCTGATGGCACCCGCATTGCTTCTGCATCATATCATAATATCGTAGAGATCTGGGAGGCAAGTAGTGGACGTTTGCTGTACACTTATGGTGGCCATTACAGTTGTGTGGAGACACTGATGTGGTCACCTGATGGTACCATGATTGTTTCAGGGTCAAGGGATAGCACTGTGCAGATTTGGCAAGCTGTGTGATACAGGAAGTTTGAATGGCTTTGGTTGTGTAAGATTCTGAGGTAGACCCAGGATACGTGTAAATTTCTATCAGAAGGAAACTTACGCTCAGAATTCTGTCATATTGAGAGATATCCTGCTCTCGCTAACACTGATGAGAACGTAGCTGGCCAAAAATCGGCCAACGACCCGGAAAAAAGAGCTTTTGCAACGGCATTCTGCAGTGAAATTGAGAATACTGTTTTGCTGTGAGAGATTTTCGCACGTATCCTGGGCCTACCTCACCATCGCACGCGCCGCCATCATGCTCAGGCCGCCCCTCGCCTCACACAGTTGGTCGGCTTAACGCTTCTGCGCTTCGTCCCCCGATTCCCTGTCCGGTTGACGCTTCGCCTCGACCCCTGTCGCCCGCACATCTTCTCCCCCTGCGAGGCTGCCTGACTCCTCTCTTCCTTCCCCTCCACATCCTTGGAAACGCTTTCCTGCGTGCCGCCCTCCCGTTTGCAAAAATGTGACGGACATCCAGTAGCAAATTCCCTCTTGCACATACAGCATCATAGCTTTATACTGTTGCTACATCCCAGCAATAATACCCTGTTGCGGATACACAATATCCTTTCTGTGATTGAAGATAATGGCAATGGCTAGATAGTGGGGAACGTTATCGTGACCATCAGTGCTACCCTCCCTCATGCGGGTCAGACCGTTTATGTACGCAATCGCCCGGCGTTGGTGCGTTCAGTTGAAGATTATCATCATCCCAGTATGGCAACATTGCATACTGTGCTGGTCGAGTATATTGATGGCTGGTCACATCCCAGCAGCGACTTTCTCATTTGGGAGCGCGAACGCGGTGCGAAAGTGATGCATGGTATGACTGTTCCTCGTATCGATCAAGCCGATCAGCCACCTGATCATCCCAACTTGCTACGTGCCTTCCTATGGGCGAACCAGTGGAGTGCAGTCAATCGGCTAGCGGATCGGCAAGAGGATGATGAGCGACAATTGCAGCTGATCTCTCCATGGCAAAGTGCTGTGCAGGTCGAGGATTATCAATTGTATCCTGTCCTCAAGGCGTTACTCATGCCGCGTATTTCCCTGCTCCTCGCCGACGATGTTGGCCTTGGTAAGACCATTGAGGCTGGGCTTATTCTCTCCGAGCTCTTTGTGCGCCGACGCATCCGGCGCGTGCTGATTGTCTGTCCAGCTTCATTACAATTGCAGTGGCGCGATGAAATGCGCGAAAAATTCCATCTTGATTTTACCATTGTTGACCGCGACGAGACATTTCGCTTACAGCGAGACATTGGGGTGGATAGCAACCCCTGGGCATCTTACCCACGCATTATTACCTCAATGGACTACTTGCGACAGAAAGATGTGCTGGCATCCTTCAATGCTGGTACGCGTCGCATCTCTGGTCATTTCGAGGCCATTCTGCCCTGGCAGATGCTGGTTGTTGATGAAGTGCATAACCTGGCTCCTTCTAACTATGGTGATAATAGCGACCGATGTGAGATGTTGCGGCGTATCACACCGTTGTTTGAACATCGTCTTTTCCTCTCAGCAACACCGCATAATGGTTACACCGTCTCGTTTACCGGGCTCCTTGAACTGCTTGATCCAGTACGTTTTCAGCAAAATGCACGGCTCACCGAGCAAGATCATCAGCAAATCGCGCTCACAATGGTGCGTCGCCTCAAACAAGATCTGTCGGAAGAGGGCGAAGAGGAGCGTTTCGCTCCCCGCGATGTCCACGGCATTTCTGTCCCTATACAGGGGACGGAGAAGCAATTGTTTGATGCGCTGCGCGCCTATCGTGATGCCTTACATAGACAACTTGGCAAAGACGGTAAGCGTGAGCAGCATCTGGGCGGTTTTTTGATGAAGTTGCTCACCAAGCGTCTACTCTCAGGCTCATATGCCTTTGCCCGTACATGGTGGCAACACGTCGAGGGATTGCAATTAGAGGAGCGTGACAGTGTCGATGTAGCCGAATATTCCATTGACCGAGCAGAACTGGCAATCAACGATGACGAGGAACGTGCTCAGCGCGAAGAGGACGCTATCAAGCAAACGGGTGTATGGCTCAAACGATACGCAGAACCACTCGCCAAACAGCGAGAAGCCGTCAGCACCTGTCTGATACAATTGGGATGGAGCGTCAACGCACTCCAACTAGGATTGAGTAAGCTTGCTCCGCTGCCGACCGATGCGCGGTGGGAAGCATTGTTAGAGTGGATCAACACTCACTTAAAACATGGTCATACGTTACGAGATGACGAGCGGCTGATTATCTTCACGGAATATAAGCATACACTTGACTATCTTGTTGAGCGACTTCGCCGTGAAGGACTTACACAACCACAGGTGGAGAGCCTCTATGGTGGGGCGTCTAGCAAGCAACGAGAAACGATCAAGGAGGCGTTTAATGATCCACTCCATCCATTGCGTATCCTGATTGGTACCGATACCGTTTCTGAAGGAAAAAGCTTGCAACTTTCCTGCCGCTATGTTATTCACCAGGAAATCCCCTGGAACCCGATGCGGTTGGAGCAACGCAATGGGCGCGTAGATCGGCATGGGCAAGAGCGTGACGTTCACATTTTCCATTTTACGAGCAATGATGAAGCAGATTTGCAGTTTATGGCGAAGGTCGTGGATAAGGTCAAGCAGGCGCGGGCCGACTTGGGCAGTCTAGGACAGGTGATTGATACCGCCATCGAAGAACATTTTACACTGGGTACTGTCTCGGTAGAAGAATTTGAGCAGCGAATCGAGGTAGCACGACGTGATCCACAGGAGCAGGAAGATTTGCGGAGGCGCGATCGAGGTGGACGTGCAGCCAGTTGGCGTGCTGCACAGCGTTTACAGGCCACCGAAAAGGCATTAGAGCTTACACCAGAGCATGTGGCGCAGGTGCTGCACCAAGCCGTCAGCCGCGAAGGAGGCGAGCTACGAGAGGAAGCGGATAGCGTTTACCGCTTCCGCAAAGTACCCGCAACCTGGAAAAAACTGGTGAAGGAGACGATTGAACGTCAGGGAGGGGCACTACCCAAGCTGGTATTCGATCCTGCTTATTTTGAAGAGCAACGTAACGGACGAATCATCTTCAAGCCACGCACCGACGCGGAATTGATTCGTTTGGGGCATCCTTTAATGCAGCGAGCTATCGGAACGCTACGCCGCAATTTGTGGAAAGATGAAGGGATGGCACGCTGGACAATTCAGCAATGCGCCTTACCGTCGAGAGGGCATGACTTACTGCTGCTGTCCCTCCTGTTAGAAGTGACGAACGATTTTCACGAAATCGCGCACCAGGAAGTCCTGTTGGTGCCTTTTGAAGTACATGGCTATACGCTCAATGAGATAGAACCCGAACTCTGGCAAGAACTCAAATCGATGCAGCGCACTATGCTCTCTGATGAAGAATTGAAAGTACACATTCCACGCATCCGCGACTGGTGGGCCTCACATGAGGGACAGATTCGCGCTCTCGCGAAAGGAAAGCGCGACAAGTATCGTCAAGAGTTTGAGCAACTTATGCACCGCCGTCTTCAAGTAGAGCAAAAGCAAGAGCGAGCGATGTTCAACGAACGATTGAAAGAACTCGAGCGGCAAAAGCAGCCTCATTATCTGTTACGATTGCGCCAAGAAATTGAAAAGCAGCGCACCAAATTGCTGCAACCTGCACTTATCCCAGAGATACGACAAGAGCAACTGGTATCGGAGCAACAGTTACGCGAGATGGAGTGGCAGTTAGAGCACAACTACATTGATAGAATGAAGAATCTTGTGCTGGAAGAACAGGAACGCATCGTGAAGTCAGTATTGCCCAGACGCTACGCGTTAGCAACGGTGGATGTACAGCCGCTCGCAGTTGAGTATATTGTGCGGGGTAGTGGAAAGGAACGGCACTAGTATGTCAGTAATAAGTCGCACGAACACCCATGCGTGGTGGTCGGATTTGCGCCATAACGGGCTAGTAGTTGCTCCCGCACTCCTCGAAGAATTCTTCGCCAACGGGCCTATTGCGCCAAAGTGGTACACTTACCAACGCCTGCGTGAACGGTACACCGTTTTTGAGACATGGTGTCACGGTACGAGAGCCTACACGCCGGGTGCCGACTATGCTCCTCTTTACTCCTGGCTGGATAGCGTTCTCGACATCTTTCTGGGACATGAGCAAGGGCGTTGGCAAAAGGGAAATCATGTTTCTTCCAATTGGAAATATGAAACGCTCCAGCACGAACGCCTATCGCCGCAGCGCGTTCTCTTCCGCAGTAGTAGTCAGAGTGAACCAGCCCTTTTTGTCTGGGTAGAGCAGACACATCAGTTAAACCAGGGACAGGGACGTAACGCCTATAGCAAATTGCTGGAATTATTGCGAGCGAAAAACGTCAAGCTCGGCCTGTTGACTAACGGACGGCAATTTCGTCTCTGCTACGCGGGATTGGACTATGATTCCTGGGTAGAGTGGGATGCAGAAGCGTGGTTCTCAGAGGAAGAGTTGCGCCGCCAGTTGTACGGTTTTTACACCTTACTGGGGCCGGAGGGCATGAATCCACGCGGAACCTATAGCTTTCCGTTGTTGGAGGCTGCCGAGGCTTCGCGTACTCGCCAGGGCGATTTATCCGCCGTGATGGGCGAGCAAGTGCGCGAAGCGGTTGAGTTGCTGCTGAATGCCCTGAATCAGGCGGTGCAGAATAAGGCTGATCTGCTAGATGTGGTGCGCACAACACCCTCTGGCACTACTTTGTCGGATCGGCGCATGATGGAGGCACTCTACCAGGCGGCGGTGCGTATGATTATGCGCATGGTCATTATTCTCTTTGCTGAGGCGCGAGATATGCTGCCGCGCTCGCTGGCGACCTATTCTGATAGTTATGGTCTCGAAGGACTCTATGAACAGTTGCGTCGCGCCGAACAGTACGAGGGTCGTAGAGCGTTGGAGGAGCGCGATAGTGCATGGGCAAGGCTGCTCAGCCTGTTCACCTTAATTTACTACGGTTCAGCATCGCCGAATCTTCCCGTACGCGAATACGGCGGCCTGCTATTTTGTCCAGGAGAGGTCGAAAGCCCAGATGCTATTTTACGTGCAACGGCTCTGTTCGAGTCGGAGGATGTCACTATCTCCGACGCGACGATATTACGCCTGCTCACACTACTCAAGAATGGCAAAGTCAAGATTCGCCAGGGTACTCACAGCCGCTGGGTCAATGGACCAGTGGATTTCTCCGACTTGCGTACAGAATATATTGGTCTGATGTACCAGGGTCTGCTTGATTACAATTTGCACAGCACCAACGAACCAATGATTTTCCTCAACCTGGGCCAAGAGCCGGTGTTGCCGCTCAAACTCCTTGAAGAAATGAATGATCAACACCTGAAAGACCTGCTTAAAAAGCTTAGTCTTGAAAAAAGTAGTGGGCCAGTCGTCTCTGAAGACGAGGCAGGGACGGAAGAAGAGGTGGAAGGTGCCGTCGAGGAACCCATAGCCGACGGTGCGGAAGTTGAAGAAGAGTTATTTGATGATGAACTTGAGCAAGTGGCAGAGGATATAGCGGAACCAGAAGAACTCGAAGCGATAACGCAGACCGAAGCTGATACACGTCGCCAACGGGCATTGGCCTGGGCCGAACGTGCTGTTGAAGCGGGAGGGCTTGTCAAAAAACCACGAGGGAAGCAGAAGGATGCCCTCTATCTGTATGAAAAGGAGCGCACAAAAAGCGCACTCACATTAGTCAAGCGTGTGCTTGATCAGAACGAATTCTATCTAGTGCGGCGCGGAGGTACGCGCAAAGGTTCCGGAACATACTATACAAAACCGCAACTCGCTGTTCCCATCGCACGTCGCACGTTAGAACCGCTGCTTCACACAACGCGAGCGGACGGAACACACATCCCTAAAACGCCAGAAGAGATTCTTGCAGTAAAAATCTGTGACCCCGCCTGTGGCTCAGCCTCATTTTTGGTCGCGGCTCTGCACTATATCACCGATGTTCTCTATCAGTCGCTGGCTTATCATCGTCGTATCAATGCTATACCGGATAGCGATGAAACCGCCCTCGTTCTCACGCTTCCCTATGGGATGCAATCGGAGGCGCAACCCGAAGAGGAAATATTACCAGTGCCTTCTCACAACGAACGTTTTGAGGCAATGGCGAAAGCACGGCTGCGTCGCCACGTTGTGGAACATTGCCTCTACGGCGTAGATCTTTCGCCACTTGCTGTTGAACTGGCACGTATGAGCCTGTGGATTGAGACGCTCGACCGCGACCTACCCTTCACTTTCCTCGATCACAAAATCAAGATTGGTAATGCCCTTGTCGGCGCATGGTTTGATACCTTTCGCGAATACCCCATTATGGCGTGGCTGCGCGAGGGTGGAGACAAGAGCCACAATAATGGGATTCACTACGAGAAGGAAGAGTGGACAAAGGCCATCAATCAGGAGAGAAACGATGTCATCAGGCCTGAACTGATTGAGCAAATCGAGTCCAGTAGCCCGCAACAATTTCTCTTCGGCGAGAATAAGCAGCAAACGCCTGAAGGATTGCATGAAGAGTTTACCACCGAGATGGAGCGCATTCACACCATACCAGTTATGTCAGCACGCGAGCGCGAGCAACGCTATCATGCTTTGCAGCAACGCTCGGAATACCAGGAACTCAAACGCGACCTTGATAATTGGTGCGCAACTTGGTTTTGGCCTGCCGACCAACTAGACGCAGTCCCAACACCTGCTAATTTTTACAATCCATCATCAACTACATGTAATCTAGTAGAGGAGCTGACGACAGAACTGCGTTTCTTCCATTGGGAATTGGAGTTCCCCGATGTCTTTGCTCGACCAGAACACGGTTTCGATGCGGTTGTCGCCAACCCCCCGTGGGAAATTGCTAAACCAAGTTCACTAGAGTTTTTCAGTGACTATGATCCGCTTTATCGTACTTATGGTAAACAGGAAGCCTTAAGGGAGCAGAAACATTTATTTCAAGTGGACGCATCTATCGAACGTGAGTGGCTCATCTATCGATCTCATATAAAAAATATGAATAATTGGGTAAAATGCTCTACATCACCCTTTGGGGATCTATTGGAAAATGGAACTGATACATTCTCATTCAAAAATGGGAAAAGAGATTTAGAATTACATAAATTATGGAGGCAGAGAAGGTTAGCCAAGCATGGCTATACATCTCAAAAAGAGCATCCTTTTCGTTTCCAAACAACTTCTACTGTAAATACCTATAAGATGTTTATGGAAATATCCTATCATCTGCTTAAGCACCACGGGCGAATGGGTATGCTCGTACCATCAGGTATCTACACTGACCAAGGTTCGACCCCTCTTCGTAAGCTCTTCCTTGACTCCTGCCGCTGGGAATGGCTCTACGGTTTCATCAACCGCCAACGCATTTTTGATATTCATAGTGCCTTCAAATTTTGCGTAGTGCTTCTGGAAAAAGGTGAGCAAACGCAAGCTACGTGTGTTACCTTTAACCAGGAAAAACTATCTGATTTAGCACAACCAGACTTATACATGCTTACGTTCCCGCGTGTACAGATTGAACGTTTCAGTCCTACATCACTTACTATCCTTGAAGCACAAACCAAAGCGGACCTCAATATCTTAGAAAAATTATATACAAAAACAGTTTTGCTTGATGATCAAAGTGCTCAAGGATGGCAATTGCAACATGCAAAAGAGTTCGACATGACAGATCATTCAAGCATGTTTCCTCCTTTACCAACATGGCGAGGAATAGGATACATACCAAATGGATATGGGCGATGGGTTGACACTAATGGAAATATCGCGCTACCTCTTTACGAAGGACGTATGCTAGGTTCGTTTGATCCTAGTGAGAAAGGGTGGGTGAGTGGTAAAGGGCGAAAGGCAGTATGGCGAGAAATACCATTCCAAGAAAAAGAAATCGAACCCCAGTATCTTCTATCATTAGAAGATTACAATGGACAAGAAAGAGCTTTGCGAGGTAATAAAATAGCATTTATGCGTATTGGGTCAGCAACAAACACTCGTTCAATGTATGCTGCTTTGATCAATGATTTGCCTTGTGGACATTCTATTTTTACGCTTCAACCGGTCAAAGGCGATATAACAGATGTTCTTTTTTTGGAAGCTATACTTAACTC
>VFSW01015235.1_pt1 | contig 10579 bp, 7 predicted proteins | sample 5358111 | NCBI WGS metagenome assembly VFSW01 (sample SAMN11554181, study PRJNA540505) | mine drainage metagenome | isolation source: sediment from site ElyBrook_90M | place: USA: Ely Copper Mine, Vershire, VT | collected 2017
ATGGCGACCACCAGCTTTGGTTCTGGCGTGGCGTCGTAGGTGCGCTTGTGCGAAATTTCCATGTGGCGGGAAACCGGCCCGGTCACCAGCAGCATGTCGGCGTGCCGCGGGCTGGCGACGAAATGGATGCCCAGGCCTTCGATGTTGTAATAGGCGTTGTTGAGCGCGTGAATTTCCAACTCGCAGCCGTTGCATGAACCTGCATCCACACATCGGATCGCCAATGCCCGGCCAATATGGCGCAGGATTTGTTCCTGCAGGTTCTGGGCTTCCACGCGCAACGCATCGTCGGTTTGTGGAGGCGTTTCGGTCTTGATACCGGTGCGCAAAATTTGTTTGATAATCTGGTACATGGTTTTCAGCTTTCAGTAATCAGCTTTCAGCTTGTTGTGCGGCTTCGCCGCGTGGTTTTAAGCTGACGGCTGATAGCTAGCACTCACAAATCCTGCCCGGCATAACTCAGGTTAAACGATTTGTTGATGAGCGGGAAATCCGGCACGATATTGCCGATGATCGCGTGCTCCAGTACCGGCCAGTTTTGCCATGACGGGTCGTGCGGGTGCAGGCGATGGATTGCGTTGTTCTTGCCGGTATGCAGCGCAACCAGAATCTCGCCGCGCCAACCTTCCACCCAGCCCAGCCCCAGCGCGTTTTCCGGCGCGTCGCCGACCGTTGCGCGGAGCTCTCCCGCCGGTAGCGGATCGAGGATCAGGCGGATCAAGCGCATCGATTCCAGGACTTCCTCGAAACGTACCGTGACCCGTGCCGCGACGTCGCCGTTGAGATGGGTGGCCATGCGCACGTCGAGACTCTCATAGGGGGCGCAGGGGAACTGTGCGCGCAGATCCCAGGCTTGGCCGCTGGCCCGTCCGGGCAAACCGGTCAATCCCAGTTCGGCCGCCAAATCGGGTGCGACCCGGCCGGTGGTGAGGAAACGATCCTGGGCTCCGGCGTGCTCGTCGTAAATGTCTTTCAGGATATTGATCTCATGTTCGAGATGTTCGAGCATTCGCAGGATGCGTTTGCGGCCCTTGTCGTCGAGGTCGCAGGCGATGCCGCCGGGCACCACTTTGTCCATCAGGTAGCGGTGGCCGAACAGTTCGCTGTTCAAGCGCAGCACATCCTCCTTGAGGATCCAGAACTGGGCGAAGCCGAATGCCAGCGCCACGTCGTTACCCAGATAGCCGGTGTCGCCGAGATGGTTGTGGATGCGCTCCAGTTCGAGCAACACGGCGCGCAGCGCCAAGGCGCGGGGCGATGGCGTGGTGCCGGTGACGCTTTCCACCGCTTGGGCGTAGGCCCATGCATAAGCTACGGTGCTGTCGCCGCTGACCCGCCCGGCGAGCTTGGCGCCCTGTTCCAGATTCATGCGCTCGAAAAGCTTTTCGACGCCCTTGTGCGTGTAGCCGAGGCGCTCTTCCAGCCGCAGCACGCGCTCGCCGATGATCGAAAAGCGGAAGTGCCCCGGTTCGATGGTGCCGGCATGGACCGGGCCGACCGGGATTTCATGGACACCGTCGCCGGTGACGGTAACGAAGGGATAGCCATCGGTTTCGGTCGGGAACACGGCATTGCCGTCGAAGTCCTTGCGCAACGGGTGTACGTTGCTTGGCCAGGAACCGTGGCGGATCCACTTGCGATGGTCGTCCGCACCGGTGGCGTGCAGGCCGAGCAGGTCTGTTGCGGCGCGCTGCATCCGGTTGGCGCAGGGGAAGAGGTCGCTGATATCGGGATAGGCCGGATGCTCCGAATCCAGCGGCAGGGTCAGGCACAGCATGCCGATGGCGGTGACCAGCGAGACATGCAGCGCATACCCTGCATCGCGCGCCAGTTCGTCGCTGCCCCACAGCGCGACCAGCTTGCCGCCGCCATGCGCGACCTGCTCGCACAGGCTGCGGAATTGAACGGCATCCACCGTACCGTGCCAGATCGGCATGGCGCCGGGCAGTTTGGGGAATATTGTCGGGAATTCGTCTAGTCTCATAATTAATTCGGTGAGGAGTGAAGAGTTAGGAGTGAGGAGTAAAAACCAACCCCTGTCCCGATTTTGACTTTGCTCCTCACTCTTAACCCCTTACTCCTCACTTGTCTTAACCAATCAACGCCGCCGCCTGGCGATACCATTCTGCCAGGTAGGGCGGGATGTATAGCCCGAGCAGCAGCACCAATCCCAGATGCGCGAACACCGGCACCAGCGCGGGTGGGTGGGGCAGGCGTTGTCCGGTGGTTTCGCCGAAGACCATGCTCTGCATCCGGCCAAATATCGCGGCGAATGCCACGCCCAGCGCGGTGAGCAGGAAAGGCGTGGTCCACGGGTAAGCGTGCATGGCGGTGGTGATGATCAGAAACTCGCTGGCGAACACGCCGAATGGCGGCATGCCGAGGATGGCCAGGGAGCCGATCGCCAGGCCCCAGCCAATGGTGGGGTTGGTCGTGATCAGGCCGCGGATATTTTCCATCAGCTGGGTACCGGATTTCTGCGTGGCGTGACCGACGGCGAAAAAAATTGCCGATTTGGTGAGGGAGTGTACCGTCATGTGCAGCATCCCGGCGAAGGTGGCCACCGGGCCGCCCATGCCGAAGGCGAAGGTCGTCAGCCCCATGTGCTCGATCGAGGAGTAGGCGAACATGCGCTTGACGTCTTTCTGGCGCGACAGGAAGAAGGCGGCCATGACCACGGAAAGCAAGCCGAAGCCCATCATCAGGTTGCCGGCGAGATGGCTGCCCAGTGCGCCATCCACCAGCACCTTGGAGCGCACCACGGCGTACAGTGCGACGTTGAGCAGCAGGCCGGAAAGCACCGCCGAAACCGGCGTCGGGCCTTCGGCATGGGCATCGGGCAGCCAGTTGTGCAGCGGCGCCAGGCCGACTTTGGTGCCATAGCCCACCAGCAGGAAGACGAAGGCCAGCGACAGCACGGTCGGTTCGAGCTGGGTTTTGACTGCATTGAGATGGGTCCACAGCAGCGCGTTGCCGCCTGCGCCGAGGATTTTTTCCGCCGCGAAATAGAGCAGGATGGTGCCGAACAGCGCCTGGGCGATGCCGACGCCGCACAGGATGAAATATTTCCACGCCGCTTCCAGGCTGGCCGGGGTGCGGTACAGCGAGACCAGCAGCACGGTGGTCAGGGTTGCCGCTTCCATCGCCACCCACATGATGCCGAGGTTGTTGGTCAGGAGCGCCAGCAGCATGGTGAAGGAGAATAGCTGGTACATGCTGTGGTAGAGACGCAGCATGTTGATGGTGAGCTTGCCGTGCGCCTGCTCGATGCGCATGTAGGGGCGAGAGAACAGCGAGGTGGTGAAGGCGACGAAGGCGGTCAGCGCGACCAGAAAGACGTTGAAGGAATCGACGAAAAACTGCTCGTTCAATGCGGTCATCGGGCCGTTGGTGATGACATGAACGGTGAGGAATGCCGCTGCCACGAAGGTGACGAAGCTCATCGTCGAGTTCAATTCCGGCGCGAAACTCTTGCCGCCAAACAGCGCCAGCAGCAGGCCGCCGATCAGGGGAATCGCCAGTATCCAGAGAATTTCCACGTCAGTCTTCCTTGAGTTTTTCCATGTGTTTCAGATCCAGGCTGTCGAAGGTTTCCCGGATCTGGAAGAAGAAGATGCCCAGTATGACCATGCCCACCAGCACGTCGAGGGCGATGCCCAGTTCCACCACCATCGGCATGCCGTAGGTGGCGCTGGTGGCGGCGAAAAACAGGCCATTTTCCATGGCGAGGAAGCCGATCACCTGAGGCACCGCCTTGCTGCGCGTGATCATCATCAGGAAAGAGAGCAGCACGCAGGCCATGGCGATCCCCAGGGTACCCTTGGTGATGGTGCCGGCCATCTGTGAAATCGGCGCCGCCAGATTGAAGGCGAATACCACCAGGGCAATGCCGACCAGCATGGTGGTGGGGATGTTGAACAGGGTTTCGACGTCCCATTTGACGTTCAGTTTGCGAATCAGGCGGTGCAAAATCCACGGCAGGATGAGGACTTTCAGCACCAGTGTCAGCGCCGCCGAGTAGTAAAGGTGGTTCTGGTCCGAGGAATAGGCCACGATCGCGGTGCTGACGGAGAGCATCAACCCCTGCAGCGCAAACAGGTTGATCAGCGACAACACCCGGCGCTGCGACAGCATGGCGAAGGCGATCAGCAGCAAAAGCGCCGCGAACAGGTTGATGAGTTGGCCTGAGAAATTCGCCATTTCAGCTCCCCAGCAGGAAATGGATAAGCATGCCCAGCACCGCCAGCAGGAAGGCGGTGCCCATGAATTCAGGCACGCGGAAAATGCGCATCTTGGCGGAGACGGTCTCGAGCAGAGCGAGCCCGGCGCCCGCTGCCAACAGCTTCAGGAACAAGGCCGCCAGCGCAACGGGTAGCGCGCCCAAGTCGTTGGCCGCCGCGATGCCCCAGGGCAGGAACAGGGCGAAGCCGATGGTGGTGTAGGCAAGCAGTTTGAGCGCGCTGGCCCATTCGACCATGGCAAGGTGACGGGCCGAATATTCCAGAATCATGGCCTCGTGGATCATGGTCAGTTCGAGGTGGGTGGAGGGGTTGTCCACCGGGATGCGGGCATTTTCGGCCAGCAATACCATGACGAAAGCGACGGCGGCGAAAGCCAGGCTGGGGTAAATCACGAACGTCTTGTGCGCCAAAGTGTCGACAATGGTGGCCAGCGAGGTGGACTGGCTGATCGTGGCGGCGGTGAAAAACACCATCAGCAGCGCCGGTTCGGCGAGAAAGCCGACCAGCATTTCGCGGCGCGCGCCCAGGGTGCCGAAGGCGGTGCCGATATCCATTGCCGCGAGCGAAATGAACACCCGCGCCAGCGCGAAAATGCCGACCAGGGCGATCACGTCCACCGCCGGGGCAAGCGGCAGATCCGTCGCGATGACAGGCACCAGCGATGCCGCCAGCCACATGCTGGCGAACAGGACGTAGGGGGTGAAACGAAACAGCGGCGAGGCATTATTCGCCAGTACCGCGTCCTTGTGGAACAGCTTGATCAGGTTGCGGTAGGGTTGCAGGACGCCGGCGCCGCTGCGGTTTTGCAGCCAGGCCCGGCACTGGTTGACCCAGCCCACCAGCAAGGGGGCAATCAGCACCAACAGCGTGTCTTGAAAGAGTTGTAAAAATATGCCGTTCATCGGATAAACGCCAGTAGCGCAAGCAGGGTGACAAAGCTGTACAGCAGGTAAATGTGGATCCGGCCATGTTGCAGCTTGCCGATCAGCGCGGAAACATTTTCGGTGAGCCGGGCGATCGGCACATAGAGCCAATCCCACAGCAGATCCCTGGTTTCGCCGTGGTAGTGGGGCTTCTTGTCGAACGGGTTGGGTACTTCGCGGGTGATGCCGAAGAACAGTTCGAAAATCTGCCGGATCGGCTGGCCGAAGCCCTCGGCGGTATCCTGCATGCGCGCGGTCTGTTCGGGATAGCCGCAATCCCAGGCCGGGCCGCGGCGCAGACGACCGTGATAGAACTTTTTCACGACGACAATGGTGAAAAGCACGCCGACGATGATGATGATGAACAGGAACAGCGGGCTGTAACTGGCGCGTTCCGGATGGATCGGGGTGAGCCACATCCAGCCGGCCTGGGAGGCGCTGTTGCCCAGAGTGTGACCGACCAGCAACTGGGTAACAAAATCGATGTGCATGATGAAGAACACCGGAAACACCCCCAGCAGGATGCAGCCCAGGGCGAGCCAGATCAGTCCGGCCTGCTCCCAGATGCCGATATCATGTGCGTGCTCGACGACTTTTTCCTCTCGTGGCTGGCCGAGAAAAATCACTCCATAGAATTTGACCATGACGTAGCCGGCGAGCGCTGCCGCCAGCGCGAGCGCGGCCGCAGCAATCGGAATCAGCATGTTGAGGTAGGAGTGAGGGAGACCTGGGGACATCAGGAACGCCTGCAGCAGCAGCCATTCGGAAACGAAGCCGTTGAGGGGTGGCAAGCCGGCGAGCGCGAGGGTGCCGACCAGCACCAGCAGCGCCAGTTTCGGCATGCGGTGGATGAGCCCCCCCAGCTTGCCCAGGTTGCGTTCGCCGGTGGCGTGCAACACCGAGCCGGTGCCGAGAAACAGCAGTCCCTTCATGAAGGCATGGTTGAGCGAGTGGTACAGGGCGGCGGTCAGCGCCAGCGCCGCCAGCGCTTCCTTGTGGAAAGAGTGGAAGATGATGGCCAAGCCAACCCCGGCCAGAATGATGCCGATGTTCTCGATCGAGGAATAGGCGAGCAGGCGTTTCATGTCGGTCTGCACTGCGGCGAACAGCACGCCGAACAGCGCCGTGACGAGCCCGAGCGTCAATGCCAGCGCACCCCACCACCACAACTGCATGCCGAGCAGGTCGAAGCTGACGCGCAGAATGCCGTAGATCGCGGGTTTCAGCATGATGCCGCTCATCATCGCCGAAACCGGCGAGGGGGCAGCAGGGTGGGCTTCCGGCAGCCAGGCATGGAGCGGCAGGATGCCGGCTTTGGCGCCGAAGCCGAACAGCGCCAGCAGGAAGGTGACGCTGGCCCAGAATTCGGTCAGGTGTGCATGCCGCATGGTGGCGAAGGTGTAGTCGCCATGACCGCCCTGCATCACGCCGAAACACATCAGGATGGCGATTGCGCCGACGTGGGCGATCAGCAGATAGAGGAAGCCGGCGCGGCGGATTTCCGGCACCTTGTGGTCGGTGGTGACCAGAAAATAGGAGGATAGCGCCATGGTTTCCCAGGCCACCATGAACAGGTAGGCATCATCGGCGAGAAATACCAGAGCCATGGCGGCGAGGAAGACGTGGAATTCGAAGCACAGCAGCCCCAGCGTGCCGCCTTCCATGGAGCGGAAGTAGCCTGCCGAATAAAGTGAAATGCCGATGCTGGCAACACCGAGCAGCAGCAGGAAAAATGCGGACAGAGAGTCCAGACGCAGGTGAAAGGGCAGGTCGGGCAGGCCGAGCGGCAGCACCGCAACGTTAACGGCGCCGCCCAGGCTCGACAGTGCGCCGGCCACCAGAACCAGTGCGCCCAAGGCGCCGGCGGGAAAAATAAACTGCGTGATGGCGCGGGTGTTTTGCAGCAGCAAACCCGCCAGGCCGAGAAGTAGCCAGTAGACAATGACGCCAAGTGCAATATCGATGGGTAATATGCTAATCAGATTGGTCACGTTATTATGGATTTATGATGAATTTGTTATTCAACTAAAATTATAAGCCATATCCGGTTGCGATGCGTCAATCGAGCATCAAGTATTTCCCTGAAAGGTCGATCAGCGATAGGGTTATTCAGCGCATTTCCGTTTCTCAAGAAGCGCCCTTATTGGGGTAATCATTCCGAGGAAGTTCGCCAGGTTTTTTCATCGCCCTCCCGAGAAGTTTGAGCGCTATAACACGCACAGGATGAACACGCTGAAGCGAGCAGCAGCGTGCCTTAACGCTTGCTTGACGCAATGATAATATTGACATATTTCTTTGTGGGATAGTATAATATCGTCAGGTAGACTGAAATCTAAAAATCTTAAAGCAGCCTGCACAAGTGTGGGTCCGCACCTTATCAATCACCCGTTGTGGTGATGTGGCTCCGAAATGAGCCAACCTGTTTGCGAGCGATCACATGAGAATATCTTCGGCATCAACCTCTTTCATGGAACACCCTTCTGAAATTGACCATGGTTTCGACTTTTCTCTGGTTGCCATGCGGGCAGTGAAGTGGTTTTTTCTAAGAGGTCTGGATCGGATGTTTACGGCAATTGCCTACGCCAAGGTGGGGAACCTGGATGTAGTAAAAGCAGTAAAAGAAGAAATGCTCGAACAAGACAAGGCGCAGAAAAAACCATGAACGCCTGGGTTCGTCGGCTGTCTATAGCCAAATTACTGACCTTATCCCCCGACGCGATCAAGAAGGACTTGGTGGCCGGGGTCACCGTGTCGCTGGTCGCCATCCCGCAGTCCCTCGCCTATGCCCAGCTCGCCGGCGTTCCGGCCTACTACGGCCTATATGCGGCCCTGATTCCCACCATCGTGGGCGCCTTGTTCGGGTCTTCCAGGCAACTCTCGACCGGCCCGGTTGCCATGACCTCGCTTTTGACCGCCGCCAGCGTGGCCCCGTTGGCAGCGCATGGCAGCGAGATGTTTTATGCCTATGTCGTTCTGTTGGCCTTTCTGTCGGGCATGTTTCAAGTCCTGTTTGGCGCATTGCGGATGGGCGTGCTGCTCAACTTCCTGTCCAATCCGGTATTGATGGGCTTCATCAACGCCGCCGCCATCATCATTGGCCTTTCACAACTCCCGACGCTGCTGGGCATTTCGGCTAACCAGTCCAGCCACTTCCTTCTCGATATCTGGCAGGTGCTCATTCACATCGATGCCATGCACTTGCTATCTGTCGCCTTCGGGCTGTCGGCAATTTTGTTGCTGGTGGCGTTCAAGAAACTGGCGCCAAGACTGCCGGGCGTGTTGATCACGGTGGTTTTGCTGACCTTGGTCAGCTACGAGGTCGGATACGCCGGTCTGGGTGGAAAAGTCGTTGGTGTCGTGCCGCAGGGTTTGCCTACCCTCAGCATTCCGCTCCTTGACTGGAACGTCACCATGGATCTCATTCCCGCCGCATTCGTGATCGCGCTCATCAGTTTCATGGAGGCCATGTCCAGTTCCAAAGTCATTGCACTCAAGACCCGCCAACGCTGGGATGAGAACAAGGAACTTATCGGCCAGGGCTTGGCAAAGATCGCATCGGGCTTCTGTCACGCCATGCCGGTCAGCGGGTCTTTTTCACGTTCCGCCTTGAACCTCGCCACCAATGCGCAGACCGCTTTTTCTTCGGTTGTTTCGGCAGTATTCGTACTGCTGACGCTACTGTTCTTTACCCCCTTGCTTTACCACCTGCCCAAGCCGGTTCTGGCAGCCGTCATCATGATGGCCGTCATCGGCCTGGTTAATTTCCAGTCGATTACCAATGCCTGGCGGGCCAGCCGCGACGATGGCATCGCCGCCATCGTGACCTTCCTGTCCACGCTCGCCTTTGCGCCAAACATCCAGAACGGCATACTCACCGGCATCATCCTTTCGCTGGCATTGCTGCTTTACCGAATGATGCAGCCTCGCGTTGCCGATCTGGGAATGTGCGAAGACGGAACGCTGCGGGATGCGCACCGCCACAATTTGCCTATCTTGCATTTAAAACTTGGCGCGATCAGGTTCGATGGGGCGCTCCGGTTTGTCAATGTGTCGTATTTCGAGGATGCCATACTGACGTTCGAAAGGGAAAACCCCTCGGTTCGCTACATCCTGGTGAAATGCAATGGGGTTAATTATCTGGATGCATCGGGAGTCGAGATGCTTTCCAGCCTGGTCAGTCGTTTAAAAAATAACGGCATTACTCTGGGTTTGAGCGGCGCCAAAAAGCAGGTTCAAGAAGTCATGGATAATACCGGCTTGAGCGTAAAGATTGGCGCCGACAATATCTTTTCAAACGACCGGGAAGCACTCGACCAACTATACTTGCGCGGAGTGATCGACAAGAAAATAGGCCGGTCAGCAGCCGGTGGCGGCCAATCCCCTGAAAGACCCCAACAGTATCCTCTCCAAGCGTAGCGCGTATTATGACTTCGGCAAATCCGACGTGAAGGCGGATACAAGCCGACGATCGAGGCGCATTCAAGGGATTTGATCGGCGGGCTCCAAGATCGCAGCGCAGGGTAATTGCGACTAACGCGGCAACAGCGAATAACCAAGTATTTCACTGTACTCATCAGCCAGGCCGGGCGGAGAAATCCTCCCGGCCTTTTTTAACCTACTCTTGGCCGTCGGTAGTCATAGGCATGGTAATGTGTTAAAAACCTATGGGACTTCTGCGTGTCGTTTGTTTAAACGTACCCAACGTTAGCTGGAGAAATCAAGAATGTTTAATGGCGTATTTTTTTGGTTACAGAGTGAGTTTGGCGCCGATATTTTCAGCTTTATCTTGAGCGCGGGCATGCTCGTTTTTTATCATCTATACCTGCGCTATAAAACGCGCAAGGACCCAACCTACAGCGTACGGGCAGTCAACGTCCTGGCTCGAACCGCTTGGGTTGAAGTAATGATGAGCAGCGGCAAACCGGATGTGATTCCGATTCAAACTTTACGCAACTCCACCATGGCCGCTACGTTCCTTGCCTCCACCGCCGTGCTGCTCATTATGGGCGTCCTGACGCTGAGCGGACAAAACAACGATCTCCAAAGCACTTGGCACACATTGAACGCTTATGGTACCAAGCACCCCAATTTATGGTTGGTCAAGCTCCTCCTGTTACTGCTTGACCTCTTTGTGGCATTCTTCAGTTTTTCCATGGCGATCCGTATCTACAACCATGTCGGCTACATGATCAATGTTCCGTTTTCACTCAATCACAAAGCGATATCGCCTCGGCATGTGGCGATGCATCTGAACCTCGGAGGCAATTATTACTATATCGGTATGCGTGCCTTCTATTTCCTGGGACCTCTGGTATTCTGGCTGTTTGGCCCGCATTTCATGCTGATGGCAATGATCGGACTGATCATGGTACTGTATCGTGTAGACCGCGCACCAAAGATCCTGGCCGAGGATTA
>VFSW01015236.1_pt1 | contig 10579 bp, 6 predicted proteins | sample 5358111 | NCBI WGS metagenome assembly VFSW01 (sample SAMN11554181, study PRJNA540505) | mine drainage metagenome | isolation source: sediment from site ElyBrook_90M | place: USA: Ely Copper Mine, Vershire, VT | collected 2017
GCCGGTCATGGTACCACCGTTCGTTCCGCGCAGGCCAGACCCCAGGGTGGCAGAACAGGGCATGACACATTGTACAGGGCGCGGTAGGCTAGCGACACGCCCCATTTTCAGGTGGACTGGCTTGCGGGAACGCTGGATCGGGTTGGAGGGCGGTGTTTTCTGATCGTAAATTTTCCAACAGAGGAACCGGATCGACGCTTACTCAGCAGGAGCCATTTTTTGCCCGGAATCTGCATTGCGGGGCTTTATTATCGCTCAAGATGCCGGTATGGATTTACATGTAAACTTTATATATGTAGAGTTGTGGTCAGTCCGAGCACAAGTCACTGCAAATTCAGTGGTTCATCTAGAGTGTAGACTCTGTTGCTTAGGGAAAACACATGACTCTGTTTCTGCACCCATGCCACCCAGTGTGGCGGGGGTAGACTCTGTTGCTTAGGGAAAACACATGACTCGGTGCTGCGATATGAGGCTCGTTGTTTAATGAGAATCATATGACTCTTTGCGGCCGGACTGGGCTTGTTTTGGTTTGATCAGTCCGGAAGGGTAATGCCCATTGAGTTTGTGGGTAATTTTGGTTATTAGAGAACACTCTTTATGACTCGCCCCAGTGCAAAACCGGCTTCAACAGAAGTCAAGGCTACAGAACCCCATCAACCCGCCCTGCCGTCCCCTTATTTCGTTGGAATTGGCGCGTCTGCCGGGGGGTTGGAAGCGCTCTCAGCGCTGATCGCTGCCTTGCCCACCAATCTGGGTATTTCCTATGTGATTTTGCAGCATCTCTCGCCTACCCATCGCAGCATGATGGTGCAGTTGATTGGGCGCGAAACTGCCATGGCGGTCAAAGAAGTGGAAGATGGCATTCAGCCGCAGCAGGATACCATTTACGTGGCGCCTGCCAGTCGCAATGTCATTCTCAAGAATGGCTGTTTTGTTCTGATAGAAGGGCCAAGTGAAGCCAGACCCCGCCCCTCAGTGAATGTGTTCCTGACCTCTCTGGCCGAAGAGAAAATGGAGGATGCCATCGGCGTCATTCTCTCGGGTACGGGAAGCGATGGGGCCGCTGGTTTGAGAGACATCAAGGCCGCCGGGGGATACACCTTTGCACAGGACCCTCAAACGGCAAAGTATGCGGGCATGCCCCAGTCCGCTATCGATACCGGTTGTGTGGACTGGGTGCTGGCACCGGAGGGGATCGCCAGGGAAATCGACGTTATTGTTCGATCTCATGGCACAGTCATCGTGGTGAATGAAGTTCCCGCCGCCGCAACGGCGTTGAAAAAACTGCTCATCAAGGTCAAGCAACAAACGCGCATCGATTTTTCGGGCTACAAGGAAGGGACCCTGTGGCGCAGGATCGAACGCCGCATGGCTGCAACCCATGTGAGCAACCTGAATGACTACCTGACCCTGGTAGAAGCAAACCCGGAAGAACTGGAACATCTGGGCAAGGATATCCTGATCTCCGTCACCGCCTTCTTTCGGGATCCCGACTCCTTTGCGGCACTAAAAAAAGTGTTGGGTGAACTCATTCAGAACAAGCAAACCGGGGACGAAATCCGCATTTGGGTGCCCGCCTGTGCCACGGGTGAAGAGGCCTACACCATAGCCATTCTTCTGGCAGAAATTCTGGGGAATGCCGCCATTCATTATCGCATCCAGATTTTTGCCACCGATATCGATCTGAATGCTCTGGCGATTGCACGCAAGGGGTCCTACGCAGAAAGCGCCTTGGCTGACCTGGATTCTGGTTTGGTCATGCGCTACTTTCAGAAAGTGGGCAATCGTCTTGAGGTCACCCGGGCGTTGCGCGACATGGTGGTGGTGGCACGGCAGGATTTGGTCCAAGACCCTCCCTTCCTGCGCCTGGATATGGTGAGTTGTCGCAACATGCTCATCTATCTGCAAAACGACTTGCAGACCAAGGTGCTGACCACGTTTCACTATAGTTTAAGCCCCGGAGGGGTTTTGTTCCTTGGCAAGTCGGAGGGGGTGTTTCAGCAGGATGGTCTGTTTGACGTTGTGGACAAACCGGCACGGATTTATCGACGGCGTCATGGGGAATCCCGCCTGTCAATTTCAGCGTTTCGATTGCCGGAGGGAACGGAGCGCACTGTGGCTAAAACCGCCCTGCAGGACATGGAGCGTCGTTTGGTAGATGAGGCCATGCGGCGCTATGCCCCAGCCTCCATTCTTGTCAACAGTTCCTTCGAGATACTGCATATCTACGGGGATGTGACCCCCTTCCTCACGGTGTTTTCCGGCAAGCCCAACTTTAACCTGCAGCATCTGATGCGCAAGGAACTGCGTGCCGATCTTCAGGTGCTGCAGCACCATGCTCAGCACAAGCAGGAGTCTACCAGCGGCAGACCGCATCTCATTCATGTGGGCCAGCATGTGCGTGAGGTCAGGCTCACTGTTCACCACATGGCGCATGAATCCCTTGGCGCTCCTCTGTTCCTGGTTTGCTTTGAAGTGTTGCCCCAGTCCTCGCCGGCGCTGCTGGAAAGCGAGAAAATTCTCTCTGATGAAAGCAGAAATGTGCAAGAACTGGAAGATGAACTGATTTCCACGCGGGAGCGTTTGCAGACGGTCATCGAAGAACTGGAAACCTCCAATGAGGAGATGCAGGCGCTCAACGAAGAGGTGGTGGCTGCCAATGAGGAACTGCAGTCCTCTAACGAGGAACTGGAGGCTGCCAATGAGGAACTGCAGTCTTCCAACGAAGAACTCACCACGGTGAATGAAGAGCTGCAGGTCCGTTCGGGGGAGCTGGCGGATTTACTTAACGATCTGGAAAACATCCAGAACAGTGTGGGCTTTCCAGTGCTGGTCTGTAATGAAAAACTGGAACTGATCCGCTTCAACAGTCCGGCTGCGTCCCTGTTCATGCTAAGCAATGCGTCCCTGCGGCAACCCATGTCCTCACTGCGGCTTCCAGTGGGGATGTGGGACTTTTCGGCCATGGTGCACCAGTCGATTCTTTCCAACCGGGCCACGGAGGAGCATGTTTTTTCCAACGAACGCCATTACCTGCTGCACTCTTCCCCTTACGATACCAGAGCCAAGGGATCCAAGGGTGCCATCATCGTCATGCTGGACTATACGGAACGTTTGGTCGCAGAGCGTGAGACAAGAAAGAATCGGGAAATTCTGCTGTCCATCATGAACAATTCCACCTCGATCATTTCCCTCAAAGATCTTGCGGGACGGTATGAGTTTGTCAATCGACAGTTCGAGACGTTTTTTAACGTCACCTCCGGGTCGGTGCTTGGAAAAACCGATGCCCAAATTTTTTCCAGAAAAACGGCGGACGACTTTCGTAGCAAGGAAATGGACGTGATGCGCAAAAAGGAGGCCCTGGAATTTGAAGACCGATTGCTGGCCCCGGGCGGAAGTGAGCGCTTTCTTCATGCCGTGCGCTTTCCCCTGCTGGATGAGGAGGGGGTGGTGTACAGTGTCTGCACCCAGGCGACGGATGTGACTGAACATAAACATGCCGCAGACCAATTGCGCTTGGCAGCTCGCGTGTTTGATCGTGCCGGAGAGGGGATCGTCGTCACTGATCCGGAGCAAAAAATCCTGACGGTCAATGGGGCCTTTACCCAAGTGACCGGCTATAGTGCAGAGGAGGTCATTGGGCAAAAACCGAGCATTCTTGCCTCCGGTCGACAGGATAAAAATTTTTATCAGAACCTGTGGGCCGAACTGAACAAACGGGGATGGTGGCAGGGTGAAATCTGGAACCGCCGTAAAAATGGTGAAATTTACCCTGAATGGTTGACCATCAACGCCGTGCGTGACCCCGAGGGTGGAGTTGTCAATTACGTGGGCATATTCAGCGACATTTCCGTGGTCAAGGAGTCGCAACGACGCGTGGAGTTTCTGGCCACTCACGATGATTTGACCAATCTGCCCAATCGTCCCCTGTTTCTGGACCGACTGCGTCAAGCCATCGCTCATGCAGAGCGTTCGGGGGGCACCTTTGCCGTGTTGTTCATCGATCTGGATAACTTCAAGGTGATCAATGATTCTCTGGGGCACGCCGCCGGGGACGATCTTTTGAAAGAGATTGCACGACGGTTGCGTGAATGTGTGCGTGTCCCCGACACAGTGGCGCGTTTTGGCGGGGATGAGTTTGCTCTGCTCATCGAGGATGCCACCGTGTCTGACGCGGAAACGACGGCTCAGCGCATTGCCGAATCCCTGCGCCAGTCCCATGTCATTGGACGGCAAAACGTTTATCCTGGCGCCAGCATTGGCATTTGTCTTTATCCGGACGACGGCAAGGATCCCGAATCGCTCCTCAAGAATGCGGACAGCGCCATGTACCGAGCCAAGGACAGTGGCAAAAACACCCATCATTTCTTTACTGATGAACTAAAGCGTACGGCAGACGAACGTCTCACACTGGAATCTGCACTGCGCTCGGCGGTGGACAATGGGGACTTCTTTCTGGTCTATCAACCACAGTGGGATATTGCCCAAAAAACCCTCCTGGGGGTGGAGGCTCTGGTTCGATGGCATTGTGCAAACGAATTGATTCCCCCCTCAAAATTCATTCCTCTGGCGGAACAGATGGGCCTGATCAACCCGTTGGGAGAATGGGTGGCGGCCAAAGCCTGCCAGCAAATGGCCCAGTGGAAGACACAGGGGATCCCGGTTCCACGCATCTCGATCAATGTCTCTGCCGAGCAGTTTAAACGGGGCAATGTTCCGGCCATGATGCTACGGCTTTTGAGCCAATATCAACTGGAGGCTGGCTGTATTACTCTGGAACTCACCGAGAGTGCACTGATGGAGAATATGTCCCATATCCAGCAAGTGCTGCAGGAACTCAAGGCACTGGGGGTGATGATCAGTGTCGATGACTTCGGGACGGGGTATTCGTCCCTGGCCTACCTGCGTAAACTGCCCATCAACGAGTTGAAGATTGCGCAGGAATTTGTCTGGGATATTGGGGATGACCCCAACGACGAAACTATTCCCAAAACCATTGTCGCCATGGCCAAAACCATGGGTTTTACGGTAGTGGCCGAGGGAATCGAAACCGAAAACCAGTTACAGGTGCTCAGACGAATCGGTTGTGATATTGGTCAGGGATTTCTGGTGGCAAGACCTGTCAGTGCGGACCAACTGACTTTACCTTTGGTTTGATGGGCACTCCCGGTTTTTTCTCTTCCTGAGTGTTACCCGGACGCAGGGCCCCTTTGGGTTTTGCGCTCCTTCACACCCTGGATCAGTGTTCTGCGGATCAGTTCCTCCCTGGGTGTTGTGCTTGTTCATCTCCGGTGGGATCGGCACGCCGCCAAATCGGCTCCCTAGACCAGTCCCCGCCCCAGGGTTTTGCGCTCCTTCACACTCAGAGCAACTCTCTGGGTCAGTGTCTCCCGGATCACGTCCCCCCTGAGTCGGCTTTCCAGGCGCAATACGGGGTCTTGTGTTCGCCGCGGGTGGGATACCTGGAAACGCGCAATTCCGGTAGTATCACGCCCTGGTCATCCCTGATACGCAGGGGTTAATGGATTGCATACAATGTCATCACTCATGGAAACCCAACTTATGGAAAGGCTGCCTGACGTCGCAAACACACTCAGTATCAATGAGGGAGCCCAAGCCATTACAGGCCATCGGGTGGAGTTGCAATTACTCACCACCTTGAAATGCAATTTGAAATGCAGTTATTGTTCACTGGGGGTAGGCGAAGTCCTTGGTTCGCAGAGACAGATTGGTTACTAGCTCGACCAATTGGAGCGCTTCATCGACACACACTTCCAGGGCAAGGAAGTTTATGTCACCTTTTACGGTGGCGAGCCAACACTCAACATTGGATTCATTGCGGCCGTAATGCAGCGTTTTCCCTTATTCAGATTCCAGCTGCAGACCAATGGGACACTGTTGGATAACCTTCCTCAGGAAATACTCGGGCGATTATCCAATGTTTTGATATCGATAGATGGGGGAGAGCGGATTACCGACAGCTATCGTGGTCGCGGAATTTACCGTCAAGTTCTGAAAAATGTACGGCAGGTCCGTGATCGCGTTGGCGGCACCATTACTGCGCGGGTGACATGGAATGACAGTGATACCAGTTTTAACGAACTTCATGAGTTGGCGAGTGATTTCGATTTTATTTATTTTCAGTTTGTTGCTGATGAAAAATATGACGGAGAATCTGTTGTCAAGCGCCAGGCCGTTCTCACGCAATTAATCGCGCAATTCTTTGCCAACACTGACTCAGTCTATCCTTTTATCCCTTTGATGGGGATTGTTCGCAACAAATTGTTCCCCAACCGTGCGCGCGAATTGTATGCGGGCATGACACAATGTCGTGCTTCTACCCATTTGATCAATGTCATGCCAGATGGAAAAATTTTCCCCTGCCCAGACATGATGTATTTGCCGGAAATGCAGCAAGGCGACATTGGGCAAAACTGGTTGCGTCAAAACCCCCTTCAACCACAGGCCCAGATGCCCTGTGACCATTGCGAGGCTCTGTCTTGGTGCCGACGCAACTGTATGAAGAATCTCTATCTTGCGTATGTTAAAAACGATGAAAATTATCGACAACATGTTGTAGAACCAATTTGCGATTTAATCAGGTTCATGGGAAGAGAAGTTGACAAATCCCTGCCCCGGGATTGGTTCTCCAGGCTGACTCCTGCATTGCGCAGACAGTTGACCGATTGTGAAATTTACGAATACGTGGAAGTCATGCCCTGATCTAGCGTTTAATGACCAATTAGCCAGTACGGTATTGATCACCAGAGAGATGAGCAATAGAAAAGCCAGATCAAGCACCCTGTCAGCAAGCCTTTGCAGCATGCGAATATTTGAGAGATGAGCAATAGAAAAGCCAGAACAAGCACCATACCAAAGGACGGTAGACTGGGCCTGTAGTTTAAATCTGCATTCCCATGTCACAAGGGGTGTTTGCCAGAGGAAAGTTCAGGTTAAGACATGACCCACTAGATGACTAACTCTGCCGAACCGTCGGCACGCAACCTGCTAACGGGTGGCGAGCGTTTGCACCGACAATCTTTTGTGGGGGATAATCAAAACTATTGTCCGTTCAATTCGCTGGGAGCAACCCACATGCCCGTCTACCGTTCCAAAACCTCCACCGCAGGTCGCAACATGGCGGGAGCACGCGCCCTGTGGCGCGCCACAGGCATGAAGGATGGTGATTTCAGCAAACCGATCATCGCCGTAGTCAATTCCTTCACGCAGTTCGTTCCCGGACATGTGCATCTTAAAGATCTGGGCCAGTTGGTGGCGCGCGAAATCGAAGCGGCGGGTGGCGTTGCCAAGGAGTTCAACACCATCGCCATCGATGACGGCATTGCCATGGGCCATGACGGCATGCTGTATTCGCTGCCAAGTCGGGATCTCATTGCCGATTCAGTGGAGTACATGGTCAATGCCCATTGCGCCGACGCCATGGTCTGCATTTCCAACTGTGACAAGATCACCCCGGGCATGTTGATGGCGGCCATGCGTTTGAACATCCCGGTCATCTTTGTGTCGGGCGGCCCCATGGAGGCGGGCAGGGTACGCCTGGCCGAAGCAACGGCGCCGAATGCCGGATTCAAAAAACTGGACCTAATCGATGCCATGGTCATGGCCGCTGATACCCAGATCAGCGACTCCCGTCTGGCAGAAGTGGAGCGCTCGGCCTGTCCCACCTGTGGCTCCTGCTCGGGCATGTTCACCGCCAACTCCATGAACTGTTTGACCGAGGCTCTGGGGCTATCGCTGCCTGGCAACGGCACGATGCTGGCCACCCATGCCGACCGCGAACAACTGTTCAAAAAGGCTGGGCGGGTCATCGTTGACCTGTGTCGGCGCTATTACGAACAGGAGGACGAGTTGGTCCTGCCGCGTTCCGTCGGCTTCAAGGCCTTCGAAAACGCCATCGCGCTCGACATCGCCATGGGGGGGTCCACAAACACGATCCTGCACCTACTGGCCATTGCCCGGGAAGCCGCCATCGATTTCACTCTGGAAGACATTGACCGCCTTTCCAGAATCGTCCCGCAGTTGTGCAAGGTAGCGCCCAACACCAATAAATACCACATTGAAGACGTGCACCGTGCCGGCGGGATCATGGCCATTCTGGGTGAACTGGATCGGGCAGGTTGCCTGCACACCAATGTCCCCACGGTGCTGGGTCAACCCTTGAAGACGGTGTTGGAAGAATGGGATATTACTCGCACCCCCTCCGAGGCAATACGGCAGTTTTACAGGGCGGGTCCGGCCGGAATTCCCACGCAAGTGGCCTTTAGTCAGAGCACGCGCTGGCCCAGCCTGGATTGTGATCGTGTGGAAGGATGCATTCGGTCCGTTCATCACGCCTACAGCAAGGAGGGAGGACTGGCCGTGCTGCGGGGAAACATTGCGGTTGACGGATGCGTTGTCAAGACTGCCGGTGTGGACGACAGCCTGCAGGTCTTTGAGGGGCCGGCCCATGTGGTGGAATCGCAAGACGAAGCGGTGGAGCATATCCTGGGTGATCGGGTCAAGGCGGGCGACATCGTGGTGGTCCGTTATGAAGGCCCCAAGGGCGGCCCCGGCATGCAGGAGATGCTCTACCCCACCAGCTATATCAAGTCCAAGGGACTGGGCAAGGCATGCGCCTTGCTGACGGACGGGCGCTTTTCCGGGGGGACTTCGGGCCTATCCATTGGACACTGTTCGCCCGAAGCGGCCGCTGGAGGCGCCATTGGCCTGATTCGGAATGGCGATCGAATCCGTATCCACATTCCGCAGCGTTCGATCACACTTCTGGTGAGTGATGCCGAATTGGCCAAGCGTCGCAGCGAGCAGGATGCCCTGGGCTGGAAACCCGCGCTCCCACGCCCGCGGCGCGTCTCTGCGGCGCTCAGGGCCTATGCCTGGCTTGCCACCTCGGCCGACAAGGGTGCCGTACGCGATTTGTCGTTGCTGGAGTCACCTTAAGCTGCCAAAGCGCAGTGCATAATGCCGCGTGAACGCTGCTCCCAGAAAGAAAATCTGGGCCGAGTAATAAACCCACAGCAACAATGCAATCAGCGATCCCGCAACACCAAAGCCCAAGGCGATACCGCTGTTGCCCAGATATAATCCAATGGCATATTTTCCCAAGGTAAACAGCCCCGCTGTAAAGGCGGCGCCAACCCAGACGTCACGCCACGGAAGTTGTGCATCCGGTAACGTTTTGTAGATAACTGCAAACAGGCAGGTGATGACTCCCAGTGAAAGAAGGGAAGAGAGGACTGTGAGTGTTGCAGCGGAACTACCCAATACTGTACTTGCATGGTGTTCCAGCATGGCCAGTACGGCATTGATCACCAGAGAGACGAGCAATAGAAAAGCCAGAACAAGCACCATACCGAAGGACAGTAGGCGGGTTCTTAAAAGCATGCTGAATACCGATTGACGCGTTTTGCCCAACCCCCACAATTCATCCAGACTATCCTTCAACTCAGCGAAAACACTTGTGGCGCCAAACAGCAAAAGGACACTTGCGACGAGTGTTGCCAGCAACCCAGAGGCAGGATCACGCGCCGCAGCGAGTAATGCCTGAATTGCCTGTGCTCCATTGGGACCCACTAGTCCCTGCACCTGGTTCACAATCTCACCCTGTGCGGCTTCGTCACCGAAGAAGTATCCTGCCACGGCAATGGCCAGCACCAGAATGGGCGTCATGGAGAACAACGTGTAGAAAGCCACCGCCGCCCCTTTGCTGGACGCGCGGTGATCCACCCAAGAGGCTATTGACTCGATCAGGACGGTCTTGAGAAGCCCCACCCAACGGGGTATGACCTGCGCCATTGGCATGGATTGCCGTCAGTTGAACGCTTCAAGAGTGCACTTTGGCATCCTTAACCACTTCCCTTGCGTCGCCGTAGATTTTTTCAGATTTTCCGGATATTTGTTTGTTTAGTCCCTTGGCTTGCTGCTCCTTGTTGCCGACCACTTTCCCCGTGGATTCTTGCACTTTTCCAGCAAGGTCTTTCATGACCCCTTTGACTTGATTTTTATTCATTATCAGACTCCATTCTCTTTGTTGGCGGACACTTTCCCCGCAGAGACTCATCATCAAATGTTTCGTGAGTGACTGTCTGTACGTTAGCGCACTCCATTCAGATGGGTTTTATCAAATCGTGCCGTTTGCGTGAAAACCCCGTCTTTCCCACTCTCAAGAGTGGCAGCCAAAGGCTGAGGTCGGGGAGGGTTCCACGCAAGCGGGCTCACCAGGCCTTGAGGTGTGGTAACCCCGACGCAGACGCGTCCAGTGGTGCGCGTTCACGTGCTCGGTGGTCGGGGATTGGATACGGACGCAGGGCCATGTACAAAAATTCAGGGACCCGGGTTGCGACGTCAATGGGAAGTCAGTTGCGTTGCATGGAAGCCATTGGCGCTTGATTCCAGATAGTCTATAATATGGTCACAAACTATCCGCAGCGCCCTGTCTCTTGTCCAAGCCATGCACCGCCATCTCTTGATTCCCATGGGGGACGTAAGCATCACGGCTGTTCGTGCCCAGGGTGCCGGAGGGCAAAACGTCAATACGGTATCCACGGCTGCCCACCTGGGG
>VFSW01015237.1_pt1 | contig 10579 bp, 21 predicted proteins | sample 5358111 | NCBI WGS metagenome assembly VFSW01 (sample SAMN11554181, study PRJNA540505) | mine drainage metagenome | isolation source: sediment from site ElyBrook_90M | place: USA: Ely Copper Mine, Vershire, VT | collected 2017
TCTCTCTGGAGTCGCATGTCGGCTTGAAGTTCTTAGCTGAGGGAGGCCCTGCATCTCTGACTGCGTCCGCAATGATCTCGTCGACTCGCGCTTTAGTAAGCTTTCGCACGCCCTGATGGTGTAAATTATCTCTTTGGCCCTCCTTTGTCAATACCCCGGATGGGTGCCGTCTGCCTTCGCGCCGTCGCTGTCGCTCCAACTCAGCCTCCGTGAACATGCTCCGCCATTCTTCCACTTTGTCGTCTGCGGCGAATTCCAGGAAGCTATAAATGGCCTCCAGGTATATTTGAACTCTGTTCCGGACAGCCGCTTCTTCCTCCTTGGATTTAAACTCAATGACTCTCTCAACCTCACCCCACGATTTCGGACCGCTAGTTGCCACGGATCCCGTCTCCTCCCCCGTTAGGAGCCAATTTAAATCACAACCCAACTTTCGTAATCGTAAAAGTATTCCGGTCCCTGGCTGGATTCTGTCGTGTAAATATTGGGAGAGCGACGCAGGGGTCATCTCCATCGCAACAGCGGCATCCTTTAATTTGCCGTATTTTACCAGCAAAAAAGCCCTCATTCTGCCGCCTAGAGAAGTTTCGTGTTTACTTAACTTTTCTCTTGACATTACTTTCGTGATTACTTAATATTGTTACGTTAGGATAACACAAAGCAAAATGGGCAATAGTAAACAAAAAAACAACGTGCTTCGCGTCGAGATCGACAACGCCGGCTTAGCCCGTCGGCTTGGCGTAACTCCTCATTACGTGCGTTATCTCCTCAAGGGTGAGCGGTTCAACGTGGACAAGCTTCTCCAGATCCGGAGCATCGTCCTCAATGAGCAGGACCGGCTTACCGACTCCGCTCTTACGGCAATTATCGGCAAGATCGATCAACTGATCGCCGAGGCGAAGAAGAAGGTAGGGGAATAATATCATGGTACGTTCCTCACGCCAAAAGATAACACGCGTGTCCGCGAAGCGTCAATTCCAAACTTACTCTAAAGTTGTCGATGGACTACCGTCTAATACTCTACGCGACCATATCGCAGTATGAACTAAAGGAGCGCTTTCGTCGCAACGATCTCACGTTCGACGCATGGTACTCCCTAAGCCGCGAGCTCGGATACAAGAGTCCGTCCAGCCTCCGCAAAATGTGCGAGCCATCCAGTGCGTCCAACACTTCGAAGCTCGGATTCGAGGACTCGATGAAGATCATGCGGCGCTGCGAAGACTACCGCCTCCTTGCATTTCTCGAACAGGAACTCACTCAATCTCAGGCGCGGACAGCACAGTTGGATCTATTCTTTGATCCCTTGCGGACAATAAAGATCGAGGTCGAAAAATGAAACACTCTCCTTCACTTGCACCGATTTCGACCAGCGCTTCTAAAATCAATTCTAAGGCACCAAACAGCCCTGCCGGAAATTCCGGCATCGGTGGGAGGCAGAGAAGGACGGCCCTCCTGAAAAAGATGCATAGCGACAAATTTTGCGTCACGGCAGTTGCCGATGAACTTGGGCTCACGAGGGTCGCCATTTACATGTTCCTCGATGGCCGTTACGACAAGATCGGCAAGAAAACCCGTCGACGTATTTGGGAGTACTTCGTGGCACATGGTTGGCTCACACGACCCAACCGCAAGCCACCCACGTGCAAACGCTGCGGCCTCGAATACCCGACGAGACTCCATCAGCATGTTGACCAGCCAATTCCCCCGACTATCAAGTCGCGGAAGGACGTCAGATGATACCCACTCACACAGAGGAAGCCATCCGGCTCGGCCGTACCATGACGGCGCAATCCGTCATGCTTATCATCGAGCTGCGCAGAGTCAACCTCAACCTGTGCCGAGCCGAGATGAAGGCACACGAAATGAACGCCGCGATTCGCTCGGCTACGAAAGCGCAGCTCTGCCGTGAGACGACCGAATCATACCTGGAAGGGCGCAGGAACTAACATGGCACATCAATCCATAGACCTCGAACTCGTACCGGCCGACAAGCTCACTCCGGATGTCATCCGCAAGATCGAAGCAATGACACTCTCAATCTCAGCCGCTGATAACGTGAGCGAGCTCGAGAAGTCGATCGCCCGCAGTCACGACCTTCCCGCCGGGACGCAGCGGAGATACAAAGCCGAGCTACGGAAGATCTTCTGCCTGAAACCCAGGTCCTCCTTCGAGCCCGTTCTCGATCATCCTCAGCTCCGCGCCGCCATCGAGAACATCGTGGCACGCAGTGAGCGGTCAGACAAGATGAGCCTCCGTTCGGCGAAACACCTTTCCGCCGTCGTGCCGGCCACCGGCGAGTGCATCGGACTGGACGACCTGGCGAAATCTTTGTACAGCCACGAGAACGTCGACGCCGAGGCGGTTTACCAGGCGCTCGTCACAAGAGCCCGTGTGGGCCAGGTCGTCACCGACGATGGTACTCCGGCGACACTCGAAGACCTGCCGACTCTCTCCACCATCACGCGCTGGCTCCGGAAAGTCCGTGAGTCGGAGATCGCCGTCCGATACGGCCGCTCCCGGAAGCACGATTTCGACACAAAGCAGATGCCGTTCGTCACTCGCGACCCGGAGAAGTACGCTGTGAATGAATTGTGGTTCGGCGACCATACCGAGCTTGACTTCATGGTAATGAATGAGCAGGGCAAACTCGACCGCCGCTGGATCACCTCGTATATCGACATGCGGACCAGGCTGATCGTCGGTTACTATCTCAGCTGGCAGCCCAACGGCGATACGATCGCCCTGGCGTTCCGCAATGCGGTCACCGGCTCCCAGCTTCATGCATTCAACGGCGAGACCTACGAGCCGGTTCACATCAATTGTCTTTGCGACAATCTTGAGATCGACAACGGCAAGGATTACCGTTCAAAGAGCAATCAAAGGTTGTTTGGTAAAATCGATTTCACTGATCTGGCAAGACTTGCTGTAAACCGTCTGACGAAGCTCCATTATACTCTGCCGTACCATGGGATGTCGAAGGCCGAGCAGGAAAGGTGGTACGGCACGATCCAGCGGATGCTGAAATACCTGCCGGGCTACAAATCCAACAATGCCAGGTTGAGCAAACCGGACTCGCTCGGTGAAGAGATCAAGCAGGGCCAGATCCTGAACGTCGAGACGTTTGATAAAATGGTTGCCCTCGCGATCAACGTTTACAACAACAAGATTCACCGCTCACTCCGGGATCAGTCGCCTCTTATATATTACCTCACCAACCAGCACCAGAACCGGACCATAGACGTCCGAGTGCTCGACTTCCTCATGATGCACAATCCGAAGCGCCCGCCGGTCATAAAGCGATCCCAGGTCACGGTCCTCGGCAACGAATACTACTCCGAGGAGATGCTGAGATACAACGGCCGCCGAGCTGACGTTTACTGGGACCCGCAGGATCTCGGCATCGTCTCCGTCTACGTCGACGGCAAGTTCGTCTCGCCAGCGGCAAACAAAGAAATGTTTGGGCAGCACGAGCGCGGTTATTTGAAGATACTCAAGGACCGTCGGCGCCATGAGCGCGAGATGAAGGAGCAGCTCCAGGATGTCCGCAAGGGAATCAGCCGTAGCGACGCTAAGTACCTGCTGCTCGAAGGCAAGCTCTCAACCGGCGTCGCAGTCCCGGAGGAGCTTCTCTCGAAGCCGACTCCGCAGGTCGTCGTCATGACGGGGGTCGAGAAGGAAGCAATCGAACAGAGTCAGCGAGTCAAGAAACATAAAGAGATGATCGAGCTGGAAGAGACCGCGAAGGCTTTCGCGAAGTCGACAAAGCTCACCATCGCAGCCGTCAACAAAATCAGGTAAGGGTATTAAATGGACTTCGAAGCCACAACAATCCCGATTCAGGAAGAGAACATCGACGCCTGGGCTTTCGTCGAAATCATGGGACACACCACCGTCGCCGGCCGTCTCACCACACGCAAGATCGGCACGGAGGTCATGCTCCAGATCGACATCACAAAGGGCGACACGGAGTTTTCACACTCCGTCCTCTACGGGCCCAAAGCGATCTTCTCCATCTCCCCGACAACCGAGTCCTGGTGCCGCAAGTTCAACGCCGCCCGGTCCCGGTTCGACCGCTCGCCTCTTCCGTACATCCCGCCCGAGCGCCAGATCGGTGTAGGGGCGAATCACGATGCGCCCGCAGGTGAGGGCGACAACTTGTTCACTCCCGACGACGACCAGGAAGGAATCATATAATGGCACAGGCAATTCTGAAACTCGACCTCCGCGACAAGCTCAAAGCATCGACCGACGATCCCCAGGAGATCAAACGCCAGATCGCCAAACTCGTCGACGACGGCCAGATCAAACTCAAAGACATAGAGCGAGCCACATCATATAAGACACCAACGCTCAGCCAGCTCCTGCACGACAAGTACGAAGGCGATCAGTCAAAGGTCCTCGACGCCGTGGTCCGCTGGTATCGTTACTGGGTTGCCCGCCACACGATCGTCCGCACTTCCGTCGTCGAAGAGATCCAGGCAGTACTCGAAATGGTCTGGCGTGCGAAAGAGATCGGCATGATCGTCAGTCCCTTCGGTAAGGGCAAGAGTGACGCGGCTATGCTTTACGCGGCCGAACATCCCGACTATGCTCGCTTCATCGAGCTCACCGGCGCGTCGTCCCCGATGGAACTCATCGAGAAGATCGGCGAGGCCCTCGGCATAAGCGAGGTAATGACCGGGACCGCATCTAACCGGCTCCATGCCATCATCCGGAGTCTTCAGCGCGATCCAAAGGTCCTCATTATCGACGAAGCCGACGAGCTGAAGCCCAAGAGCCTCAAGCTTCTCCGCGACATCCACGGCGACAACCAGGAGCGCTGCGGCGTCGTCCTCATCGCGAACGAGAAGCTCTTCAGGCTCCTGCAAAATCCCGACCTCGGGTATTTTGCCAGCCGGATCGCCATCAAGCGCCGCATCGAAGACATTACTTTCGCCGAGGCAAAGATGATCGCCGACCGGTTCGCTCACTCGCTGGACAACGGAGAGATCAAGGCGGCGTGGGAATGGAGCAAGCGGCACAACAGCATCCGCAGTTTGGTCAACCTCTTCAAGATGGCCACCCGTATCGCGGACATGAAGGAACTCGATGAGATCGACAGCGACTGCCTGAAGGAGGCTTACTCATGGCTCATAGACTGAGTGTAAGAGCGAAACACGTTTCGCCCAGCAGGCGTGCCGTGCGATCAGAGAAGAAGAGATTGATGGGAATGCTGGATCAGCTGAAAAAGGACGCGTCGGCGCTCTTCCTGGATGAATCGACGGTCTCCCGCCCCTGCTCCACTTGTCATGGCGCGAAGGTCAGTCTGAAGCGTGGCACACCTTGCAGGACCTGCCAGGGCACCGGCATCAAACCGATCTCTAAGCAGCGCGCGTTCGAGATTAAAATGGTTCTGCTGGCTCTGCGCGTGCTCACCCCGTCGTCCTGCCGGGAGGCATCCACAAAAGAGGTCTTCAACCATATCCGCACGGTCATGGCTATGTCCATGACCCTTGATACAATCTCCCGAATACTCGTGTACCTCGAGAGGGACAACTTAGTGACGAAGCGCCGTGAAGGGTCCGAGGCGCTTTGGTCGTTAACCAAAAAGTCAAGAGGAATAAGATGAGGCTCTCAACTCTCCAGTCGTTTCGCGCGACACTGCAAAAGAGATTCGACTCCCTCGACAAAACTCTCACCATAAGTCCCAAAGTCGAGATAACCACAATTCGTACCATGATAAATACCATCATGCACGAGACCATAACTCCCGCCGATGCTCAGAAGCTCGGCGACCTCGGACGGAAATACAACGAGATGCTCCGCCTCGAGAAACGCCAGGCCGCCCACTGGGACGAATGGCAGAAAGAACGTCGCTCGCTGGCCAGCGAGCTCGCCGAACTGGACGAGATGATCAAACTCATGACCCCGCCCGAACTCTTCGACGCTTCCGCTATTGCCCCTCCTTTAAAGGATGGGGTGCAAACGCCCACGGCCGAGAAGGTGCCTCAAGCCACTGCAATACCGGGGAGCCTCAGCTGATGCATCCCGAAGATCGTCGCAAACTCAACCAGAAGATCAAGGCTTTCCAGTATCGCCTCGGCATTGACGACGACACATTCCGTCAGATCGTCCTCAACACCGAGCCGCGATCGGAAGGTCATCTCACACACTGCGACGACGAATCCGCCAATCTCATACTCATCTCTCTCCGGAGGGCCGCAGAACGTCTCCCCATCTCCCAGTCCCCTAGTCGCCGGGTCCCCTCGTCCCATCAACACCGCCAGATCGCCAGGCTCATGGATTACCTCGACTGGTCCTGGAAGCAAACCGCTGGCCTGTGCCAGCGCATGACCGGTAAACCCCGCACCGACAAATGCACGCCCCACGAACTCTCCATCATCACCCGTGGGATGGTCGCCATCATCGACGGCGACCTCAAGTCAGGCAAACTCAGACTGTCAGATAAAGATCTCCAGGACTATCTGGAGCACACTAAGAAACTCCGCAAAGTCGAGGAGCACGCCGCCCTATGCGCCACGCTCTCTGCACTCTGCGACAAACCGTCAGGAGGCTGAAATGTTAACTCTAATCTTCACTCTCGTCGTCGGAATGATTATCGGAATTCTACTGCCCAGGACTTCAAGGACCCGAGCAGGTTACGAAGAATCCACTGCCGACTGGTTCATCGGCGAACTCCAGAACAAACTCCGTCTCGAGCACGACTCCGTCAACCGCTGGCGCAGGACTGCCGTCCGGCAGCACACCGAGATTCGCGTCCTCCATCTGGCCCTGGATCGATACCCTCAGGCAAAAGGCAAGTGGTCCAAGATCGCAGCGCTCCGCTTCGAGCTCGAATACTTAGAAGATGAATTCACAAGTGGATTCTCACGAGCCGCGAAGGCTCGAATGATCGGAGCCTGCAAGTATCTCCTCAGGTCGTACAAGAAGTCAAAACCAGGGACCGTGATAATTGCTCCGTCTCTTCCTCCCCGGCCGGCCATGGACATCAGAGTGAGAGCCCACTCATGCTAAAGAGTCGATTCCATTCTCCGGAGGCGCTCGCCGTAAAGGCCTTCGTCGCCGAAGCTATCGCATTCATCGTCGCACTCTACCTAATAGCCAACGGTGTGATCCGATGACTCAGCCCGGTGCATTGGCGGCGTTTGTGGAGGGGGGAACAGGGGCTGAACATATTCAGCCCAATTCCTCCGAGGACTCCTTCCATGACCTCAACCTCCGCTTCGAACCGGAGATCGAGATGGTGCGGATCATCTACACCGACCCGAACGGCAACGACCTCCTCGTCGGGAAGCTCACTAAGACCGGCGCGGTCCGCCTCATCGCACGCATCGCAAAAGTGTTCCACATACCCGTGGAGGTGAAATGAATAATGCGCTCGTAAGGACGAGACGCGTCCCGTCCACAACCCCCGAGGTCAAATACATACCCTGCTCATGCGGCGAAGCTTGCGACTCCGGCATCAGGCTCTGGAGAGAGGGACAGTTCATTCGGTTCAGCACCGTACCACTTCCCATGTCCGCGCTGAGTTCAGAATATCCCCTGCCGGCGCTCGACGAGGATGCGGCGAAGGAACTGATCGTAAAGATCGCAGAGCAATTGAACATTCACGTCATCTTCAGACTGAAAGGACTATCAGATGGCAACAATGCGAGACGTTGAAAGCAAAGTAAGGAGCTACGCCTTCGCTAAGAGGCAGATGGACGACCTCATGAGCGAACTGACGGCGGAGACCGAATTGCTCAAGAAGAAGTACCTCTCGAAACTTCGACAGGCTATGGGTGTCGTAACCGGTTCACACGGAGATCTCTATCGAACCATCGCCGAGAACCCCGACCTCTTCGACAAGCCCCGCCTTCAGCTCATCGACGGGATCCGCGTCGGACTCAAAGCCGGCAAGGGCACGCTCCAGATCGACGACGAAGAAGCAACGATCAAACTGATCAAGAAGCATCTCGCCGACCAGGCCGACATCCTCATAAAGACCACCGAGGAACCCGCGAAAGCGTCGATCAAAAAACTTGACGAAGATTCCATGCGAAAGATCGGCGTCTCCATCATCGGCAAGGAGGACCACGTCGTCATTGAGGAAGCCGACACGCAGTTGAACAAGATTCTGTCGTCGCTTCTCAAGTTCCAGGTCGAAGAACTGCAGGAAGAATATTCGGAGGCCGCATCGTAGCAACGGAATATATTCCGTCCAGAGGACACCCATGAGCCGAGAAAAGAAAATCATACAGGCATACGTTCCCCGGGGAGTGAAGGCGTCGGAGCTATTCCAGTTCCGGAAGGTTCCCGCTTACGACAATCCGAGCGCGTTGAAGCCCCGGATGGTAATTTCACGCCGACGGACTGAGGCGGAGGTCGTCCCGGTCAAGATCACCGTAGAGGTGCTCGACAAATGATTCCCAACCTCCGTCATCCTGAGCGAGCAGAGCGAGTCGAAGGACCAGCGATCGACAGGCTCGTCCTCAAAGTAGCGGGCCGGGAAGGCACGCTTCGCCAACACGTCATCTGGACTACCGGCACTGCCATCAACTATATCGAGGAGCAGGCGCTCAACGAAATCGCGAAGCGGGTCGAGGACCATCAGCTCCTCACAGCGGATCTGGAGAGACTGATCTATTCGTGGGGTATGAGCAGTGGGAAAAAAGCGGTCCGGTATATCGTCGTTGCGGTCGAGAAGATCGCCGATGCCCACAAGAGCTACGCCTCCAACAATCGCAAACCGACACCGAACCCCTCAGCTGACAAGGACGACCAGAAGGTATTCACCGACAAGGTCGAGGCCGCTCGCTTCATTGAGTTTCTCAAAGCCGGAGGAGTCCACGGTTGGATCCGACCCTTCGGGCCCGACAAAGTTACCGTCGGCGCGACCAACGTCCATGAATTGTTCAAGACCTTTTTGAATGTACGGGCACATGACAATGTGCGCTCCGATATTTCCAGAGGCGATCCGCGTCCTCCTTCCAACCAGCCCCCTGACGAAGGCGCGACAGCACGACTCGCATGCCCAGGCGCGGACGCCTCTCAAAATTCTCCCTCTCCCAAATTGGGAGAGGGCTGGGGTGAGGGAGCCAATCAATGAAGCCCTATGTCTGCGAGTTCGATCTGACCCCGGTCGTCTATCCGCGCCCTCACTGCATCCATTGCGACAGGCTGCTCGATAAAGGTTACGCATACGTCCGGCCGGACAAGGTCACCGGTTTCCCGATGATCGACTTCTGCTGCTTTGACGACGCTCCGCCCTGGATCCGCGAGGCCGCCACGGAATCCACGGGTACCATTTCCCCCGGAGATATTACCCCGCCTTTGAAGGCGGGGACGAAGGTAGGGACACAACAGCTTGTGTCCACTAAGGAGGTTGTATGAAAACCCGCCATCACGAATCCGCCGCCTGGCGTCGGAACCAGGCACGGTACGCTCGCATCCAGGAGAAAGGCGTCGCCGTCGATCTCCCATTGTTCGACCAACGCGCTGCGGCATCCGCGGAGCCGATCGGGACGGAGGCCATGCCGAAGTCGATCCCCGTCGCGACCGACACGCGGGATCTCGCGAACATCGTGGCACGCCTCGACATGCGGATCCCGAAGAACCAGCAGGACAGGGTTCTCGCGGTCCTCAAACAATACGGCCCCCTCACCAACCGTGAGATTGCCGACAAGACCGGCATCCTCATCACCACCGTCTGTATTCGGAACTATGAGCTCCGTCAGGATGGCAAGATCGCGAAGTGCGATGAGAAGCGCCAGTGCCAGATCTCCGGAATGGTAGCCACGACGTGGAGAGCAATTTGAACAAGCTGAAAGAGCTGGAGTCGTTTCTTGAAATGGTCGGACAAACAAAAAGACGCGCGCACTTCGAAATCGACTACGATGGCGAACGATTTCACTGGACCGTCCCGGTCAGAAACATGACGGGGACACAATACGCATCACTGATCGATGGAGGATGCCATGACGCCCCCGGCAAGGGGACGCGTTGTGACACGTCCCCTGTCGGGGAAAAGGAGCATCATGGCACATAAACTCGAACGCATCGACGCCAAGCGTCTTTACTGCGAGGAGAACAAGGACATTCCGGAGATTTCTAAGCTACTCGACGTACCGGAGTCGACTGTTCGCCGGTGGAAGTCCGAAGACGCCGCATCCGGAAACGACTGGGACAAAGAACGCGAAGAGATACTCACGACGTCTTTCTCCGCTGTCAAACAAATGCTGCGAGCTGCTACATCGAGGCTTGCCAGTATGGTCACGGAGATCCAAACAACGAACAAGATCAATCCCTCTGAAGTTTACGCGCTCCGTCAGCTGATCCTCTCCGCGAAATCCCTCCAGAAGGAGATCGACAACTACGGCAACATCATCCTCGCGATGACGGAGTTCACCGAGTTCATGGCCGAACGTGACAACGAGGAGTTGCAGAGGCTTCAACCTTACCTCTCCGAGTTCGGCTCCACCATGAGCAAGAAGTATAGGAGGAAATAGTGAAGGCTATCTACGTTGGCGATTGTATGAACGACACTAGAGATGAGGCTCGCACCATTCAATCCGCGCTACTGGAGAAAGGAATAAAGACT
>VFSW01015238.1_pt1 | contig 10578 bp, 8 predicted proteins | sample 5358111 | NCBI WGS metagenome assembly VFSW01 (sample SAMN11554181, study PRJNA540505) | mine drainage metagenome | isolation source: sediment from site ElyBrook_90M | place: USA: Ely Copper Mine, Vershire, VT | collected 2017
GGCGAGCGAAGTCGAGGGGGAAGGCTTGCGTGGATTATTCACTGCACATGGCGGTCACGGACTTGGGGCCGGGTGATGGGGCGCAAGGGTTGCGCGAGATGGAGGAGATGGTCGCCGAAGGGATCTCGAGCTTCAAGCTGTTCATGGCATATCCGGGCGTGCTGATGATCGATGACGCGCTGATGTTCAAGGTGATGCAGAAGGCTGCGGCGTTGAATGCACTGTGCTGCGTGCATGCGGAGAATGGAAGTGCCATCGATATTGTTGTCGCGCAGATGATTGCGGAAGGGAAGACGGCGCCGCATTTTCATGCGCTGAGTAGGAGTCCGAAGGCGGAGGCGGAGGCTACGCATCGGGCGATTGCGCTGGCGGATATGGCGGGTGCGGCGGTGTATATCGTGCATCTGTCGAATGAGGATTCGCTGGCCGCGCTGAAGTTCATGCAGGGGCGTGGAGCGAAGGCGCTGGCGGAGACGTGCACGCAGTATCTGGTGCTGTCGATCGAGGACCAGATGCCGGGTAAGAGTTGGGAGGAGGCGAAGTATGTGTTTACGCCTCCGCTGCGGGAGAAGTGGAACCAGGCGCCGCTGTGGGATGCGCTGCGCGAGGGATCGCTGGCGGTGGTGTCGACGGACCATTGTCCGTTCCGGTTCGCCGATCAGAAGGAGTTGGGGCGCGGAGACTTTCGGAAGATTCCGAATGGAGGGCCAGGAGTGGAGAACCGGCTGCAGATTCTTTGGCACTTCGGCGTGAATGCGGGACGGATTTCGCCGGAGAGATTTGTGGAGTTGAGCGCGACAAATCCAGCGAAGATTTTTGGCATGGAGAAGCAGAAGGGACGCATTGCAGAGGGGCTGGACGCGGATATTTTGTTGTGGGACCCGAAGGCGGAGTACACGATTTCGGCGGCGACGCAGCGCATGGCCACGGACTACTCGATGTTTGAGGGATGGAAGGTGAGAGGCAACGCAGCGAAGGTGTATGCGCGCGGCGAACTGTTCGTGGACAACGTTGCGCAGCCGGGGAAGTTTCTGGGCGCGACGGGGCGGGGACGGTTTGTGAAGCGGGAAGCAAATGCCGGAGGTCTTGCTTGATTCCACCGGTGACGAATATCGCGATCGACAGCGATCAGGTTGCTGGTGAGTACGCGCCCGATGCGCGGCTGTATAACGACGACCTGGCGCCGACGATGCCGGGGCAGCGCACGTGGGGCATGTATAACTACGTCGCGCTGTGGTTTTCGATGTCGATGGGGGTGACGACGTACATGCTGGCGGCGAGTTTGATTGCCGGCGGCATGAACTGGAAGCAGGCGGTGGCAACGATCCTGATCGGGAATCTGATTGTGCTGATTCCGATGTTGCTGAATGCACACGCGGGCGCGAAGTACGGGATTCCGTTTCCGGTGTTGGTTCGGGCTTCGTTTGGGCCCGTGGGGGCGAACCTTCCGGCGATGCTGCGCGCGATTGTTGCGTGTGGATGGTTTGGGATTCAGACCTGGATTGGCGGGCAGGCAATTGCGGCGATGGTAGTGGTGCTGTGGCCGGTGGCTGCGCATATGCCGAGCGTGGCGTGGGTGTGCTTCCTGGGATTCTGGGGGCTGAACATGGTGGTGGTGTGGCGCGGCGTGGAGTCGATACGATTTTTGCAGAGCTTCTCGGCACCGCTGATGCTGGTGCTGGGATTGGCGCTGCTGGGGTTCATGGTCCACAAGGCGGGAGGGTTCGGGCCGATGCTCTCGACGCCGAGCAAGTTTGCGACGACGGGGAGTTTTCTGCATTTCTTTTTTCCGTCGTTGACGGCGATGGTCGGATACTGGGCGACGCTGAGTTTGAATATTCCAGACTTCACGCGCTATGCGAAGACGCAGGAGTCGCAGATGGTCGGTCAGGCGATTGGACTGCCGGTGGCGATGGTGCTGTATTCGTTTATTGGGATTGCAGTGACGTCGGCTTCGACGGTGGTGTTTGGTGAGCCTATATGGAATCCGGTGACGCTGCTGGGTAAATTCCATCAGCCGTGGATTGCGTTTCTAGGATTGATCGGGCTGCTGATTGCGACGATGAATGTGAATATTGCGGCGAATGTCGTTTCGCCATCGAATGATTTTTCGAACCTTGCGCCGAGGCTGATTAGTTTTCGGACGGGTGGGTTGATCACTGGATTTCTGGGGCTGGCGATGATGCCGTGGAAGCTGATGGCAACGTTTGGGAGTTATGTGTTTGGGTGGCTGGTGGGCTACTCGGGACTGCTGGGGCCGGTGGCGGGAATTATGGTGACGGATTATTTTCTGGTGCGTGGAACGCGGCTGGATAGTTACTCGCTGTATCGGCGTTATGGGATCTACGAGTACCGGAATGGCTTGAATCCAGCGGCGATGGTGGCATTGGTGGTGGGTGTGTTCGCTGCGCTGGTGGGTAAGTTTGTGCCGCGCGTGGCCTTCCTTTATGACTATGCGTGGTTTGTGGGTTTCTTCCTTTCGGGAGCAATCTATTACTTGATGATGTTTGGCCGGCGCGAAGAGCTGGCGGAAGTGGAAGGATTAAATCATGAGTCCTAGCGATGTATTGGAGAAGGATGCGGCGATGACCTCGGAAGAGGTGGTGCAGATAACGCGGGAGACGAACTATGGCACGTGGCGATTCCAGAAGGGTTGGAATCCGATGCATATTGTCGATGCGGAGGGTTGTTACATCACTGACGCGAAGGGGAAGAAGTATCTTGATTTTTCGTCGCAGCTGATGTGCGTGAATCTCGGGCATAAGAACCAGGCGGTGGTCGATGCAATCAAGCGGCAGGCGCAGGAGTTGGCGTATGCGATGCCGGGATATGCGACGACCTCACGTGCGGAACTGAGCAAACTGCTGCTGGAGGTGCTGCCGAAGGGACTGAACAAGTTCTTCTTTACGACGTCTGGGACGGATGCGAATGAGGCTGCGTTCAAGATTGCGCGCATGTATACGGGCAAGACGAAGATCATCGCACGCTATCGGAGCTATCACGGATCGACGGCGGGAAGCATTGCGGCGACAGGCGATCCGCGGCGCTGGGCGATGGAGCCGCGCGGCAAGGGACCGGGCATTATCTTTGGGCCGGAGGTGCACTGCTATAAGTGCCCGATCAAGCAGACGTATCCGCAGTGCGGGATTGCGTGCGTGGATTATCTGGAGCACATGATCCGCAATGAGAGCGATGTGGCGGCTGTGCTGGTGGAGCCGATTGTGGGCACCAACGGCGTGATTGTGCCGCCGGATGAGTACATGCCGAAGCTGCGCAAGGTGTGCGACGAGACGGGCGTGCTGCTGATTGCCGATGAGGTGATGACCGGATGGGGACGCGCGGGCGAGTGGTTCGCGATGAACCTGTGGGGCGTGACGCCGGATATTCTGACGACAGCGAAGGGCATCACGTCGGCGTATGTTCCGCTGGGGTTGTGCGCGACCAGTGAGAAGATCGGCGACTTTTTTCAGGACCATTATTTTGCGCATGGACACACGTATGAGGCGCATCCGATGACGCTGGGACCGGCGGTGGCGACGATCCACGAGATGCAGCGGCTGAAGCTGGTCGAACGTGCGCGGGAGCTGGGACCTTTTGTCGAAGAGTTATTGCTGAAGCTGAAGGCGAAGCATAAGAGCATCGGCGATGTGCGCGGCAAAGGGCTGTTCTGGGCGGTCGATCTGGTCAAGAATCAGACGACGAAGGAGCCGTTCAATACGTATACCGATAAGGTGTCGGGCAAGCCGCTGCTGGTTGACCAGATTGCGGCGAAGACGCTGGCCGATGGCGTGATCTTGCAGGCGTGGGTGAGCCACTTTGTGGTGGCGCCGCCGCTGATTGTGGAGAAGGAAGAGATCGAGTTGGGGATTGCGACGCTGGATAAGTGGCTGCATCTGGCCGATGAACTGGCCGATTAGGCTCTGCGGTGAGCCTGGCGGCGCATGGTGCAAACTGCGTGCCGCTGGGCGTCCGCAACCTGCTTCGATGGATTACTTTTTGAGGTGCTTGCGGATGGCCTGCAACTCGGCGCGGCGCTTGGCGGTGGTTTTTGGGTAGGCCATCTTGAGGCTCCTGAGCGCATCGAGGACGATGGTGGAGACGATCAGGCGGGCGTTCTGCTTGTCGTCGGCTGGAACCGCAAACCAGGGCGCGTGCGCGGAGCTGGTGGTGTTGAGGCAATCTTCAAACGCAGCCATATATTTCTTCCAATACTTTCGCTCGTGAATGTCGGCGAGGCTGAACTTCCAATTTTTGTCGGGCTGGTCGATGCGCTCGAGGAAGCGCTTGCGCTGCTCCTCGTGTGAGAGGTGGAGGAAGATCTTAATGGTGCGGGTCCCGTTGTCGTGCAGATGGCGCTCCAAGTCATTGATGGAGCGGTAACGCTGCTGCCAGAGATTCTTGTCGTCGCGAAGCTCCTTGGCGAGCCCCTCGTTGTCGAGGAGTTCGGGGTGGACGCGAGTGACGAGCACCTCTTCGTAATAGGAACGGTTGAAGATGCCGATGCGTCCGCGTTCGGGGAGGCGGCGGGTGGAGCGCCAGAGAAAGTCGTGTTCGAGTTCGCTGGCGGAGGGCTGTTTGAAGCTCGTGACATCGCAGCCCTGCGGATTGACGCCCGACATGACGTGGCGAATGGCTCCGTCTTTTCCGGCCGCATCCATGCCCTGAAAGATGATCAGGAGAGCGTAGCGGTTGGAGCCGTAGAGCAACTGCTGGAGGTCGCTCAACTCGGAGACATGCTGCTGCAGCATGGCACTGTACTTCTTCTTCGAATCGTACAAGGGGGCGATTCTGGTGGGCAGTTCGTTGAGCTTGATCGCGTCGTCGGGGCGCACACGGAACTTCTCTGAGTCGATTTTCATAATCTTCCTGTCATCTCTCAATCCAATCCGTAAGGATAAAGCTCATTTGGGTTAGGATGCCAGCTTCAGGAGTTGACGATGCTCCAGCCGAACGTTGTCACCTTGGCATTGCGGGCTCCAATTCGGCGTATTTTTGCATCCTATGGCTACAGTTGCGCCCGAAGATGACCATGATGCACGAGCCCACCAAGGAAGATTTTTTGATGTGAGTGAAGCGATTACCCGGGCATCGCCGTCAAAGCAATCGCATGGTAAGAATCGGGTATGGTGTTGAGGCAGCGGGTTTTGCAGAGATCGGAAAGAAGCGCAGTGCAGAGCCAAAGCGGGGAGTCAAGATGAAAGAGCGTGTGTCGGTGTATACGGGTTTGCTGCTGGGACTGGCGATTCTGTCGGGCTGCGGCGGGGACCACTTTATTCCGACGCCGTTCAAGCCGCAGCCGCCACCGGTCGTGGGCCAGAGCGGGACGGTGACGATCTCTCCGCAGTTTGCGGCGCTGGGCATCGGTGGAACCCAGCAGTTCACGGCGACGGTGGCGGGCGGCGGTGGAACCGTGCAGTGGGTGTTGCTATGCAATAACGGGACCAGCACGACGTGTGGAACGATCAGCTCTGCGGGGCTGTACACGGCACCGGCGACGGTCTTCCAGTCGCAGAATGTGACGATCACCGCGCAGTTGGCCAGTTCGCCGCAGAGTGACTATGCGGAGGCGGTGATGGCGCTGGTGAACGCGGGCATTGTAAGCACGACGGCGAATCCGCAGGTGGCAAGCTATACGCTGAACCTGCCGGACCCGGGGTCGGTGGTGGTGAACTTCGGCAAGAGCACGTCGTATGGTTTCCCGACGTCGGCGCAGACGACTACGACGGCGAACACGGTGCCGTTGCTGGTCGCCGGGATGCTTGGGAACACGACGTACCATATGCAGGCGACGGCGGTGCTGACCGATACGCTCTCCAACGGACAGACGCTGACCGCGACGTTCACCGATAGTGATCACACGTTTGCTACAGGCACGCCGTTTGCAACGGCCTCGGTGGTGGCGGGGCCGGTGAGTGGAGGAACGCCGCAGCCGGGGATTGAACTGTTCGACACGGCACAGCCCCAGGCTCCATCGCTGGCGTTTGCGACCGACCTGAATGGGAACGTGATCTGGACCTATAGCTATACCGACGGGACGACGCAGGATATTGTGCAGCCGATCCAGTTTCTGCCCAACGGACATTTCCTGGTGCAGATCGCTTATCTGTCTTCGATCCCGCTGCATAAGGGGCAGACGGTGCTTCCGGGCACGCTCGACGAGGTGCGGGAGGTTGATCTGGCGGGGACGACGATCCGGTCCGTGACGGCGGCGGCTGTCGCCGCGGCGGTGACGGCGAACGCGACGTTGTCGGCCGAGTTGAATGGAGCCACGCTGGGGAGTCTGCACCACGATGTGCTGGCGCTGCCGAATGGCCACATGGTGCTGCTGTTTTCTGCGACCAAGACGGTCAACGTGAGCCCAGCGATTACGGCGGCCCCACCCTCGCCTGCGCCGGGAGTTCCAGCGCCTACGCCTGTGACCTATAGCGGGCCGACGAAGGTGCTGGGCGACGTGCTGGTGGATGTTGACCAGAGCGGCAATCCGGATTGGCTGTGGAACGGGTTCACCTATCTGGATGTAAGCCGCGTTCCGTGGCCTGCGCAGTTTCCGGACTATACGCACTCGAATGCGATGCTGTACTCCAGCACGGACGGGAATTTGCTGCTTTCGGTGCGGCACCAGAACTGGATTATCAAGATCAACTTCAACAATGGGACGGGTGACGGTCACATCATGTGGAAGCTGGGTGAGGGCGGCGATTTCACGCTCAACGGGGGAATAGATCCGACGGATTGGTTCTACGCGCAGCACGGACCGAACTACTTCACCCCCAATACGACCGGAGTGTTTTCGCTGGGGGTGATGGACAACGGCGACGATCGGGAGCTTCCGGGAACTCCCGTGGGGAATTGCTTCGCAGCAGGGCCCACCGCACCTACGAGCCAGTGCTATTCGACGATGTCGGTGCTGCAGGTGAACGAGACGAATATGACGGCGACGCTGACGGAGCACTATCAGCCGACACCTGGGATCTACAGCTTCTTTGGCGGAGACGTGGCGCTGCTGCCCAACGGCGACCGGCACATGGCCTTCAGTTCTCCAGTCGGAGGATCGCAGGTGTATGAGGTGACGGGCGCGTCCGGGTCGGAGCAGACGGTGTGGCAGGCCGTGACCAAGGGGACCAACCAGTACCGCTCTGTGCGGCTACCGAGTTTGTATCCGGGAGTGACGTGGTAGTGGCGCGGGTGAAGTTTCTTCGCTGAGGCGTTGCGTCATCAGGGCGACTGCTTCGGGACTCTGGTCGATGAGGATGCAACTGCGTCCATTGCGGGCGGCTGCGACGCCGGTGGTGCCTGAGCCGGCGAAGAAGTCGAGCACCGTGTCGCCGGGATTGCTGTGGACGCGGACGATGCGCTCCAGAATTCCGAGCGGCTTCTGCGTGGGATAGCCGGTTTTTTCCTTGCCCGTGGGAGAGACGATGGTGTGCCACCACACATCGGTGGGAGTCTTGCCACGCGCTGCCTTCTCGGCGCCGACCAGGCCGGGCGCCATATAGGGGATGCGGTCGGTGGCGTCGAGGTTGAAGGTGTAGTCGGTGGGGTGGCGGGTGTACCAGAGGATATTGTCGTGCTTGGCGGGCCAGCGTTTGGTGGCGCGCGCGCCGTAGTCGTAGGCCCAGATGATCTCGTTCTGGAAGCAGGCGCGGCCGCCGCCTCCGTTGAGCGCGAAGACCTCGTCGAGCATGACCTTGCAGTAGTGGACCTCGCGCGGGTCGATGTGGAGGAACAGCGAGCCGGTGGGCGTGAGGATGCGGTGGGCCTCGATTATGCGTGGGCGAAGGAAGCCGATGTAGTCGTCGAAGATGTCGGCATAGATGGGCGTGGTTGCGAGCTTTTCGGTGCGGTAGCGATTGCCGCCAAAGCCGGTACGGTCGCCGTCGGCGTCGCGGACAGTGCGGATGCGGGTGCGCTTCTGCGTGACGCCGGTGTTGAACGGCGGGTCGATGTAGATGAGCTCGACGCTGCAGTCGGGGAGCGAGCGCAGCGCGGAGAGGTTTTCGTCCCGAAGGATGCGGATGGTGGTGCTGAGCAAGGCGTGACTCCGAAGTAAGTCTATTATCGTTTGCATTTGAAGATTGCAGGGGGCCACGCTTCGGCGGTGGATTAGTTGGCGGAAGGGCGTTCCGCGTTATCGATGACGAGCGCATCGACTGGACCTCGGGTTGCTTTCAGGCGCAGGCCGAGCTGCTCCTGTATTGCGGTGAAGAGCGGTGGGCTGGGTGCATCGGCGGACGCCACGGGGACGTCACCGCCGAACTGCGTCTCGTCGGGCGCCCACGTCAGATCGAAGTTGTATCGACCCGAGAGGCCGGTCTTGTTCACTACGGGACGGTCGAGGACGGCGCGCTGTAGCAAGGATGTCAGGTCATCCATGGTGACGTTGCGTGCAGGCAGAACGATGCGCTGCGGGTAGACGACGCTGATGAGAGCTGGCGGATCGTCGAGAGGCTCCGAGCTGGTCTTGAGTTTGGGGCCGCTGCTGGCAAGCTCGAGCTGGTAGATGGAGAAGGTTTTTTGTTCACGATGAAAAGTGAGTTTGAACCTGTCGGACAAAAGACTGCGGAGCATCGACATCTGCTCCCCATGCGTCGGCTGGACTTCGCCGGGAGTGATGGCGAGGATGTCGAAGTGATCGGATTCGACCCAGCCGGGGCCGCCGGAGATGGTTCGTGGGCTGAGATCGTAGGCTGCCGCGATGAGGAGTTTGAGCGTGTAATACTTCTCTACGAAACGGTGGGTGCCCTGCATGATGATGTACCGGGGCGCCTTCGCGTCGGAGTTCGCTGGTTTGATGGTGGCTACCTCAAAAGTGTCGAATGCAGGCCGATGCGCGGGCAACTGGCTTGGGTCGGGCGCAGGGGACTGCCCAAGGATTCCAGAAGCTGAAAGGACGAGGATTGCTGCTGCCAGCTGTCGGATCATACGGTTGCACCTCTCTGGTACACGCTCGTATTACAACATTCGTTACCTTGCAGACTCAAACGGTAGCGCCGCACATGCTGCAGGTTCGGCCGGACGTATAGTGGAGGGTGCTGGAGTTTGGCAACTAAGGGAGATGTTGGATGAGCACATCGGAGAATCGGCTGGGCGTAGTGGGCGCGGGAACCATGGGCAATGGCATTGCGCATGTGTTTGCGCGTGCGGGCTTTGGCGTGTCGCTGTATGAGGTGAGCGAACGGGCGATGGAGCGGGGGCTGGCGGCGATTCGCACTAACCTGGACCGCGAGGCCGCCAAGGGCAAGATCGATCCGGCCGAGGCGCCGGCAATCTTTGCGCGGATTCGGCCGGTGTCGAGGCTGCAGGACCTGAGCGCGTGCACGCTGGTAGTGGAGGCGGCGACGGAGCGGTTGGTGGTGAAGCAGGAGATCTTTCGCGACCTCGACGAGATGCTGAAGCCGGAGGCGATCCTGGCGACGAACACGTCGTCGATCTCGATTACTAAGCTCGCCGCGGGGACGGGAAGGCCGGACCGCGTGATCGGCATGCACTTCTTCAACCCGGTGCCGATGATGGCGCTGGTGGAGGTGATTCGCGGGTTGCAGACCTCGGATGCGACGTTTGCGACGGTGCGCGCGCTGGCGCTCGATGCAGGCAAGACGCCGGTGGAGGTCAACGATGCTGCCGGGTTTGTCTCCAACCGCGTGCTGATGCCGCTGCTGAATGAGGCGATGTTTGCGGTGATGGAGGGCGTGGCAACGGCGCAGGCGGTCGACGAGATCTTTCGTCTGGGAATGGCGCACCCCATGGGCCCGCTGACGCTGGCGGACTTTATCGGGCTGGACGTTTGCCTGGACATCATGCGCGTGCTCGAGGACGGGATCGGCGATCCGAAGTATCGGCCGTGCCCGCTGCTGGTCCGCATGGTCGATGCGGGTTGGCTGGGACGCAAGTCGGGGCGCGGGTTTTATAACTACAGTGGTTAGTGGTTAGTGAGTTGGGGTGGAGGGTTTGATTTGGCGGATGAACTTTACTTTGAGGATTTGCATGCGGGGATGACGTTCCGCTCGATTCGCAGCTACGAGGTGACGACGGAGGAGATCAAGGAGTTTGCAGCGAAGTATGATCCGCAGCCGTTTCATCTGGACGAGGCGGCCGCGGGGAAGTCGTTCTTCAAGGGGCTGGCTGCGTCGGGATGGATGACGGCGGCGATTGTGATGCGGCTGAGGGTGGAGTCGATGCACATCGCGGGGGGCATGATCGGTGCGGGCGTCGAAGACATCAAGTTTACGCTGCCGGTGAGGCCGGGCGATTCGCTGCGCACCGAGACGGAGATTCTGTCGGCGCGGCGCCTGACCTCGCGGCCTGAATATGGGATGGTGCGGTCCAGTACGCTGGTCTTCAACCAGCGTGATGAGCTGGTGATGCGATCGGTGGTGAACTTTATTGCGCCCCTAAGGGCATCGGTTTAGCAAGTTCTCAGTTGTCAGTTCTCCGTTGTCAGGAAAAGCGAGAGGCGTCGTCAGAAACTGAGAACTGACAACTGAGAACTCCCTCTGATTCCCGAACGGTTTAGCCACAGGTTCGGGGCGTATTTTTAAGTAGTGCGGATGACAGTGCTGGCATCGGGGTCGAAGGGCA
>VFSW01015239.1_pt1 | contig 10578 bp, 7 predicted proteins | sample 5358111 | NCBI WGS metagenome assembly VFSW01 (sample SAMN11554181, study PRJNA540505) | mine drainage metagenome | isolation source: sediment from site ElyBrook_90M | place: USA: Ely Copper Mine, Vershire, VT | collected 2017
CCGGGTCTTGGGGGCGAGGGGATCTTGGGCCAGGGGCGCGGGCACCCTGGGAGTTGGGGCTGGGGGCTCGGGCAAGGCGGAGGAGCCGGCCGGGCGCGCGCCTGCCCCCCCGTCGCACGCGTGCCTGGGTGCCGAGTGATCGCGGGGGCATGGACCGCGGGGCACCGGCGGCGGGCCGGTCGGCGCGAGGTTCCGCGCCGGGATGGGGCGGGTTCGCCGCCCTGGCCGGCGGACGCGGCGGCGGCCCAGCGCGGCAGGATCGGGCAGCCCCGGGATCGAAATTTTCGCCTTCCAAACCGCAGCCTGGTATGTCTAATTCATCGCTGACGGCGCGTCCGGCCGGCGCAGTGCGTGTGACAAGGCCAAACTCCCCGGCGGGTCCGGGGCAAAAAAGACGGCTGTTACAGGGTTGAGAAACGTCAAAGGGTTGCAATCAATGAAACGGTTCCTGGTTCCGGTGCTGGCTGGCGCGCTGGCGAGTGTGCTGCTGGCTGGCCCCGTGCTGGCGCAGCAGAAGAAGACACTGGCCTTCGTGACCAATGCCGCGGCCGATTTCTGGACGATCGCGCGGCGTGGCACCGAGAAGGCCGCCAAGGAACTGCCGGACTTCGAGGTCAAGTTCCTGGTGCCGAGCGAATCCACCCCGGCGGATCAGAAGCGCATCCTCGATGACCTGCTCGCCGGCGGCCTTGCCGGCGTCGCGATCAGCCCGGTCAATCCCGCGAACTCGACCGAGATCCTGAACAAGGTCGCGAGCCAGGCGGTGCTGTTCACCACCGACAGCGACGCCCCGCAATCCAACCGCGTGATGTATGTCGGCACCGACAACGTCGCCGCCGGCGTGCAGGCGGGCGAACTGATCAAGAAGGCGCTGCCCAACGGCGGCAAGATCATGCTGTTCGTCGGCACCATGGACAACGCCAATGCCCGCGAGCGGGTCGAGGGCATCAAGAAGGCGATCGCCGGCAGCAAGGTCGAGGTGATCGACGTCCGCACCGACAACATCGACTTCGTCCGCGCCAAGAGCAATGTCGAGGACACGCTGACCAAGTATCCCGATATCGCCGGTCTGGTCGGGCTGTATTCCTACAACACCCCCCAGATCTACGAGGCGGTGAAGGCCGCCGGCAAGGCGGGCAAGGTCAAGATCATCGGCTTCGACGAGGACCAGGCGACGCTGCGCGGGATCTCGGACGGCACGATCGAGGGCACGGTGGTGCAGCAGCCCTTCGAGTTCGGCTACCAGTCCATCAGGCTGATGGCCAAATACATCGCGGGCGACAAGTCCTTCATCCCCGCCAACAAGCTGATGATCGTGCCGACCAAGATCATCGACAAGTCCAACGTCGCCGAATTCCAGACGATGATGAAGGAGATGCTTCGCAAGTAGGCCGCGGCCGGACAGATCTCGCCAAGCGGGGGCCGGCTCTGGTGCCGGCCCTCCTATCCCGCCCGGGGGGGGCATGAGCGAATCGCTGCTCGAACTCCGTTCGATCACCAAGACCTATCCCGGCGTCACGGCGCTCAGCGATGTCAGCCTCTCGGTCGCGCGCGGGGAGGTGGTCGGTCTGATCGGCGAGAACGGGGCCGGCAAATCGACCCTGATGAAGGTCCTGGGCGGCGTCGTCGCGCCCTCCTCGGGGCGGATCGTGATCGATGATGTCGAACATGCCCGCCTGACGGTGCCGGATGCGATGCGGGCGGGCATCGCCTTCGTCCATCAGGAACTCAATCTTTTCGAGAATCTCGACGTCGCCGCCAATGTCTATATCGGCCGCGAGCCGCTCACCGGCGGGCCGCTGCGGCTGGTCGATACCGCGCGGATGCGCGCGCTGGTGGCGCCGCTGCTCGCGCGTCTGGGGGTGGACTATCGGGCCGACACACCGGTCGCGGCCCTGTCGATCGCGCAGCGGCAGATGGTGGAGATCGCCAAGGCGCTCTCGCTCGATGCCCGCGTGATCATCATGGACGAGCCCACCTCCAGCCTGACCATCACCGAGACCAACCGGCTGCTGGAGGTGATCGCCGATCTGCGCGCCCATGGCGTCGCCATCATCTACATCTCCCACCGGCTCGACGAGATCAAGATCTGCGCCGACCGGGTGGTGTGCCTGCGCGACGGCCGCATGGTGGGCGCGCTGGCGCGGGAGGAGATCGATCATGCCAGGATGATCCGGATGATGATCGGGCGGGATCTGAAATCACTCTATCTCCCGCCGCAGCGTCCGGCCGAGCCTGGCGGCTGCGACGTGGAGGCGCTGCGGACGATCGCCTTTCCGGACCGCCAGGTCGCTCTTTCGGTGCGGCGCGGGGAGATCCTGGGGCTTGCCGGTCTGGTCGGATCGGGGCGCAGCACGCTCGCCCGCACGCTGTTCGGCATCGATCCGCCGCTCGGTGGCAGCATCACCCTCGGCGGCGAGCCGATCGAGGTGCGCAGCCCCCGCGATGCCATCGCCCGCGGCATCTATCTGATCCCCGAGGACCGCAAACGCTCGGGCCTGGTGCTGGAGATGTCGATCACCTTCAACGTCACCCTGCCCGATCTGTGGAGATATGCGCGCCTGGGCCTGGTCGATGCCGGTGCGGAGCAGAAGACCGCCGAGATCCAGAGCCGCCGGCTCGCGGTCAAGACGCCGAACGTGCAGACCCCGGCCATCTCGCTCTCGGGCGGCAACCAGCAGAAGGTGGTGCTGGCGAAGTGGCTGGCGATGCGCCCGCGGCTGATCATCCTCGACGAGCCGACGCGCGGCATCGATGTCGGGGCCAAGGGCGAGATCTACGCGCTGATGCGCGAACTCGCCGATCAGGGCGTGGCGATCCTGATGATCTCCTCGGACATGGAGGAGGTGATCGGCGTGTCGGACCGCATCGCGGTGATGCACGAGGGCGCGATCAGCGGCTTTCTGGAGCGTGCCGATTTCAGCGAACACAATGTGCTGCAGCTGGCGATCGGCCAGAAGCTGCACGCAGCAGCGGAGGCCTGAGCGATGGGCAAGAAGGAACTCGGCCTGGTGCTGCTGATCCTGGTGATCGGCGCGGTGACGGCGACGATCAACCCGCGCTTCATCTCGGCGGTCAATCTGGTGAACATGGCCAATCTGATCGGCCTGTACGGGCTGTTCAGCATCGGCGAGGGGCTGGTGATCATCACCGGCGGCATCGAATTGTCGATCGGCTCGATGTTCGCGCTGCTCGGGGTGGTGTTTCTCGATCTGCTGGTCGAGCGCGGGATTCCCTGGCCGGTGGCGCTGGGCGCGATCCTGCTGGGCGGGGTGGCGCTGGGCGCGATCCACGGCTTTCTGATCACGCGGATGAAGCTGCAGCCCTTCGTGGTGACGCTGTGCGGGTTGCTGATCTATCGCGGCGCCGCGCGCTACTACACCAACGACGCCACCATGGGCTTCGGCTATGGCAACGAGGGGTCGGGCACGCTGGCCTGGCTCACCGCCGGGCGGTCCTTCGGCGTGCCGCACACCTTCATCGCGCTGCTGATCGTTGCCGCGATCATGGCGGTGGTGCTGCATAAATCGGTCTATGGCCGCTATCTGTACGCGGTCGGCAAGAACGAGGAGGCGGCGCGGTTCTCCGGCATCAATGCCGATCGGGTGATCGCCGCCGCCTACATGATCTCGGGCCTGCTCGCCGGGCTGTCGGCGGTGTTCATCGTCTTCTACACCAACTCCGTCTCGCCCTCCTCGCACGGCAATTTCTATGAGCTCTACGCGATCGCGGCCGCGGTGCTGGGCGGCTGCAGCCTGCGCGGCGGCGAGGGATCCATCCTGGGCATCGTGCTCGGCACCATCCTGTTGCAGGTGCTGCAGAACCTGGTGAACCTGCTGGGCATCCCGAGCTCGCTCAATTTCGCGGTGATGGGCACGGTGATCCTGGCCGGCGTGCTGGCCGATCGCGAACTGCAGAAGCGGCGGATGGCGGCGGTGGCGAATATGGGGGCCAAGGCGGCGAGGCCGGCGGCGGCGGTGGCCGCATAAAGCAGGGCCAGGGCTCCGCCCCGGACCCACATTCCCGGACCCACATTCCCGGACCCACATTCACGGACCCACATTCCCTGGGGGCTACCCCGCATTGGATGGGGTCAAGCCCCCGGTAGGTCCCCAATGGGCCATCGGGGCAAAGCCCCCCGGTTCGTCCTACTCCCGCAGAACATAGGTATAGAGCTTCACCGTCCCGTCCGCGCCCCGTCTGCGGTACACTCCCTGCACCTCGCTCTCGAAGCCGGGAAACCGGTTGCTCGCCCGTTCGAACACCAGCAGATAGTCGAGCATCGGCTGCGCCCGCGGGCCCAGTCTTTCGCCGGGCACGATGGTCGCGATGCCGGGCGGATAGACCAGCATCAGATTGGCGGCGACCCGTCCGGCGATGCGGTCGACCGGCAGGAACTCGACCTCGTTGCGCACCATCCGCCGCACCGCCTCCTGCGGCGGCAGGGCCAGCTCCGGCAGATGTTCGGGGCGGAACTGGCGCCGCTGCAGCCCGCTCGTGTCGCGGTCGCGGTAGAAATGATGCATTTCGTCGCACAGCTCGCGCAGCCGCATTCCGCCATAGCGCGCCCGGTGGCGGGCGGTGAATTCGGTCAGCACCTCTGCCAGCGGCGCATTGGCGGCGTGCAGTTCCTTGAAGCGCACCAGCGCGCTCAGCAGCGTGCCGGCCTTGCTCGCCTCCACGCCGGGGGTCATCAGGAACAGGATGCTGTTGAGGTCGTTCTTCTCGCACACGATCCAGTTGTCGCGCAGATACTCGGCCAGGATCGGCGCCGGCACGCCGTGTTCGGCATAGCCGCCGCTGGCGCGGTCGAAGCCCGGGGTCAGCAGGGTCAGCTTGTTGGGATCGGTCATGGCGTAGCCCGGCGCCAGATGGCGGAAGCCGTGCCAGGCAGCGCCGGGTGCGAGTTCCCACATTGCCGGATCGCTCGCCAGGATGTCGGTCGGCACATCCTCCCAGCGGGTCGTTACCGGCTCGCCATCGGCACCTGCCAGCGTCACCACATCCGGCACGAACGGGTCGAAGAACCAGTTGTGCTGGGGATCGCTCTCCCGCTCGGCGTATTCGCGGGCCACCATGCGCAGTTTCTTGCGCAGCTCGATGCCCAGCCGGATTGTGTCGTCCCACAGCACCTCGCCGGATTTTCCCTTCATCATCTGGGCGCCGACATCGAGCGAGGCGAACAGCGGGTAGAAGGGCGAGGTCGAGGCGTGCAGCAGGAACATCTCGTTGAAGCGCAGATGCCCGACTCGGCGCTGCTGGCCCCTGATGTGGCGGTCGCGGACATGGATCTGGGAGGCCTGGGAGAAGCCGGCGAGCTGCTTGTGGGTCGATTGGGTCGCGATGATCCCGGGCTGGGCGGCGTCCAGCCCGGTCAGGCTCATGGCGAAGCGGCCGGCGAACAGCGGATGGAATTTCAGGAATCCGGCCCAGGCCTCGTCGAACAGGATATAGTCACAGAGATGGCCGATCCGGGCGAGCAGCTGGCCCACATCGTAGATCGTGCCGTCATAGGTGCATTGCTCGATCACCGCGGCCCGGAACGGCCGCGCGCGCCGCCAGGCCTCGGGGTCGGTGATCAGCGGATGGTCGCGGATCGCCTCGCGGATGCGGGTCTCGTCCAGCGCGTCATGGTCGATCGGCCCGATCAGCCCGTGGCAGTTGCGCTGGGTCGGCAGGAAGACCGGCAGTGCGCCGCCCATGAAGAAGGCGCCGTGATGGGCGGCCTTGTGGTTGTTGCGATCGAACAGCACCAGATCGCCCTGGGCGATCAGCGCCGAGAGCACGATCTTGTTGGACGATGAGGTGCCGTTGAGCACGAAATAGGTCTTCTCGGCGCCGAAGATTTCGGCTGCCTCCTGCTGCGCCTGCAGGGCGGGGCCCTCATGGGTCAGCAGATCGCCCAGTTCCAGCACCGAATTGTCGAGATCGTCGCGGAACACCGCCTCGCCGTAATGGGCGACGAAGATGCGCCCGATCGGGCTGCGGGCGTAGAAGGCGCCGCCATTATGGCCGGGGCAGGTCCAGAGCTGGTTGCCTTCCTCGGCATAGTCGAGCAGCCGGCCGAAGAACGGCGTCTTGAGCGCGGCGGCGTAGTGGCGCAGATGGCTCACCAGGTTCCGCGCGATGAACACCGGCGTCTCCTCGGCGAGGAAGACGTAGCCGGTGACCTGGTTCATCACCTCGATCGGCACTTCCTCCAGGCGCTGGCGGCGCACCAGCACGAAGATCGGCAGGTCGAGCCCGCGGGCGCGGACCAGCGCGATCAGCGCCGCGCTCTTGCTCTGCAGGCCGCGCTTGCCCCAGTCGATGACCATGCAGCCGAGCGCGGCATCGGCGCGGATCGCGAGCTCCGCCTCCTCCGGCCGGCGGGCCCGCAGCACCTCGAAGCCGAGCGTGCCCACCGCGGCGGCGATCTCCTGCAGTCTGGTCCCTTCGAGCGTGTCTTCCGACAGGGCGGCGCTGCAGAACAGGAACTTGAAATACCGGTCGTATTCCACGCGGATCTCCCTGTGTGGCGGGGCGCGGGGACCCCGGTCGGCGGCCTTGCCGCAGCCAGGCCGTACTGTCACGCACGAAGCCGTGAATTCTCCGGCCAAGACGGAGATTGCCCCCGATCTGCGGTGCTTCGGGCGGCGACGCTTCGGTGCGGGGCCGCTTCAGGGCGGCGGGGCGGGCCGGCTGCGCAGCCAGGTGATCGAGACGAAGGCGCCGACCCAGGAGCCGATGGCGGCGAAGACGACATAGATCCAGGACGTGGTGTAGCTGATCACCGCGAAGGCGGAGAGCAGGTACCACACGCTGCTCCAGCTGGCCGCGCCCAGTCGCCGGCGGGCGGCAACGGCGGCGGTGAACAGCACATAGACGGCATCGGTCGCGGCGGTGGAGAGGCTCACCCCGGCGGCGAGCAGCGGATCGATCGGCGGCATGTGGGGCTCCTTGCTCCGCACGAGTCTCTGCGGCGGGCCGGTCTGTCGCAAGCGCTTTCCGTCCGCTCCGCCGGCGCGGTCTTGCGCTCTGTTCAACCCCATCCCCGCGCGATATATGCGACCGGATGGGAGCAGAACGCGGCCGCAAGGGGCTTGACGCGCTCAACCTGTTCGTGGCCGCGGTCCAGACCGGATTCGGCCCGTTCATCGCCGTGTTCCTCTCCGACGAGGGCTGGACCGCCGCCAGCATCGGCTTCGCGATCAGCGTCGGGACCGTCGCGGGCATGGTGAGCCAGATCCCCGCCGGCGCGCTGATCGACCAGATCGACGACAAGCGCCTGGTTACCGCGATCTCGATCGGCGGGATCGGCGCCAGCGCGGTGATGATGCTGCTCTGGCCCACCATCGCCATGGTGATGGCCGCGCAGGTGCTGCACGCCTTCGCCAGTTCGATGACGGCTCCGGCGATCGCCTCGCTGACATTGTCGCTCTATGGCCATGACGGGTTCGGGATCAGCCTGGGGCGCAATGCCCGGTTCTCCTCGATCGGCGGGGCCGGGGCGGCGGCGCTGATCGGAGCGTTCGGGTCCTATGCCTCGGGGCGGGGGATGCTGCTGGTCACCGCCCTACTGGCGATCCCGGCGCTGGCTGCGGTCGCCGAGATCGGCAAGGTGGCCTCGGACGTGCCCGACCGGGCTTCCCCGCAGGCGGCGCCGGCGCGGGCGGGGGCCACCACGAAGCGGCAGGTCTGGAACGTGTTCCTCGATCGCGGCCTGAATATATTCGGCATCTCCTCGGGACTGTTCTTTCTCGGCAATGCCGCGATGCTGCCGCTGCTCGCCGATATGATGGCCCGCCAGGACGGGCGCTATGCCGCTTTGTCGCTCTCGGTGGCGATCATCCTCCAGCAGGTGCTGGTCGCGGTGCTGTCGCCCTGGGTGGGCCGTGCCGCCGAGCGCTATGGCCGCCGGCCGCTGCTGCTGCTGGGCTTCGCCGCGCAGCCGCTGCGCGGCATCCTGTTCGCGGTCGGCCCCAGCATGGCGGTGCTGGCGCCGAGCCAGATGCTCGATGGCATTAGCGGTTCGGTATTCGGTGTCATGGTACCCTTGATCGCTGCCGACCTCACCCGGCGCAGAGGGGCCATGAATCTCAGCATGGGTGCGATCAATCTCGCGATCGGTCTCGGCGCCGCGCTCAGCAACGTGATCGGCGGGGCGGTCGCGACCTATGCCGGCAGCCGGATCGCCTTCCTGTTCCTGGCCGGCGCGGGAGTCGCGGCGACCGCCCTGCTGTTCTGGGCGATGCCCGAGACCGCGCCGAAGACAGTACAGAACCCGAGCGGAGAGAGCGCATGACGCTGGAAATCACGGTCGGCCCGCCGCAGCTCACGATCAACCAGGGCTATACGGTGATGATCTCGGAACTGGACGGCGAGGTGCCGTTCCCCTCCGACAAGGGCCTGTATTTCCGCGATACGAGGATGCTGAGCGCCTACATGATCCAGGCCAACGGCCTGTCGTGGGAATTGCTGAACGCCGGTGCCACCACCTATTTCGCCGCCCGCAGCTACCTCACCAACCCGGTGATCCCGACCGAGGGCAGCGATATTCCCGCCCGCACGCTGCAGCTCGTGCTCTCGCGCACCGTGGCCGGGGGAATGCACGAGGATCTCGACCTCACCAACCAGAGCGGCCAGCGCGTCAGCTTCAATCTCGAGGTGCTGGTGCGCAGCGATTTCGCTGACATCTTCGAGGTGAAATCGGGCCGCATCGTCCGCCGCGGGCGGATCACCACCCATTGGTTCGCCGAGGAAAGCGAGCTCACCACCACCTACCGCAACCGCGATTTCGCTCGCAGCCTGATCCTGCGTGCCCGCTGCCAGCAGGGCGACTGCGTCTATGCCAATGGCCGGCTGAGCTTCGCGGTCGCGCTCGATCCGGGGGAGTCCTGGCATGCCTGTCTCGAATACATCCTGACCGATGGCGAGGAGCGTCATCTGCCGCCCACCACCTGCTATGCCGATGCCTCGGAGTCGGCGATGGCGCACGATCTCGCGTCCTGGAAATCATCGGTGCTGAAGCTGCACACCAGCAACGAGGAGTTCTACCGGCTCTACCACCAGTCGATCGAGGATATCGCGGCGCTGCGCCTGCCGGTGCGCGGATCGGAACACACGCGCTTCATCCTCGCCGCCGGCGTGCCCTGGTTCGTGGCCCTGTTCGGCCGCGACAGCCTGATCGTGGCGCTGCAGACCATGATGATCTATCCCGATTTCGCCCGCGGCGCGCTGGACATGCTGGGGGAACAGCAATCGCGGGAGCGCGATGAATATCGCGACGCCGAGCCGGGCAAGATCCTGCACGAAATGCGCCAGGGGGAACTCGCCCGGCTGAAGCTGATCCCCCATACGCCGTATTTCGGCACCGCCGATGCGACGCTGCTCTACATGATCACGTTCCATGCCGCCTGGCGCAGCACCGGGGACCGGACCCTGCTCGACCGGCTGCTGCCGGTGGCTGAACGCTGTCTGGAATGGATGGAGAAATACGGCGACCGCGACGGCGACGGGTTTCAGGAATACCAGACCTATTCCCCCAAGGGCTATGAGAACATGGCCTGGAAGGATGCCGGGGATTCCGTGATGTATCCCGATGGCACGCTGGTGCGCGGACCCAAGGCGCTGTGCGAGCTGCAGGGCTATGCCTATGACGCGATGCGGCGCATGGCCGAGATCTACGATGCCGTAGGGCGCGCCGATGATGCCGCCCGGCTGCGCGAGAAGGCAGCGGCGCTGTATGCCCGCTTCAACGAGGCGTTCTGGGACGAGGAAGCCGGCTGCTACGCCTATTGTCTGGACGGCGAGAAGCTGCCGGTGCTCTCGGTCGCCTCCAATGTCGGGCATCTGCTGTGGAGCGGGATCGTGCCGGTCGAGCGGGCCGCCCGGCTGGTGGCAAGGCTGATGGCACCGGACATGTGGTCGGGCTGGGGGATCCGCACCCTCTCCTCGGAACATGCCGCCTATAATCCGCTGTCGTATCAGAACGGCTCGGTGTGGCCGCATGACAACGGCATGATCGCGATGGGCTTCAAGCGCTACGGCTTCGGGGCGGAGGCGGCGTCCGTTGCCCGCGACATCAGCGGCGCGGCGGGGTTCTTCATGCTGCACCGGCTGCCCGAGCTCTATGCCGGTATTTCCCGCGAGGACGGGACCAATTTCCCGGTGCAGTATCTGGGGGCGAACGTGCCACAGGCCTGGGCCGCCGGGACCGCCTTCACCCTGCTGCAGGCGCTGCTCGGCCTGCAGCCGGACGCACCGAACCGCAAGCTCTATGTCGATCCGATGCTGCCCGACTGGATCGAGGATGTGACCCTGCGCGATCTGCAGATCGGCAATCAGGTCTTCGACATCGCTTTCCAGCGCCAGGGCGAGGAGACCGTGTTCGAGGTGCTGCGCGGCGATCCGGGCAATGTGATCCGGGTGAAGCCGGGGACCGATCCGCTGGCCTGACCGCAGCGCGGGGGAGGATCGGCGCCGATCGCTTCTGCTGCCTGTCTGCGGGACCCCTGCCAGCGTGGCAGCCGATCCGACAGACCATCGGCCACCGCTCTGGCGCGCTGTTTCACCGGGCAACTTTATCCGATCAGATGA
>VFSW01015240.1_pt1 | contig 10577 bp, 12 predicted proteins | sample 5358111 | NCBI WGS metagenome assembly VFSW01 (sample SAMN11554181, study PRJNA540505) | mine drainage metagenome | isolation source: sediment from site ElyBrook_90M | place: USA: Ely Copper Mine, Vershire, VT | collected 2017
CCCCACGCGCCCCCCGCGTGGGCTCGGTGATGGGACGGTTCATGGCCACCAGCCGGTCGCTAGCATCCTCAATATGGGGCGCCATGAGATAGCGGGTGATCACCTTGCTGAAAGCCGCGGCAGCACGATCCATATAGACCGCGCGCATGCGTTCCCGTACAGCGGCGCTCAAGTGCGGCGCAATCTGAATCGTATGCGCTTCGCCAAGATAGGCATCACCAATACCAATCAGGATCTGGTCGCTCTTGGAGTAAAGAGGATAGGTGTCTGCGACTGTCTTGAGGCGCGCGAGGGCCGCAATATAGTTCTCGCGGCTCGCATAGTAAAGACCGATCTGAGTCTCCCGCTCGGCCAGAACCTCCTGCACTTCGCGCAGCTTCTGTTTGGCACGGGGCACCAGGGTCGAGTCAGGGAACTGGTTGATCATGGCCCTGTATTCCTGCTCGGCGTGCTCGGCATTGATGTAGTCGCGGTCAGGCTTTTCCATCTGCTCGAAATAAATATCAGCCACCTTCATCTGAGCCTCGGCCGCCTCGGGAGCCTGGGGGAAGAAGGTGATGAAATCCTTGTACTCAGCTTCGGCCTGGGCATAAGCCGCGGCACCGCCCTCCTTGAACCAGGTGTCACCGACCGCCAGCTTGGCGCGCATCCGGTACTCTGAATCGGGATAGGTATTCAACATCGTCTGCAGATCAAGCCTGGCGACGTCAAAATGATCTTTTTTCAGGGCGATCATGGCCTTGTCAAAGAGCTCCTTGTCTGGCTGTTTGGAGTTCACATCGGCCAGCGGATTGGCGCTCAAGTCCTCATTCTTCTTATGTTTTGGCTTCTTGTCCCTGGCTTCGGCCGAAACCCCGGCAAAGACAAGAACCGCCAGGGCCAGCGCGGCAATTTTCAACGGCAACCGGTTCATACCACCTCATTGCGGCTACGGCCCGTGCACAGGGCCAGCGCCAATTCCTTGCTCATTCTAGAGAATCTTACTCGTCATGCCCTGCGAATCGTTGGCAGCCTCTCGGGCCGCCATCAGCAGCGCTCGCGCGTCCCGCTCCGGGTTCCCTGCCCCAAAGACAGCGTTGCCTGCCACTAGCAGATCTGCACCTGCTTGGACGACCGAGGCCACTGTATCGTGAGCCACGCCGCCATCCACTTCGATTCTAAACGCCAACCCCAGATCCTGGCGCAGCCTGACCAGTTGCCTGATCTTTTCAAGAGAAAAGGGGATAAATTTTTGGCCGCCAAAGCCAGGATTGACGCTCATGATGAGTACATGATGCACCAAGGGCAGGATATCCGTGATTAGATCGACTCGGGTGGCCGGATTGAGCACCACTGCCGGTTCCATGCCGTGCTGGGCAATCAGTTCAAGTGAGCGATGGAGATGCCGGCAGGTCTCATAGTGGACGCTGACCCAGTTGGCCCCGGCATCGGCAAACGCGGGAATGAACTCATCAGGATTCTCAATCATCAGGTGGCAGTCCAGCGGCAGGCCGGTAACCTTGCGCAGACTGTTCACCACCAGCGGCCCAATGGTAATGTTAGGCACAAAATGCCCGTCCATCACGTCCACATGAATGACCGTACCGCCGCCTCGCTCGGCTGCGGCAACCTGATCCGCCAAGTGGGCAAAATCTGCCGATAAAATCGAAGGCAACAGCTCAATCATGGGGTTTCTTAGCACAACTCCTTGCCCGCTCAGTGTATCAGCCGCGCGGGAGGCCGAGTTGGGCCTCCGCCCTACCCAGAGAGATGCGTCTCTTCCCTTCAGTAAGCATGGTGCGGATGGGTTGAATTTTCGGCATATGCGGCCTTCTCTGGCTCAGAGAGGTTTCGACTCGAGTGTTAGCAACCATTTCGGTGCCCCATCCTTGAATCGTTCTTTGATCCAAGGGTGGGATACCACGAATCCCAAAGTCGGCTGTAAACACTTAAGCCGAAAATGCTCTACGATGCGCGATTGCCGGGCACAAGCATCTTGACGGCTACGCGCCCCACTCCGCGCAGGATGGCCTTCACCGGCCAGCCACCTTCCGCGCCGGGGAAAAAGATTTCACCACTGCGCCGGACCTCGGGACGGTAGTACCAGCGCTTGAGCAGCGCCAGATGGCCCTGGCGCAGGGTTGGCGACGGAGCCTGGCTGGGGTCCGCCAGAGCGGCTAGCACCTCTTCCAGGCGGGTCTCCAGCACACTGCGGGCGAGTTTGGAGGGCGCGGCAACTCCGGCTTCGGGCAGGGCAGCCCCGGACGTCGGTATCTCTGGCATTGTCGTTTCCGGTATCGGTTCAATAGCCATCGGCTGAGCAAACAGCGAAGTCGAGCCGGATTGCTCGTTCTGGATTCTCATGCCCAGGGTCGAGTACGCAACCGGGCCGCGCAGCCGGGAATTCTCATAGACAAAGACGGCTACCTCGTCCAGATTGGCGGAGGCTTGCAGAATCACCGCCCTCAACTGGCTCATGGGGCGCACCAGTTCGGCGGCCAGGCCGCGCACGGCTTCAACCCTTGCAACCTGGGCGTGCAGCGCGGCGGCGGACTCGAATTCCAGATTGGTTGAAGCCTCATCGCGTTGGGTACGGAGCGTAACCAGCCGGCTCTCGCCGCGCGTGGCCAGAAAACCCTGGACCGCCGCAGCCTCCTCGGCATAACGCTCGTCTGTACAGCCCTGGTAGCAGGGCGCGAGGCACATCTTCATCTCGGAGTAGACGCAGCCGGGGTGGCTCGGGTTGGGGTTTAGATCATCTGTACAACGGCGCAACAGAAATAGCTTGAGCGCCTCGTCGGCAAAGCGTTCAGCCGCTGCACGCGACTGGAACGGGCCGTAGGCCCAGTCAGCCTCGCGCTGGCTGGGGCGGTGGGTGACCGTAATACGCGGGTAAGGATTGCCACCCAGGAAGCGAACAAAGGCCGGAGCCCGCAAGTGCATCCGCTCCAGGGATTTGGGGCCGTAAATCTCCTCCAAAAGTGAGAACTGCGCCAGCAGCGACTCGAACTCCGAGCCGGTAAGCCGCCATTCAATCCGCCGCACCCGGCCCGCCAACTGCAATCGCCGTGGATGCTTGGGCGAGGGCTGAAGCAGCCTCTCAAGGCGGCCACGCAGGTTGGGCGTGCGGCCAATGTAAGGCTCGGAGTGAGCCTCCGCGCCGTAGAGAGCGAAGACCGCGGCGCTTGTGGGCAATTTGGCCAGCGCGGCCCTGGCGTCGGCTGGGTCAAAGGCGAGGGTTTGCATCTCAACCGGCACGGCCACCTCCGCTCAAGCTCCCGCGATGGTCATGCCGTCGATGCGCAGCGTTGGAGAAGCCACCGAGCCGCGGAAGACCAGGTCGTCGCCAATGGCAGTGACGTTTTGGAGCATTTCGCCCAGGTTGCCAGCGATGGTGACCTCTTCCACGGCATGGGTCAGTGCTCCGTTTTCAATCCATAGGCCGGTGGCGCCGCGGGAGTAGTCGCCAGTGACGGTGTTGACTCCAAAGCCCATCAAGCCAGTGACGTAAAGCCCTGCCGGAATGGCGGCAATGATCTCCTCTGGCGTGAGCGTGCCCGGTTCCAGGTAGAGGTTGCCGCAGCCGATGCCTGGCGTACCGGCGAGGCCGCGCGAGGCGTTGTGAGTCGACTTCATGCCTAACTTACGCGCCGCGTAGCTGTTGAGCAGATAGCTGCGCAGCACTCCATTTTCCACTACCACGGTGCGCCGCGAAGGCAGCCCTTCGCCATCGAAGGGAGAGCTGCCAAAGCCGCCTGCGCCGGTGGGCAGCAGCATGGTGTTGTCGTCCGTGATGGTAAGGCTGGAGACGGCGATCGGCTGGCCCAGCTTTCCGGCAAGAAACGAGGCCCCGCGCCAGATGGCGTCGCCCGAGGCGGCCTCAAAGACCGATCCGATGAGCGAGCGGGCGACCTCCGGCGCAAAGACAATGGGAACCCGCTGCGTAGGCATCTTGCGCGCGCCAAGGCGGCGAAGCGTGCGCCGCGCCGCTTCCTGGCCGATGGACTCCGGCGATTCAAGGTCCGCAAGCCGCCGCGCACTGGACCACCAGCCGTCGCGCTGCATCTGGCCGTTGGCGTCCATAGCCAGCGGAGCCGCCGCAACTCCCGCATAGCTGGTCCTGTAGCCGCCCATAAAGCCGCGCGAGTTGGCCAGCACCATGCGCCCGGTGGCCGCGTCGAAGCTGCCACCGTCAGAATTAGTAATTCGCGGATCGGCGGCCAGGGCCGCGGCCTCAGCACGGCGCGCCCACTCGATGCGCTCTGCCCCTTCAAGCGAATAAACATCGTCGTAATAGAGGTGCAGGTCGTCAGGAACCGAACCGAACTCCGCCGCTTCCGGCAGGCCGGTGAAGGGGTCTTCTTCCGTGACCTTGGCTAGCGCCATGGCTCCCTCCACGAGCTGGCGGATGCCTTCTGGCGTCAGGTCGCTGGTGGAGGCCGAAGCCGAACGTGTACCGAGGAAAACCCGCAGGCCCAGACCGCGCGAGCCTGAATCCTTGAGCGTCTCCACCTGGCCCATGCGAACATTTACGCTGAACTCGTCACCTTCGCGGGCTACAGCTTCGGCATCGCTGGATCCTGCCTTCACGGCCAGCGCCACCACATCGGCGGCAAGGGATTCAAGATCGAGAGCGGTCAAATCGGTTTGGGTTGCGGCTTGGGGCATGGCTCAACAGTAACAAAACGGCTCGCTCTTCGGCAGAGGACTTTGGACGCAGTAGCGGCAAGAAAGCAACTAAAAATCGCGTATTTTTTGCTAAAAATTTCCGAAAAACTGACCTTTTTGATCCCAAGAGCCTGTTTTTTTGAAGGCTCATATGGACCGTTAAGACAACAGGGAGGTCATGGCCTAAACCGCGCAATAGTTTGATTCAAACTGTTTTTACCTCTCGATTCAGACCAGGGCATAGCCGACATTTTGAACCGTGCGCCCCTGATGACTCAACCCTCATTCAGGGCTCTGCGCTTTTGGGAGGGCATTTTCTGCAAAGTGCGATCAGGGCGGTGGCTAACTATGAACTGGTGCGGCTGGAAGACAGGCCGCGCGGACAGACGCACCGAAAATGGTGCTTGAACGAATTGAGATGAAAGACCAGTTGTGTTGGTTATGAGTTGGCGACAACCTTTTTCTGTCATGCAGAAACGCGATCCGGCCCTCGACACGCTGCTCGATCTGGATGGCTTTACATTGGTGGTGGACCCCGAGGGCGGGCACTGGGTCAGGTTTGTGGTCACACGGTTCCGGCCACGCCGGAGAAACCGCACGGTCTTGATTATTCACTTACTCTGCATGGATCAAACAGGGAACGGCTCACGGGATTCGACAAGGCTCATCCGGCAGGAAAACAGAAACGCTGTGATCCACAGGATCATCGTCACCGAAAGGCGGGCAAGCAGTATGAGATTGGCAACAAGGTGAGTGTCGCGGTGAGCAGTCGTGGCGGATGGTTCGTCGGTGCAAAGAGTTTTACCTGAAGCCCTTATGACGGCCACACGCTGGCCGAGCAGATGAAGCAGGTCAAGAGCATGATCGCGGAGCAGGTCGGCGAGGTGCATGTGGACATGGGGTATCGCGGCCACGATTACACGGGCCGAGCGACGGTGCATATGGACAAGCGAAGAAGAGCCCGGAGGCCGCGAACGCTCTGGCGATGGATGAAACGGCGCGCCGCGGTCGAGCCCAGCATCGGACATCTGAAGACGGAACACCGGTTGGAGCGCAATCGGCTGAAGGGTGTTGCCTGCGATACGCACGTTTCCGACCGAGATCGCCGTCTTGCGTCCATTCTGGACCGTTTCATCGAGGAGGAGAAGCTGCTCGAAATCAAGCAGCGCCGCCCCGGTGACCGGTGCGAGGGGGAAGGCAAACTGAGCTATTCGACAGTGGTTTCGTAGGCGATCACTTCTTCCAGGCTGAGCGCCGCGAATATTTCTGTCGAAGCAGTCGCTTCGCCTTCGTCTGCCGCATCCCTCTCACCTTTCAACTCAATGAGAAGCGCCCTTTGCGGTTGACCCGTAGGTGGGAGGACATCCCGATCTTTGCTCTTTGCCATAACAGACTCCCTGGGTGGGAATCGCGGCACCCTACCCTCAACCATGGCGAACCGAACGCTGCTACGTGGCGGCTCCGCCCCTGGAGCCGCCGAGCCGTACAAAACAAGGTGTCGCATAATACCTCTATTATGTGGTGCAGTAGTACCATAAAGGCCGGTGGCCAAAAGGGATCACATTCCTTCCCGGCGCACCGGCAAGACCCCACTTGGAGCGAAAGTGTTCTCCTACTACACCCAGGAAGAACGTCGGCTGCTGGAGAAGGCGGCGAAACAGGAACGCCGCAATCTGAGCAGCTTTGTCGCCCTCGCCGCCATCGAGCGCGCACAGCCGGTTCTTCAACTATCGGCATGAGCAGGCATATCTGCTGGCGAAGGGCAGACCGCCGCTGCCGAGGCAGCCACTGGCAGACGTAATGGATATGCCATACAGCGGCAACAAGCTGCATCCGACACAGAAGCCGGTAGAGGCGTTGGCTTCTCTGGTGCGCAGCTTCACGTTGCCGGGTGAACTGGTTCTTAATCCATTTGCCGGCAGCGGCAGCTCATGCGCGGCAGTGATGCTGACAGATCGCAGGTACATCGGCATCGAGCTGGATGCAGAGTATTTCCATCAAGCGTCGGCGCGGCTGGAGCGCGTACAAGAGAGAATCGCCGCCAGGAGGCGGCCCTCTCAGGTTCTCATTCCCACCATGCGGTGAGTGTGCCCGCGTGCCCAGTGCGCCTCAGGGCGATGACTCTACTGAGATGTGATTCCCGCAGCCTTGACCCGCGCTGTGCCCGCGCCTTCTTTGCCTGACATGGTGGGAATGAACATATCCGCGCAGTTTGCGCGAAAACCTCGAATTTCTCCGTCTCATGCCCGATCAGCCATCAGCGAGCGACCCGGCGGGTGATGCATCAAATGACGCCCCGCCCGTCTATCGGTATTTAGCCACCAAACAACGGCCAAGTCGCTCTCGATGAGCGCAATAGTGTCATTTGTTGAAGTGAGCCAATCACCTGCGGTTTTGAGTTCGCTGAAAGCTCGTGAGCACGGCCTCGGCGGGCGAGAGAATGGGAACCACCTTTGAATTGCCATAGAGCATTCGAAGGGAGAGGGCACCATCGATGACGCCGAGTATTGCCGCTGCCGCAGCTTTCTTGTCCACCGTGTAGGGCTCGAGCAGGTTGGTTAGATAGTCGACAATCTTGTTTTGGTGCTCGATCGCGAGGCGATGGAACGGGTGGGCCGGATTCGGGTATTCAGATGCGATCCGAAGGAACGGGCAGCCAATTATTTCCGGCCAGTTCGCCATCTGTTCGAATTTCGTCAGAGCCTCACGCAAATTCTTTGGGGAAATGGGCTGTGAGAGGTAATCCCAAAGAGCCTGATCGCGGTTTTCGAGGTACGCGAGCACGAGAGCATCCTTGCTTTCGAAGTGCCGATAAAACGTCGCCTTTGCGACTTCAGCGACGGACATGATCTTCTCGGTGCCGGTCGCGCGGACCCCCTCCGCGTAGAAGAGGCGGTCGGCTACCGCGAGAATTCTCTCTCGCGGATCGGATTTTTCAGCTGCTTTCATCGAATTCATATTGACACGAGACAGACTAGTCTGTCTATACTGTTTCTAGATCAAGACAGACAGATCTGTCTTGATCTAGAAATCGAAGAAGTCGAAAGTTGGAAAGAAAATGTCTAGCCGCCTAAGCAAGGGTCTGTCGCTTCTTCTGGGAGTTTGGATGTTCATGTTCGGCTTCCTGAAATTCTTCCAACCAATCCGCGGATGGTTTGATATCCAGATTCAACAGAGTCATCTGCCCCATGAGGCAATTCTCGCAGGCAAAGTGACGGAAATGATTACGGGAGTCCTCTTCTTGCTGCCATGGGTTTGGAGATCGCTGACCACAAAAAGCAAAGATCGAATCCTGCTGATCGCATGCTTGTTCCTCTTTAGTCAGATGTGCGTGGCCATCTATGTCCACCTGCAGCCTGGGGTGCCTGCTGGCGTCCTTCCTCTCGGCATCAAGCCGCCTGTAATTCCCGGCCTCGTTCTCCTCCTCGGATTGATCACAGCTTTTGATGTCTGGAAGCGGCTGCGAGCTGAGAAAGCCAGCGATTCCCGACTCAATCGTAGAGATCCATAGGATGAGCAAGTGCTTCGAACTTGAAATGAGTTCTCCGCCGCCAACCCATCATAAACAAACTACTGCGTCGCTAAACCAACAGGAGCATCATATGTCGAATCTCTTCGAACCTGTTCAGCTTGGGCCTTTAGTCCTGGCAAATCGAGTCTTCATGGCGCCGCTCACGCGCAACCGCGCAGATGCAGATGGGGTGCCCGGCGAGCTCGCGGCAACTTATTACTCGCAGCGCGCTTCGGCTGGACTTATCGTGACCGAGGCGACGCAAATCTCGCCGATGGGCAAAGGCTACATCAATACTCCAGGGATTCATTCCCCTGAGCAGGTGCGAGCGTGGAGCCGCATCGTGGAATCCGTTCATCAGAGTGGAGGCCGGATCTTCCTTCAGTTGTGGCATGTTGGCCGAATCTCTCATTCGTCCTTGCTGCCGAACAACGCGCAACCCGTGGCTCCCTCCGCAATCCGTGCCAATAGCCAGACGTTAATTGCCAAGGGTTTGGCAGAGGTTTCGGAGCCGATTGCCTTGACGGCTAGCGGGATCAAAGAGACCCTGGACGACTATCGACGGGCAGCCGCCAACGCGAGAGAAGCGGGATTTGATGGGGTCGAGATTCATGCGGCAAACGGATACTTGATCGATCAATTTCTCCGAACTGGGTCGAATCGGCGAACTGATGAATATGGAGGCGCAGCGTCGAATCGAGTCCGCTTTCTCACGGAAGCAGTCGAACGCGTCCTGGAAGTATGGGAAAGCAAGCACGTGGGTGTGCGAATCTCGCCGACGGGTGGCTTCAACGATATGACAGACGACAACCCACACGAAACCTTCTCCGTAGCGGTCGACAGACTCAACAGATATGAACTCGGGTACCTTCATGTCGTTGAAACGGCACAGAACAGCAAAGGTAGCAGCGAAGAGGATCTCGCCATGTCCGCTCACCTGAGAAGACTTTGGAAAGGCCTCTACGTTGTGAATGGCGGATATGACGGACTCAGGGGAGAGAAAGCATTACGGAGCGGGCATGCCGACGCTGTCGCATACGGACGAGCGTTTCTGGCCAACCCGGATCTACCGCGACGACTGCAACTCGGAGCCGCTCTAAATGAACCGGATCCAAAGACTTTCTACGGAGGAGGCGCTGCCGGCTACACGAGCTATCCCGCGCTTTCCTGATTCGTGCAGCATCAGGAGTATGAGGGGCGCAATCCCTTCTTCCCTTACAAAACCACTCTGTAGCGTGATTGCTGCGTGCATTCTCGCGTGTATTTCCGTGAATTGGGTTGCGGGGCGCTTCCCCTGATTCGCACGAGGTCGTAAGCAGTAGGCCGTGAAGAGACTTCATACTTCGCCCGGGCTAAAGCCTGTTCACCGCTGGGCGCTGCGCCGCCACACAGCGGGGGAGCTTCCGACATTCCGAACAAAAACACGTGTCAGATGGCTCTGATCAGCGAATCCGCATGCGATGGCAACCTCGTTGAGTGGAGTAGCACTTTCGTAGATGAGACGCTGTGCGAGGGCGATTCGGCGGCTCAGCATCCAACGATGAGGCGAAACACTCAGTGCGGTTTTGAAGCCGCGAGTGAGTGAACTCACCGAAGTGCCGGATGCATCTGCTACATCGGCAAGGCTCACATCATGGTTTAGGTTCGCCTCAATATATTCCAAGGCATGACGCAGTTGACGAGCGGTGAGGCCAAGCCTGTTGCAGGTGGTCCTTGTTGTGAAGCCGCCGTATGCCTCGGCAATATGGTCTCGTATTGCTAAAAACATGGAATCCAGGTACAGCGCACTGACCTCGTTCGGCCGCTCCAGCGTAGGCAGCATCGCTTGCATTAAATGCAGCATCACCGTGTCGTACTGTGTCTTCTGTATGTCAAAGCGAAAATCAAGGAAATTGCTACTTCGCTCCGTTGCAAAATTCCTAAAACTGTTAATCGGCAGGAAGACTTGCAGGGTGTCAAAAGGATCTCTGATGTCTGCACACCATGACCTGCGCATATCGTAAAGGGCCAATGCACCGGGCTCAGTTGCCGGTTTCCGCTTGTGATGCCCTTCGCAAAATACGTTGATCGGTCTGAAGGGACGTAGTTCGACCGAAACGATGAGCTGATCGGCTAGTGGCGTTTGTTCGAGTAATCCAAGGTTGGGTCTGTCGTGCCGATACCTCGCGAAAAAGAGCGGCCGCTCCGAGCGGCCTGAAACCGATCGGACCTTCTCAAACTCCGGGCGATTTTCACTCACAAAGCCAGGAACGTCGAATGACTCGGCTTTTATCCGATCGGTATTCATGTCTTGTCTTTGTCGGATTGCGGGGAATTGGTCCTGCTGCACGAATCATACACCCATGTTTTCGGTGCGCAAACCTCACTCTCTTCCAACACAAGATGAGCCTGAAGGCGGCCATTGATTCCAATACAAGAT
>VFSW01015241.1_pt1 | contig 10577 bp, 4 predicted proteins | sample 5358111 | NCBI WGS metagenome assembly VFSW01 (sample SAMN11554181, study PRJNA540505) | mine drainage metagenome | isolation source: sediment from site ElyBrook_90M | place: USA: Ely Copper Mine, Vershire, VT | collected 2017
CGCGTCCGATGGCGGCGGCCACGGCGGCGTTGCGCTGTGCGGAAGCGGCCGGAATGTTCTCTGGTTTCGTGGCGGCGGGCGGCGGAGTTTCGCGGCGGTGGCGCACGACTTCGAGGGCCTGGCGGGCACCGGAGAGGGTGTACCCCTGGCCGTGGACCAGGTTCTTGATTTCGAGCGCCAGTTCGACGTCGCGGCGGCGGTAGAGGCGCTGGCCGGTTCCGCTTTTATTGGGCTTGAGCTGAGGGAATTCTGTCTCCCAAAAGCGCAGGACGTAGGTTTCCACGCCACAGATGCGGGCTACATCGCCGATTTTGAAATACAGGCGGTCGGGGATGGCGGGCGAGTCGACGCGGGTTCTGGAGAGTTGAACAGCCATTGATCACCCAAGGAGGGCGCTCTTGTCTCGCCGGGGCGCCTCTCTGACCGCAGTATAGGCCACGATTTGCACCGGTGGTGAAGCGAAATCGCCGATTTTTTGGGGAATGGACCCATGATGTGCAATGTGGCTGCGCGTCAGGCGGCCTGCGTGGGAGGGGCGAGGCAGGGGGGACATTGTCGGAGAATTCGGGTCTGATCCGGTTGCGGGCCTCATTCTTTCCTGCGATGCGGCCCGCATCGCTATTCGGGTCGGGGACGGTGCGCGGCGGCGCGGGGAGGCGATTGGTGAGGCGCCGCGCGGAGGTATTGCTGGGGCCAGGATGTCGGCTCGGAGAGTGCGGCGGCGGCGTGGACGGGCCAGTAGGGGTCGCGGAGCATTTCGCGAGCCATGAATATGAAGTCGGCCTGGCCGTTTTCGATGATTCCGTTGGCCTGGTTGGGTTCTGTGATCATGCCGACGGCGGCGGTGGCGATGGCTGCTTCCTTACGGATGCGGGCGGCGAAGTGGACCTGGTAACCGGGGGCGACGGGGACTTTTGCGTAGGGGACGAGGCCGCCGGACGAACAATCGATGAGATCGACGCCGTGCTCACGCAGAAGGGCGGCAAGCTGGACGGATTCATCGATGTTCCATCCGCCTTCGGCCCAATCGCTCGCAGAGATGCGGACGAAGAGCGGCAAGTGCGCGGGCCAGACGCCACGGACCGCATCGACCACCTGGAGCAGCAGGCGGGTGCGGTTCTCGAAACTGCCGCCATAGGCGTCAGAGCGCTGGTGGGAGAGCGGGGAGAGGAACTCGTGGAGCAGGTAGCCGTGCGCAGAGTGAATTTCAACCAGATCAAAGCAGGCGGTGAGGGCTCGCTGGGCTCCCTGGGCGAAGGCGGCAATGATGGCGTCGATTCCGGACTGGTCGAGAGCCTCGGGGATTGCGTACTGGGGCGAGAAAGCGATGGCGCTGGGAGCAACGGGGGTCCAGGCGCCTTCTTCCGGGGTAAGCAGGCGTTCTCCAGGAAAGGGCGGAGTCATGCTGCCTTTGCGCCCGGCGTGCGCAAGCTGGATGCCGGCGCGGGCGCCCTGGGAGTGGATGAATTGGGCAATGCGCTCGAGCATGGGGATGTGCTCGTCTTTCCAGATGCCGAGGTCGCCGGAGGAGATGCGGCCCTGGGGGACGACGGCGGACGCTTCAAGGATGACAAGACCGGCTCCGCCTTGAGCGCGGCTGCCGAGATGGACCAGGTGCCAATCCGTGGCAAAGCCGTCCTGGGAAGAGTACTGGCACATGGGGGAGACGCCGATGCGATTGGGAAAAGTTACGGAACGAAGCTGGAAGGGGGAAAAAAGAGGATGACTCATGCGGGTGGTGTTGTCCTGTGGCCCTAGAACGGCCTGCCTCTAATAGATGAAGCGGGAGGGCGTGCCGATGCAAGAAGGGATGGCGGATATGGGATTTGCAACGCAGAGTCTTACTGCTTTTTGAGAACGGCGGTGCCTTTTTCGTCGGCCATGATCCTGCCTTCGAGGGTACGGAAATCGGAGGCTGTCTGCGGCGTGGTTGGCCTGGAGGCCACCGATGCCGCGCATGACGATGAAGTAGCGGATGTCTTTCTGTGAATCTGGAGCGCTTCTACTTTGAAGCGGAGGTGGAAAGGCAAGGATAAAAGTGAAAGGTTGGTTGTGTTCGTCGAACGCGCCTGGATAGGGGCGGGGGCGGGAGTATTTGCTCGGCGGTTGCGGCTGGCGAGTGAGGCCGAACCATCAGGAATCTGCGTGGTGGGCAGGATACTAACGGGAGTGCAAAGGTGTGGATTCGAGGAGTGTGGAGACCAGGGCGAGAGGCAGGCCGACGACATTGAAGTAGCAGCCCTCGATGCGAGGAATCCAGCGAGCGGCGAGGCCCTGGATGGCGTAGGCGCCGGCTTTGTCCATGGGCTCGCCGGTGGCTACGTAGGCGGCGATTTCCTGGTCGGAGAGGGTGAGGAAGCGGACGGCGGTGACTTCGGCGGCAACTTCGATGGAGTCCGCCGTGACCACCGCGACGCCAGTGATGACGCGATGGGAGCGGCCGGACAGCAGGCGCAACATGCGTGTTGCGTCAGCCGGGTCGAGGGGCTTGCCGAGGATGGTTTTCTCTACGGTGACGGTGGTATCGGCCCCGAGGACGGCGGCGTTGGGATCGGCGAGTTCGCGGTAGACAGCCTGAGCCTTCTCTCGGGCGAGCCGGGTGACGTAGGCGATGGGGTCTTCGTCAGGGTAGGGATCTTCAGGGATGTGGGCGGGCCGCACGGTGAAGGAGAAACCAGCCTGGGCAAGCAGTTCGCTGCGGCGTGGAGAAGCAGAGGCGAGGACCAGCATATTGGGATTATGGCAGGGGGCGGTGGCTCAGGAGTCCCCGCGACCGCGATCACAGGTTGAGGCCGGTATGGTGGCCCGCGGGAGTGGCCAGGCCCCAGGCCATTGCGGGCGTGTTGTGAGCGAAGCCGAATCGGCCGTCGGGGCCCAGAAGGATGATGCCGCCATGGCCGCCCAGACGGTTATAGAGGTAGGAGATGGCTTCGCGAGCGGCGATCTCCGGCGGGGTTCCGTCAGCCACGCGATCGGTAGCCCACTTGCCGAGGACGAGTTTCATGATGGGTTCGCCCCAACCGGTGAGCGAGACGGCCGCGGAAAGATTGTCAGCATAACAGCCGCAACCTATAAGAGATGAATCGCCAACGCGGCCGGGGGTCTTGTTGAGCGTGCCACCAGTGGAGGTGGCGGCGGCGAGATCGCCTTTTACATCGAGGGCGACGGCGCCGACGGTGTCGTGCGATTCCACGGAGGAAAACCCGGCCGGCGGGAATGCAGTTTCAGGACCCTTATCGTCCTGGAGAATCTCGCCGGAGAAGGTTTCGTCGGCGAGGCCTGCGGACTGGCGGGCCTGGGCGAGGGACAAGCGCTCGCGTTCACGGTCGAGCACCAACTCCTGATTGTCGATGAGGGGCATGCCGTGGGCTGCGGCGAACTGCTCGGCGCCGGCGCCGACGAAGTAGACATGGGGACTCTGTTCAAGGACAAGACGCGCAGCCCGGATGGGATTTCGAAGCCGCTCGACGCAGGCTACGCCGCCCGCTTTCATGCGGCCGCCGTCCATGAGGAGGGCGTCGAGTTGGACCCGTCCATCGGAGGTGAGGAAGCTGCCGCGACCTGCATCGAAGGTGGGATCGTCTTCAAGGACGGCAACGGCGGATTCAACGGCGTCGAGAGCGGAACCGCCGCGAGAGAGAATGCTGTATCCAGCTTCAAGAGCGCTGCGCACGCCGGATTCGTGAGCCTCTGCATCGGCTGCGGGGATGGCCCATGCGCCGCCATGGACGAGTAGGGTGGGGGCGTGCCTGGCTGGTGATTTCACTTGCCTATAGTAGTGCAATTGACGCAGATGGGTCAGGAAGGATGGGTCGGCGAGGGGAGGGGGGGTACGAGACTCAACCTCAAAAGCGAGGAGAGTGCGGCCGCCGACTCCTGAATATAACGACCGATTCGCAGAGGCCTTGCGGCGCCGAGAGACGATGTCAACGGATAGAAGCGAGTTTAGAGAGGTAAGTTATTGTAAGTACTCATAGATACAAGGGGTCTTCCAGTTGCAGGGAATTAGATCGCGATTGTTTAAGCTAATAACATTCAAACGCAATAAGAATGAAACGGAAAAGTGCGCGGCACTTTACCTTTTACTTTCGGACTAACTCCGTGGCTTCGCGTGGTTGGACGGTCCTGAAGTTGTTAGCAATAACCTGACTTTGTGCGAAGATGCCTGCTGTCCTTGTCGGGTGTCTATGTGTGGCGCATTCTTTCCGGTGACTTGGGATGTTGAGATCGGGTCCGGGAAGACACAAAGGGGCGCAGGTCTTGAAGACCCAATGGAAGCGGAGATCTTAATGTGCAAAGGGGCCGCGGTGGTCCGCGGTGCGCCAGAGCGATGACGCCGCATTCCGGTGGATACGCGAGCGTGATCGATCAAGGATTGCACTCTTAGTGCTGATGGGAAGAACGAGAGCCGCGGAGGCGAGGTCCGAGATAGGCGGACGGATGATCCGGACCAAAGAGAAGCATGGAAAAGAAAATAAGAAGCGGGGAGCGTCACGCTCCAAGAAGTCAGTCGGCAAAGGAACTGCAAAGCTGAGCAAGATGGCCGACGGCGAAGTGTTGCGAAGCAGCGATCAGATAGCGCGATCCCTGTTAACGAATGCGCTAAGAGGGAATGTGAACAGCACGCGGCTGCTTCTATCGCTTGCTGAGGGAGTAGGAGACGGCGAGGGTAGTGGAACGGCACAGCTGAAAGTCAGCCTGGCGAAGGCATGGGCGGCTGAGCCCGAGTGGTCAGGTGAAATAGGCGAATCAGCCGCTGAAACCGCGATTGGCAGTCGAGAGCCTGAGAGCTGATGTCGCGGATTGCCTGTCAACGAAAGTAGAAACCTGAACAACAGAGTTGGTGACGAAGGGCTGTGGCTTTCAAAACCACGCAGCGCAGGAGTGCGTGGTTTTGGGCCGCGGCCGAGGGGCGGTGCGCATGCACGAGGCCGTTGAGACGCACTGTGTCGAAGATCGAAAGAACTGCCAGGGGTCGAAAAGCGCAACGCAATTCGGTGAACCAAGCCCAGAGGAAAGAGAGAAAGATGAAGCTCGCGACGAACAAGTTACTCCGCTCCGGTAATTGGCTGGGACTGTGTGTGATCTGGATGGCAGTTGGCTGGATGGCGAATGCGCAAGGGTTCAGCACAACCACGGTTCAGGGGACAGTGTATTCAGCGAGCGGACAACCGGGAACAGGAACCCTGCAGTTAAGCTGGCCGGCATTTACAACAGCGAACAACCAGGCGGTGGCGGCGGGGCGTAAAGTAGTGACGATTGGATCCGACGGGTTTGTCAGCGTGAACCTGGCTCCAAACGTCGGCGCGACACCAGCGGGTCTATATTACACGGCGATTTATAACCTGAGTGACGGCACAACGAGCACCGAGTATTGGGTTGTTCCTGCGGCGGCGCAGGCAAGTCCTGGGCAAGTGCGAGCACAAGTTATGCCGGCGGCGCAGGCCGTGCAAACAGTAAGCAAGCATTATGTCGACCAATCTATCCAGGAGTTAACCCAGAGTTTGCTGACCGCTTCCGGCGGAAGCCTGAGCGGCCCGCTGTATCTGAATGGCGATCCTCAGATAGCAACACAGGCAGCAGACAAGCATTATGTTGATGGATTGATCGCCCAGGCAGTTCCATTGTCAGGAGCGACCATGACAGGACCCTTGACAAGCGTAAAACTGGGCGGGATATACCAGGCGGATCAGTTTGCCGGCGCAGATTTCGGGGCGAAGCTCCAGTCATGTATCAACGGGCTTGACGGAACCTATGGGGGCACGTGCGACGCGCGCAACTTCACCGGGGCACTGACAATGGGGTCGGACCTGTCAATCTCGACTGCCAATATTACTGTTCAGTTGCCTTGTGCAACTATTTCGACGGCCCACGAGATTGTAATTACCGCGGGAACGCGGAATGTAACATTCCATGGATGCGCTTTGCGGGGAGCGAGCGCGACGAGCGGCAGCCAGGGTGGGACGGTGTTCCTGTACTCGGGAAGCGGCGCGATGGTTCAGGTAGGGGATCCGAGTTACGCAATCGACACTCCGGGCTTTCACTTGGACAATGCGGTGATCAATACGACCACTTCGAACGCATCAACGGCACAGGCGATAGTGGCGTATCGTACGCAAGAAATGGATCTTGAACATTTGTATCTTCTGGGTAACTCCAACCAGACTGGACTTACTCTGGATGGCACGGGGAACTATACCGGAGGCACCTTTCAGGATAATCAGCTTGGTGGGTTCGGGACGGCGCTCAACGCGATCGGGCACCAGACTGGAAATTCGGCGACGACGGACTGGATGAATGCGAGCACGTTTGTGCGGCTGCACATCAACTGTCCGACGAGCGGCGGAAACCCGATCGCCGGTACTTACGGGATCAACCTGCAGCAGGGAGACGGAAATACATTTACGGGCGGCGACGTTGAGGGTTGCTCGACGGCTCTGCACCTGGGAGTGAATGCCCAGAACAATACCTTTGTCGGGCTGCGCAACGAGAACTCCAACTACCAGGTTGTGGCAGATGCGGGGAGTTCTTATAACAGTTGGATGACCGGCGGCACGATGTTCACCGGGAAGCTGATGGACAACGGCACGCGGAACAGCTTTCTGGATACATTTCACCGCAGCTTCAACGGCGTAAATGGAGACTGGTATGGAAGCCAGCAGGATGCGACGGTCACAAATCACTATCGCATTGGAATCGGAACCGGGAATGAGCGAGGACTGTTGAATCGCTATCAGACCGATTCTGGCTATCGCTGGACGACGGGGTTGAGCGATGCAACGTCGGGGCAGCAGTTTTACCAGGTACTCGACGAATTGAACCAGGTGTACAGGCTGTCGATTGGCCAGTATAACAATGGGCAGTCGAGCACGAATAACCAGACGGTGATCAATGCGGCGGGGACCGGCGCAGTGGTGCTGAATGGTTCAGCGAACGCCGGCACGGGCGGCGTGGTTTTTGGAGCGGGCGGGTCGAACGGGTCGACGGTGGCGACGATCAACAACGCGGGAAACGCGCAGTTCAATGGGTCGCTGCAGGTGGGTGGACCGTCAACATTCATCGGTTCGACGACGGTCAAGAACCAGGCGGACGCGGAAGTTGACGCGTTTCTTTGGGCGGGTGCGACGACGAGCCAGAAGGAATCGCTTATTTATAAAGACTGGAACGGCGGCAGCCAGTGGTACATGGTGAAGGACGCCAGCAATAACTGGGCTCTTAACTCGGCAACGGGCGGCCTCGATAGCTTCAAGGCGTATCAGAGCACGAATAGCGGCGATACCTATATCAACGCGAGCAATGGTTCCGGACATATTCGACTGAACTATGAAGCCGGCTCAGGAGCGGAGACGGATATCTATTCAGGTTCGAGCTCGTCGCTGGTTGCAGCGTTTCTCGGGACCACGGCGATCAAGCTGCCGGGACTAGCGTCAGCGAATGGCCGGAATTGTTTGCAGATTGACTCGTCCGGATATATTACGAACACCGGAGCGACGTGCGGGACGGGCAGTAGTGTGGGCACCGTGAATGCAGGGACCGCGGGACAGATTGCCTACTATTCCGGCAATGGCACGGCCGTTGCCGGGACCAGCGCGGTATCAGTTACGGCGGGAGGTACGGGAGCAACGACTGCAGCAGATGCGCTTGCACATCTAGGAGCACAGCCGGCTCTCCCCGGGGTGGCTTCGGATGGTGCGACCGGGATGAGCGTGACGGGGAACATTGCGGCTGCGACGGTCAACGCCAGTGTGAATTCACTGATCAACGTTATGGCTGCGCCCTACAATGCCAAGGGTGATTGTTCGACGGATGACACACCAGCAATCACGGCTGCTCAGGCCGCATCTCTGGCTCGCGCGACAGGATTAAGCTGGCCAGCACCGCTGTACTTCCCCAAACCGCCCGGCGGCTGCTATTTGCTCAACACCCAATTCGTGTGGCTTGGGGTCTCCCTGGAGGGTCAAACGCCAAACAATCCGGATGGCATAGGGCATGGCGGGGTAGTTCTGCTGAGTGGCATCCCTGGCGCTGACGTACTAAGCGTACCCGATCCAACTACCACAGCGAACTCATCGTGGAGAGGCGAGTGGTCTATCAAACATCTCACTCTCAGACTTAACACAAATACTCCCACAGTGACGCACCCTCATCGTTGGCCAGGTCGCTGGTTTGACGATGGCGCGATGACTGCGGGCAGCAACATGTTTAAGTCTACCCGTGCATCCATCAGCTGCGGCGACATCGGGCAGCCAATTCAAGTCAACGGCGCAGGCGTGGGCGGCGCGAATTTGGTCAGCACGATTACTTCTGTCTTTCCGTGCTGGGCACAATCCGGCAACGGGTTTCAAACTGTTCAGCTGGCAGATAACGCCAGCACTACGGTCTTAAACGCTCACAGCTATATCTCGGTTCATGGGATTCCAGTAACTACAAACATTAGTGGATGCGGAATCGGAATGGATAATCAAGACGGCAATCCGGCGAACTGGGTATCAGGCGCTGTCAGCCCTTCTGGTGGATACTCGATCATCGAAGATGTCGCTGTGAATGCCACTACGGGGAGCACCAACAACACATGCGGATTCTACTTTCAGGGGGCGGCCACGCAGTACGGGCTAACCATGCGTAATGTCAGTGTTGGGGGCACTGCCTTTGGGATTGTTGGAGCGACTGCTGAGTTGAACTCATGGTACCAGTCCAACATGGGTGATTTCGACCAGTTCGATCACTTGCACATCTCTGCCACCTACCCATGGATTACCTACAACGGGCTGGGTGGAACCATAAACATTGGAGAGTTTCATGGCGCATTTGGGCCCGCGTTTCTAGTCGATGGAAACCAGTGGGGGGACACGGCAGATGGTTGGAACGTCAATCAGGTTGGCTATAACGGCGCGAACAGTTCCAGCCTTTACGGATGGCGGGTTAATGCTGGCGGCTGGCATGTCAGAAACTCTGGCTTTGCAGCGTACCCCACTCAGGTAGCTACTCTGGATATGTGGAACTCGATTCTCACCAATGACACTGTTGGTGTGGGTACATTGGCTCTCAATGGATACGGTAACAAAGTCGATGGCGGTACGTTTGCCAACACAACAGACAACGGGTTGGGTAATGTGTGGGAGGTCAGCAATACAAGCGCCTTCGACGGATTCCCGAAGAGCTATCGCTACGCAACAAAACCCTACAAGGGTGCTTACAGACTTGCTGGTCGAGTGACGCCCGACTTCATTCGTGATGGGAATCCCGCGACACCCTACAACTACGACGACCTGTTTATCTTCCCGCACGACATTATGTACAACAGCTATGGGGCGACTGACTATGGCACGTACTTCGTTGCTGACTCTGCATCTCCCTCGGGGATGTACTGGAATGTGGTTCCCGGAAGCGATGCGAGTGCGGCGCAGTTCTTCGAGCAGTTTGCGTGGAATCCTACTGCACTCAATCACATGACGATCGGGACAAACGTTCCCGCAACAAAGGCCACGGTGTATTTTCTCGCCAAATGCCTCAATGGGGTAACCTCCGGGCAGTTCAATGTCGGCATTAGCGGAGGAGGCTTCAGCGCAACGTCATTGGGGACGGACAGCTTCACATGCACAAGCAGTTATGCTCCCTATTCACTTACGGTGGACTTCTCTCCGTATACGGGAGCTTATGCCTACTTCCAGGGCACTGGGACGAACACCTTTCAGGTCGCGTGGTTTGGAGTGCGTCCCTATCAGGCGGACTACAACGGATCGCAGCCTGCGTTGCTGACTCCAACGACGATGCAGGTGTTCAACGGTCCGGTATCTGCTCCGCATGTAACCGACACGAGCCTGGGAACATCGACGTCGCCTGTCTGCCCCAATGGAACGGGCGGTGCTTTCACAACGACCGGTTGCATTAGCTCCGCGGGCATACCCTCGGTTCCATACTGGCTGCAATTCCTTGGGGATGGGTCAGAGGGCGCGTTGAATGTCACCAGCGGAACAATGGCGTTCCAGGGCGAGCACTGGTACTCGTCGATCAACATCGCGCCGGGGGCGACTCTGTACATGAACAGCGGTGTCATTGCAACGCTTCGCTCGACCGGGAGCTGTACGGTTGCGGGGACGATTTCGGTGTCTGCCAATTCGAGCGCGTACAACGGAATTACAAGCGTCGCCAACTACGGCGGCAACGGTGGAAGCGGCGGCAGCGGAAGCGCCGCGGGTGCTGCTGGCCTCGCCGATCTTCCTGCCGGAACTGCGGGGGCCAGTGTGGCTGGTGGAGTTGCGGGAAATCCGGGCAACACTCCGGGGACCCAGTACCAGAGGATCGCCCTTTCAGGATTTCCTCCGTATGTTGGCGAGATGAGCGCCACCTTCTATATCTATGGCGGATCTGCCGGCGGCGCGGGCGGGACATCTGGCGGAGCCGGGGGAAAGGGCGGCGGCATGGTGATCCTCGATTGCGCAAGCATCAACTTTACGGGAACCATCGATGTGAGCGGGACGGCCGGAGGCAATGCACCGGGGAATAGCAGCGGGGCAGGCGGTGGCGGTGGGGGTGGTTTTGTGATTATGCGTTCACCGAACTTCGTCGCGAACACC
>VFSW01015242.1_pt1 | contig 10577 bp, 10 predicted proteins | sample 5358111 | NCBI WGS metagenome assembly VFSW01 (sample SAMN11554181, study PRJNA540505) | mine drainage metagenome | isolation source: sediment from site ElyBrook_90M | place: USA: Ely Copper Mine, Vershire, VT | collected 2017
TGGCCTCGCCGGTCACGAAGCTTTTGAGTCCTATTTTCTCGAGTCCGGCGCGAAACTTCGCGGCGTTCTTTTCGTGACGCGCCCACGCTTTCTCGAGGCCTTCCTCCTGCACGAGGAGAAGAGCCTCGTGAAGTCCGTAAAGCGCGTTGATCGGCGCGGTATGGTGGTACGTCCGTTTCGCACCGCTCCAGTAACTCAAGACGAGACTTATATCCATGAACCAGCTCTGGACTTTGGTTTTCCTGTTCTTCACTGCGTTCACCGCCCGCTCGCTGAACGTAACCGGCGACAATCCAGGCGGGCACGAAAGGCATTTCTGGCTCCCCGAATATGTGACGTCGAGCTCCCAATCGTCGACCCTGACCGGTATGCCGCCGAGAGATGTGACGGTGTCGGCGATTGTGAGACAGCCGTACTTGCGGGCGATCTTCGCGAGCGACGAGATGTCCGACCGGGCGCCCGTAGATGTCTCGGCGTGTACGAAGGCGACAACTTTGACATCCTTATCATGCGAAAGAGCGTCTTCGAATTTTGCCGGATCGATCGGCTGACCCCACGGGGCATCGACGACGACCGGTATCCCGCCGTGGCGTTCGACCATTTCACGTATGCGTCCGCCAAATGCGCCATTGACGCACACCGCGACTTTCATTCCGGGCTCGACCATGTTAACCACTGCCGCTTCCATGCCGAGCGAGCCGGGGCCGGAGATCGGGAAAGTCACTTCGTTCTTCGTCAAAAAAGTATCCCTGAGCAGAACCTTGAGTTCGTCCATCATGCGTATGAATTCCGGGTCGAGGTGGCCTATTGTGGGACGCGCCATCGCCTCGAGAACTCGTGGATGAACATTTGAGGGGCCGGGCCCCATCAGGATTCTGTTCGGTGGATGGAAAGGATTAATCTTCATTTGAATCTCCTAATGTCAAAGGCTTTATCAAAATCGCCCCCACCTCAATCCTCCCCCATCGAGGGGGAGGAACCAGCGGGCCAATCTTTCGGCAAAGATGTATGGTTCAATATCTCAAGAACAACACCTTCGGTGCTCGACATGATTTCGGTATTATTGAACCTGAGGATTTCAAATCCCTGTTCGTGGAGCCAGCGGTCCCTTTCAGCATCTTTGCTCTTCTGTTCGCCATGAAAATGCTGGCTGCCTTCAGCTTCAACAATCAATTTCCTTTCGAAGCATACAAAGTCCACAATGAAAGGTCCGATGGGCTCCTGTCTTCTGAACTTCAGACCTTCAAGTCGCTTGCCGCGGAGGGCTTTCCACAAAACGTGCTCGGCCTCCGTCATTCGCTTCCGCAACCCCCGAGCGATCGGCGTTAGCCTGCTTCTCATTTCACTTCTCCACTCACGCGCAGTGTTTCCATTTTATGGCCTCACCCCCACCTTAATCGCGCCGGCGCCTAAGCGGCTCTGGCGCGTCAGCGACCTCCCCCATTGAGGTGGAGGAACCCGGACGACGCGATCAGCCAAAGTCAGCCACGCACATGGAATTTCGGACTCACATTTTCTCACTCTCGATGCATCGTCCATTCCGCACCCGGAGGCTTCCCTCCCTCGATGGGAGGGAATTAAAGAGAGGGTGATTGTCGCAGCAAGACGCGTTATTCCGGTATGGGACATCGCTAATCAAGCAATCCAGCGGTTCTTAGAATCGATTTCAAATCTTCGCGTTCTCGTTCTCCGAGCGGTGCAAGCGGGCTGCGCGGCTCGCCGCCGAAATAACCGAGCATGTCGAGCGCCGCTTTCAAACCGGGCACGCCGTATTTCGAAGTCACCGCCTTGTTCACGGGAATGAGTTTCTTCTGAAGCGCGGATGCCTCCGTATGTTTTCCAGCCTCGAAGAGTTTCTGAAGCTCGACGCATTCGTCCGGAGCTATATTCGCCAGCGCGAGAATTCCGCCCTTAGCTCCCGCCGCGAGCCCAGGATAGAGCACCGATGCCGTTCCGACAAGCACCGAAAAATCAGCCGGCACCGACGCGATAATTTCAGCGGTCTGCGCCGCGTTCTCAGAACTGTTCTTGAGCCCGGCGATATTTTTGTGCTTCGCCAGCTGAGAAACGGCGGCGGCCTGTATATCCACTCCCGTGAACTTGGGAACGTTATATATGATCAGCGGAATCTTTGTCCGGTCCGCCACCTCCGTGAAATATCTAACGAATGCCGGGCTATTCATTTCGCTTTTATAAAACGACGGCGTCAGCACGAGCGCGTAATCTGCGCCGCGGTTCGCCGCATCGTTCGACAGCGATATGGTTTCCCTGATCGAATCCGAACCGGTCCCGGCCAGGAGCACTTTACCCGCCGCGAGACTCTTCTTCACAGTCTCGACGACTTTCAGCTTCTCGTCGCGTGTGAGAAACGCACTCTCGCCGTTGGAGCCCATCACGACGTAGCCGCTGAGCCCGGTCCTGTTCCAACGACTGATATTTTCCGCGAGCTTGTCGTAAGCAACCTCCCCGTTCACGAACGGTGTGGTTACCGGCGGCATTATTCCTTTGATCACAATGATACCTCATCCTCTAGAAATCAGTACTACTTCAGACAATAAATTCCAAACACCAAATTCCAAGCTCCAAGCAACGAACTAATTCCAAAATCAAAAGGCAAATGTTTGCGGTTTTAACGTTTTTCTTTGCGGTTAGCTCCTTGTTTGGAGCTTGTGGGTTGGAACTTGGAGCTTCATAACCACCAAATAGCGAACGCGGTTCATCATCTCGTCAGAATGTTCTTAACCACGAATCCTACATTAGCCGGCCTTTCGGCGAGCCGGCGGACGTACCATCTGTACCACGCCTTGCCGTAGCTGATCAAAACTCGGAGGTCATATCCTTCCTGAGCGAGGCGTTTCTGTTCTGCCGTCTTTATGCCGTACAGCATCTGGATCTCGATTTTCTCTTTCGGCAGGCCCATGTCGCCGGCGGCTTTTATGATTTTGCCGTGGAGGACCGTATCGTGTGTGCCGAATGCAGCCCGCGCGCCGTTGTCGCGGATTCCTTTCAGAAGCATCGTCGAAACTTCAAAGTAATTCTTGTCCACATCGCTTTTGTCCGGAAAGGCTATGTCCGACGGCTCGTTGTACGCGCCCTTCACGAGGCGAATAAGCGGTGAGAATTGGAGAAGACTCTCGACGTCTTTCTTCGTGCGCCGGAGATAAGATTGAAGGCAGACGCCCGTATTGGAATAATCCTTCTTCACTTTCTTGTACAGTTCGAGGGTCGGGTCGACGTAGTTGCTTCGTTCCATGTCGATCCACACGACGTTGTTCAGCTCACGCGCCCTCGACGCGAGCGACTTGAAGTTCTCATAAGCGTGGTCTGCCGAGAGATCGAGACCGAGCTGTGTCAGCTTGACCGAAACTTCGATGTTCAGTTTCTCCCGCGATATTTTGTCGAGAAGTGCGAGATAATGGTCGCGAACACTCATGGCTTCCGAAAGGTCCGTGATGCTTTCGCCGAGGTAGGTGAAGACCGTCGGGATCCTCTCGCTCTGGAAAATCCGGGCCGCGGCTATCGCGTCCTCGAGATCCTCGCCGGGCATAAACCGCTTGAGTGCCTTACGAACGAAGCGGTAGTTCGGGACATGCTTCAAAAGATAGGGGTTTTCGGATGCCCAGAGAAGAATATTTCGAGAGATTCCCATTCGTGCTGCTCCTGTTTTCAGATATTAATGGATGAAGCGTGAAGCGAGGTTCGCGTTCGGGATACGCCTCCATAAATCGCGGAGGAAAGACAGCAACCTTCAAACATACAGCGCCCGGTTCGCATTTCTGGCAGACCAATCTAATACTCAGGGCTGAATTTTTCGATACCATCGAGATGGATTACTTTCAGCAAGAATCGGGTTTCACAGCGAACCGACAACAGATAAATTTGTTACATAATGCGGAGGATGAATGACAGACTATGAGAGAATAGCGGGAGCGATTTCCTACATAAATGCGCATTTCAGGGATCAGCCCGATCTCGAACGCGTGGCGCGCGAAGCACATCTTAGCGCCTTTCATTTCCAGCGCCTGTTCAAAACCTGGGCCGGCGTCAGCCCGAAAAAGTTTCTCGAATACATCAGCGTCGAGCGCGCCAAAGGGCTTCTGCGGGAGAACGCGTCGTTGTCGGAGACGGCATTTTACACGGGACTTTCGGGAACCGGACGACTCCACGATCTCTTCATTAAAATCGAGGGGATGACTCCCGGCGAGTTCAAGAACGGCGGAGAGAACCTGGTCATCAATTACAGCTTCTCCCGGACACTCTTCGGGAAGATTATCGCTGCATCTACCGGGAAGGGAATTTGCCATCTCGCATTTTCGGAAAATGAAAAGGACGCGGCGCGCCGGCTGCGCCGCAGATTCCCGAACGCCTCGTTCAAAAGAAAGCGTGATGAGTTCCAGAGCGAAGCCCTCCGGGTGTTCGAGTCAGACTGGAGCGACATTCCGAAAATCAAGCTTCACCTGAAGGGAACTCCGTTCCAGGTCAAGGTCTGGGAGACGCTTCTGAAAATACCGGTCGGAGGGATCAGCACATACGCCCGTGTGGCAAAAGCGGTTGGCCGCCCCTCGGCTTCGCGGGCCGTCGGCGCGGCGATCGGCAGCAATCCGGTCGCGTATCTCATCCCGTGTCACAGGGTTATCCTTTCGACAGGTGTCATCGGCGAATACCACTGGGGCGACACGCGGAAGGCGGCAATCATCGGCTGGGAGGCGTCAAAAGTCCTCGGCGAAGGCTGAGGCCGGACGACCCCGTGTACTTCCCCGCGGCGTGAAACCGTTGAAATGCGCCCCATCTTTTCTTATTCTGATACACAAGAGACAATACCAAACATGAAAAGGTCCTGCAAATGTACGTCCCGGCATACTTTAAAATAGACGACTGGCCGGAGATCAGCCGGTTCATCCGTGAGAATCCGCTCGCAACACTCGTCAGCCGCGGAGAAGAATACCCGGTTGCGACCCATCTACCGCTCGAATTGGAGACCAACACGGAAGGAAGGACGATTCTCTCGGGACATGTGGCGAAAGGTAATCTTCATTGGAAATTGTTCGAAGATCATCCGCAGGCGCTGGCCATTTTCACTTCCCCCATCCAACATTATATTTCATCTTCATGGTACAACCATCCGAACGTTCCGACATGGAATTACATGAGCGTGCACGTGTATGGGAGGCTCAGGATAGTGGAAGGTGAAGCGCTGAGAAAGTCGCTCGAGAAGATGACGCATTTCCACGAACGGATCTCCTTTCATCCGTTGACACCGGAAGTCCTTCACAGCGAAATCGAAAAACAGATCGGCGGGATAGTCGGCTTCGAGATAGACATAGAAAGAGTCGAGGCGGCTTTCAAGATGAGCCAGAACAGAAATGACAAAGACTACGCCAATATCATAAACGAACTGAAGAAGCTTGACGACTATAATGCGCGGATGGTCGCGAAGAAGATGTCGGAAATCAGAAGAATCGATTAGAGAGAGAAGCGGTGCAGCTGACTGAAATCATAGGATTCATCGCCGCGATATTTACGACGCTGGCGTACGTTCCGCAGTTCATGAAGGTTTGGAGAAGCCGTTCGGCGAAAGATGTAAGCTTGCGAATGTACCTTATGATGTGCACCGGGGTACTTCTCTGGCTCGTCTTCGGGATCAGGCTCCGTTCCTTGCCGATAATACTTGCGAACGGAGTGACGCTGGTCCTGACGCTCGCGATACTGGGGTTGAAGATAAGACACAAGTAGATTCCACCAAGAAATCACCGCAAATCCTGCGAAAGTCCGACATGCAAAACATCAAAGAGATTTTATCCGACGAAATTTCACTCGACCCGAAAGATTGGGAAGCGCTCCGGACGCTCGGTCACCACATGATCGACGACATGACGGATCATCTGCAGAATATTCAGAACGAACCATCGTGGAGAACAATTCCGCAAGACACGAAGGAATTCCTGAAAGGTGGGATCCCTCAAACGCCCGGGAACATCGCTGAAGTCTACGAAGAATTCAAGAAACACATACTTCCCTATCCAAGCGGAAACATACATCCGAGGTTCTGGGCGTGGGTGCAGGGAACCGGTACGCCGTTCGGCGTACTCGCCGAGATGCTCGCGGCAACGATGAACCCGAATACCGCCATCGGAGAGCACTCCGCGATGTACGTCGAGGAGCAGGTGCTCGACTGGTGCAAGGAGATGCTGAATTACCGGCCGACGTCTTCAGGAATCCTTGTGAGTGGCGGATCGATGGCAAACATCACCGCGCTCATGGTCGCGCGAAATCATCAGACGGGAAGGAATATACGCAAAGAGGGAGTGCAGGCTGCGAAAGGAAGGATGACGCTTTACTGTTCAATCGAGACTCACAGTTGCATAGATAAGGCTGCCGAAGTAATGGGAATTGGATCCGATTCCGTGAGAAAGATCGGTGTGGATGAAAATTATCGGATCAAACTAAACGAGCTTGCCGATGCCATTGAATCCGATATCGCCGCGGGGAATACGCCGTTCTGTGTCGTCGGAAATGCCGGGACGGTAAACACGGGAGCAATCGATCCTCTCGATGACCTTCTTTCGATCTCCAGAAAACACAATCTCTGGTTTCATGTCGACGGCGCGTTCGGAGCGCTGGCCAAGATGGTACCGGAATACAAGCAGAGCCTCGGCGCGATTGAAGAAGCGGACAGCGTCGCTTTCGACCTGCACAAGTGGATGTACATGCCGTATGAAGTGGGGTGTACGCTTGTGCGGGACTCCGACGCTCACAGAAGCGCGTTTGCCACAGAGGCGAACTATCTGATGATCCACGAAAGAGAACTTGCTGCAGGACCGGATCCGACGGGGAATTACGGACTCGAACTTTCGCGCGGGTTCAAGGCTCTTAAAGTCTGGATGTCGCTGAAGGAACACGGAATTCAGAAATACGCCGCGGCGATCCGACAAAACATCGCACAGGCTTTCTACCTCGGTGAATTAATCGCCAAAGAAAGAAAACTTGAACTCCTGGCACCGGTGAGCCTGAACATTGTCTGCTTTCGGTATAAGCGGGACGGCCTGTCAGCCGGCCAGCTCAACAAGCTGAACAAGGAGATTGTCATGACTCTCCAGGAGCGCGGCATCGCTTCGCCGTCCTCGACGATACATGGCGGCAGGTACGCGATACGTGTCGCGAACACAAACCACAGGAGCCGGAAGGAAGATTTCGAAACACTCGTGAAGGAAACGGTTGGGATAGGCGACGAACTTGCGCGCTGAATCAACTCTGGCATTTTATCTCCGCTCGGTAAAGTCAAAGCGGAATAGTTTTTAATAGAGCGTTAAATGCCTCCGCCATTGCGACACCATATTCTGTTCCTCCCCGCCGTCCGAACAACAGCGCGTTGCCGCCGTTTGTCACCAGCTTCCAGCTGATCTTCCCGTCGTCATTCACGCTTGCCTCGATGTGATCGAGTCGCCAGGGCCACACTTCATATCCGGATGCCGTTGATTCCGGAACGAAGCGCCAGCCTTCCGTGGTCCGCGCAAGAACCCGCCCGGACGCCATGACCAGGGACGCCGTCGACCACATGTTCCGCTCCGCCGCAAGAAGATCCTGCCAAGCCGATCCATTGCCCATTTCCGAAAGAGCGCGTATGATATCACCTCTCCAGTTGCCGGTGAATGTGAAGGTAATCCATGCACGCAGAGGATCAGGAAGATCTTTGAACAGCTCCGTGTGAGAAGCTTTCCAGTATGTCCCACGGTCGCTGGCCGGATCGAACGCGCCGCTCTTGGTTGCGGGAGGATACCAGCGAATCGGCAAACCCGACCTCCAGAGCCCGACGTAAGCGGCGGGATCAAGTCCTGCGTTCCACTCCATCTTCGGACCGCCGGTTGAGCCGGCATTAAGAATAACGTAGGCAATCTTCTCCCGGAGCAGATCGGGGTCGCGGTTGTACGCGGCAGTCAATACGCGCGCTGAACCGACGCAGGAAATCACGACCCGTTGAGCACTGCTCTTCAGGATTTCGAGCACCATCAGGACCGCCGCCTCTTCATGCCGCGGCTGGTCTGACGCGATGTCTTTGGGATTCCTGAGAGGTTCCACAGGCCCCATGGCGACGGGAACGTGGCGCCCTGTCAGATAGGAGAGCTGCGTGACGGGCACGAAACCCGGATCGCGCGGGATGTCGAACCCTGCCGGCGCGGCGACGAGAAACTTTTCGGTTATGTCCAGAGCGACTCCTTTTAGGTCGAACTCGTCCAGAGCCATGACCGTTGCGAGGTCGAGGAGATCGTCCGGGTCCTGTGGAGGATGGTAAAGATCGGTTATGTGTATGAGGGGGATTCTTGTTTTACCGTGCTCCATCGGCTTCGAGAAAAGACTCGTCGTCGGAAGGACACTTGGGCCCACAGCCAGACCCGCAACCGCGGCCCCACTCACTTTTATCAGTTGCCTCCTCGTCAGGTTCTTCATGTCAACCTCTTATATAATCTGTATCAGTTAGAGCGACGCGCTCCGTTGGGCCGCCGCCGGAGTTCGATCGGAAGACATCGCTCACGGTCTTGGGCTGTGAACATTTTCGGAGAATAGGCCGGATACTTTTGGGGTTTACCGCCAGGTCATTCCTTTGAGAAACCCCGTGAACGGGTTAATCTCAGCATTCGTCGAAACGAAGGGTTCTCCCCCACGCTGCGATTCACACGAGACGGATCGGGCGATGAACCAGAGACCGGAGCTGACCGACTATTTCAGCAAGCCGCTCAGTGCCGAGCCGATGTAGTAAGGCCAGAGGATTATCGCGAGCACGCCCTGCCAGAACAAGAGTTTCAGAAACCCGATAGTGAACAGCCAGCCGATCACCCGGATTACGCCGAAGCTGGAATTCTCGATCTTGATTTTTTCCAATGTTCAACCTCCTGAGGCTTTTCCCTGACACTAAAGGCTGTCCATCCGGGCAACTTCACCCTGATCACGCCCGGTTCACAGCCCGTTAACTCCGCCAAATTATCCCCCTTGCCCCTGATAAACAACATGTGAGATGGGCACAGGTTACTACCAGCTTGCCCCGCGCTACTTTAGATGCTCCGGCAACTCGGCGATGCTCGTAATGACCGCGTCCGGAACGACGGTGGAATCTTTCTGCAGGCCACGCTTTTTCACGTCGAACCAGATTCCGCGCATACCGACTGACTGCGGCCCCGCCACATCCCATTTCAGGTTATCACCGACCATCACTGTTTCATCCGGCGCGGAGCCTAATTTCAAGAGCGCGAGCTCGTAAATTCTCCTGTCGGGTTTACCGAATCCCACTTCGCCTTCGATTAGAATCATCTCAAAATACTTCTCGAGATCGAACCGCCTCAGCTTCAGCCGTTGTATCGGGGAGTCGCCGTTCGATATCATGCCCAGACGAAATCTTCGCGCACGCAAGGTGTCCAGAATTTCTTTCGCGCCAGGTATCAGATACATATTCTCCAGCCTCAGCGTGGAATACCTGTCTGCGACTTTGACGGCGTCATCGAGAGGCAAGCCGTGTTTCTCGAAAGCCGATTTCACTATCCCGCGTCTCGCCGCGATGATATCGTTCCTCCCTACCCGGTGCCTTTCCTCGTCGCTCCAGTACCAGTGGCTCTCACTCGTCACGGCGTCGTACACAGCCGCCGCCGGGTGAGCCGGATTCGCTGCGGCATATTCATCGCAGACCTGACGCCACGTGGATTCGGTTACGAGGTCGAAGGCGACGAGTGTATCGTCAAGATCGAAGATGACTGCGCGCGTTCTCACAAATGGGACGTCCTGGATTGTCTTTTCATCGTGAATAAATTCTACAAACTACGTCCCTTTGAAGCAACAGGATGGGTTTGGCGAGGACCGCTCTTTCGTTAGTGTCACATGTTTTCTATATTTTCCACAGGGGTAACCGAACATATCAGGAGAGGCTGAAATGAAAACCTTGAGAATTCGCATCACTGCGCCCATAGCGGGAGTTTAAACAGTAATATCTTTCCGTCAATCGGCGGCCCCTGAACCAGTGCGCTCCAAGGTCACGGCCGTGACAGCATACTCGGACAGGGCGGTGATCACCAGAAGCGCGGATATCGGCGCGATAATGTTGAAAATGAAATGCCTGGGATCGAAAAAATTTGTCTTATCGTCATACTCGATAAGTTGCCTCAAATTGAAGCCGGACCGGACAATTGAGCTACATCGATACCGCTGAACACGTAAGCGGTGGCCGGTTATATGCGAAGCCTCGGCGCGGCAATTTGTCCGCAACAAACCGGTAGTGCGAACGCGTAGATGGGGCGTACTATTTTGGGTCGTCTCTTTTGACAAAAGCCGATTCACCCCATCTGCTCTGTGCCGACTGGATCAGATTGAACACATCCGTTGCGTTCTGAATTCTTTCGAAGACTGGGAGCGGCAAATTCGAGGAAGCTGCCTTCCACCTGGCTAGTCCCGAAACCCCCGGAAGAATACTTGCGCCGAAGGAAATCGTCCCGCGCCGATCGGCCGACAGTTCAAGCGATGCCTGCGGAAGATCCCTCAGGTTCCAAGCGGTCATTGTCTTGCCCGTCAACCTGAGGATGCGTTCACCGGTAAGC
>VFSW01015243.1_pt1 | contig 10576 bp, 9 predicted proteins | sample 5358111 | NCBI WGS metagenome assembly VFSW01 (sample SAMN11554181, study PRJNA540505) | mine drainage metagenome | isolation source: sediment from site ElyBrook_90M | place: USA: Ely Copper Mine, Vershire, VT | collected 2017
CAATCTGATTGGTATGGTATAGCATTGAAGCAGACATATTAAACTCCTTTTTGTTTCAAGAGTTTTAATAAATGTCTGCTTCTCTTTTTTCAACTATCCGAATAATCCTAATTTTCTGCCTTTCACTCTGTCAGGTACTCATTTGTGTGATGAACCTTAAAAACCTGGTTTTGCCAAAAAAGGAGACAGGATACAAAATACAGGATGCAGGAGATATAGTGAGAAATCTCTCCTATCTCCTGTATTCTGTCTTCTTTTTTAGGCTTCGGGAGTTTTTTTCTTAACGAGCTGTATGAGATCAGGGGAAATTTCGGTCATGGGCAAGATATGAGTGGCGGCGCCAGCCTGAATCGCTTCTTCGGGCATTCCGTACATTACACAGCTATCTTTATGCTGTGCGATGGTAACCCCCCCTCGCTCTTTCATGAGGTGCAAATCTTCGACCCCATCCCTTCCCATACCTGTCAGAATTATACCGATCCCGTAAGGGCCATGAGTGCGGGCCATTGAGCGAAATAGCCGAGCAACTGAGGGGCGACATCCCCCTTCGGGGGGAGCATCTACAAGAGAGATCACATTCCCTTTCGTGATTTCCAAGTGACATTTATCAGGAGCTAAATAGACATAGCCCGCTTTGGCTTGCTCTCCATCTTTTGCTAACGTGACATGCAATTGAGAAGAGGCATTGAGCCATTCAACAAGCCCTTGGATGAATCCTAGGGCAATATGTTGCACAATAAAAATGGGCACAGGGAAATTGTGAGGTAATTCAGAGAGAATAGTATGTAGTGCTTGAGGTCCCCCTAGAGAGGCACCAATGGCAACAGCTGCGAAATTTCTTCCTACGGGGATTTGTTCTGAGGGAGGAGGAGGGCGCTTATGCATTTCTTTTGGTTTGCTTTCTAAAACAGCTTTCTTTGAGTAATGGCGGGTGACCAATTTAACTTCTGACATGATTTTGATCGTATCGGTGATGGCTTTGGCCGATTCATGGTAATTGGAGTCTTGAATCCCTTTGGGCTTTTCTAGAATGGCAACAGCACCCGCATCCATGGCTTCAAAGCTGTTGTTGACGTCGGCCGGATTATAGATGCTACTAATGACTACGATGGGAATCGGACGTGACTGCATGATTTTTCGTGTGGTGGTAAATCCATCCATGTATGGCATGACGATATCCATGGTGATCACATCGGGAGTCTGATCTTTGAGAAAACGGAGGGCTGCATCGCCGCTATCGGCGACACCGATCACCTTTAGTTGTGGATCGGACTCAATGATATGCGTCAGTAGCGCTTGGCATACTTTTGAATCATCGACAATTAGAACTTTAACAGGTTGTGGTATCATGTTTATTTAGATTTCCAACTTTGCGTTTCAATCACGTTTTGAATCATTGTGGCCATCTTTGGTAGAGGAAGAATATGTTCTGCTGCTCCCAGTTTAATCGCGGCGCGGGGTAAATCGAATCGCACACAACTCTCTTCATCTTGAACAAGGGTCAAGGCCCCTTTTTCCTTCATATAAAGAAGATCCTCAGCCCCATCGTTTCCGATACCTGTCAAGAGGACGCCGATCGATTCAGAGCCAAACTCGTTTCCTACAGAACGGAAAAGATGTCCAATGGAAGGGGGTACTCCTTCGCCCGGAAGGTTTTGGATGCGGATGATGTTATCGCGGGTGATTTCCATGATCGATTTATCCGGAGCAATATAGACGGAGCCAGGCAGAGCTTTTTCCCCATTTTTTGGGATATGGATTTTAAGGAAGGTGGATTCACTTAGCCAATTGACAAGACCTTGGATAAAGCCGTTTGAAATATGCTGAGCGATGAGGATGGGGACAGGTAAAGTGGAAGGGAGGCTAGAAAGGAGAGTACAAAGGGCTTGAGGACCTCCTAAAGAAGCACCTATGGCGATAGCTTTGATCCCTTTGGCAGCTTGGGCTTTCTCTTCAGATTTTGGAGTTCGCGGTTTTTCTTGAGGGATTTGGGGTTTGAAAGGAGGCAAGAAGCTCGCTTTATCGAGTTTAACTTGGGAGATAGCCTTGATCGTATCGATGACAAAACGAGCCGTATCGAGGTAACAGGCGTCTCCAATTCCTTTGGGCTTTTCTAAGACAGTTAGTGCCCCTGCAGAGATAGCCTTAAAGCTTTTGTTGACTTCTTCTTTATTGTAGATCCCGGTCACGACGATGATGGGAAGCGGCTGAGAATCCATGATTTGTTTGGTCAGTTTAAATCCGTCCAGCTTAGGCATGACAACATCTGTGATCACCACATCGGGCTTGTGATGCTTTAGGAATTCTATGGCCTCTTCTCCGTTTTCGGCAAATCCGATTACTTTTAATTGAGAATCGGATTCGACGATGTAGGCGAGGAGATCTCGCGAGACTTTAGAGTCATCGACGATTAACACTTGAATTTCTTTTGACTGCATAGATTTACCAGCCTTTCACAATAGTTTCTGAACAATACTTAACAAATTACTCTGCATAAAACTGCTTTTATCAATATAGGCGTCAGCTCCTACATCGATCCCATGTTCTCGGTCTTCTTTAGATCCTCTAGACGTACAGAGAACGATGGGGAGGTCTTTAAATTTTTCAGTCTGGCGCACTTTTTCCGTCAGTTCGAATCCATTTAAACGGGGCATTTCAACGTCGGATAAGAGTAGATCGATCTTTTCGGTCTTCAATAGAGACAAGGCATCGATTCCATTCACAGCTGTTTTAACATCGTAACCGGCTCCATCTAAGATGTTCTTCAAGAGCATTCGCGCTGTGGCTGAATCTTCAGCTAGTAGTATGGTTTTTTTCTTTTTCTGTTCTTTTTCAATTTCTTTTACTTGCGTTCGCACCGTCGAACTAGAGATTGCCGATTTCACGAGATCGAAGGGATCTAGGATTGGGACCACTTTTCCCCCTTCCAGAATGGTGGCAGCCGAGATATTTTTTACCCTCGCCAGCTGCTTGCCTAAAGTCTTCACAAACACTTCTTGTTCATTTAGCACACTATCCACTGAAAGTGCAATAGTTGTTTCAAAGGCTTTGATGATGACGATGAACAGATAGGGGGTATCGTGCATGCTGGAATTGTCGGCTATCCCTAAAATAACACTGAGAGGAATCAACGATACAGCTTTTCCCTCTAGTAGTATCGTTTCACGGTTTTCCACACTCTTCACTTCATCGGGCTTGATCCTTAAAACCCGTTTGATGTTTTGAGTGGGTATGATGAAATCTCGGCCGGCGGCTTGAATATGGATGCCTCTAAAAGTTGCCATCGTTAGGGGAAGCATCAAGCGGAAGGTGGTCCCTTCGTGCTCTTTGGTCTCAATAAAAACTTGTCCACCCAGCTTCTCCACCTTCTCAGACGCGATCCCGAGTCCCAAACCTCTCCCCGATAGTTCTGTGATGATGGGGCTGGTGGAAACGCCTGAATGGAAAATCAGCTTGAGAGTTTCATCTTGTGTGAGTAAGCTGATATCTTTTTCTTGCAATACCCCTTGTTTCAATACCGATTGTTTCACTTTTTCGATGTCGATACCCCCCCCATCGTCCGAAATCAGAATCTCCACGCTGTTTCCGCTGACTTGTAAGGCTGCAATGCGCACATGGCCGACAGGGGATTTATTCCATTTCTTCCTTTCTTCAGCCGATTCTATCCAGTGATCGATCGAATTGCGGATGAGATGGATAAGAGCAGCTTTCATTTCCTCCAGGATCCTCCGGTCCACTTCAATATCCCCCCCTTCAAGCTCGAGTTGCACTTCCTTTCCAAGCGAATGGGCGAGGTCTCGCACCATGCGGGGAAATGATTCTAAAAGGGTTGAAAAGGGTTGCATGAGGACTTTCTTTGTGTCATCGACGAGGGCGTCTACCATTCCCCCAATGAGACGATCATTTTGAATAGACATGAGCGATCTTTCTAAGAATTGACTCTGAAGAGATTTTAGGAAGGTTTGTTGCCATTCGAGATATTCCACGATACGTTGGTCGATTTGCTGTTCACTGGGCGTCGAAAATGAAGAATCACTGAGGCGTTGGCGTACGAGGTTGAGGAAGGGTTCTAGTCGAATCCAATTTTTTTCCAAAACTTGAATCTGTTCATTGGTATATTGGAGGGCTACTACCTGCTGTTTTAGCGCCAATTTCACTACGAGCATCTCTTCCACTTGCTGCATTAGTTTATCTAGTTTGTGGGCGGAGACCCGAATGGTTTGGGTTTTGTGCCCCTCGACTGAAGAGGCTATGGTCGGGGATTCGTAGGGTTCTTCTTTTGGGGATTCCTCTACGGGACTAGATTTGGTTTTGTAAGGGGTGAGGGGAGTCGGAGAAGCCGCTAGTTGGTCTAGCTTTTGAATGAGGGCATTTTTTTGGGCTTCTAACTCTGTGTGTGCAGAAGGATTGGCAATGAGTTTGCCGATCAGATCGATAACGGCATAAGAGGTATCAAAAATGGCAGGCGATTGTGTAATGGTTCCATATTTCCAGGCGGCTAGCAGGGTTTCAAGAGATTGGCATATATCTTGAATCTCATCTAAATCAACCGCGCGCGCAGCCCCTTTTAAACTATGCGCTTCGCGGAAAATCGTTTCGATAGCCTCCTCCTTTTCTGCAGGAGGTATGCCATTTTCGATCGCCAAAAAGCCATCGGAAAGAGCTTTTAGGTGCTCTTCCGCCTCAATTTTAAAGGCTTCAAGTAGCTTTGCAGCAAAGGCTGCCTCTTTAGATGTCATATTATACTTTGCATTCTGTAATCAATTTCTTAAGGTTTTGACTCACCGTGTTGAGCCCTTGTACTCCCATTTCAATTTGTCGCATGGTTTCCACTTGCTGGCTGCTGGCTTCTTTAATATTTGACATCGCCACATTGACCTGGCCCACGCCGATCAGTTGTTGGTGGCTTGAGATGGCGATTTGGGAGGCTGCGGGTACGACGCTGGACATAAAGACTAAGATGTTGCGGATCGATTCATTCGTTTGCTTAGATTGATCCATACCTCGTACAACAGCTTTTGATCCTTGTTCAGTGGCCATGACAGCTGCACTTGTGGCATTTTGGATGTCGCTGAGAATGTTGTGCACTTGGATGGTCGCTTGCTTCGATTGTTCCGCCAGGCTCCGCACTTCTCCTGCGACGACGGCAAAGCCTTTCCCTTGATCACCTGCTTTGGCCGCTTCGATGGCTGCGTTGACAGCTAGCAAGTGGGATTGTTCCGCCAGATCATTGACCGAATTGATAATCTTGCCAATCGCTTGACATCTTTCGCTGAGCTTGCTGATACTCTCGGAGATGGTTCCCATCCCATCTTGAATCTTATTCATCCCTTCAATTGTCACTTCGAGAGATTTTTCACTATCTTTAAGCACGGTTAGAGTCCGTTCTGACATTTCGGAGACGTTGTTGGCCTTATCTGTCGCCACTTGAGCTGTTTGCTTCAATTCTTCTACAGTCGTTGTCGTTTCCGTTATGGCAGTTGCCGTTTCAGTCGTCCCCGTTGAAGCTTCGGTGATGGAGTTGATGATATCTAAGGTAGATTTAGCCAGGATATCAATTTCTGCTTGTAGATGATGTGTTAGAGCCCTTAAATTGCTACGTACAAAGAGAAAAGTTCCTATCAATGTGAATAAAAGAATCACACTGGCGATCCCTAGCGCGATTTGGTTGGGTCTGATCGCTTCTTCAGACAAAAATTGGCGGATTATAAATTGTGCAATAAAAAGGATTAAAAGAAGGGACGGCAAAGAGGAAGCTAATAAGAGCTTGTTTTTAATTTTGATCGTTTTGATTGAGCTCATGATTTTTATCCCTATTGCTAAAGTTTATATTGATCCACAAGTTCTTTTAGGGTTTGTCCCACACGATTTAAATTTTCCGCTACTGTTACAATTTGATGCATATGGCTCACATGCTGGTTAATAGTCTCTTTGATATTGGACATTGCAATGGTAACCTGTCCAACGCCAGCGAGCTGTTGTTGACTTGACGTTGTAATCTGAGTAGCGGCCTGATTCACCCGGATGACACCGGTTGAGAGGAAGCGGATGGCTTCTGTCGTTTGCAAGGATTGATCGACACCTCTCGTTACGGCTTTAGAACCTTGCTCGGTTGCTAACACAGCAGAGCTGGTGGCATTTTGGATGTCGTTGAGGATCGAATGGACCTGCAACGTCGCTTGTTTCGATTGCTCAGCGAGACGTCTCACTTCACTAGCCACCACTGAGAAACCTTTACCTTGGTCTCCTGCTTTAGCTGCTTCAATGGCCGCATTCACAGCCAGCAAATTGGATTGTTCCGACAGATCATTGACCGTATCGATGATCTTACCGATCACATGACTATTTTCGCTCAATTTGGTGATGCTATCGGTGATCGTACTCATGCGCGATTCGATTTTTTGCATCTCTTCGATGGTCGTGTTGAGAAGTTGTTCGTTTTGTTGAAGAGTTCGCAATGAATCTTCGGCGCTTGCCTGCACATCTTTGGCTTTCTCTGAAGAGACCTGTCCCGTCTGACGCAACTCTTCAATAGTCGTTGTCGCTTCCGTCACGGCGGCGGCAGTCTCTGTTGTGCCTGTTGAGATTTCAGTAATAGCCGATGAAATTTTTTGGGTTGAGGAGGCCAAAATCTGCACTTCTTCCTGAATTTTTCTTGCCATGTTTTTAAGTCCTTCAACCATCGTAGCGAGCGCCCGTTCGAGATCTCCCATCTCATCTTTCCGTTTAGATGGGGCGATTGTTTCCTGCAAGTTTCCCTGACCAACATTTTTAGCCAAGCGCACGGCATTGTGTAAGGGGATTGTGATGCTATTGAAGATGGCGACGGTGAGCAGAATGCTGCATATTGTGATTAGAAGGATCGTCGTGAGGACAATGATAAGGCTTTGCTTAGATTGTAGATTGAGATTATCGGCCCTTTCTTGGATCTCTTGAATCAGTTCATTATTCACTTTATAAATCAGCAGTTTTTTAGCCTCTTGACTCTGTTTCCATAGAGCTAAATCCAGGGTGAATTTGTCTTCGCTGTTTTGCTTCTTAATTTGATTACGCAATTTAGAGATATTAGACAACGCTTCCCCATTTACGATGCTGCGGTAGGTTTCTTTTTGTTCGTGAGTGGCCCGTTGAGAGAAAGCTCGGTGGAAGGCCTCTTGTGAAGCTATGCTCGTCAGGAAGGTTTCGAAAATTCCAGGAGATAGGCTTCCTTTTTCTAAAGCTTGTTGGATGACGATTTCTTCAGAATTGATTCCTTCGATTTCTTCGCTTAAAAAGATCAAAGCCAAAAGAGTGCGAGAAATTTCCACATCTTTCGATTCATTGGCTAGCTGTTGAAGAATCTGGAAGTACGATTGGTTGAGTCCGGCAAAAAAGGAAATCACATCATCCGGTGTCGGGATACCGGTTTCAAACTGCTGCTCTTGACGTTCTAGGGAATCGAGCTTGAAGAATAGTTGATTAAGGCTTGTTTTAAGGCGCGTATTATCATTTTCATCTTTTACAACCTCTTTCAAATTGGCTGTTGCCAGTAAAAGCTTTTGCAAGTCATCACGGAATTCTTCTTTTTTTTCGGTCCCTTTACTAAAGGCATAGGTTAAACCCACATCTTTGGCAGTTGACAGGGCATGTTTTAATTGGTTAAGTTTATCGGCTAATGATGCCAGAAACTTTTCATGAGACATCTGATTTAATTGAGCGTAATTATGTCCCGCATAATCAATAGAAAAGCAGAAGAGGACAAAAAACGGTAAACTTAGAAGAAGAAGAAGCTTTTGTCTCATTCTCATATTTGCTAACCAATGCATGCCCTTTATCCTTCAACAATCAGTTGTTTATCTGTTAATAATTTGTACCCATCTAAAATGATGAGCCTTTCGCTTGTCACTCCTTTCAAAAAATCGTGCCTTACTCCTGTTAAGGTGGGAAGAGACGATTGGATATCTTTGACCGGAATGGCATGAACTCCTAATACAAGATCGGCCAGAATGCCAAATTCCATATGATGATGCTCCAGTATGATCACCTTAGTTTTTGCTGTGGCCTATTGAGAGGGGAGGTCAAAGATCTGCTTAAGGTCAATGACCGGCAATATTTTTCGTCGAACATTGATGATGCCTGCCACAAAAGAAGGAGTGCAGGGGAGTTTGATGAGATCGATGAGTGGATATACTTCTTGAGTATAGGTAGATTCGACGGCATAGAATTCGTCCGCAAGTTGAAATTTAACAACCTCAAAGGTTTCTTCCTGCACAGCGGCAGCATCATTCCGTGCTAGCTTCTCTGCTCTCTGCCTTAAAATCTCTACAGTGTCCATACACGTTACTCAAGTATATAAAATTTCTAATGCGTGAATAATATTAACGCAAGGCGCAAAGTCCCAAAGACGCAAAGGAGAAATAATAATTTAAATTTTTAAACTTTCTTCCATGCTTATAACACTCTAACCTCTTTGCGACATTGCGTCTTTGCGTTTAATTTATTCATTCGCCTTAGATTCTCAATTCTCTTGCTGCATGCTGCGGATGATCTCCGCTAATCGCCCTGCCGATAGCCCCTCATCTCCTGTCAATACATCATCGGGACGATATTTTTCCAGTAGTTGCAATGCATTACGAAAATGGCGCTGTGCCTCTCTTTTCTTTCCCTCAGCCTGCAACAATGAGCCCAAAGCAAAATGGGCCATCACAAAATCTTGATCCAAATAGAGGGCCCTTGATAACGATTTTGCAGCTCCCTCTTTAATATTCAGCTCTTGCAGAATCGTCGCTTGCATAAAGTATAAACTTGGGTCGAGCTTGTCGATTTGAATCACTTTTTCACACCATTCCTGTGCTTTTTGCAGTTTCCCCTGATTCGCATAGACTTTTGTCAACAATATAAGGGCTTTTTTGGTCTCTTCCAGTTCCATTGGCTGCGCCAGCCTCTTTTCTAATCTTTCCACAACTTCAGCATAATTCCCTTTTTGATAGAGCTCTTGACATATGGTTATCGATGAGGGTTCGAGGATATCCGGCGTGACAGGAAGCCGTGCTTCACGGAAAAAGGGACGTCCGGAAGAGATTAAAGGCGGCTCTGTGATTGTGATAGGATCTTGTGAATAACTAGGAGTTTCTGCCGCTTGGTAGCTCCGTTTTTGAAATAGCGTTCGATCATCCCATTTCACTTGAGCAAGGCGTGGATCGTTAACGTAGGGCACTTCAATGGCGCTGACAATCAACCATCCCCCTTCAACGAGGGCGCTAGTTAGTTTCTGCAGCACTTTTTTGATCTGTTCATGGGTAAAATATATCAACACATTATTACAGAAAATGATGTCCATCGCATTCGTCCCATTGACAAGTGAAGGGTAGACGTCCTCGACTAAATTCAGAGTCGTGAACTGGACATTTTTCCTAAACTCGTTGTGAAGACGATATTTGCCATCCGCTTCTTTAGTAAAGTAGTTGTCTTTGATAGTAGCGGGAGTGGTTCGAAACGACCATTCTTTGTAAAGAGCTGTTTCGGCCTTCTGGATGAAGCGAGGATTCACATCGGTTCCTAATATAGAGATGTTCCAATGTTCGTTTTGGGGAATTAGTTGACGTAGTAAAATCGAGATTGAATAGGGCTCTTCACCCGTGCAGCAGGCAGCCGACCAGACCCGTAACGATCTCACCTCTCTTTTTTGTCTAAGCAATTCCGGCAGCACCATTTCCTGAAGTCCTTGGAAGATATGCTTATCACGAAAGAAATAGGTTTCCCCAACTGTTAGGTAATGGGCCAATGTCGCAATCTGCTCTTGTGTAAGGGGAGCTTTCATGAGCCATTCGAGACAATCCGCCGTGTTTTGGAATCCAAACGCCCTTGAGATCTCCACCAGTTTTTTTTCAAATCCTTCCCAGCCTTCTTTGGGGAAATGGAGTCCTAATGTGTTAGAAACGAGGCGGGAAAAATCTGATAGTAAACTTTCAGAGATCATGTTTTCCCTATTGCCAGTTATAGATTTTCTGCTGTTGAAGGATGGATCAGATGCTCCCAATCATAGATGAGGACCATTTTATCCCCCTCTTTAATGACCGATTTGAGGGGAGGAATAGCGGGAAAGGCCTCTTCTCCGGCAATGAGATGTGTTTCTTCATAGGGGAGAACCCCTTTTACTGAATCGACCCATAAAGCAACAGTCTTTCCTCCAAGCTCGCAAATCATGAATTGATCACTCAGTTCGATCGGACGAGAGGGGAGATGGAGAAGTTTTCGCGTGTTTAATACCAAAACAATGTTCCCTTTGACATTGATGACCCCCAGTGCAGTTTCGTAGGTGCTGGCTAAAGGGGTAACGGCTACGGCCCAAACGACCCGTTCAATGCGTGAAAGGTCGAGGGCATATTCTTGGCGATCGATTTGAAACAGAACGGCTTGTGGCATGGTTATTCTTCCTTCTAAGCCGACATTACTAAAGGGGATGAATTAAAATCAAAATTAAAATTTACAAACTGGACAGGATGGTGGACTTTGCACATTTTTATAGGGCATCTTCTGAGGGTGGCTTCCTCCAACTAAATGACTTTTGAAATTTGGGTAGAAAAACCCTAAATTT
>VFSW01015244.1_pt1 | contig 10574 bp, 7 predicted proteins | sample 5358111 | NCBI WGS metagenome assembly VFSW01 (sample SAMN11554181, study PRJNA540505) | mine drainage metagenome | isolation source: sediment from site ElyBrook_90M | place: USA: Ely Copper Mine, Vershire, VT | collected 2017
GGGGAGGGCGGGTGCTACGGGCTGCTCGGCGTCGGCATCGAGGCCGACCACGCGGGCGCCTGTGCCTGGACCGAGGTCGCCGCGCCGGCCTCGCACGTGGAGCTCGCGTACGCCGGGCAGCCGCAGGGCGGCAGCTTCGACGTCCTCATCGACGGCACCCGCGCGGGCCGGATCTCGACGCGCGCGTCCGACGGCAGGAGCGGCTTCTTCGCGTTCGACGTCCCCGACGCTCCTCACCGCATCGAGGTGCGCACGGTGGGCGACGGCGACGTCCGCATCTACGGCATGAACCTGGACCGGCGCTCGGCGGGAGTCATCGTCGACACGCTGGGCATCAACGGCGCGCAGGTCTACACGCCGCTGCGCTGGGGCGAGGCCTGCTTCGCCGAGCAGGTGCGGCACGTCTCGCCCGATCTCGTGGTGCTCGCGTACGGCACCAACGAGGCGCTCGAGCCGGGGCTGACCGACGCGCAGTACGAGCGCGCGATGGTCGATCTGCTCGGCCGCGTGGCGCGCGCGCAGCCCACGGCGTCGTGCCTGCTGCTCGGCCCGCCCGATCTGGCGCGGAAGGACAAGGGCGCCAGGGGCGCGCTCGAGTGGAAGACGTGGCCGCGCGTGACCGAGATCATCGCCGTGCAGAAGCGCGTGGCCGAGGCGGCCGGGTGCGCGTTCTACGATCAGATGGCGGCCATGGGGGGCGCGGGCTCGATGGCGCAGTGGGCATCCGAGGCAGATCCGCGCGGCGGGCGCGATCGCGTGCACCTGCGCCGCACCGGCTACACCGAGGTCGCGACGGCGTTCGCCACGGACCTGATGCACGCCTACGACGAGTGGCGCGCCGAGCGCGGGCTGCCTCCCGCCGCGGCCGCGAAGGCCGCCCGCTAGCGTTCGTTCCTACCGCCCTGCGTCGGCTGCGGCGCTGGCGCCGGAGGCCTTCACGAGCGCGTCCGACAGCATGTCGCCCAGCACCTCGGCCCCGAGCGGCGTGGGGTGGGTGAGGTCGCCGCCTCCCAGCTGCGGCTTGGTCTTCACCCATCGGGCCATCGACCCCTCTCCGCCCATCGCGTCGAAGGTGCACCAGAACGCCGCGCCGTGCGACAGCGCCACGCGCCGCTGGATCGCGACCAGATCGAGGATCACGGGCTTGGTGACGAGCTTGCCGCCCTGGTCCTGCGCGCGGTCGAGCGGCGCGACCACGAGCAGCGACGCGTGCGGCGCGGCCTCGCGCAGCTCGTCGACCAGCCCCGCGAGCGCCGTCTCGTACTCGGCGCGATCGAGCTTCCAGAGGTCGCTCTCGTTGGTGCCGTACTGGAACACGATGAGCGCGGGGTCGCGCAGCGCGAGCTGGTCGCTCCAGTGCTGCCTGTCCTGGCGCTGCCAGTAGACGGCCATCGCCGCGTGCGAGCCGAGCGCGTCGACCACGACGCCCGGCTGATCCCGCTCGAGCGCCACGCCGAACAGGCGCACCGCGCCTCCGCCCATCGCGTGCAGCGCGAGCTTCGCCTCGCCGTCGGGCACGTGCACCGAGTGGACGCGCGAGACCTTGGCGTCGCCGCGCGTCGAGAACCGATCCGGGGGCAACCCCTTCACGTCGAGCTCCACGTCGCCGCCGCCGGGCTGCTCCAGGTAGTAGACGTCGAAGCGGCTCACCTTCCGCCCGAAGTCGCCGCGCGTGGCCGTGCCGAAGAGCGCCGAGCCGCCGCCGTAGCTGGCGAAGGAGACGCCGCCGAGGCCGTAGTAGCCATCGCTCGTGATCGGCCCCGCGAGCTTGCTGGCCTTCCAGTCGCCGTCGCTGCCGTGCAGGACGTCGTTGTGGAAGTACCACTCCCAGGGATTCGCGATGAGGATGAAGCCGTGGCCCGCGTCGCCGTAGCGCGCTTGCAGGCGGCGGCGCACGGTGCCCGAAATGTAGTCGCTCGCGATGGTGGAGTCGCCGTAGTACAGCACGCGCGTCACGGCGCCGGGCTCGTGCGCGCTGGTGCGCTTCAGGCGTGCGTAGAAGGCGTCGAGCGCGTGGCCCGTGGGGTCCTCGACCGGCACCGTCCGCAGCGTCGCCTTCACGTCGGGATCGATGTCGGGCAGCGCGCCCGTCTCGACTGCTTCCGTGGGCAGGGCGTTGTTCACCGTCGGCACGTTCTCGCTCGCCGGCAGGGCCTGCTCACCCGCGGAGGGAGCCGCGGTCGGGGCCGCGGCGGGCGCGCTGCCCTGGTCCTCCGCGGCCGTCTCGGGGTCCCACGGCGCCGGGACCACGCGCAGCGCCCGCAGCCTCGGCGTGGCGTACGGCACCGCGAGGGCGGCCAGCATGACCAGCAGGGTCTGGCCGGTCTTTCCGAGCAGGGGATGGTCGGGCGCCACGGCGGGGACGTTTCCTCGAGTCCCGGGAACTTTCATGCCCCGGAAGAGATCCTTCTCTGGCGTCGTTCGTTACCACACCACGCGGGCCCGCAGCCGGCCCCGACGCTCGAGGAGAGTCGCCATGGAAGGTTCACGAGAGGCGCGCGCCCTGCGCGCGGTGGTGGTCACGTGTGTGCTCGGCCTGCTGGCAGCAGGCTGCAACGACAAGGCAGCCGGCTCCGCGCCGCGCGCCGCGGCGCCGGACCTGGACCGGGGCGGCGAGGGCACGCGGGCGAAGGGCGAAGAGGCGCCCACGGCCAGCGCGACCGTCGCCCCGCAGGCCGCGACCGCCACCCCGCCGCGCGACGAAAGGACGGCCCTCGGTGCGGGGGCCGGTCTCGTCCGGCCGTCCCCGATCGTCGGTCACGGCGCGCCCGGTCCGGGCGCCCCGGCCCGCGTGCTGGCGGCTCTCGGTCCGGCCGCGAAGGAGCCTGCCACGCTGTCGCCCGCGCCCGTCGCCAAGCTCGACCCCAACGCCCGCTACGCCACCACCTATCGCCCCGGCGGCGCCGCCCTCGCCGCCTTCGACGCGGCGGTCGCGCGCGGACAGATCCCCGCCAGCTACAGGGACCTCGTCGGCGACTTCGGCGCGCGCTACGCGCCAGCCCTCGCGCACCCCACCGACGGCGCCCTCGCGGTCTCGGTCGACACGCAGCGCGCCGCTGCGAGCCCCTCGGGCGGCTCGATGAACCTGCGCGTGTCGCTCGTCTCCTCCGAGGAGATGCCCTCGCGCGCCCCGCTCAGCGTGCACCTCGTGCTCGACACCAGCGGCTCGATGTCGGGTCAGGCGATCGACGACGCGCGCAAGGCCGCCGAGGCCGTCGTGGGCAAGCTCGCCTACGACGACGACTTCTCGATGGTCACGTTCTCCGACAGCGCCCACGTCCTGGTCACCGACGGCGCCATCGGCCCGCGCCGCGCCGACGCGATCGCGCGCATCGAGAAGGTCACCGCCGACGGCGGCACCAACATCTCGAGCGGCCTCGACGAGGCGTACGCCGAGGCGCACGACGCCCGCATCGCGCCCGACGCCGTGCGCATCGTCATGCTCATGTCCGACGGCCACGCCAACGGCGGCGACACCTCGCCCGACAGCCTCGCCGCCCGCGCCGGCCGCGCGTTCCAGGACGGCATCCAGACCTCGAGCTTCGGCCTCGGCCCCGACTTCGACGCGGCCCTGATGACCCGCATCGCCGACCGCGGCGCCGGCGGCTACTACTACCTCGCCGACACCTCCCAGATCGCCCCCGCGCTCGCCCGCGAGATCGACGCGCGCCTGCAACCCGTGGCCACCGCCGTCGAGCTGCGCGTCCGCCTGCGCCCCGACGTCGCCGCGAGCAAGGTCTTCGGCTCGCGCGCCCTCTCCGGGCAGGAGGCGTCGATCGTCCGGACCCAGGAGGTCACCCTCGACCAGCAGGAGCAGCAGAAGGGCATCCAGCGCGACCGCCAGAGCGACGCCGAGGGCGGCATGCGCTTCTTCATCCCGGCCTTCGCGCGCGCCGACCGTCACGCGACGATGATCACGCTGGAGCTGCCTCCCGGCACCGGCGAGCGCAGCATCGCCAGCGTCGAGCTCCGGTACAAGGACCGCCTGCTGCACCGGAACGTGACGCGCGAGGTTCCCGTGAAGATGCGCTGGGCCGACAGCGACGCCGACAGCGCGAAGACCGAGAACCCCAGCGTCACGCGCATGGCGCTGGCCTTCGCAGCGGGCGAGACGATCCTGGCGGCCGCTGCTCGCGTCGACGCCGGCGACCGGGCCGGGGCGAGGGCGATGCTCGAGGAGCGCGTCGAGGTCCTGCGTCAGGCCGCCGACACGCTGAGCGAGCCGATGCTCGCGGAGGACGGCGCGCGTCTCGCGAGGCTGGCGACCGCGGTGGGCGGCGAGGGCGGCATCTCCGATCCGCTGCCGCTCGCCCTGATGCTGCGCGGCTCGGGCTACGGGTACCTGTGATGGGCACGCCGCTCGCCCTCGACCGCGTCACGGCCCTGGACCTCGACACGGGCGCGCAGATCGTCGTGCACGGCGCCGTGTCGACCTCGGTGGACGGGTCGGTGTTCGACGCGGCGATGCAGGCCGACGGGCTGTCGCCGGGCGCGATGCGCACGGGCGGGCTGTTCGACCTGGCGGCGGGCGGTCTGCGCATCGTGCAGCAGAGCGTGGACCGGCACGAGTACACGCTCGCCTCCACGGGGACGCCCGGCCCCGCCTGCGTGGCCGCCGGGATCGGATCGCCGTGTCTGGTGCCTCGCCTCGCGGTGCTCGCGCACGAGCGCCTCAAGACGTCGACCGAGCTGGCGAGCACGCTGACGGGCGGGGTGCAGCTCGAGGGAGTCATCGCGCCGCCCGTGGCCCCGGTCGATTCCGAAGCCTTGGGCGTGATGTCCGCGGCCGGCGGCGTGGTCGTGACCGCGGTGGCGGTGTGGACGGCCCTGGTCCTGCGGCGCCGTCGCGCGGCGAGCGCCATCGGTCGCGTGAGGAACGCGGCGCGCGAGGCCATCCGCGCCACGAATGGCGATCCCTCGCTCGCCGCCGTGCGCAAGCAGGTCCAGGCCATGCTCGCCCGCGCCGAGCAGCTCGACACCGCCCGCCGCGCCCACGCCGCGCGCCTCGCCCGCATCGACCGCGCGAGCCTCGAGCGCCGCCGCGAGGCGATGGCCCGCTCCACCGCACCGGAAGCCGCCGAGGCCCTCGCCTGGCTCACCGCCGAGTGCGCGGAGGCCGAGCGCGTCCAGAGCGATCTGTCCTCCAGCCTCGTGGGCCTCGAGCGCATCGAGAGCGCGATGCGCGTCGTCTCCCTCCGGGCCCGCGAGGGCCGCGGCACCCGCGCCCGCATCGCTCACGCCGATCCCGTCGACGCCACGGCGCTCGAGCTGGTCCTGCGGGAGGAGGCGCTCGGCGAGGTCGACGCGGAGATCGAGCGCGCCTAGTTGCCCCCCTCCTCCACTCCACTCGTGCCACGCGCGTCTCCTCCCCCCGCTCTCGGGGGGAGGCCGGGAGGGGGGCTGATTGTGCTAACTCGTCCCCGCATGACGACGCGCGTCCGCTTCGCGCCCTCTCCCACCGGCTACCTGCACATCGGCGGGGTCCGCACGGCGCTGTTCAACTGGCTCTGGGCCCGCAAGACCGGCGGCGTGTTCGTCCTGCGCATCGAGGACACCGACCAGGAGCGCAGCACCGAGGAGAGCGTGCGCGTCATCTTCGACGCGATGAAGTGGCTGGGCCTCACGTGGGACGAGGGGCCGGGCGTGGGCGGCGGGCACGGGCCGTACACGCAGATGGAGCGGCTCGGCCTCTACAAGGAGTGGAGCGAGCGGCTCATCAAGAGCGGCCACGCCTACCGGTGCTACTGCACGAAGGAGGAGCTCGACGCGCAGCGCACGGCGCTGAAGGCGCGCGATCCCAAGGCGACGTTCAGGTACCCCGGCACGTGCCGCAACCGCACCGACCACCCCGACCTGCCGTTCGTGGTCCGCTTCAAGGCTCCCCACGAGGGGGCCGTGCGCTACGTCGACAAGGTCTTCGGTCCCGTGGTGACGCCCAACTCCGCCCAGCAGGACGCGGTGCTCCTGCGGTCCGACGGCGTGCCCCTCTACAACTTCGGCGCCGTCGTCGACGACATCCAGATGGGCATCACGCTGGTGGCGCGTGGGCGCGACCACATGGTCAACACGCCCCCGCAGATCCTGCTCTACGAGGCGCTGGGCGCGAGAGTGCCCGAGTTCGCGCACCTGCCCATGATGCTCGCGCCCAGCGGCGAGAAGCTGAGCAAGCGGCACGGCGCGGTGAGCGTCGGCGAGTACGAGAGCCAGGGGTACGCTCCCCACGCGGTGCTCAACTACCTCGCCCGGTTCGGCTGGTCGCACGGGGATCAGGAGGTCTTCTCGCTGGACGAGCTCGTGGCCGCCTTCGACTGGGAGCACTGCAACAAGAGCGACGGCAAGTTCGACGCGAAGAAGTTCCTCGCCATCGACCACGAGCACCTCAAGTCCACGCGGCTCACCTCCGACGACGAGTACGCGACGCGCCTCGCGCCGTTCGTGGCGAAGCGCGGGATCGAGGGCGTGACCGCCGGTGCGCTCAAGCGCGTCGTGCCCCTGATCCGCGAGCGCGCGACCACGTTCGTCGACGCCGCCGACCGCGTCGACTTCGTCTTCCGCGAGCCGCCGGCGTTCGACGAGGCGGCGGCGAAGAAGTTCCTCGGGCCGGAGAGCGCGCCGCGGCTGAAGGAGCTCGCGGAGGTCGTGTCGTCGGTCGAGCCCTGGACGGTCGCCGCCATCGAGGCCCGCGTGCACGCGTGGCTCGGCGAGAAGAACCTGCAGATCAAGGACGTGGCGCAGCCCGCCCGCGTGGCGCTGACGGGCCGCACCGCGAGCCCGGGGCTCTACGAGGTGATCGAGGCGCTGGGCAAGGAGCGGGCGGTGAGCCGCCTCACTTCCCCTGTTTGGCGCCCCACGAGTCCTTGAGGCCGATCGTCCGGTTGAAGACGAGCGCGCCCGGCTTGCTGTCGGGATCGACGCAGAAGTAGCCCACGCGCTCGAACTGCACCGAGTGGCCGGGGGGCGAGTCGCGGAGCGAGGGCTCGACCTTGCCCTGCACGATCTCGCACGACGAGGGGTTGAGGTCCTTCAGGAAATCGTCGCCCTCTTCGCCGGGGTTCTCGGCCTTGAAGAGGCGGTCGTACAGGCGCACCTCGGCCGGCAGAGCGTGCTTCTCGCTCACCCAGTGCAGCGTGCCCTTGATCTTGCGGCCGTCCTTCGCGTTGCCGCCGCGCGAGTCGGGGTCCCAGGTGCAGCGAAGCTCGGTGATCTCGCCCCTGTCGTCCTTGACGACCTTCTCGCACTTGATGATGCACGCGTTGCGCAGCCGCACCTCGCCTCCCGGCAACAGGCGGAAGAAGCCCTTGGGTGGGTTCTCGGCGAAGTCGTCGCGGTCGATGAACAGGGTGCGCGACAGCGGCAGCGGGCGCGTGCCCTTCGAGGGGTCGTCGGCGAACCAGGGCGCCTCGAACAGGTCCTCCTGCCCTTCGGGATAGTTCTCGAGCACCACGCGCAGCGGGCGCACGACGCCCATGACGCGACGGCAGCGCGCGTTGAGGTCCTCGCGCACCGCGTGCTCGAGGAGCGTGACGTCGACGAAGCTGTTGCGCTTCGAGACGCCGATGCGATCGCAGAAGGCGCGGATGGCCTGCGGCGTGTAGCCGCGGCGACGCAGGCCGGCGAGCGTGGGCATGCGCGGATCGTCCCAGCCGCGCACGTGGCCGGCCTCGACGAGCTGCTTGAGCTTGCGCTTGGACAGCGTGAGATACGTGAGGTTCAGGCGCGCGAACTCGGTCTGGTAAGGGCGCGGCACGAACTCGGGCGTCTGCTCGAGAAACCAGTCGTAGAGCGGCCGGTGGTTCTCGAACTCCAGCGTGCAGATGGAGTGGGTGACGCCCTCGATGGCGTCGCTGTAGCCGTGGGCGAAGTCGTACATCGGGTAGATGCACCACTTGTCGAGGGTGCGGTGGTGATGCTCGCGCTTGATGCGGTACATCACCGGGTCGCGCAGGTTCTGGTTGGACGCCTGCATGTCGATCTTCGCGCGCAGCACGTGGGCGCCGTCGGGATACTCCCCGGCGCGCATGCGCCGCAGCATGTCGAGGCTCTCGGCCGGCGTGCGGTCGCGGTACGGGCTCACGCGGCCCGGCTGGTGGAAGCTGCCGCGGCCCGCGCGCATCTCCTCGAGCGACTGGCTGTCGACGTACGCCTTGCCGGCCTGCACGAGCTTCTCGGCGATGGCGTAGAGCTGCTCGAAGTAGTCCGAGGCGAAGTAGAGGCGCTGCTCCCAGTCGAAGCCCAGCCACCTGACGTCGGCCTGGATGGACCGGACGAACTCGTCCTCCTCCACGCTGGGGTTGGTGTCGTCGAAGCGCAGGTTGCACACGGCCCCGGGGATGGACTGCGCGATGCCGAAGTTGAGCGCGATGCTCTTGGCGTGCCCGATGTGCAGGTAGCCGTTGGGCTCGGGCGGGAAGCGCGTCATCACCTTGCCCCCGTTCTTGCCGGCGGCGACGTCGGCCTGCACGAGGTCGAGGACGAAGTTGGGCAGCTTTTCGGGAGTCGCAGGAGCGTTCATGGAGTTGCTTTGGCTGTGAGGTGTAGCAATCCCCCGCCCGCCATCCTAGTCTCCGCGAGCCTTGAGCCTGCAGGCGGCAGCATCGGCGGGGAGCCCGATCCTCGAGACCATCAAGCCGCTGTTGCCCATCCCCGTGCTGCTGGCCATCCTGCCGGCGCTCTGGTGGTTCTTCCGCGACACGTGGAAGCAGCTGGAGGCCGACGCGCTCGCCTGGCGGCAGAAGCTCGCGGCCGAGGGCAAGAGCGACCTGCGGCCGGTGGTCGCGCTCGTCATGTGCGCCGTGATCCTCACGCTGCAGGAGTACTACGGCGGCCGCGGCTTCTACGAGCAGTCGCTCCGGCCCATCCTGGCCAACCTCGATCTGAAGCACCCGCACGCCATCAAGCTCGCGAAGTTCGACGAGCTGTACGGGTTCGGCTGGTGGTCGTTCGCGCGCGTGAGCGGGTACCTGTTCCCGTTCGCCGTGTGGAAGCTCTTCTTCAAGGAAGACTCGCTGCTCGACATGGGGCTGCGCACGAAGGGCTTCTTCCAGCACGCGTGGATCTACGGCCTCTTCCTGGTCATCGTCCTGCCGCTGCTGCTCGTCGTGTCGCGCCAGCCCGACTTCGGCGCGTACTACCCGTTCTACGGAAAGTGCAACCGGTCCTGGTACGACTTCCTGTCGTGGGAGGCCATCTACTACGCGCAGTTCTTCGGCCTCGAGATGTTCTTCCGCGGCTTCTGGCTGGGGGCGCTGCGGCGCAGCTTCGGCTCGGGCGCGATCTTCGCGATGGCCGTGCCGTACTGCATGATCCACTACGGAAAGCCCTTCCTCGAGGCCAACGGCGCCATCATCGCGGGGATCGCGCTCGGGAGCCTGTCGATGCGCACCAAGAGCATCTACCAGGGCTTCTTCGTGCACATCACGGTGGCGGCGCTGATGGACTGGCTGGCGCTGTGGCACAGGCATGCGCTGCCGACGGTGTTCTGGCCGGTGGGGTAGAGGCGCATGACGCGCTGCGGTGACGGGGCGCGGGCCGTCCGTACCGGGAGAAAAAGCGACCGGCACGACTGTGAAAGACGCTTTTCTCGCGAGCTCGATCGCTTTTCTCGCGAGTTCGATCGCTTTCCTCGCGAGTTCGGTCGCTTTCCTCGCGAGCTCGATCGCTTTCCTCGCGAGCTCGGTCGCTTTTCTCGCGAGTTCGATCGCTTTTCTCGCGAGCCCGGTCGCTTTCCTCGCGAGATCGATCGCCTTCCTCGCGAGCTCGGTCGCTTTTCTCGCGAGATCGGTCGCTTTTCTCGCGAGATCGATCGCTTTTCTCGCGAGCCCGGTCGCTTTCCTCGCGAGCCCGGTCGCTTTCCATGTGATCCCGTTCCACGAGCCCGCGAGGGTCAGCCGCTCCCCTTCACCGCATCCCGCGCGTTCGCGAAGAACTTCGCCCGCACCGTCTTGCGCAGCGGCCCGTCGTTGACCGCGCGCAGCGCCTCGAGGCACGCCACGGTCGCCTCGCGCGACCCGGTCCACGGTCCCTGCGCCAGGTGCCGCCAGAGCACGGCGTCGAGCGCCCGGGGCCTCTTCGCCAGGCCCTTCACGGGGCGCTCGACGATCGGGGTCGACGACGGGTCGGCCCGCAGCGCCCGGAGGTAGAGCCCCCGCGCGCGCCCGTGGGCCAGCAGGTCGGCCGCGTCGCACAGCGCAAGCGCCCGCTCGTGCTCGTCTTTCGCCGCTTCAACGCGGGCCATGCACGCGCGCACGGCCTCCCGCGACGCCCCCGGCCGGCGCCCGATCCCGATGGCCGGCCGCACGCGCCAGACCAGCACGGCGAGGAACACGCCGGCGGCGACGACGAGCGGCAAGGTCGAGCTGTCCATGAGGGAAGTTGCGGCGGGGGCCAGGGCTTTCTACCATTTGAGGGTCTTGCTCCGCATCGCCCGCGCCGCCGCCCTGGTCACCGCCGTCGCGGCGTGCCTGGGGATGGCAGACTCCGCCCGCGCCGACGTGCGCATGGAGACGCGCCCCGACGGCAGCATCTGGATCCACGGCACCGGCAAGATCCACGGCAACGGCGCCTCGGCCGCCGCC
>VFSW01015245.1_pt1 | contig 10574 bp, 7 predicted proteins | sample 5358111 | NCBI WGS metagenome assembly VFSW01 (sample SAMN11554181, study PRJNA540505) | mine drainage metagenome | isolation source: sediment from site ElyBrook_90M | place: USA: Ely Copper Mine, Vershire, VT | collected 2017
GGCATGGGACATCACGTTCCGGTCTGGGACATCCGCGACGACTTCGGCGATACCGATATGCTGGTCCGCAACATGCAGCAGGGACGAAGCCTTGCGAAAACCCTCGGCGACAACGCCGCGGTGCTGATGCGTGGCCATGGCTGTACCGTCACCGGCAAGACCATTCGTGACGCAGTTCGGGTCGCCGTCTACCTCATGGTCAATGCGCGGCTGCAGACCGAGGCGATGCGCCTGGGCGACGTGACGTTCCTCACCGAAGGTGAGATGACCGCGACAGCCGAAATGTCGGCATCACCACTCGCCATGGATCGCATCTGGGAATATTGGACGCGGCGCAGCGGCTATTCTCCCAGTGCAGCATCCAGAAAGAAGTCGTGACGAAAGCTGGCAGTGGCAGCGGCTCGGCAAAGCTGCCCATGCGGTCGAGCATCACCTGCGTCTCACATCGGACGGTCGGACTCCGAATTTTCGGCGAAATGTCGTGCTGAAATGCGACGAGCTATTGAAACCAAATCGGAATGCCACCTCTGTCACCGATAGATTGTTGAGTTCGGGTCGAGTCAGTACATCGTAGCAGCGTTGCAAACGCCGATCCCAAACCCATTCTGACGCAGACATTTCAGTTATTCTGAAGAGGTAATGGAGATACCTGAGCGAAATGCCGTTGTTTTTTGCAATTTTCTCCAACGATAAATCCGGATCAGCCAGATGTTCCTCTATCCACGCCTTTGTCGATTGCAACCGTGCCTGCCGCACGGCGTGGTCCGCCGACGGCTCATCCCCATGCCCGGCATCCAACGTAAGAGCTATGACGTCCATCAACTGGTCGCCAAGTCGCGTTCTTACCTCGGCATTCAGCGCGGAACCTTCGGCGGCCAGTGTCGAACAGAATTCTGCGGCTATCCGGCCCAGCCCTCGGCTGGTGCCCAAGGTCGCCGCCACTGGAATGCGGTAATTGGGAAAGCGTTCCGCGAACTCTTTGCGAGGCAATTCCAGATAAAACGAACGGATCTCGCCGACACATTCCAGATCGTATGACTCGGTCGCACAAAAGATCGCGCCGGTGCCGGCATTGGTGACGAGCGTCTTGCCTGCCTGCAGCACATTCATCTTGCCGCGCTGAAGAAACTGGACGTAATAGCAATCCTTATCAAGCTGTGCGATATGCCGCTGCCGGCGCGATATTTTTTGCTCGGAGAGCAGCACATCCGTCATGGTGACGGCGCCAAATTGCGCCTCGCGGATGAAGCCTCGATAATCGGAGCGCTGTTCGGAACTCACGTCGACGTGGACGTAAACGTCGCAGATGGCCCCCTGCCACGCGGCATAGCGTTTGGCTCTTTCAATCGAGTCCGTGGAAAATACCAGGTCCATATCCGCACGGCTCTTCGTCATGACCGACAAATCCGCGAGCGGATCGAACGCCGGTCGGGACATTCGCAATAAAACTCCAGACCAATCAGTACTATACGTCTGTTCCGCAGCCGCACAATAGGGTGCCCTATTGCGCTCACGCGCAAGAACATTGCACTTTAGAGCAAGCCCACGATCTTAGACCGGCGTAGGTACTAAAAAACTGGTTCAAAAAACCGGCCATGGGTTTGCCGCTCGAACCCGCGGAGGAAACGTCACAGATGTTTCGCGCGATGCGCCTACGACGCATTCGCATCGGACAGCAGGAGATCGTTTTCGTCATCTTCGTTGTGCTGTTCGTCGCGCTCTCGGTCTTGCTGCCGGGGTTCCTCACGGCCGACAACATGTTGACGCTGCTGCAAAACGTAGCAGTGCTGGGCATTCTCGGCCTCGCCATGGCGATCGTCGTCCTGGGCCGCGGCATCGATATTTCGCTCATCGCCGCGCTCGCTGTTCCGGGTGGCCTCGTCTTGCAGATGGTGCAAGACGGCCGCTCGCTCGCCGGCTCGATCGTGACGGCGCTTCTATTCTCTGTCGGCATCGGTCTGGTCAACGGCTGGCTCATCGCCTACGCCGACGTGCCCTCGCTATTCGCCACTCTGGCGGTCGGCATATTTGTCGCGGGGCTGGGGCAGGCTTTTCTCTTCAAGCTCGATGTCGTGCAGTGGAGCCCCGGAATGGATGGGTTCGAGCGGCTGGGCCAGGGCGCGATCCTCGGCGTGCCGATGCCGATCGTGATGTTCGCCATCGCCTGCGTCGTCGTGGCGCTGTTTCTGCGGCGGACGCAATGGGGAGCGTACATCTACGCGGTCGGCGACAACCCGAACGCGGCGCGCGTCACCGGCATACCGACCAGGCCGATCATCGTGCTGCAATACGTGCTGGCCGCGCTGATCGGCTGCTTCGCCGGCCTCGTATTGGCCGCGTCCGTCAATTCGATGCCGACGCGCATCTTCAACTCGACCCTCATCTATGACGTGATCCTGGTCGTCGTGCTCGGCGGCATTGGTCTGTCGGGAGGCCGCGGCGGAGTCATCAACGTGATCATCGGCACGCTGTTGATCGGAACGATGCTCAACGGCATGACGATCATGGATATCCCCTATGCCGGGCAGAACCTGATCAAGGGCGTGGTGCTGCTGCTCGCCGTCATTACCGATTCGGTGCTCAATCCGCGCAACGAAGAGACCGCGCAGCAGGGCGATATTTAGCAAGCGAAGGCAAAACCAAGGGAGGTAACGATGGCGTTCAATCAGGTAACGAGAGGGGCGCTCCTGGCGCTGGGACTGACCGCGGCGGCGAGCGTGCCGGCGTTGGCGCAACAAGGGCTCGACGAGCCTTTCCAGAAGCCATTCAAGGAAGCGCTAGCCGGCAAGACTGTCGCCTTTGTGCCGGTGGCGATGAACTTCGACCTGACCGAGGGCTGGTACGCCGGCCTGAAGAAGGAACTCGAACCTTACGGGGTGAAATTCGAGCTGCGTGATCCCAATTGGAACACCAATGCCGGCGCACAGGCCGTGACCTCGCTAATATCGGAGAAGCCGGCCGTCATCATCGCGCACAATCCGGACGTGCAGACTTATGCGAAGCTCCTGCAGCGCGCCGAGAACGAGGGCATTTTCGTCATCCAGATCAACATGGGCTCGGCCTATCGCAGCTCCGGCTTCGTCGGCGCGAACTGGATCGAGATCGGTGAGAGGGACGCAGGCGCGGTCGTGAAGGCTTGTGAGGGCAAGTCGAACAAGATTGCGATCGTGCAGGGCGCGCTGTCGGCCGCCGCGAGCGCCTACACGCTCAAGGGCGTCGAGAACGTGCTCGCCAAGCACCCGGAGATCAAAGTGGTCTCCAGCCAAGCGGCAGACTGGGACGCGGCCAAGGCCAAGGCGATCACCCAGACCGTGTTGAAGCAGAACCCCGACCTCTGCGGCATCGTCGGCTTTTGGGACGGCATGGACATCGGCACCGCCGCCGCGGTCAAGGAAGCCGGGCTTACCGGCAAGGTCTACGTCGCGACCTCGGGCGGCGGCGAGCGCAAAGGCGCATGCGAGCTCGTAAAGACCGGCGCCTTCGATCTCGACCTCAGCTACGACGTGCCGGTGCAGGCGGAGCAGATGGCGGCGCTGATCAAGTATCTGCTGTCGTCCGGCGCAAAGCCCGGTTCGATCAAGGGCTCGTCCTATACGACCCTGATCCCGATAACCAAGGAGAACGCCGAATCCGCGACTGCCTGCTGGAACCTCGCCGACCTGAAGAAGTAGCCGGCGCGCGATAGCGAACTCTCGGGACTCGCCCGAGAGTTCGCCTCATCGTCGCTCAGCCCAGCCCCAATCGATCGGCAGTCAATGCGCGAAACGCTCACGCGCTGGCGATACCGGTACTGGCCGGATCACCTGCTCGGCGAGATCCTGTCCAAACGGTGGACGGAGACCGCCATCCCGGTCTTCGTCCTCCTGATCGTCGGCTTCGCTTTGAGCCGGACGATCGATAACTTCCTGTCGCCGACGAGCCTCGCCGATACGGCGAGGCAGGCGGGTGAGATCGGCTTCATCGCGCTCGGCGAGGCGCTGGTCGTCATTGTCGGCGGCATCGATCTGTCGGTCGGCTCGATGTTTGCGCTGACCGACTTCTGTGCGCTCTTTACCCTCGACGTCCTCGGCTGGCCGGTAGTCGCAGTGATCCCCGCGACCCTAGCGTGCGGCGCGTTGCTCGGCGCGGTCAACGGCTTTCTCATCGGCTATCTGAGGCTGCGCGCCTTCATCACGACCCTTATCACGCTCATCATCTACCGGTCGGCGTTCGACCTGTTGATCCAGCGCTATTCGAACCGGATCGCCTCAGCGTTTCCGGATTTCCCATCCTGGAACTTCATCGGCGAAGGCGCCGTGCTCGGCATTCCGAGCATCGCCATCGTCTATCTCGCGATCGCGATCTTTGGCCACATCTTCTTGACGCGTCTCAGACCCGGCTGGCACATCACGGCGATCGGCGGCTCGCGGCGCTCCGCTTACAATTCGGGCATCCCGGTCCGGCGCACGATCGCGCTCTGCTACGTCGCCTGCGGAGCGCTGACCGCCGTCGGCGCTCTCTTCTTCGCCGCCCGCCTGGGCACGGTCGGCGGCGATATCGGGGTCGGCCTCGAAGTTATTGTGCTGACTGCGACGGTACTCGGCGGCATCACGCTCGGCGGCGGCAAAGGATCGGTCACGAAGTCGGCGGTCGGCACGCTCATCGTCCTCCTGATCACCAACGGACTTACGATGATGAACGCACGCGGCGGCTTCAACCGCATTGCGTTGGCGAGCATCCTTCTCATCGCCGCGATGATCGACATCCGCTGGCAGAAGAACCGAACGCGCATCATCAGCAAGGTCTATGTCAGCCCGACCTATCACCACCTGCCGCCTCCACCGACCACCGACATCGGCAAGGGCGGGCCGTTCGAGCAGAACGACAGGCTGCGCGACGTCGAACTGATCGGTCTCGGCCGAATCGAGGCGCCCGAAGACGTCATTCTCGATCGCAACGACAACCTCTACGCCGGGTCGCGTCACGGCGACGTTATCCGTTTCTTCGCGCCCGACTACCAGCGGATGGAAGTCTTCGCTCACATCGGCGGCCAGCCGCTCGGCATGGCCTTCGACCGCAGCGACAACCTTTACATCTGCATCGGCGGCATGGGCCTCTATCGCATCGCGCCCGACGGGAAGGTCGAGAAGGCGACCGACGAGACGAACCGAAGCCTGCGCTCCGTTAATGACGACAGCCGTCTGCGGCTCGCCGACGACCTCGACATCAGCGACAACGGCCTCGTCTTCTTCTCCGAGGCGACGATCCGTTACGAGATGGACGAATGGCCGGTTGACGGGCTCGAGGCGCGCGGCAACGGTCGGATCATCTGCTACGACACCAACACCGGCAGGACTCACACCGCGTTGCGCGGCCTCAAGTTCCCGAACGGCATTTGCATCGCGAGCGACGGCCAGTCGATCCTGTTCGCCGAGACCTTCGGCTGCTCGATCAAGCGCTACTGGTTCGAGGGGCCGAAGCAGGGCCGTGTCGACGTCGTCATGGACAATCTCCCCGGCTATCCCGACAACATCAATCTGGCCTCGGATGGCAATTACTGGCTCGCACTTGTCGGCATGCGCAGCCCCACGCTCGATCTGGCGTGGCGCATGCCGGGCTTCCGCAAGCGCATGGCCAAGCGCGTGCCGGTCGACGAATGGCTCTTCCCCAACATCAACACCGGCTGCGTGGTGAAGTTCAACGAGCAAGGCGAGATTCTCGACTCGTACTGGGACCTCAAGGGTGTCAATCACCCCATGATCACCTCGATGCGCGAGCATCGCGGCTATCTCTATCTTGGCGGCATCTCCAACAATCGCATTGGGCGCTATAAGCTGGAAGGCGTCGATCCCAATTTCGTCCAGTACGAGAAGCGCTGGGGGCGGCTCTCGTGATCGGCGCGATGCGCGAATTCGTCAACCGTTTCCTCGGCCGCGGCGACGCCACCATCGCAGTGCCCTCATTCGACGGCGTGCTGAAGCCGAACCAGAAACTCGAGGAGGCCGAAATACTGCTCGAATGCGCCGCGCCCGAGGACCTGGCGACCGACGGCCGCGCAATCTACTTGGCCGATGGGCCGAGACTCCTGCGGCTCGACGACGGCTCAGCGACGGAACTTCGCGTGTTCGAGGAGCCGATCTCGGCGCTCGCCTCTCTGCCCGGCGGCGGGCTTGCCGTGGCGCTCGGAGGGCGGGAGATTCGCGTCTTCGCGGCGCCATCGGCGGCGAAGCCGCGTGCAGTTTTTGCCGCCGGATTGAGCGCGGTCAACGCGCTCGCGCCGGCGGCCGACGGTATGCTGATCGCGACTGACGGCTCCAGGACGCGCGGCGTCAACGAATGGGCGTGGGACCTGATGGAGCAGGGTCGCAGCGGCCGGATTCTCATGTTCGATCCGGCGACCGGATCGAGCACGGTGCTCGCCGGTGGACTAGGATATGCCTTTGGCTGCTGCGCCGCCGGCGACGGCGTGCTGGCCAGCGAGAGCTGGGGTCATCGTCTAATCGAGGTCCGGCGCGACGGATCGACGGACATCGCGCTGCCTCATCTACCGGTCTATCCGTCGCGCCTTTCGCCCGCATCGCCCGGCGGCTATTGGCTGACCGCTTTCACCGCGCGCAGCCTCCTGGTCGAGTTCGTCCTGCGCGAGCCCGCTTTTCGCGAGCGGATGATGGCCGAGATCGAGCCCCGGTACTGGATCGCTCCGTGCTTGCGGTCAGGCGACTCGTTCAAGGAGCCGATGCAGGGCGCGCAGATCAAGACGATGGGGGTCGTCAAGCCCTGGGCGCCGCCGAGATCCTACGGCCTCGTCATTCGCCTCGGCGCCGACGGCGCGCCGCTCTATTCGCTGCACAGCCGCGTCGACGGCGCAAACCACGGGGTCGTATCCGCGATCGAGCTCAACGGTGACCTCATCATGATCGCCAAAGGGCCGGGTCGGATCTTGAAGCTTCCCATCGCTGCGCTCGACGAGGAGTTCGGGGCATGAGCGAGGACATCCTTCTTTCGCTGAGTAAGGCGACCAAGCTCTATGCCGGCATCCCGGCGATCGACGACATCGACTTCGATCTCAGGCGCGGGGAGATTCATGCGCTCGTCGGCGAGAACGGGGCGGGCAAGTCGACGTTGACTAAAGTCATGGCGGGCGTCGTTACTTTGACCTCGGGAACAATGACCGTCGATGGCGTCGAGGTTTTACCGAAGTCGCCGCTCGAAGCGCGTCATCTCGGCGTCGCCATGGTGTTCCAGGAGAACAGCCTGGTGCCGACGATGACGGTGGCGCAGAACCTCTTCCTCGGCCAGGAGCGTTTTTATAATCGCCTACGCGGCATTTACATCGCGGCGCAACAATTCCTCCAGTCACTGAACTTCGACGTCGCCCCGACCGCGACCGTCGGCGCGCTCGGCGCGGCCAAGAAGCAGATGGTCGAAATCGCGCGCGCCGTCCTCCATAAGGCTAAGGTGATCATCTTCGACGAGCCGACGGCGACGCTGACGCCGGAGGAGAAGAAGTATTTCTTCGATCTTGTGCGTGACCTGAAGAAGCGCGGCGTGTCGATCGTGTTCATCTCACACGCGCTCGAGGAGGCGCTGTTGTTGGCCGACCGCATTACCGTCCTCCGCGACGGCAAGAAGGTCGTCACCGATGACGCGTCGAAATTCGATCGCGCCCGTATCGTCCAGGCGATGGTCGGACGCGATCTCTCCCATACGCTCTACGGCGTGCGCAAGACGACGGTACGGAAAGTCGGCGCGCGCGTGCTTACGGCGCAGAACCTCAAGATGGCGCCGATGGTGAAGAACAATTCGCTCTCCGTATTCGCAGGCCAGGTTACCGGCGTGTTCGGGCTCGTCGGGGCCGGGCGCACCGAGACGTTCAAGATCGTCGCAGGCGTGCTCAAGCGTGATTTCTTCTACGGCGGCGAGATTTTCCTGCGTGACAAGCCGGTGCGCTTCCGCGTGCCCGCGCCGGCGGTGCGCGCCGGCATCGCCTACGTGACCGAGGATCGCAAGGTCGAGGGCTTTTTCGAGACGGCGTCGATCGCGCGCAATGTCTACCTTGGCCTGATGTCGAAGTTTCCGGGCGGCCGCGCGCTGCTTTCCCGACGCGAGGCCAACAAGGTCGGCAGGGACTGGATCGAAAAGCTGAAAATCCGCGCCATCGGCGACGAGGCGAAAGTCGTTGAGCTCTCGGGCGGCAACCAGCAGAAGGTCGTCATCGCCAAATCGCTGGCGCAGGAGCCGGACCTGATCATCTTCGACGAGCCGACGCGCGGCGTCGACGTCGGCGCCATCGTCGAGATCCACGAACTCATCAACAACCTGGCCGACGAAGGCAAGGCGGTGGTCGTCATCTCCTCGTATCTGCCGGAGATCATGGCCCTTTCCGACCGGATACTGGTGTCGCGCCAGGGCAAGGTGGTCGAGGAATTCTCGGCGCTCGAAGCGACCGAGGAGAAAATAATGTACGCGGCGATCCACTGATCTTTGCCGCGCAAGACCGGGATTGGTGGCAACGATGGCGCGCGCGCCGAGAACAACGAGATTCGTCAGGCCGGTCATGACGATCGCGGATATCGTGGCGTTGGAACGCTCGCCTTACGATGAGGTCGTACCCTCCCGCAACCTTTACCAGGTCTTCGAGGCGACCGCGCTGCTCCACGCCGACCGTCCGGCTCTGACCGTGATGAAGGCCGGCGACCCCGAAGCGGCCGCGGCTCAACTGTCGCACGGCGAACTGCTCAGCAGAATAACACAGGCAGCCAATCTGTTCCGGTCGCTTGGCGTGACCGCCGACGGCGGCACCGTCGCCTTCCTCAGTCCCGCACTCGCGCAAATACCGGCAGCGCTGCTCGGCGCCCAAGTCGCCGGTGTTGCGAGCACGATCAATTATCTGCTGACCGCCGACGCGATAGCCGATTTGCTGATCGCAGAAAACGCCGAGGTGCTGGTGATACCGTCCCAGGCCGACGATCCGGAGATCTGGCAGAAGGCGAATAACGTCATCGAGCGCGTACCGTCGCTGCGATTCGTCCTGGTGATCGGCGGCGAGAGCGACCCGGGCCGAAAGCTGATCGGCTTCGATGCTGCGCTTGCGGCACAGGACAACGTCCTCGAATTTCAGCTCACCGCCGATCGCGGCACCGTGTGCGCCCTGTTCCACACCGGAGGGACGACCGGCCGTCCGAAACTCGTGCGCCTGACGCACGGCAATCAAATTCACGCCGCCTGGAGCTTCGCTCAGGTGCACGGACTCGATGAGTTCGACACCGCGATCAACGGCTTCCCCCTGTTCCATGTCGGCGGCACGATCACGGCGGGGCTGTCGATCCTGGCGGCCGGCGGCCATATTGTCATTCCCTCGGCCCATGGCCTCAGAAACCCGAAGGTCATTCAGAACTACTGGCGCATCGTCGAGCGTTACCGGGTGACCATCGTAAGCGGGGTGCCAACATCCGTCGCCGCACTGGCCGAGGTGCCGATCGGAAACAGCGACATCTCGTCGGTGCGCATGGCGCTCACCGGCGGTGCGGTCTTGCCCAAGGCGGTTGGCGAGCGGTTTCAGCAGCGCACCGGCCTTACCCTGTTTGAGACCTATGGCATGACCGAAACGGCGGCCGCGATTGCCTTCAATCCCGGCCGCGGCGAGCCGCTCGCAGGAAGCGTCGGCTTCCGCGCGCCCTATGCAACGACCAAAATCGTCTCCCTGCAAAATCCGGAAAAAATGCAGCAGTGCCCACAGCTTTCGAGCGGCCTGGTCGTGGTTCGGGGGCCGCAGGTGTTTCCGGGCTACGTCGATCCGCACCACAACGTCAATGTGCTGATGGACGATGGCTGGCTGCTGACCGGGGACATCGGCTACCTCACGGAGGACGAGCGGCTGATTTTGACCGGGCGCGCCAAGGATCTGATCGTGCGCAGCGGACACAATATCGATCCCGCGGCGATCGAAGATGTCGCCAACGATTTTCCGGGCGTGCAGATCAGTTCGGCTGTCGGCATGCCCGATCAATACGCCGGAGAGGTGCCGATCCTGTTCGTGGTCGCCGCGCCGGGAGCGACGATCGATCTGCAGGCGCTTGAGCTGCATCTCGAACGTCACATCATGGAACCGCCGGCAAAACCCAAACGCGTTGTTATCCTCGACCGCTTGCCGGTCACGGCCGTCGGCAAGATTTTCAAGCCGACCTTGCGGGATCTCGCCATCAAGGAGAAGGCCCGGCTCGAAATCGAGCGTCTGTTCGGCAGCGACGGCGCCGTCGACATTGATGTCGGCCAGGACGACAAACTGAACACGCGGGTGAAAATCGTCGTTCACGGCGGCGATGCATCGCGGCTTCACGAGCTTGCCGAGGCTCTTTCGCCGCTGCCCCAATCCTATCTGATTGAAGGCGGTCCGTAGGGCACGAGAACGAGCGGGAGCCGCCGGATGCGGCGCGCTTGCTAAAGCTAATATGTTGATTTTACAATATAATCTGGCTTGAGCGAAGTCTTGTCCAAGTTATCAATTCTGATAACTTATCATCGGCATTGAATTTATTAGATGGTGGGCCCGGGAGGACTCGAACCTCCAACCAAGCGGTTATGAGCCGCTGGCT
>VFSW01015246.1_pt1 | contig 10574 bp, 9 predicted proteins | sample 5358111 | NCBI WGS metagenome assembly VFSW01 (sample SAMN11554181, study PRJNA540505) | mine drainage metagenome | isolation source: sediment from site ElyBrook_90M | place: USA: Ely Copper Mine, Vershire, VT | collected 2017
GGCGGAGTCAAAGGCCGCTGCCTTACCGCAGCGCAGGCGCGCAGCGCCGAAGCGGTTTTCAAAAAAGCGGGGTCCCCGGCGCGCTTGCGCGCTGGGGAGAAGCAGCGGACTTTGACTCCGCCATGCGTTGGTTCGAATCCAGCCACCCCAGCCAAAAGCAAAGGCCCCCGCGCGTCGGGGGCTTTTGTTTTTGGCCCGCGGTAGGGTTGGATCGGCCTCCATCCGCATGGCGGAGTCAAAGGCCGCTGCCTTACCGCAGCGCAGGCGCGCAGCGCCGAAGCGGCGAGCCGAGCGTATGGAAAGGGACCCGGCCGGATTCGTGTAGCGCCGACCCGAATAAAGGCAGCGAACATCGATGCCCGGCGAAAGGCGAAAGCAAGTGGAAGTCCGCAAATTACGGCGCGGAGACGACGAGCAGGCCATCAGTCGAGAACGGTACGCGGCCATGAGCCCTGCGGAGCGCATCGGTCATGCCTGGGAGATTACGCAGGCGCTCTACCGGATGCGAGGAGTCGATGTTTCTACAGAGAGACTGGATAGAACCGCTGAGCGAATTCAACGTCGCGGGCGTTAGATATTTGGTTATCGGCGCTGCCGCGATTGCCGTACCCGGAGAAATACGCGGTACGGACGACTTCGACGTATGGGTACAGCGAAACGCAGAGAACGCCGAGCGCGTTCGTCGCGCATTGGCCGCGTTCGGAGCGCCCGTCGAACATTTGACGATCGAAGAGTTGCAGAGCGACGACCCGATCTATCAGATCGGCGTCAAACCCCTGCGGATCGACATCCTCACGGCAATCGACGGCGTCGAGTTTGAAGATGCTTGGGCCAATCGCATTGCGGCGAACGACGGCGACGTGTCGTTTCCCGTACTATCGCGAGGCGACCTCATAAAGCACAAGCGCGCGGCGGGCCGACCGAAGGATATGCTCGACGTCGAGACCCTGGAGCAAGCGCAGGGCTAGCGACGAGATGCGCCGCGCATAAATCGGGGAAATAGAGGCGGGTGCGATAGGCTGGGAATGGGAGGTCATTCGGAGCATGACCCGATCGTCTTGTGGAACGTGGCCTCTAACACAGTCGATATGTTTCGATGTTTTGGGGGTCGTTTGAGCGCGATCGACTTACGGAGCAAAGGGTGAGTACGTCTGCGGGAACGCTGCACGTCTGTAACGGCGATGCCGTGGTCTACCTTTTCAAGAAGGCGGGCCTACTCGGGACGCACGTAGCCTGGCGAGACGTGTTACACGAAGGGCCCGTGCCGCCGGGACCGCTGGAAGCAACCAGTGCCGTTCGCGTGCGCTATCTGATCGAGCGACGACTGGGTAGGCCGATCAAGATCTTCCGCGACTTCGAGCAGCGCGATGCTTCATTGCGATCTGCCGATCGCGCCAGCGAGGTCGTGTTGTGGTTCGAACACGATCTCTTCGATCAATTGCAACTGCTGCAGATTCTCGTCACGCTCGACGAGATGCGCTTGGAGCCCGGGCGAGTTTCGTTGGTCCAGACCGATGAGTATTTGGGCAGCATGACGGTCGAGGAACTTTCGGCTCTCTACCCGCGACGTAAACTCGTGACGGCTGCGACAATCTCGGCGGCGCGACGCGCGTGGGCGGCGTTTACCGGGGACGATCCGCGCGCGCTCTTCGAACTGACGAAAACCCAAGCCATCGGCCTACCGCACATGCGCGCCGCTTTGACTCGCTTGTGCGAGGAATTTCCCTGGGTGCGCGACGGCCTGTCGCGGGCGGAGCGCGGCGCGCTCCAGGCGGTCGCGCATGGTCGCGGACGCATCGAAGAATTGTTTCGACGGGCGCAGGGGCGCGAAGAGGCGTCGTTTATGGGCCAACGCGCTTTCGCAGCGCTTGTTCGCGAGATGGGGGCCGAGCCCGCGCCGCTGATCGAAGAAGAAGAGGGCGCGGCGGTGGCCACCGCTTTGGGTAGGCGCGTCCTGGCGGGAGACGCTAATTGGCTGGAGTCGCGCCCGATCGATCGCTGGATCGGAGGCATGCACTTGGAAGAGCACGGCTGTGCGCGTTGGAACGACGAAACGGCGGCCCTCGAGGCGTAACAGGCGATCGGTCGCCGGCTACCATCGCCCCCACAGGCAGGGGCGCCCAGGGCACGAACCTAACGATGGTGCGTTCGTCCGCAGCTATGGCGGCCGGATCGCTTCAACGGCATGAATGCAAAAACTAGGAGACCAAGAGCGATGCCTCACGACGAACTCACGATCGATATCAAAAAAGAACGCACCGGCGGCGCGCAGGTCTTCAAATTACGCGGGAGTCTCGACGTCGGCACATCGCCGTCGGTGCGAGCCGCTCTCAGCGAGGCGGTCTCCGAAGGTCCGCACGACATCGTCGTGGACTTGACCAACGTTGAATTCCTGGATTCCACCGGCCTCGGCGCGCTCATCGGCGCGCCCCGGCGCGCGCTCGAACATAGCGGTAAGGTCCGCTTAGCGGTAAACGACGGCCCGATCTCGCGTCTGCTCAACATCACGGGGCTCGTGCGCGTCTTTGCAGTCTATCCGTCGCTGGAAGACGCCCTTCAAGAGCGCGACCGGGTTGTTCCCGCGTAGGCTTCGTCGAGGAGTTCGACGATGTGAACCACGCGCGCGCCGTCGCCGGCTGCGCGCAGCCCCGCGCTCACTTGCATCGCACACCCAGGATTTGCCGTCGCGACGACGCTCGCTCCGGTCGCGCGCACGTTTTCGATCTTGCGCTGCTGCAGGCGTTGCGCCATCTCCGGCTGCGTGAGGTTGTAGATGCCCGCGCTACCGCAACAGAGGGAGCTTTCGCGCATCTCCACCACATTGAGCCCAGGGATTTTTGCGAGTAACCTGCGCGGCGCGGCGGTAACGCGCTGCGCGTGCGCCAGGTGGCAGGGCTCTTGGTAGGTTGCCGTCGCCTAGATCGGATGCGGAGCCGGCGGGAGATCCATCGCATCGAGGACTTCGACGATGTCGCGAACGCGAGATGAAAAGCGCGCCGCGCGCTGCGCCCAGGCGGGATCGTCGGCGAACAGGTGCCCGTATTCCTTGAGCGCGGCCGTGCAACCGGCGGCATCGACCACGTAAACGTCGGCGCCGGAGCGTTCGAACGCTTCGATGTTGCGCCGCGCCAGCGCGCGCGCGGATTCGGGGTCTCCGGCGTGAACGGCGATCGCGCCGCAGCATCCCTGTGCGCTGGGAATCGTGACCGAGAGCTTTGCGAGACGCAGCATCCGCACCGCCGCCTCATGCACCTGCGGAAAGGCGACCTGCATTACGCAGCCGACGTGCAGGAACGCGGTTCCTTGCGAGGGCTGTGCGACGATCCGACGATCGCGTGCGAGGAACGGCGGCCGTTCGATGCGCGGCGCGAGCGCAACGGCATCGCGGAATCCCAGCGCTGCCGCAAGCCGATCCAGGTGCAGGCGTTGCGCCAATCCAAGCAAGGCAGCCGCAAAGCGGAAGAGCGATGGGTGGGCGAAGAGGTCGCGTAGGAGCAAACGCCGCAGCCACCCGTCCCATGCCGTGCGGCGGGGCGCCGTCGCCGCCTCGATCCGCGCGCGCGCGTCCTCCAGCAATGCTCCGTAGGGCACGCCAGAGGGGCATGCGGCCTCGCAGGCGCGGCAGCCCAGGCACTCCGACATCTGGTGCACGAAGCCCGGTTCGAGCGTCTCCATGGCGCCCTCGGCCACAGCGCGCATCAGACTAATCCGGCCGCGAGGACTCGAGGTTTCTGTCATAGTCTCCAGGTAGGTCGGGCAGCTCGGCAGGCAGAGCCCGCACCGGATGCACCGGTCGTACGCGCTTGAAGACATGCGCGGCAGCTTCGCCCTGCAAGACCGCAACTTCTCCCAGGCGAAGTACTTCCTTCGCCATTATCGCCTTTGGAGGTCGCACCGTGGCTGACGTCGCCACCACCGAGTATCAACTTTCCAACGAGTCCAAACTCAAGCATTTCGTCGCCGAGGTGCTCTCCAAGGTGGGCGTAGACCGCGCGCAGGCCGAGGTGGTGGGCGACGTGCTCGTCGCCGCGGATCTGCGTGGCATCGAGTCGCACGGCGTCGCCCGGCTGGAGTCGTACTACGTCAGCCGCATTCGCAGCAACCATCTCAAAGCCAAGCCGAACTACCAGGTCGTGAGGGAAACCGAGACGACGATCCTGTTCGACGCCGATAACGGCCTCGGGCATCCGGTTGGGAAGTTGGCGATGGAGCGGGTCCTCGAGAAAGCCAAGCAGCACGGCTCGGCGTTCGGTGCGGTGCGCAATTCCAATCACTACGGCATCGCCGGCTACTATGCGATGATGGCGCTGGAACACGACATGATCGGCATGGCGTCGACGAATTCGGTGAAGTACGGCGCGCCGACGTTCGGTCGCGACGTGATGCTCGGCACCAACCCCCTCGCCTATGCGATTCCGGCCGGCAAGGAGCCGGCGTTCGTTCTCGATTTTGCGACCACCACCGTTCCGAAAGGCAAGTTGGAGGTCTACAAGCGTAAGGGCCTTCCCCTAAAGGACGGCTGGGCAATCGACGAACGCGGCGAGATGACGACCGATCCCGATGCGGCGCTGCGCGGCGCGCTGCTACCCCTGGGCGGCTTTGGCACCGATCACTCGGGGCACAAAGGCTACGGCCTGGGCATGTTGGTCGATATTCTCTGCGGCGTACTGTCGGGCGGAGCGTTTGGGCCGAACCTGCCGGTCGTCACCGATACTCGGGAAGGCGCGATCTCGCATTGGTTCGGCGCCTTCCGCGTAGATGCGTTCCGCGACGTCGATCGCTTCAAGGCCGATATGGATACGGAATTGCAAGCGTTCAAACGGAGCGCGCGTATCCCAGGCCAAGACCGCATCTACGTTGCCGGCGAGATCGAGTTTGAGAAGACGGCGTTTCATCGCGAGCACGGCGTGCCGGTGCACGTGAAAGTGTGGGATGGCCTCGAGAAACTTGCCGGCGAGCTGAATATCCCGTTCGACCTCTCACGATGAACGGGCGTCCCGAACTCGAAGCCATCCACGTGAACGTCGCGTCGCCCGCCGGTGGATACACCGTCGGGAGCGCGGCGTTCTTCCGCTATATCGTGCGATTGGCCGAGTTTGGGCTGGCGTTGCCGCACGCCGATCGGGAGGCGCTCGCGATGCTCGACGCCATCCCGCACGCGTTTGAGGAAGATGAAGACCTAGCGCTGATTTCGGGCCATGGCTGGCGCATCGTGCCGGCGCAAGGCGAAATGGATTGGCCCGTGTTGGAAGCCACGCCGCAGCGCTTGCGCTCGGCGCTGGAGCGGGCGCGCAGCATCCTGTGGACGCACGCCGCGCGCTTCGCCGTAAGCGCGCGCGAAATGGCCACGATCGAGGAAGAACTCGAAGCGGTGCTCTTCGTCCTCATGCGTGCAGAAGCCGCCGGTTTTGCGGTGAACGTCTCCTACGTTGCTTAAGCGACTCGCCGAAGTGCCGTTGATCGGCGCGGGCGGCGAACCGATTTCGTTCGAGCGAACGATTCATTCGCACGGGTGCGCGCGGCTGGCACCGGCCGCGATCGAAGGCGACCGCTACGTGCGCACCTGGCGGCTAGGCGAGCATATCGCTCGCATCTCGCTGCGCGAACGTGGCGGCCTGCTGGCGATCGAGAGCGAGCGAACGTTGGCTGCGGGAGAACGAGCGCAGGTCCTGGCCGACGTGCGCGCGATGTTTCGCTTTGACGACGATCTTTCGCCGTTCTATGCGGCAATCAAAGGGGATCCGCAGCTTGCCTGGGCCCGCTCCGGCGCCGGACGCATGCTTTCGAGTCCGACGGTATTCGAAGACGTCGTGAAGACGATATGCACGACGAACTGTGCCTGGTCGGCGACGGTCCGCATGACCGGCGCATTAGTCGAGCGGGGCGGCGGCGCGTTTCCAACGCCGCAGCGGTTGACGCAAACGCCGCCCGAATGGTTCAAGGACGTCGCGCGCATGGGATATCGCGGCGCCTACGTTCGCCAAATCGCCGTCGATGTCGCCGCGCGCCGGCTCGATCTCGAAGCCTTGCGGCCATCGCAAGGCCTGAGCGACGACGTCGCCGAGGAGCGGCTCCTCGCGCTACCCGGCATCGGCCCCTATGCTTGCGCGCACGTCATGATGATGCTCGGACGCCATCGGCGTCTGGTCCTGGACTCGTGGACGCGGCCCCCCTATCTTCGGCTGACCGGGAAACGCCGCGCCGGCGACCGGACGATCGAGCGCGCGTTCCGCCGTTACGGGGCGTTTGCGGGCCTGGCTTTCTGGCTTTTTCTTACGCGCGACTGGATCGCGGGCGCCTGAGCCTCGAGCGGCCGATGCCCTGGAAAGCCTACCGAAAGAACGGTAGGCGTCCTCTCTCCAGATCGAACAGGGCAAGCGCTTCCACGCGTCGATAATCTGCTCTTAACACGAGGAGATTGTGCACAATCGACAAGGAGGCGTTCGTGATCCAGAGATTCGTTCGCTCGATCGTCGCCGCCGCCATAGTGGTGGCGCTAGTTCCCGCCCTGGCGCTTGCCGGCACGACCGGCGGTGTGACCGGCCGCGTCGTCGACGCGTCCACGCAGGCGTCGCTAGCCGGAGTGACGGTCACGATATCGTCGCCATCGCAGGTGGCGACCGTCGTCACCGATGCCGATGGGAAGTACGCGTTCCTGTCGCTGGTTCCCGACACCTATACGATCACGCTCGCGAGGAGCGGCTATAGCCCCGTGAGTCAGCCGGGCCTGTCGATCTTCGCCGACCAAACGCAGACGGTGAATTTCAGCATGACCTCGGCGCTGAAGACGATTGCGAAAACGTCGTCGCGCGCATCGAGCGATTTGGTGAAATCCGGCGCGACCGGCGACGTCTACTCGCTCAACGCAGCGAACGCGCAGGCGGCCGGATCGCTGGTCGGACCGGGCGGCTTGAGCAACGCGTACGGGGCGATCGCATCGGTTCCCGGTGTTTCGATCGACGCCGGCGAGCAGGGCTGGTTTCAGACGGTGCATATCCGCGGCGGCGACATCGACCAAGTCGGTTACGAACTCGACGGCATTCCCGTCAACCGCGTCTACGACAACGCCCCCATGACGATGCTTTCAAGCCTGGGTCAGCAAGAACTCCAAGTGTACACCGGCGGCACGCCGGCTAGCGCCGACGCGCAAGGGATCTCGGGATATATCAATCAGGTTGTTAAGACCGGTACCTTCCCGGGCTTTGCAGACTCGACCGTCTCCATCGGCGGGCCGGCGTTCTACCATCAAGCATCGGTCGAAGTCGGCGGCTCGACGCCGGATCGGCGCTTCTCGTACTATGCGGGCATCGGCGCGGCCGATCAAGATTACCGCTATATCGACGGCAGCAACGGCGCGTCGATTCCGAACTCGTTCTTCTATCCGATCAACGCCGTCGACCCGACGTCGTTTGCGCCGGGCGCGGCGAATCCGACGGTGTACGTCGGCTCTAACGGCCTCACGAACCTGTTTGCTTCGGGCAACGCGTACGGCATCGCCAGCTCGCAGCAGCGCGACGACATTCTGAATCTACACTTTGCGCTGCCGCACAAAAACAACGGTATGCGCGACGACGTGCAGTTTCTCTACCTCACCAGCGAGGTCTGGGCCCAGTACTACAGCTCGCAGAACGATCTCGGTACGAGCTTAGTCAATCAACTTGGGCAGAACACCTGGGACGATTCGCACGTCTATACGGGGCCGTCGTTCCAAGCCCCCGTCGCGGGTGACGTATCCACGTATCTGTTCCCGTCGAGCCCGACGCAGCGTCAGTTTGGGGGCCCGCTGCCAGCCGCTCAGCGCGATGCCAACGATAACGGGGTCGCGGTCGAGAAGCTCCAGTACCAACACACGATCAATTCCAACTCGTTCGTCCGCGCGTACGGCTACATGTTGTATTCGAACTGGTTCATCAACGGTCCCAACACGGCAGCGCAGCCGTTCTACGGAGCGGAGCTGGCCGATTACGAGATTCCCGATCATACCTACGGCTTCAACCTCAGCTATACCAATCAACTCAGCGACAAGCACCTGCTGATGGCCACCTACGGCTACACCGGCTCGAATCTCCAGCGCTATTACGTTGGCTTCATCCACACGAACTACGGCATCGCGAACTTCGTCGGCAACGACAACAATTGCTACGATCCAGGCTCCGGGGCACAGGTAGCCTGCTACGGTCAAACCCAAGGTACGATCAACCAAGTGGCGAGCGGAACGTTGCCCGCTTCGACGATGCCGGCGGGTTCGCCGGGCGCACTTCATGCGGCGCAGTGGCTCGTCACCAATAACACGTTTAATGCGGCGATCAATCAAGTACACACGCGATTCTCAGGGTTTTCGGTCTCCGATCAGTGGCGGCCCAACGACCGCATGAACTTCAACATCGGCGTTCGTGCCGAGGACTTCGAATATCTCTACGGCGACACGGGCGCGAGCGATCCGGCGCGCGCGTTCTGGTTTACCCACTACAACCAGGAGTTCTGTGCGGTGCCGGGTCAGGCGCCGCAGTTCAACGGCCTGGGTGCGTGCCCGGCGGGCAGCAGCCCGGTCAACCTTTCGAACACCGGCGGCGGATCGAACTCGACCGCCGCGCGGCTCGAGCCGCGGCTCGGATTCACCTACATGCTGAATCCGTTGACCGTCATTCGCGGATCGTTCGGCATCTACGCGCGTCCTCCGAATTCGTCGTGGGTACAGTACAACGTCACGCAGGCCGACCTTCCGACCTATCTGGGTTCGCATTTCTACGCCTTCGGGTTTAACACGCCCGAGCACGCGATTCGGCCGGACACGTCGTATAACTACGACCTGTCGCTGGAAAAGCGCCTGAAGGGCACCGATTGGTCGATCAAGTTGACGCCGTTCTATCGCAGCACGCGCGATCAACTGCAGAATTTCTACATCGATCCGCAAGGCGGCTTGGAATCGGGCCTCAACGTGGGACACCAAGTCTCCAGCGGCGTGGAGGTCGCCATTCAGAAGGGCGACATGGCCCACAACGGGCTGAGCGGCCAGCTGTCGTATACCTATACGCGCAGCCGTATCCGCTACCAAAACTTCACCGGCACCAGCACGAACGTCATCGATCAGCTCAATGGCTATATCCAGCAGTACAATTCCTACACCTTCCAGTGCGCCGGCAAGGAGAGTACCGCGCAGTGCGGAGGCGGTGCGTTCGCGGCGAACGGTGCGCCGACGTTTTTAAACGCAACCGGAACGGGAACCAACGTGGTCGTCAACAATCCGTACTATTGCACGACGACCTCCGCGGCATGTCCGTACTCGGCGCAGCCGCTCCTGGACCGCAACGCCTACTACCCGACCTACGACGTGATCCCCGGGCCCAGTGCGGGAACCAACGGCTACGCCGTTCCGAGCGTCGCGACGCTGATCCTCAACTACCGGACCGACAAGTTTGCGATCACGCCCTCGCTGAGCTACAGTTCGGGCGCCGAGTACGGAGCGCCGACCGTATGGCCGGGATACGTCCCGCAATCGTGTCCCAAGACGCTGGGCGGTAGCGCCAACGCAGACCCGGCGTCTTGCACCGACAACGGTGGCCTCTCGCTCTTTATTCCGGATCCGTACAACAACAATCAGTACGATACGCGCGGGCAGTTCAAGGAACCCTGGCGTGTGTCGGATAGCCTGGGCTTCAGCTACACCGTCAGTCCGAAAGCGACCGCGCACCTGACGTTTACCAATCTGATCGACCATTGCGGACAGCGTGGGTACGCCTGGGACAATCCAAACGTCTGCACGTACGGCGCACTTCCTTCGGGCGTTCTTGCCTCGGCCGGAAACTTCTATCCGAACTCGTTCTCGGCGACGGCGCCGCCGCAACTGCAATACCCGTACTCGTTCTGGCTCAACAACAACAACACGGGCTTCGTCGGCGTCACGATCCCCATGGAAGTAAACTTCAGCCTCGATCTGAAACTCTAATCGCTCCTACACCGTGTCGGCGAGGGCGCTTGCGTGATCGGGTGAGAGCGCTCGCCCTCGCGCGGTGCGGCGTTCGAACTCTTCGAGACCCAAACGCGCGCGCAGTTCGTCGAGGAGGCGCCGGTACAGCGGCATCTGCATCGGCTGGCGCGGCGAGTTGAGGCGATCGAAAATTGCGTCGGCGAAGCCGACGAGTTCGGCGGCGATCTCAGGACGTTCGATCGCGACGGCCAGACGCGCCGTGTGCGTGAGCGTGTTGGCGATCGCCCACTCGTTGCCGATCAGCGTGAGAACGTCGCGCGCTCGGGCGAGGACGTGCCGCGCGGCGCTCTCGTTGTCGCGCGCGAGTTCCACCTCGCCAAGGTTCATCAACGAAAAGCCCAACATCGTACGGTTCGGGAGGTGCTCCTGCTGTAAGGCGCTCTCGTGGTGGTACCATACCGCGCGATCCAGATCGCCGCGCCGGTGGGCCAACACGCCGAGGTTGTTCAACTCGCGTCCGATGCCATATTTCCCGCCGATCAGCCGGAAGCCGCGGAGGCTTTCGTTGAAATCTTCCTCGGCCGCGTCGAAATCGTTTTCGAAGTAGCGCGCGGCGCCACGCGCGTTGAGCGCCTCGGCCCGGGCC
>VFSW01015247.1_pt1 | contig 10573 bp, 5 predicted proteins | sample 5358111 | NCBI WGS metagenome assembly VFSW01 (sample SAMN11554181, study PRJNA540505) | mine drainage metagenome | isolation source: sediment from site ElyBrook_90M | place: USA: Ely Copper Mine, Vershire, VT | collected 2017
ACGTCGTACTACTACATGACGCGCACCGATCCGGTGACCGGACAGATCACGACGTACAAGATCCCGACGCTCGACCTGTCGAGCACCCCGGTTACCGTCTTCTACGACCGCAAGGTCGCGTCGTACCCCGCCTCGTACGTCTCCATCTTCTACGGCGCGAGCCTGAGCATGATGGGCGACGGCACGACCACGGGGAAGATCACGGTGACGGGGGCGGTGCCCTGCTCGGCGCCGGGCCTCAAGGCCAACAGCCCCTCGGGCTGCACGCCGCTCTGGGGCATCCCCGGCAGCGCGCGCGCCTCGGCCCTTCCGCAGAAGACCAACCTGCACGGCGCCGACGGCGTGACCACCGCCTGGCCCCTCGCCGACTATCCGATGCACCCGGAGGACAAGGGCGTGACGCTGACCGACGCCGAGCGCAAGACCATCGGCGTGTACCCGGAGGACCTCGGCGGCCAGTACTGGGCCCGCCAGAACACGGGCTTCGTGCCCTACGTGGCCGGTGACCCAGTCAACCCCAAGGGCGTCGCGCAGTGAAGGAACGAAAAGGGAGACATGCCATGCGTCGCAACACCATGTTCCAGCTCGCGGTCGGTTCCTTCCTCGCCATCGCCTGCACGTTCGCCTCGGCCGACGCCAGCAGCGCCCCGCCGCCGCCGCGCGAGGTGACGCCCAGCGGCACCGGCTTCGCGGGCGTCTACGGACAGCAGGCCCCCAGCTCGGTCGAGTTCCTGTCGGCCCCCGACTCCATCAAGAGCGCCGCGGTGAGCGGAGCGCCGACCCTCATCTGGGAGACGCTCGAGCACGGCGAGAAGATCGAGTGCCTCGACTGCATCGCCGTGGTCGCCCCGCTGCTGTACGACTCGCGCAGCGCGAAGACCCGTGAGATCGCCGCCTGGTGGCTCCGCCGCCGTCCCCTCGGCGTCTTCGGGCCCGGCGAGGTCTACCAGCAGACGCTCGACACCCTGGCGAGCGATCCCGATCCCGTGCGCCGCTCGTATGCAGCGTCCGCCCTCGGCGAGTTCCTCCTGAGTCCGGGCGTTCCGGCCTGCTCGCAGGCGCTCGTCGCCGACGGCGACGCCAGGGTTCGCGCCGCCGCCGCGTCGGCGCTCGGTCGCCTCAACAGCGACGGCGGTGGCGCCCTCGGCCACGCGATGAGCGACGCCGACCCGACCGTCCGCCTCTCCGCCCTCGGTGCGGCCGGCATCGTCAACTCCTTCTCGTCGCTGCCCGCCGTGGCCGGCCTCACGACCGACCCCGTCTCGGAGGTTCGTCGTCGCGCCATCGAGGTGCTCGACGGGCTGAACGCGAAGGACACGGTCGCGGCAGTCGCCGCCGTCGCGCAGAAGGACCCGGACGCGGGGGTGCGCGCAGAGGCATGCCACGCGCTCGGCACCTTCGGAGATTCGTCCGTGCAGAGCATCCTCACGAACCTGTCACAGCACGACCCCGATCAGTTCGTGCGCGATCAGGCGCAGATTGCGCTGCTTCGGATCTAGTCGCCGAGATACCCTGAGGCCATGCGCTTTGCGGGCTTCCTCGCGGCGGTGACGCTGGGGTTGGCTGGGTCGGCGGCGGCGGGTGGTTGCACCACCCTGCAGCCCCAGACCACCACCTACTTCGACCAGACCATCGACCCGATCCTGCAGTCGTCGTGCGTGCGCACGAACACCGGCGCGGGTTGCCACGTCTCCGACGTGAAGGGCAACGCGTTCGGCAACCTGGACCTGTCGAACTACGACGGCGTCAATCGCCGTCGCGATCTGCTGCTCGACTACGGGCCGTACCTGCAGCCGTCGCTCCTCGTGAAGAACGTGGCGCCTTACCCCGTCACCGTTCAGCTCTGGAATGGCACGCAGGTCCAGGTCACGACCGACATCAAGCACACCGGCGGACCGATCCTGGACCCAACCGGCAGCGCCTTCCAGATCCTCCGCCGCTGGATCGAGAACGGGGCCACCGAAGACAACACGGGCGTGGCGCCGCTCAACATCCCGCGCACGCCGTGCAACGACCTGATCCCCGGCGTCGACGTGTACCCGCTCGCCCAGGGTTTCAACGGCAACAGCGATCCGGCGACCAAGGACTGGAGCACCTTCCAGTCGCAGGCCGAGCGCGTGCTGACGCAGTCGTGCGCGGCCGGCAACTGCCACGGGACGCTGGCGAACGCGCTCTACCTCACGTGCGGCCGCTCGGCAGAGGAAGTGCGGTGGAACTACTTCGCCGCGAGCGCGTATCTCGCCCCGACGCCCGAGCAGAGCGAGCTGCTTCGCCGCCCGCTCGCCACCTCCCAGGGCGGCAGCTACCACGAGGGCGGTCCCATCTACGCCTCGGTCAACGACGGCAACTACACGGCCATCAAGGCGTGGGCGAGTGCCCACGGGCCGCCCGCCGCGCAGACGCTCGACCCGGCCTTCCAGTTCTTCGCCGAGATAGTGCAACCCGTGCTGGTCAAGAAGGGCTGCATGATGGCCCAGTGCCACTCGGCCGGGATGTTCCACGAGTACCGGCTCCGCGGCGGATCGTCCGGCAGCTTCTCGTTCAACACGACCGAGAGAAACTACCTGTTCTCGCTCCAGCAGATGTCGTTCGAGAGCGACGACGTCGCCTCGAGCCGGCTGGTGCGCAAGAACCTGTACCGCCCCGAGGTGTACACGGGTTCCAACGGCATCGTTCACCGCGGCGGCCCGCTCTTCGAGGATTTCGGCAACCAGCTTCCCAGCGGCGCGCTCTGCGACATGGGCAACTACACCTACACGCCGGCCAACGTCGACAAGATCCCCGCGTTCTGCATCGTCTACCAGTGGCACAAGCTCGAGCGCATGGAGCGCATCCTCGCCGCGCCGTCGGCCGTGGTCTACGTCAGCCGGCCCATCCCCGCCGCGCCCGATCGCCCGCAGGACTTCGACGTGTTCGCCGGTGGCGCCAGTCTGCACATCGCGCAGGTCACCTTCGCCGGAGGGGCGCTGACGCTGGGCGTCGACCAGGCCGTGGACCTGACGACGTGCGGCCTGGGCTCGGGGCCGGACATCCGGCGTCCGGCCGTGTCGTGGGATGCACAGACCATCGCCTTCGCGGCGCGCGCCTCGGCGACCGATCCATTCTCCATCTACACCGTGAGCGCTGCCGGCACTGGCTGCGCCAAGCAGACCGACATCGCCAACCATCCGGCGTCGGCCAACGGGCTGCTCGAGCACGACTTCGACCCGGCCTTCAGCCCGCCCGGATCCGACAAGAAGGAGCGGCTGGTGTTCGCGTCCACGCGCGGCAACCTCGACTCGTCGTCCTTCGATTACTCGGGTCCCACCCGCACGCCGGAGGACCCGTCCAAGCCCAACGCCAACCTCTACGTGTGGGACTCGTCGAGCAACAATGCCAATCACGTGCGCCAGTTGACCTGGCAGCTGAACATGGAGCGGCTGCCGTCGTTCATGCAGGACGGGCGGCTGGTGTTCACGTCCGAGAAGCGCGAGCCCGGCTTCTACCAGCTGGCGCTGCGGCGTCAGGACCTGGACGGGAGCGACTACCACCCGCTCTACGCGCAGCGCAGCAGCATCGGCTACTCCCAGGCCACGTACGTGACCGAGCTGTCGCACAAGGACTTCGCGGCCATCTTCAGCGACTCCAACGCCGTGCACGGCGCGGGCGCGCTCATCGTCTTCAACCGGTCGATCGGCGTCGACTTCACGAGCACGAACAAGGGCGACTACCTGGTCGATTCCTCGGTCATCAATCCGGGCTCGGCGTCGGCGGTCGAGCCCGATTTCTTCTTGCACTCGCTCACCATGGTGGCGAGCGATGGCTCGTACAGCAGCCCGTCGGCGCTGCCCGACGGGCAGGTGCTGGTCAGCTACGGCTCCGGCGCCCCGTCGAGCTTCGGCGGCGACTACGACGTGTACCTGCTCGATCCCATCACCGGGAACAAGAGCAAGCTCCTCGGCGCCGCGGGCAGCGCCGAGGTCGAGGCCGTCGCCGTCTTCCCGCGCGTGAACAAGGGCATCTTCGTGGGCACCGGCGACGAGCCGAACGGCAACACCACCATCGTCCCCGGTGAGACGACCGCGGACGTCACGGTCCTCGACATGACCGCGCTGGCCTCGCTCCTCTTCCAGAACACGCCGACGGGCCGCGTCGTCGAGCCCGATTTGCACAGCTTCGAGGTCTGGGAAGACATGCCGCCCGAGCCCGGCGTGACCAGCATGCCCACCACCTGTGGTGGCAACACGGCGTGCGACAGCCTGGGGTCGCTCGGCAAGGTCTACACGCGGCGCCGGCTGGTCGGCGCGGTACCGGTGATGGGCGACGGCTCGGCGCACTTCAAGATCCCCGGCGGCATGCCCATGGTCATCCACCTGGCCGACGACCAGGAGTCCAAGAGCATGAACCTACCGCGCTGGCAGCGCGAGGAGATGACGTTCGTGCCCGGCGAGCACTCGCATCAGAGCTTCCGCGGCACGTTCTTCGACAACCTGTGCGGCAACTGCCACGGCGCGATCAGCGGCAAGCCCTTCGACGTCGCGCTCAACCCCGATTTCATCACGCAGGCGTCCGGCGTGCAGGCCGCCAGCGGGGCCCCGCAGGATCTCAGCTTCGGCCCGGGGCAGCGCGGCAGCATCAAGGGTCCCCCGTTCACCCCCTGACCCCCGAAGTCGCGTGACGGGCGACGCTTTTTGCGCCATACGGAGCAGCCATGCGCCTGGCCCGCCTGCCGCTCCTGCTCCTGACTGCTCTGCCCGCCGTCGTGTCCCTGGCCGCCGCCTGCGGCGGTGAAACCCCGCCGCCCGTGGCCCCTGCGCCGCCGCCGCTGGCGTCCACCCCACCGGTGCCCCCGCCCGCGCCGACGGTCGCCTACGACACCAGCCTCACGGGCCCCGACGCCAACGCCATCGATCGGTCGGCGTCGCCCTGCGACGACTTCTACCAGTTCGCGTGCGGCAACTGGATCAAGACCACCCCCATTCCCGACGACCAGTCGCGGTGGACGCGCAGCTTCAGCGTCATCGACGAGGACAACCGCAAGGCCCTGCGCGCCATCCTCGAGCGCGACGCGGCGGGTGACGACCGGGGCGACGCGTACGGCAAGTCGCTCGGCGACTTCTGGGCTGCGTGCATGGACGAGGACGGGCTCGAGGCCCGGGGCGTCAAGGACCTGAAGCCCGAGCTCGACAAGATCGCCGCCGTGCGCGACGAAAAGACGCTCTCCGCCGAGCTCGCGCACCTGAATGCCATCGGCATCCGGGCTCCGTTCGACATCGGCGTCGAGGCCGACGCCAAGGACTCGGGGCACCAGCTGGCCACCCTGACCCAGGCCGGTCTCGGCCTGCCCGACCGCGACTACTACCTCAAGGACGACCAGCGCTACAAAGACATCCGCGCGGCGTACGAGAAGCACGTCGCGGCGACCCTCGCGCTGCTTGGCGAAAAGGCGCCCCAGGCCGCCGCCGACGCGAAGACGGTGCTCAAGCTCGAGAACGAGCTCGCGGCGGCGTCGATGAGCCGTGTGGACCGCCGCGATCCGCAGAAGACGTACCACCACCAGACTGCCGACGAGCTCAGGAAGCTCGCGCCGAAGCTGGCGTGGGACGCCTACCTCGGCGCGCTGGGTTTCCCCAGCCTCGCGGCCTTCAACGTGGCCGAGCCGGACTTTCTCGCGAAGGTCGACGCCATGAGCAAGAGCGTGCCCATGGCGCAGTGGAAGACGTACCTCAAGTGGCACCTGGCGGCGTGGGCCTCGCCGTACCTCTCGAAGAAGTTCGTCGACGAGTGGTTCAGCTTCCGCCAGACGCTGACGGGGCAGAAGACGCTGCAGCCGAGGTGGAAGCGCTGCGTGGCGACGATCGACCGCGCGATGGGGGAGGCGCTCGCGCAGCCGTTCGTGAAGGCGTACCTGGGCGAAGACGGCAAGCGCGCCGCCGAGCAGATGGTGGCGGGCATCGAGACGTCGATGAAGAGCACCGTGGACACGCTGTCGTGGATGGATGACCCCACGCGCACGCAGGCGGAGCTGAAGCTGTCGAAGGTGCTCAACAAGATCGGCTTCCCGGTCAAGTGGCGCAACTACGACGCCTTGACCGTGTCGCGCACGTCGCTGCTGGCCGACGAGACGGCCGCGGCGGCGTTCGAGACGAACCGGGAGCTGGCCAAGGCCGGGCAGGCGACCGACAAGGACGAATGGGAGATGACGCCCCCGACCGTCAACGCGTACTACGACCCCTCTCTCAACGAGATGGTGTTCCCGGCGGGCATCCTGCAACCCCCGTTCTACGCGGCGACGCAGACCCCCGCGATGAACTTCGGCGCCATCGGCTCGGTGGTCGGCCACGAGCTCACGCACGGGTTCGACGACGAGGGGCGACAGTTCGACGCCGACGGCAACCTGCGCGACTGGTGGACCCCCACCGTGGGCGCCGAGTTCGACCGGCGGGCGGCGTGCGTGAAGAAACAGTTCGACGATTACGTCGTACTCGGCGACGTGCACGTGAAGGGCGATCTCACGCTGGGCGAGAACATCGCCGACCTGGGCGGGCTGAAGCTGGCCTACGCGGCGTTCGAGCGCGCCGAGAAGGAGCACCCGACCACCCCCCCGAGCGTCGGCGGTTTCACTCCGGAGCAGGAGTTCTTCCTCGCGTTTGCCCAGGACTGGTGCACCAGCATCCGGCCGGAGCAGGCGCGCGTGCTGGTGAACACGGACCCGCACTCGCCAGCACAGTTCCGCGTCGTTGGACCGCTGTCGAACCTGACCGAGTTCGCGCAGGCCTTCCAGTGCAAGCCCGGCGACAAGATGGTGCGCAGCGACGACCAGCGCTGCGTGGTGTGGTGAGGGCAGTGAGGCGCACCGCGCTCACCCTCCTCGCTCTCGCGGCGGCGTGCGCGGCGTGCGCCCCCAACCTGGCCGCCCAGGCGACCAACCCACCCGACTTCGACCGCCCCGGCGAGGCCAAGTGCGGCGTGCACAAGAGCCAGACCGAGCCGCTCATCGTCGAGTGGCCCAGCGCCGCGCGCGCCAAGCTCGAGGCGCTGTCGCACACGGGCGTGGTGGCCGTGCGATACACCGGCTGCGAGATGGAGGTGCTGGCCTCGTGCAACGCGCCGGGCAAGTACGTCTACACGGGCATCACGCCCAAGCGCGACCACGTGGCCATCCGCAACGAGGACGATCTGTACGCGAACATCCCGCTGGGCGCGGCGAAGCTCGAGGGCAAGCTCGCTCACTCGGGCGAGCTCGACGTCGACATGTCGATCGTCGGACGCTACGCGTCGGACCGCGCCTCGGGCAGCGCCGGTGAGCTTCAGGGCCCCGACTGCTCGAAGGCCACGCACGTCGGCAGCGCGCTCACCATCGGCGCGTTCGACTTCTCGGCCGGGGCGGGGTCCACGGGCGGCGGCGGCGTGAACGTGGGCGGGGCTGGAGGCGGCGCCAGCTCGTCGGCCTCGAAGGAGCTGCTCAACTCGGACGGGCAGCGCAGCGCGTGCGACGCGGCGAAGACCTCCGACAGGGCGCCGCCCGAGTCGTGCGGCGCCATCCTGCGGCTCGAAGTCGTGCCTCTGGGCGAGGCGAAGCGGGACGTCGGGCCCGTGGGTGCGCCTCCCCCGGCTGCCGTCGCGGGAACGCCGGCCGCACTCGGCGCGGGGGGCGAGGTCGAGATCAGCGTGCCCGAGAAGGAGTTCTCCTTCCGGGCGACCGTCGAGGCGGGGGGCAAGACCGTGAGCTGCGACGAACCCGTCACGTACTACAAGCCCTGCCGCCTCTCCGGGCTGCCCGAGGGCAAGGCGCACATCTCGCTGACAGGCTCCTCGAAGTTCGAGCGCGACTTCCCCATCAGCGCCGACGGCCGCACCAGCCTGCAGGTCCTCCACCGCGGCAACGGGCAAGAGGTGGGGATGGGTATCGCCACCGCGATCGGCGCGGGGGCGACGATCTTCGGCCTCCTCTACGAGGGGGGCTTCTCCGGCACCACGTGCACCGGGTGCGACACCACGGGTTTCATCATCGACCTGGTGGCCGTCACCCTCGGCGGCTCGCTCGTGCTCGTCGGGTTGCCCGCCGCGCTCGGCGGCGCCCTGTCGGCACACGACGGCATCCTCATCGAGACTCCCGGCAAGGCCAGCGAGATGGCGTCCGGCCCCCACCTCCAGTGGGGTGGGCCGTCTGCGCCAACGACGTTCCGGTTCTAGTTTTCGACGGGGAGCAGGCTGGCCACCGTGAGCACGGAAGCGCGCACGCGGTCCTATCGGGCAGACATCGATGGGCTTCGCGCCGTCGCAGTGCTCGCAGTCGTCGCGTACCACACCTTTCCCGGTGGCCTGCGCGGCGGCTACGTCGGCGTCGATGTCTTCTTCGCCATCTCCGGCTTCCTCATCGGTGGGCTGCTCCTCGATGAGGCACGCGCGAACGGGCGCATCGATGCCTGGGCCTTCTATCGCCGGCGCGCTCTGCGCATCCTGCCAGCCTTGCTCACGGTCCTCGCGATCTGTTTCATCGCGGGAATTGCCTGCCTCTCGGGCGACCGCCTTCGCGCGCTCGACCGGCACATCTCCGCGGCGGCCGCTTTCGCCTCGAACTTCGTCCTCTGGCGCGAATCGGGCTACTTCGACCAAGGCGCCCAGCTCAAGCCCCTGCTCCACCTGTGGTCGCTCGCGATCGAGGAGCAGTTCTACCTCGTTGCGCCCCTAGCCATCGCGCTCCTCGTGCGTTTCACCCGTCGAGTCTCCCTTGGTGTCCTCGCACTCGCGGTCGTCTCCTTCGCAGTCTGCGCCACTCGTAGCGACGCCACCGCCGCGTTCTACGGGCCGGCGAGCCGCTTCTGGGAAATCGGCGCCGGGGTTTGGACCGCGGCCATAGTTCGCGCCAAACCCGCCCTCATGTCCGGTCATCGCAGCGAGATCGGCTCCTGGGTGGGCCTCCTCATGGTCGCCGTCGCCTGCGCGCGCTTCGCCTCCGACGGCCGCGTTCCCGTCGTTGCCAATGCACTGCCCGTCACAGGCGCTTGCTTGCTCTTGCTCGGTCAGAGCTCGTGGGTGAGCCGGCGCATGCTCGGGCGCCCCCTCCTGGTCTTCATCGGTAAGATCAGCTACCCGCTATACCTCTGGCACTGGCCCCTGTTGTCTTTCCACACGCTCGTGACGGGCGACCACCCGGGACCCGTCGAGGCCTTTCGGCTGATGACTCTGGCGAGCGTGCTCGCCGTGGTGACGTGGCGGTGGGTGGAGACGCCTCTGCGAAGCGGTCGTCTGCGTTCGCGCAATGCCATCGCGTTGGCCTCCAGCCTCGCCGTTCTGGGAGGCACCACGCTCTGGCTCTCGACCCGCGGCCTGCCCAGGCCCGGCTCCGTCGGGGCCAACGATCTGCGGGACATGTCCTGGCCGGTCGCGGACGCTGACTGCCTGGCCGAGCTGCGCTTGGGCGCGACGCTGGGCGATCGATCGCGCGACTCCGTCTTCTGCACTGCAACCGCCCCGCTATCCGAGGTCGACGCCTTGCTGCTGGGCGATAGCAGCGCCAACAGCCTGTACCCTGGCTTCGCCGCGGTCATGGGCGAGCGCGGCGTGCAGGTGGCGAACATCGGTCTGAGCTCGTGCGCGCCGGTGCCCGGGGCGAAGGGTCACTGGTCTTGGAATCAGGATTGCGAGGCGCTAAACGAGGCAGCCTTGGCCTTCACCCTGTCTCACCCCCGGGTTCGCTGGGTCTACCTGGGCTTCGTGCCCTGGGACTTTCAGAACATGGACTTCGATGGTGTCCCGTCCGGTGCCGCATTGCGCACCCGTTTCGACGAGGAAGCGAGGCGTCTGCTCGCCGAGGTCACCCAGCTGCGCGCTGCAGGAAAGACCGTCGTCATCAGCTACGACGTCCCCTCCGTGGGCAATGGCGTCGATCGGTGTCGCGACGCGCGGGCACAGGCGGTTCGTCTTTCCGAAGCTGTCGAGGCGTGCACGGTCTCCGTTGGTTCCTCGTCCGACGAAGCGCGCTACGTGGATTGGTGGAACCGCGCGCTCGCCGGCGCCGATGCCTGCGTCTTCGAACAGACCGACGCGTTCCGCGACGCTCGAGGTCACATCCAGCTTGCCGACGACCACGGTCTCGTCTTCCGCGACGACCACCATCCCACGAGACACGGATCCGCTCGCCTCGCCGAGGCGCTGGCGCGATCACCGTGCGCGTTCGCGGGCGTCCGATTCTAGTCGGCGCCGGGTCTCGCGCCCTGATGCGGCTGCGGCCAGTTGCAGACCAACGTCAGCTCCGACCACTGCTGCTCGCACTCGCGCGTCGCACCCAGCTGTTCGTTCGCGAGCGTGGTGCACGTGCGCAGGTCCTGCTCGCGCGAGTCGAGGAGCGTGGCCGCCTCGCTCATGTGCCGCTGCAGTCGCTCCGCACGCTCGTGGGTGGCCGCGCACGCGACGCCGAGCACGATGGTCGCCACCACGCTCAGGCCCGTCACGACCCCCAGGGCCTTCATGCGGCGCCGGGGCGAGCCGGCAAGGCCTCGCATCTCGGCCAGCTCGCGCTCCAGCTTCTCGATGGTCTCGGCGAACGACTCGTGGGAAGCGCGGTACATGGCCGATGGACCCTCCGGGC
>VFSW01015248.1_pt1 | contig 10573 bp, 14 predicted proteins | sample 5358111 | NCBI WGS metagenome assembly VFSW01 (sample SAMN11554181, study PRJNA540505) | mine drainage metagenome | isolation source: sediment from site ElyBrook_90M | place: USA: Ely Copper Mine, Vershire, VT | collected 2017
CAAACCGTAACAGAGTTCTACCGCCGCCGCTCAAAACCTAATTTGGACAAGAGTGTGCGCATCCGTAAAAACGGATGGCGTGAGTCAGTCGAACATCAATGCGCAGAAGTTGGGAACCTTTGAGGTGCCATTCTGTCATCCAACAGAGCAGTACGAAATTGTGCGCCGAGTCGCTGGGTTGTTCTCACTTGCAGATAAGATCGAGGCTCACTTCAAAAACATCAAGCAACAAGTGGATCGTCTGCCGCAGTCCATCCTTACAAAGGCCTTCCGAGGCGAAATCGTCCCTACCGAAGCCGAACTCGCCGAGCGTGAAGACCGACCTTATGAATCTGCCGAAGAACTCCTCCAACGTATTCGCCACTCGCGTGAGGCTGCACCACCACTCGGCAGCAGGAAGCGTGGCAAGGGCATTGCGCGTTCACATTGATTGAAAATGTCTGGTACAGAAAAGAGCTTGCCGTGCGGCAAGCTCTTTGTTTATGCAGGAAAAAACTCCTTCGCCTTCTCCATTCCCTGCAATGTTTGTTCCTCCTTCTGTAGTTGTGTTCGCAGAGACTCAACGAGTTCCCGCTGAATCTCGATCTGTTTTAGAACGTGATCGCGCGGAGTCAATTTGACCCATCGCTTCCTTCCTGCCGATTCCTGCGGAGCGGCCGCCGCAGCCTGAGTGGATGCTGTTTTTTTGCCTGCCATGATACCTTCTCCTTTTCGGTTGTGTGTCGTTGTGGTTTAGACCTTCTCCGAATTACTTTTTTCGTGCTGCTGTTCTCTCTCCTTTCGCTGTGCAATTTCTTGCTGCTGCTCGACAGTCCAGGCCTCCAGCTTCTGGATGGCATGGCGCAGCATGGGCAACTCGATATGGGTGTAAATGTCGTTGGTTGTGCGTGGCCTACCTTGGGAATGCCCCATGAGCGACATACGCACGTCTTGGATTACCCCAGCCTCCATCAGCCTTGTGTTGAATGTGTGCCGAAGATGTTTGAAGAGCAGGGGACGAATGCCGGCAATCTTTACTGCCGTCATCCACGACCGCCTGAGTTTATTCAATTCGCCCCCGCGATAGGTAAAGACAAGGCCAGACTTTGGCATGTCTTCGAGCAAGCCGACCATGCGTGCGGTAAGTGGAATCTCCCGCTGCTCGCCCCCAATCGTTTTGCTGTGCGTCACTGAAAGCACCTTGCGGGGTAGATCAATGTCCTCCGCACGCTGGGAAAACAACTCGCCACGCCGCATCCCGGTATCGAGTGCAGCGAGGATGAGCGGTTTGAGGTGGGGAGCAGCCGAAGCAATAAGCGGCTGCTCTTCCTCAATGCTCAAGACCGGCTGTCGGACCCGGCGGATGCCAGCCATCCGCACCCGACTTAAAGGGTTCGTGAGCAGAATCCCGTTGTCCTGGGCATAGAAGAGAATGCGCCGGAGCACTCCTATGTCATGGTTGACGGTCGAATCGGTAATCCCGGCAGTGCGTATGCGGTACCGCCGGTACTCCTCCGCAATAGATTTGGTGATCTCGTTGAGCGGCATGTCGCCGAAGTACGGCAACAGTTGCTCAATCCGGTCGATGTGGTACGGCTTGACGAGGCTACTTCCGAGAAAGCGAGTTGCAAGGTCTGCAAAACGCATCTCGGGGTTGATGTTGGATTTCTTGTGGCGGCGGATGTCGAGTTCACCTCTGAAGTCGATCTCGCGCCGAATGGCTTCTTGTTTATTGCCCGTGTTGAGAGAGCGCCCATGCCGGACGTTGTTGATCCAGATGTAGCTCCAATAAACGCCTCCTCGTTTGTACAGACTCATGGATATGCTCCTGACCTGATATCGACGCAGGGGAACCTGCGCCCAATCCAGGCCAGAAGCGGGCAGCGAATAGGGCATCGCCTAGGGCACAACTACCCTAGGCAGAAGCGGAAAATCGCCAATATCCATTAGCTCTTCGGCTCCGCAACCTTGACCGATTACTCTCACTTTCGCTTGTCGTGCGGTCCTAGAAGCAGGCGGCGCAGAGCTGAAGCTGCTTGCATCCAGATGAGCCAGACGAGGCCCAGGCCTAGTCCCACGAGCATCAGAGGCAGGAGTCCATTGGGATTCTGAAATAGAGCTTTGACAAAAACTCCGATATAGGCAAACGACCCAAGAACCAAAGCCCCGAAGGTCAGAAAGAGGCCGAAAAAGAAAATTACCCGAAGAATGCTCCCGCCGCGCATATGCGGGACGCTGAGGTTGCGGGAACCGCATTCCGAACACACCTCAGCCGCGCGGGGATTGGTGTGCCCCCGGCTGCACAGTTTTACGTCGTAAGTCTTTCCGCAAAAATTACAGTAGGAGGGGTCGCCGGAGGTGATCTTCCGGCAAGAGAAACAATAACGCATAAGCCTTATCCTCCCGGCGGGGATCGGTCGTCTCCGTGAGGCCGGAGCCACACAGAGGACCAGAAGCCCTGCCGCATAATGATGTCGAGGGACGCGAACCAGAAAAGTTTTTGTGTTTGTTTTGAGATGTGCCGTCGGAGCGCTTGCATCCGCGGCTCGTCGCCCGTAACTACCAGCACCGCAAACTGCGAATGGGGAGTGAAATCCCTAAAGGCGCCGGATGTGGCAAGCCTCAGGTATAGAGATGTCTTTCGAGTCCAGACGGCAAGCTGTTCGGTGCCAAGATCCATCTCTACAAAGAGCGCCCGTGTCTCCGTCTCAATGAATGCATCCGGTATGAGCGGAATGGACGCCGAGAGAGGCTGGGTAAAAAGTCTCCATCCGATGCCTCTGCCCAAAGCCCCCTCTATATATATGTCATTGAGCGCAAGCTGGTGGGCGACGAAGGCGTTGCCGAGCAGAACCGAGTCTGACTTCCATCTGAGGGGAACGAATGGAGTCTCTGCCGCTACCGACCCGGATTTTGTGAGTGCATAGAGAGATCGTCTGCTTCCAGATAGGCTTCCGGTGAAGTACCGGACAATGAGGCCTGCCTTGCGGAGTTTTGCGAGGCGCACGTTGACTCGGCTAATGGACGTGAAGCCCGCAATACGTTCAATCTGCCGCCGGTCCAGAATGCGCAACAGAGATAGAAAGCGAAGCAAGGTTATGTCTCGCGGCTGGAGCCTAATCCCATTCGGCAAGCGCCTCCTTTCTCGGAGTGCGCCCGCGCCTCAAAGCGATAGACTCCTCAATTTCTGTGCGTGGCTTTGCCCAAACGGAATTGGAACGAGCAACTAATCCAGCCGAGGAGATGGTATTGTGGGCAACTCCCGAAGCCAAAACCTCGACTCTGGGGCTGCTTCCGCTGCGAATTAAGAAATGGCGGTTTGGCAACTCGCCGATGAGTCTTTCGACCGTAAGCCCGCCGCCGAGTGTTCGGGCGATGGACGGTGCATCCTCAGGGGAGCAGCGGAAGAACAGGTTTGTGCCCGCCGAGAACAGGGCGGCTCGTACCTGGGCTGGGTACTGTCCCAAATGCTGGTTCGCGGTGATGACCGAGACGCCGAACTTGCGTGCCTCCGAAAGCAGGTGGTCGAAGGTGTTACCAGTTGAGACAAGGTTTTGTACTTCGTCTGCATAGAGGGTGAATAATTCTCGGCTCCGGCGGCCATAGACGGCGTTCTTGAATCGAGCGAGGATGAGAGACGCAAGCGTCTCGCTGTTTTCTCCGAGCGAAGACTTGTTCAGTTGCAGGATGATCCACAGGCCTCGGTCGAGTGCATCCCGGAGATCAAGCGACTCCTGCTGCCCGATAATATGCCGGATGGCAGGATCGGTGGTGAACGCGCTGACTTTGTTTAAAATAGCCTCGCGGACTACCGTCTGCATGGCCTCCGATAGCTGTTCATATCGTTCACGGAAATACGCTCGTATCTCGGGGTTGCTGGTGCGCTCAACGAGAGCCGTGCGGAAGTCGAGATCGGTGAGAAATGGTGCAAGCTCCGTGAGCGCGAGGCCATTTTCAGCCAGTACCCATAGGGAGTTTCGCATCAACTCTTCAGTCCGAGCGCCGAAGTGATCAAGTTGCCAACGACCTCGGAGGATAGCGACCACCTCGGAGATATGAGGAGCGAGTGCCACGTCAGTCTGTAGGATATTCAATCCGACCGAAGAACTTGAGCCTGCGGGATTGAAGATCACAGTTCGTTTGCTCAGATCTTCGCCGGTACGTTGTTCCAGTTCGGCAATCCTACCTAAAACATACGGAGATAGGTCGCCGTGGAGATCGATGCAGAGAAATCCGTTTCCATCCCGCACATCCCCGGCGATCATTGACTTAATCAGACTGGTTTTGCCGGTGCCGCTCTTTCCAAGGATGACAACGTGCTCAGCGCGCTGCTGGTGGGGGAGGACGTAATGTTTGGTGGTGATTTGTCCATCGACTACCCGCAGCCCTAGAGAGATACCGGGGCTCCCGCGTGGTGTTCGGTTGACCATTTTGTTCCAGAAATCGATCGCCAATGACATGGGTGTGATTGCTAATAGTTTTTGATGAGGAGTTCTTGGTAACGCTTTCCAGCCGCAGGCTGTAAGGAATAGGCGACAGAAAACTCTTCGATTTGGAAGTCTGAAAAGATGCGGCGCAGCTCTGTGTGATCGTTCGTGGAAAGCAAAAACTTCCCGCGAATTGACTTGAGTGTTGCCGCTAGGTTCTCAAAATCCTTGTGCTCGAAGTCGAAACGATACAAGCCGCGCACGCCGTAGTACGGCGGATCAATATAGAAGAAGGTATTTGGGCGGTCATATTTCTTGATGACCTGGTCGTAAGGCAGGCTGTCAATCTGCACAAGCCGGAGCCGCTTATGGGTGTTCTCAATCAGCTCAGAAAGTCGTGTGGTTGAAAAACTAGGTCTCTGAACCAAGTGAACGACGTAGCTCTGATGGGCGACGCGTCCCCCGTAGGACTGCTTCTGTAAATAGAAGTAACGGGCGGCACGTTGAATGTCGGTGAGCGTATCAGGCGGCGTGTTCTGCAATTTTAGATACCAAGCCCGGCTCGGCACAAGAAAACGCATGTAGCGCAGCAGTTCCTCATAGTGTGATTGGCAGACCCGATAGAAATTGACCAATTCGCCGTCGAGGTCGTTCAGCACCTCGACCTTTGAGATGGGTTTCTGAAAAAATATCTGAGCACCTCCCGCAAACGGCTCCACATAGGTAGTGTGTTCCGGTATGAGAGGTAGGATTTTGGACACGAAGCGGTTTTTGCCGCCGACGTAGCAGAGAGGGCCTTTCATTGGTGATCGGGATTAATGTTCAAGAGGCGCTTTGTCTGTATGCACAGACCGACCAGCGCTGCATCGAGTGTTGTGATGCCATAACGCTTGTTCTCCAGCACCGGCCATATCTTGCGGGCAATCCGTCGAAGCTGTTGACGGAGTTTTAAAGGACGGTACGCGTAGCTATCCATCAGTTCCCGCAAGGGGACCTCGTGAAGCGATACAGATTCCTCCTCGAATGCCTTGCGTGCGCAAGCATAGCTTCGCTCCAGCCGGGTTGTGGTTCGTTCGCTGGTCTCGATGGCGACAGCGGAAATCTTGTAATGACTGCACATCTCATGGGCGAAGCCTGCGATGGTGTTTTCTGCGCGTGCGTTATCAGATGGGATGTGCCTTACGACGACTCCTTCGAGATGCAATTCTCGAAAAATGGCAACAGTTGCCGTCCGCCGCTGGATACTCATGGCTGCGACTGTTTGGGTCATATCGTTGTGTTAATAATGGAGATGTCGGCGAAAGTGTTCAGGAATTGATTCCGGACCAGTTGCCGTGTTCCGAGCTTTATGGAGGGCGCGCGCCAGTTCATCGAATGAGAACGTCTCAGTCCAGTGTAAATATGCTGGGAGGTTGGGCATGTCCCGCATCTGTCGAGCCAGTTGCAGTGCCACATATTGCGCGATCGATTCCGGCTCGAACTCTTCGAGCGGACGGAAGTGGTCGAGAATGTTCATGGCAGTATCGGGAATAAGGTCTGCTGACCGACTGGATGTATGGCTTCTTCCCGCCTGCGTATCTCCTCGCGGTAGCCAAGAAAAATCTCGCTAAAGAGGAACTCAACCGGAACACGGTAGATGGCCGCAAGTTTGAGCGCGGTCGGCAGACTTGGGATGCACTGCTCCGATTCAAAGAGCCAGATCGCGCGTCGCCCCCGGTGGCCGAGCAGTTGCTCAACCTGTTCCTGTGTGAAGCCCAGGCGTCGGCGGTATTGCGCGAGGGCATTGTGTTTTTTGTTTTTCTTTTCGGACAATTTGTTTTATCCCCCTTTCTGATTGGACAGTAGCAACCCACTGCAATTGGCGGAAGAGGGGCAAATGCATCTCTTGCCGAGCATCGAAGCCGATTTCTGTGCATAACTTGTTTGTTGAGCGCGTTGTGCACAACAAAATTCAAAATGCTGCGGCTCACCGCAGCACTTGCCCCTCTTCCGCAGTGTCGCTTGTTCAGCCATATTGACTGAATGCAAGTATCACAAGCAATGAATCACTTTATGATCTATGGCAGGGCAGAGAGGCAATATGCCCGCGAAACTCAGATCAAGCACCGCGACTGCTTCGCATCATGGATTTTGCCGACTTTTGGAGATCGAGAAGTAGAATCTCTCGGCCGCTTCGACATTCTCCATCTGAGAGATCGGATGGTCGAGCGGCAACTCTCCTCCGCTCGCCAATCCAGTATTCTCGCAACGATCAAAGTCTTATTGGGGTTTTGTCGTACGGTTCTAAAAATTGAGTGCATGGACCCTGCTGAGATCAGATTGCCTCGGCGCGACCTGCCTCACCCCGTCGCGTACACGCCAGCCGAAGTGGAAAAGATCATGCTCTGCCTAAACCCATCCCGCTTTACCGACAGTCGCTTACGCGCTATGTGTGAGTTGATTCTGGGCACAGGCGTTCGGGTAGGTGAAGCATTGCGACTGGACCGAAAGCCGTTCGACCAAAACATCACCGAGATGGACATTATTGGCAAGGGCGGAAAACAGCGCACTATCTTCTTCTCAGAGCGCTGTCGATACTGGATTAAGACATACCTTCAGTTGCGCGCCGACTCACACCCAGCCCTCTTCATTACGACCAGCAGTTCGCCTCGTCGCTGGGCAAGAGAAGACCTCTCCAAATTTTTCATTGCGCTAAAGCGGCGGTCAGGCATGACAAAAAAAATGACACCGCACATCTTCCGGCACACATATTGCACAACCCTCCTCAACAACGGCACGGACATATCTTTTATCAAGGAGCTTGCCGGCCATGAAGACATCCAAACAACCGCCCGATATTATCTCGGTGTGGACAAGCCTGCATTGCGGCGGATAGTGAAGGAGCGGTTACGATACGATGTTGAACCGGCATTTGACAGTGAGGAAAGTTAATACTAAGCTGCCTGTGCTAACAAATAAAACATCCCTGTGATCGCATCTCTGGCGATTGCGCTTTCATAGAAAACCTAGTTACAGACCACCTCCTTTCTAAGGAGATATTGACTTCGATTTCTGCTTATGGCATTTTGCTGTTCGCTTGAAAATCTCACAACAAGTCAACGGTCGATCTGGAGTCCGCAGCAATGCGATTTCAGAACCTTATGGTGAATTGACGTAACATTTCTATCATTGAGCAGTTGAAGGCAAAGCCCTTTCCAGAAGAAATCACTTCGATGGAAAGGGCTTTTGTTTATGTCTGACAATCCATTGCACGAGCACTCAATCCCGTTACTCATGCCGGGATTCCTGCTGCATCTGGAAGTCGAGTGCCGCTTTGCCCGTGAGAGCCTCATCAAGTACCGAGACTGCATGAAGCAGGTTGGACGCATCTATGGAGATGCTCCGATTACGCACTTTGCGAAAAATGACCTGATGGCGCTCAAGGCAAACCTGATGGCTCGGGACCTCTCGGTCAACCGGCAGGTGAGCATCCTGCTTATTCTGAAACGGTTTCTGAAATACGCCTCCGAGGAACTTGGCCTGCCAGTGTTCTCGCCGGACTCGGTGCTGATCCCGCGTCGGCCACGCAAAGAGGTCGCGTACCTGACCGCAGAAGAGGTTGAGCGGTTTGTCAATTCCATAAAGCTAAGGACAGCCGAGGGGCACATATATCTCCCTGGCCTTCGGTTCCGAGCATTGGTGGAAACACTGCTTGGGAGCGCCATGCGTATCAGCGAAGTTCTATCGGTTGACCGAGCGCAGATTGATTTTCAGAACTCTGAGGCGAAGATTACTGGTAAGGGGTCAAAAGAGCGGACGGTGTTTTTTACAGACCGTGCGCTGCTGTGGATTCGGTGGTATCTTGAGCACAGGGTCGATATGAACCCGGTTCTCTTCGCCACGACTGATGGAAATCGAAGGCTCAAGCGCCCCGACATTTGGAGGCCTTTTGTGCGGTACCGAAAGCTGGCCGGTATTCCCAAGAAGGTCACCCCTCATTTGCTGCGGCACACAGCAGCAACCCAGTTGCTTTTCAATGGTTGCCCTGTAGGACATATCAAGGAGATTCTCGGTCACGAGCGATTAGAAACGACCTGCCGCTACTATTTAGGTCTCGATCACCGGGCAGCAAAAACCGCACATCGCCAGTTTCTGACCTATAGGTGCAATTGAGTGGTGATATTTAATTTGCCCTTGGCGGTCTGATATGGCAGTTTCGATAAACTGGATAAACATTCGTATTTGGATTAAGATGACGCTATCAACCCCCGCATTCATCACAATAAAGAAGACTGGCTATGATCAAAAGCGAAAAACTTAAAGACACTATTCAGGGCTGCAACCTTAACTTCCTCATAGGTTCCGGCATATCGCGCCCGTTTTTGCCAACACTCGGCAATATAGAGGTGTTGCTTAATGAGCTAGAGGAGCGTGACGAGATTCCGCCGGAATCCAAGAAGCTAATTAGGGTCTCTCTGTACAAGAAATATTTTGACTCAGTCATCAAGAACAACAGGAAGATTCTTACTGCTGATCCGTCATCCTATGAGGTATGTGAGAACTATAAGACATTTCTTAAGGCAATCAACTTTGTATTGCTTAAGCGCAAACTCACTCTCTTGAGCAAGGAAGCAAACCTTTTCACCACAAATATAGACATCTTTCTGGACAAAACACTAGAGGATCTAAATCTCGAATACAATGACGGCTTCAATGGCCGATTTAATCCAAAGTACAGCCTCAGCAATTTTAAGAAGTCGCATTTCAAGAAAAGTCTGCATTATGACAATACGGCAGAGCTTCCAGTGTTTAATCTTCTTAAGTTGCATGGCTCGCTCTCATGGGAGATTGAGGGCAAAGATGTAGTCTTTTCGCGCGACCTGGCACACATTACAGAAATTGAGGGTCGGGTGATTTCCCACGACCATGTCATAGATGTGCCAGATGACGCAACTATCGATTCTCTTGTAGCCGCTTCGTCCGGTAAGATAGCTGATGCCTCCAGCCAAGCCTTCATGGATGCGTACGAGAAACTCTTGATTGTAATTAATCCAACAAAGGAGAAGTTTAAGCATACGCTCATGAATCAGACGTATTATGAATTATTGCGCCTGTACTCAAATGAGCTGGAAAAAGAAAATACCGTACTCTTCGTCATGGGATTCTCTTTTGCTGACGAGCATATCTGCGAGATTACATTGCGCACAGCGAACTCCAATCCAACACTGGTCATATATGTTTTTGCATACAACACCGAAGCTAAGGCTGAAATTGATCGGCGATTCGGTGCAAGAAATATCAAGAACAATAACATTATAGTGATTGCTCCAGAACAGGAAGCAGTAGACGATAGTGCAGAACTGAAAGACAAATATCAATATAATCTTGCAACAATTAATAAGGCAATTCTTGGCCAGCTCATCGAACAGATCGATTGTGTAGAAGATGAGGTTGTTCTCGATGTCGATGTAGACGGTGAAGAGAAAGAGTAATGGTATGTTAACCAGTATCGAACACATAACCGAGGATTCGATATTTACAATTGGCAAAGTTATTTCTGTTAAGGGGAGAACTATAGAAGTAAAAGTTGACAAGTCAAAGAATGCCTCACATCTCGTATATAAAGGTGAGTTACTTAAGAATATCTCTGTTGGCGGATATATCAAAATTATCAAAGGGTTTACAGTCATTATCGGCAAGGTCGAAGGGGAACTGGTCACCGAAGATAAGATATTTGTAAGAGAGAAAGATTACACAACACCGAAGCAGAAAATTAGCCGGATATTGAGCGTGAGTCTACTAGGCTTCTTTAAAGGGAAACAATTTGAGAGGGGTATTAAAGAGTTACCTCTCATAGACAATGAATGCTTCTTGCTTCATAAAAAAGAGTTTGAACAGATTCATGATTTTATCCGAAACAACGACGACCCGATCACAATTGGAACACTCTCATTCGAGAAAGGTCAGGACATCCGGGTAGGAGTGAATGGTTTATTCGCAAGCCACATCGGCATATTTGGCAACACTGGTAGCGGTAAATCATATACACTTGCGAAACTCTACAGAGAGTTGTTTCTGAAATACAAGGACGAGAAAAAGTTTAAGCAAAACGCCAAGTTCTTTCTGATTGACTCACTCTTGTCCAAATTAGGTTTTGAGCGGCGGCGGTAGAACTCTGTTACGGTTTG
>VFSW01015249.1_pt1 | contig 10573 bp, 9 predicted proteins | sample 5358111 | NCBI WGS metagenome assembly VFSW01 (sample SAMN11554181, study PRJNA540505) | mine drainage metagenome | isolation source: sediment from site ElyBrook_90M | place: USA: Ely Copper Mine, Vershire, VT | collected 2017
ATGCTGGCGGTCTTGCGGGAAGACCGCGTGCCTTCGGGCGAGTGGAAGGGGGCTGTTGGGCGAAGGACGGGACGGGGATCCCGGTGTGTGGAGGCCCCCCGAAGAGGACGCCTCTCGGTGGACCCGGGAGATCGAAGGACGCCGTGACGTCCTGTGCGCCGTGTCCGAGGGCAGCCCGCAGCCGCGCAGTTCGGCGTACCGCCTCACGACGACGGACCTCACCGCCCAAGCCCCCTTTCCCGACACTGACCATGGGTCACATCTCGCTGATGTCGCAGTTTTCTTGCCTCGATCGACGCGTCAGCGGGCTGAAACCCGCGGCGACGGACGAAGTGCGACCCAATCTGGGATTCGGAGGAAAGGATCCGCGCACGCCCCACAGCAAGCAGCGGGGCTCTAGGTTGAGACGGTCGGCCTCCGCCGGGCGCTTCAACGCGCGCACTGGGGCGCCCGCCGAAGGGCGGTCGCATCAATCTATCAAGAAACTACGCCGACCATCGCCCAGACGATCGACCACCGTTTCATGGCTCCTGGAGTCGGCTCCCGGACGGCATGGGGAACTACTCCGAATCCCAGGCCTTACGCAGCAGGTTGATACTGACCTTCTCAGCGCGGCATTCGTCTTGACAGCCCCGAGAGGCCGGGTGTCCTATCGCCCGGACCATGAACGTCACGGTGTTCGTCCCGGCCTATCGCCGCCCCGGCGCGTTGGTTTGGTCGCTCGCCTCGGTGCTCCTCCAACGCTTTGACGGGATGGATCTTGGACGGGCGCGGATCATCGTGCTCAACAACGATCGCGACCGTGCCCCCGTCGAGACTGCCCTCGCAACCGCCCTCCGAGAAGTGGGCGCAGGGCCCTGGGAAACCGAAATCGTGCATCGCGACCCGCCCATGGACCCGGTCCTGAGCTGGTACGGCGGAATTCGTGACAAGGCCGCGCCGGGGGACATGGTGTTTCTTCACGGCGACGACGACCTGCTCCTCGCGGACAGTCTCAGGGTTCGTTGCCAGATTCTTGCGGATTCCGGGGCCGACCTGCTGCTTACCAAGTGCTTTGCCCAGGTCGTTTTCGACGGTCCCGAGGCCCGTGCCGCGGTGATGCTCCATGATGAACGCATTCCGCGCGCCTGCCCGGAACCCTGGGTGCGGGCAGACATCGCGGCGCTTGCCGACCAGGGCATGGCGTTTATCGGCAACCATGCCTACCGCATCACGGATCATTTCTGGGCGGGGCACGCGCAAACGTTGGAGGCTATGGACACTTTGCCGCTCGGTTCGCCGCAGCAGCTCGCGATGCTCCCGTATTTTCTTCCGCTGGGGGTGATGCGCGCGGGCACGGTGGCGGTCTCCAACGCCTTGACGAGCGTCCGGGGCCAGAGTCTCCATGAACTTGTGGGACAGCCCTTTGGCCAGCGGATGTGGAACCCTGGAGTACTCTACGCGGCGACGGTCGCGCTGCTGGACTCCGGTCGGTTTGGCCCACCCGCCGAACTCGCTGCATTGCGTGCCGCCATCTGGGCAGAATTTGCGAGTTGGTACAGTCCCAGTGTGAGCCGCCGCACGACGCGACGTGAACTCCAAGACCTCGGGATGGCCTCGTTGCGGCAGTTTGGTCTGCGGGACCTCCCGAAGCTGCTCCGGGGTGTCGGCAACGTGACCAAGGGGTTTCTCGGGCTCCAGTGCTTTCGCTTGCGGATGCGCCGGTGGGACAGGGCGTACACCCGTCGGGCGATGCTTGATGTCCTCTCGGCGGGGTCCGTGCCCGATCTCTCGGAGGGTGCCCGAGGGATCCACGCGCGGGCGTTTTGAGCGGGACAATGCCGCGCGCTCGGGGGTGTGCTCCGTGCCGCGGCGTGGTATCGGAGACCGCGCAGTGCGAAGGCTCGACCACGCGGGATGAATCCCGGAGAGGGTCGTCGCAACCCACGAGGCAGTGACGATGAAGGTCGTGATTCTGTGCGGTGGCCAGGGGACGCGAATTCGGGAGGCGAGCGAACTGCTCCCCAAACCGATGCTCCCGATCGGAGGCAAGCCGATCGTGTGGCACATCATGAAGACCTACGCGGCGTATGGGTACAAAGACTTTGTCTTGTGCCTGGGCTTTCGCGGTTGGCTCATCAAAGAATTCTTTTTGAACTACCGCGCGATGACCACCGACCTGCGGGTGCGCCTCGGCGCGCAGAACCCTGAACATATTGTGCAGAGTCTTGGTGCTTGCGATGAAGAAGACTGGACCGTGACCCTGGCGGAGACCGGTGAGAACACCATGACCGGCGGTCGGGTCGCGGCCATCCGTCGGTACGTCGAAGAGGACGACTTGTTCATGCTCACGTACGGCGACGGCGTGGCGGATGTAGACATCGACAAGCTCGTGGCGTTTCACCGGTCGCATGGCAAGATCGCGACGATGACCGCGGTGCACCCCCCAGGGCGCTTTGGCGAGATGCGGCTCGATGGGCACGTCGTGTCGGAGTTCAACGAAAAGCCGCAGACCACCGTGGGGTTTATCAATGGTGGGTTTCTCGTTTGTGACGCCCGACGGATCTGGGACTACCTTGGCACCGACCCGCAGATGATTTTCGAGCGCGAACCCCTCCAACGCCTCACGCACGACGGCGAACTGGCTGCGTATACCCACCAGGGCTTCTGGCAGCCGATGGACACGTACAGGGAATACGCCTTGCTCAACGAACTCTGGTCCGCTGGCAACGCCCCGTGGAAGGTCTGGGGCGGACAGCGATGACCTCTCCGCCCCAGGGAGACCGTTTCCCCGTTGTCTCCCCGTCCATGGACGCCGAACTCCGCGCGGCCTACCAGGGTCGCAGGGTACTGGTCACGGGACACACGGGATTCAAGGGCTCATGGCTTACCCTCTGGCTTCGACACCTCGGGGCCGAGGTCACGGGCTATGCCCTGCCACCCGAGACCCGCCCGGCGCTCTTCAACGTGCTGGGTCTCGCGTCGGAGTGCGCCCATGTCGTCGGCGACCTGCGTGACCTCGATGCCTTGCAGAACGTGGTGCGTGGGCTACGCCCTGAGTACGTCTTTCACCTTGCCGCCCAGGCGCTCGTCCGTCGCAGCTATGCCATGCCGCTCGAGACCCTGGAGACCAATGTGATGGGTACGGCGCACGTCCTGGAGGCTCTGCGCCGCGAGGGCATCCGTTGCGCGGCGGTGATGGTCACGAGTGACAAGTGCTACGAAAACCGCGAGTGGGTTTATGGCTACCGCGAGGACGAACCCATGGGTGGGCACGACGTGTATTCGTTGAGCAAGGGCGCTGCGGAACTGGTGATCGCGGGCTGGCGCCGGAGCTTTTTTTCGCCCGAAAGACTTGCCGAGCACGGCGTGGCCCTGGCCTCGGTGCGGGCGGGCAACGTCGTGGGTGGCGGTGACTGGGCCACGGATCGCATCGTTCCGGATGCCATGCGCGCGCTCGCTGCCGGACAACCGATTCCGGTGCGCAACCCCAACGCCGTGCGCCCGTGGCAGCACGTGCTTGAACCTCTTGGTGGGTATCTCTTGTTGGGCGCGCGGCTCCAGGGCAATCATCCCGAACGCTACTGCGAAGCGTGGAACTTTGGCCCGGACCAAGGGTCCACCGGAAGCGTGCGCGACGTGGTCGAGGCGATCCTCGCGGCATGGCGGCAGGACGGTACACGGGTCGCCTCGGGATGGGACGACCAGCACGACCCCGCGGCCTGCCACGAAGCCGGCGTCCTGCGTCTGGGGATCGAGAAAGCCCGCGCCCGGTTGGGCTGGGCGCCACGGTGGGGCTTTCGTGAGACCTTTGCACGCACGGTGGACTGGTACCGTGCTCACCACGAGGCTGTCGGCACGGACGCGCTGCGGACGCTGTGCCGTGGCCAGATCGAGGATTACGTAGCCGGGCGTGCCCGAGGAGACGCTCATGGCGACGCGTGAGGACGAGGATCGTGAGCGGGTGCTCACCACGGAGATTCTGGATCGTGTGCGGGAGATTGCCCGGCTGCGTCGCGCGCGGGAGAGCGCCGTGGCGTTTACGCCAGGCAAGACGGCCGTGCGGTACGCCGGGCGGGTGTACGACGAATGCGAGATGGTCAACCTTGTGGGGAGTTCGCTGGAGTTCTGGCTGACGGCGGGGCGGTGGCACCGACGTCTGGAGAGCGATCTGGCGCAGTGGTACGGACTCCCCCACGCACGTTTGGTCAACAGCGGAAGCAGCGCAAACCTCCTGGCTTTTGCATCGCTCACGAGCCCCACGTGGGGTGCTCGCCGGGTGCGACCTGGCGACGAGGTGATCACCGTCGCGGCGGGCTTTCCGACCACGGTCGCACCGATGATGCAACTCGGCGCGGTGCCGGTCTTTGTCGACATTCAACTCCCTACCCTCAATATCGACGTGACCCGTCTCGAAGCCGCACGCACGGACCGGACGCGGGCGGTCATGCTGGCCCACACGCTCGGCAACCCCTTTGATCTCGACGCCGTGACGGACTTTTGTCGGCGCCATGGACTATGGCTCGTCGAGGACAACTGCGACGCCTCGGGGTCGCTGTACCGCGGGCAGAAGACCGGGACCTTTGGCGACGTGGCGACGCTGAGTTTCTACCCTCCGCACCACATGACGATGGGGGAGGGCGGCGCTGTTCTCTGCCGCGACGAGGCGATGAAGACCGTGCTGGAGAGCCTCAGGGACTGGGGGCGCGACTGCTGGTGCGCTTCGGGCGTGGACAACACCTGCGGCAAGCGCTTCGGGTGGCAGCACGGGGAGCTACCCGAGGGGTACGACCACAAGTACACGTACAGTCACCTGGGGTACAACCTCAAGATCACGGACATGCAAGCGGCCGTGGGCCACGCGCAACTTGCCAAGCTCGCGGATTTCGGCGCGGCGCGGCGGGCCAACTGGGCGTATTTTCGCGAGGCGCTCACGGGCCTGGGCGATGTGTTCGTGCTCCCAGAGGCCACGGAGGGATCCGACCCGAGTTGGTTCGGCTTCATGCTGGTGGTTCGCCCGGGCGCGCCGTTTACGCGCGAGGCGATCGTCGCGCATCTGGAGTCCCGAAAGATCCAGACCCGGATGCTTTTCGCCGGCAATCTTGTACGCCAACCCGCGCTGACCCGGCTCTCGGAGGACTGCGTTGCGCACGGGCTACCGGCCCCGTACAGGGTTTCGGGCTCGCTCACCCAGACCGACCTGGTGATGAACCATGGTTTCTGGGTGGGGGTCTACCCGGGTCTCACAGCGGCGATGCGGGACTTTGTGGCGGGAGAGATCCTGGCTTTCGCACGCGCGGTACAGCCCACGCGGCGGCGTCTTGCGGTCCACGAGGCTTCGGAGTGAGCGCGGCGGACGGAATCGTCGGGGTGATCGTGGCTCCGAGGCGGCAGATCGTGGACGAGCGGGGGAAGATCATGCATGTGCTCAGGGCGGACGACCCGGAGTACGAACGTTTCGGGGAGGTGTACTTTTCGTGGGTGAACCCAGGGGTGGTCAAAGCCTGGCACCTGCACACCGAGATGACGTTGAACTACGTGTGCCCGGTGGGCCTCATCAAACTGGCGCTCTTTGACGCGCGCGAAGGGTCCCCCTCGCGTGGCCAGACGATGGAAGTGTTTCTGGGCCCCGAGAACTACCACCTCGTGCGGGTCCCCCCGGGCGTGTGGAACGGCTTCAAGGGCGTGGCTGGCACACCGAGCATGGTGTGCAACTGCGCGACCGTGGCGCACCGCAAGGACGAGATTCTCCGCAAGGATCCTTTCAGTCCAGAGATTCCGTACGACTGGGCGCTGAGGCACGGATGACCCTTGCGGCGAGTGTTTCAAGTCTAGCGCATGGGACAGGGGTGGTCGTGGTGGGGGCGTCGGGACAAGTCGGCGGGGCGCTGATGGAGGCCCTTGCGGACGACGGGATCCAAGGGACGAGCCCGACGCGCGCGGACGTTGATCTCGAACGGGCGGCGAGTGATCCTGGCGAAGCTGCCCGCTTTGTCGTCGCGCACCGTCCCAAGGTGGTTTATCTCGCGGCCGGAATGACCCACGTTGACGGGTGCGAACGCGATCCGGCGCGGGCGATGCGGGTCAACTGTGACGGGCCGGCTGCCCTGGCACGTGCGGTCCGCGCCGTGGGCGGGCGTACGGTGTACTTCTCGACGGAGTACGTTTTTGACGGCGAGGGCGGACCGTATGCCGAGGGCGACCGAGCGTCGCCCGTCTCGGCCTATGGCGCCAGCAAACTGGCGGGCGAAGAGGCTGTACGATCTGTGGATCCTGCAGCGCTGATCATCCGGACGACGGTGGTGTACGGCCCCGAAACCCAAGGGAAGAACTTTGCCTACCAGCTCGCGACCTGCATGGCTGGCGGCCGGACCATGCGCGTACCGGTCGATCAGGTATCGACGCCGAGCTACAACCGGGACCTGGCGCGGGCGACGTTGGACCTTGCGGCCCGAGGGGCGCAGGGAATCTTTCACGTCGCGGGGATGGAGCGTCTCGATCGCGTGGCGTTTGCGCGACGACTGGCCGCAGCGGCCGGGCTTGATGCGCGCGGAATCGATCCTGTCACAACGGCAGCTCTTGGGCAGGCAGCCCGCCGCCCGTTGCGCGCCGGACTGCGGATCGACAAGCTTTTGTGGACCGTGCCGGGCGCAACCCCGAGGACGGTGGAGGCTGCAGCGGAGCACTGGTGCGCCCACCCACGGGGGCGGCCCTGGCCGATGGTATCTCTGGCGAGCAGTGCGTGAGTTGTGACGTAGGCACCGGAACACCCGCGGGCGGACTTGTCGCGAATCACACGATCCTGGTACGCCGGTCACTGAGAATCACCGCGAGGATGTCCGCGACGGCCTCGGGGAGAAGGGGCGGCCCCGAAACAATCCTCCGTCGTGGAGGCGTGTCGGCCACTTCAACCCCGCTGCCGGGGTGGATCACATCAAAGCCGTCTTCGCGCAGCACGGCCAGGTTTCGCTCGACTGCGGGGGCCGCGAGCATCCATGGATTCATCGCCGGAGCGATGGCGACCGGGATCCCACGGCCGCGGGCCGTTCCCGCCGTGGCGCTTACGGCATCGGTGAACATTCCCGAGGCGAGACGGGCGATGGTTGTCGCGGACGCGGGCCACACAAGCACGGCATCTGCCCAGGTTGAAAGCTCGATGTGTGCCGCTGGATGCCCGACGGGTCCCCAGAGTCCCACGGCCACGGGTGCGTGCGTGAGCGCAGCGAGGACGTCCACCGAGACAAATCTCAGCGCCCGTCGGGTCGCAGCCACCCGGACAACCCATCCACGCCGTTGAAGCACTTCGATCAGGACCGGCGTGTGGGCCGCAGCCACGGCGCCCGTGATCCCCACAACGAGGTACACCGTCGACGACGCGCGCGGTGCTTCATTCACCGAGGGAACTTCGCGCACGGCACCCGCGGCTTGGAGTTGTCCCAACAGGGCGTCCAGCACCGTGGCCAGGTGTGGTGCGGGCTGCGCCTGCGCGGCGATGGTCGCGATGACTTCGTCACGGGTGTGGGGTGTCGTCAGGGTCGCAAGCACTGCACGGCAAAGCGCCGCGGAGTCCCCGTCGTATCGCCGTCGGACGCCGTCGGTGCCGACGAGCGTCGTGCTGTCACCATGGTCCCAGATGCGCGCGTTCGGGCTGCGCTCGAACTTTGGTTCCACCGAGAGGCCTCCGGGCTGCGCGACCCGACCGGGCCGCCGTTGGGATCATCAACAGAGCGTTTCGAGTCCACCGTCGGGACCCGTCGGGCACAGCGCACAGTCCGACACGCTCCCGTCGGGCGCATGGCAGGTTCCGCACACGGCACCCGCGTCTGGGATGATGTACGGGACCGTGCACACCAACCCCAGCGCGGTCACGATGACGTCCTCCGGAGGGACGCTCACGTCGGTGTGGGCCACGTCGGCGAAAGCCATGTCCGAGCCCGTGTCCACAGGCCCTGGGGTATCGGTCGCGGCGGCTGTATCCATGGCCTCGGCAACGTCGACCCGAGACCCCGTGTCTGTCAGGGCGAGCAAGTCCGTGAGGGCGATCGGGGTGTCGGTGGCCACGGTGGAAATGTCCGTGGCCGTGGGCTCCACTGTGGCATCGCGAAAAAAAACCACCGCGCCGCCCGTGCAGCTTGCGCTCATCGCGACCACCGTCAGCGTCGCGGGTATCACAAGCCTAGCGGTACCCGAAGACATCCCGACGGGAGGTATCACGCGCGGCCGTGTACGGGCAAACCCTGCCCAGCGCCAGAACGCCGGATCGCCACCCCGCCCGACATCCGACCGCGCGTGGACTCTTGACCACCGCGCGTTGCATGGTGGCGACGCTGGGCACGACGTGCGAGAAGTGTACAGTCGTGAAGCTGATACCCAGAGGGTTGTATAATAATGTGCCAGTGCGTCCGGGGGACTCAGGGGGCTCCCGAACACGGGAGATGCCATGGCGGGATCTCAAGATCTGTTGATCAACGCCCCCGTTGGGCGTCGCGTCCGTCTGCGATCGGTAGAACGTCCGACCGGCGATTGATCAACAGATCTCCAGGGTTGGCGGCCGTATCTCCGCGACTCGTCCGACGTCGGCGGGGCGGGATCAACCAAGCGTTGATAGAAGGGGGTGGCGGGGTGATGTAAGGGCTGGCTGGAGGACGCTTGCGCTGACGGGCACCGAGGAGTCACGCTGACGACCGATGCGAATCGCACAGCGTGGCGGAAGTTTCCGAGCGGGGGACAAAGCAGACGCGCACCCCACCCGCTGAAAACTCCCGCCACGCTGTGCGAGATACCGCACCGTGTCGGAGAGTTAGAACTTGCCGGGATTGCCCTGGGCTCAGTGCCCTTGCTGGGACTGCTGCGCCTGCTGCCGGAGTTTGTGAGCGACTTCGCCCCCTTTGCGTCCGGCGCTGCGAGCTTCGTCACTCGACCATTCGTGGGCAGTGCCTTTGGCGTGAGCGACCTTGCCGCCCTTGGAACCAGCCGTGCGAGCCTCGGTGCTCGACCACTCGTGGGCCGTGCCTTTTGCGTGTGCCGCGCGTCCGCCCAGGGCGGCGATTTCGCGCTGTTTGCTGGGATCCATCGCGGCGAATCCTCGCCGGGCCTTGCCCTTGGTCCGAGTCGCCGTTGTCTTGCCTGCCGAGTGCTTGCCGCCCGCTGTGGCGGTACGGGTCTTCGCGCGTTGAGCCATCTGTGCAGCCTCCGTGAAGGCCCGCGGACTGTCCCGTCGTGGGTCAGCGCGCAGGTGTCAACATCGCGGCTTGCACCCGTCGTGCCCGACTGTAATCCCTCCCGTGTGTGCACTCCCTGCCCGTGGGCGATTTGCTGGGAGCGTACAGGATTATTGGAGTTTTGCGTTACGGGAGCCGGGCGAGATCTTCCCACGGAGCGTCCGGGGGGAGCCGACCTTCGGCGCGGTCGGGGCGACCCCCGCCGCGGCCTCCGTGGAGGGCGGGCAGGCGCTTGAGCCATGCGCCGCAGTCGAGTCCGTGGGTGCTCCCACGGGCGACGAGGACGGACAAGCCTTCGGGTGCGCGCGATGCGAGGAAAACCGCGGCGTTGGGGCGGGCGGTGACCCGCGTGGCGATCCCACGGAGGGTATCCACGGGTTCGCCGTCGAGAACCAGCACGGCACGGTCGGAGCCTGTCGCGGCGAGATCAGCGAGGAGTCTCTCGGCGATGGAGGCTGCGTAGCGATCGCGGGAGGCGCCCAGGGCGGACTGGCTTTCGCCAAGGTCACGGCGGAGGCGTTCGATGCCCGCGGGAACGTCACGCGGTGCGCAGGTGAAACGACGAGCAAGGTCGCTGAGCACCCGGGAACGCGCGGTGAGTTCGTCGAGCGCGCCGCGTCCGGCAAGAAAGTTCACGCGCATCCGACCTTTGTATCGCTCGACCGAAGTGACGGTGACGACGCCGACCTGGGAGGTGCGGGTGCAGTGGGTTCCACCGCACGGGGAATAGTCCCAGCCATTGATGTCAACAACGCGGATGTTGTCGGTCACCTTGGGCGGCCGCCGCAGTGGGAGCCCCGGGAGTTCTTTTTCAGTGGGAAACCACGCTCGCACGGGGCGGTCGTCGTCGATGACGGTGTTCACCAGGGCTTCGGCGCGGGCGATGGAGGCTTCATCGATGTGGGCCAGGTCGACATCGAGCGTGCTGACCGTAGACCCGAGGCGTGACGAAACCGTCTCCGCGCGGGCTTCGTCCAAGAGCGCCCTGGACAGCATGTGTTGCCCGGTGTGCAGGGCCATGTGGTACTTCCGCCGGGGGCGATCGACGGTACCATGGACGACGCTTCCCACAGGCGGGCGGGCTTCGTTTGAGAGGATATGCAAGACCACGCCAAGGTCATCGACCTGCACGTCGGTGACAGGGTGCCCACCCAAGGTGCCGTGGTCGCCAAGTTGCCCACCGGATTCAGGGTAAAAAGCCGATTGATCGAGAATCACCGCAGGAAGCTTCTGCCATTCGCCATGGGCGAGCACCGTGGCGTCAAAGTCCAGAAGCATGGGGTCACTGTAATAGAGGCGGACGGTGCTGGGGGGTTTTTCGAGATCACGCCGCCAAGCAAACCGGCTGCGAATCTTATTGCACCGCGCGTCGT
>VFSW01015250.1_pt1 | contig 10573 bp, 9 predicted proteins | sample 5358111 | NCBI WGS metagenome assembly VFSW01 (sample SAMN11554181, study PRJNA540505) | mine drainage metagenome | isolation source: sediment from site ElyBrook_90M | place: USA: Ely Copper Mine, Vershire, VT | collected 2017
TCTTGAGGGGGTGGCGCCGAGAGGCATGCGGGTTCAAGTCCCGCCTTCCGCACCATACGTCCTCGCCGGCTTATTCAAGCCGGAGTTGTACGTTCCAAACCGTCCCAGGCAGGTAAGGGTTTAGCGTAAAAGTTCAGCAATGTCCGGCGTGCATAGCCGCCGGGAAGGATAAGCATGATTGTCGTTCTGGTCACCATCGTTCACGTTATTGTTTGCCTCTTCCTGATCGCGGTCGTTCTGCTGCAGAGCGGCGCCAGCGCCGACCTCGCAGGTGCCTTCGGCGGCGGACTGGGCAGCCAGACGGCCTTCGGACCGCGTGCGGGAGCCAACGTTCTCACCAAGGCCACCACCTGGTGCGCGATCATCTTCATGCTCACCTCGTTCACCCTTGCCATCATCTCGGCTCGCCACGGTGGCAGCGGCGGCTCCGTGCTTGACAACAGCAAGTCTGCTCCGGTGAAGACCGCCCCGGCAAAGTAATTTCCAGTCTGAAAAAACCCCGCCACGCGGCGGGTTTTTTTGTTTGCGCTCGCAATTCCCTACTTTCGCAAAAACGGATTCTCCTCGCGCTCCTCGCCGATTGTGGTCAGCGGCCCATGTCCTGGAACCACGATCACGTCATCAGGCAGCGCAAGCACCTGGGTGTGCAGCGAGCGCAGAATCTGCTCATAACTTCCACCCGGCAGATCGGTGCGCCCGATCGATCCGGCAAACAGTGTGTCGCCCGCAATCAGCGTCTTCTCCGGCGCAAAGTACAGGCAAAGCGAGCCCTCGGTGTGCCCCGGCGTCAGCAGTATCTCCCCGCTCAACGAGCCAGCCGAAACCTTGTCTCCGCTCCTCGGACTATCGTCGATCTCGACCCTGCCGGGCTCTCGCATCCCCAGCCATTGCGCCTGCATGGGCAGCATGGCCACCAGCGCCTCGTCATTTTCATTCAGCAGAATGGGCGCGCCGGTCGCCTTTTTCAGCTCCATCGCCCCGCCGATGTGATCCATGTGCGCATGGGTCACCACGATCTGCTTCACCTGCAATCCATGCCGCGCCACGATGGCCAGAATCTCGGACACATCCGCACCAGGATCGATCACCATCGCCTCATGCGACACCTCGTCGCCGACGATGGAGCAATTGCACCGCAACGGGCCAACCGCAAGAATCTCGTGAATCATGCTGTGATGATAGACGCAGGAGAGAAAGGTTTCAAAGTTTCACCTCTCCGCATCCAACGCCCTCAGTACCCGCCTCATCCCTTCGGCGAAATCCTCCTCCGGCGCGATAAGGCTGGCGACCAGATATCCTGCACCGGGAAAGTCAAAGAAGTGGCCGGGATGGATGAGCACGCCCTCCTGCTCTAGCAGCGCGATAGCCACGTCCTCGTCGCTGCACGTCGCCGGAGTGCGTAGCACGGCGTACCATCCGGCATCGAGCTCAAGCCGCGTCGTCATCTTCGCCTTTGCAAGCTGCGCGTCGAGTTCGCACAGGTTGTGCCGCGTGCGCTCGCGCAACTGCCGCTGAATTCCCTCGCGCGTCCCGAGCAGTTCGGCAACCGCCCACTGCACCGGCGCGTTCGGCGACAGGTAGGTGTCGGCGATGACTTCGAGGCGGTCGAGCGCCGTGCGCACCAGCTCCGGCGGGCCGCTGGCGGCAATCCACGCAACCTTGATCTGCGGCAGCGCGCAGATTTTTGAAAGCCCGCTCAAGGCAAACGTCAGCGCGCCTTCGTTCGCGGCAAAGCTCAGCGGCTGTTCGCTGCTGAGTCCATAGTCGAGAAAGACCTCGTCGGCCACCAGCGCCAGCTCGTGTTCGCGGCAGAGCGCGTTCAGCCGCTCCTGCTCCCAGCGGCGCGTGAAGTGCCCGGTTGGGTTGTTGGGATGCACCACCATGATCGCCCGCGAGCGCGGCGTAATCGCCCGGCGCAGCGACTCGAACTCGATCTGCCAGCCGTGGTCATACACCAGCTCGTAAGGCACCAGCTTCACATCTTGAATGTCGGCCAGGAACTCAAAGAGCGGGTAGCTCGGCGACGGCACCAGCACCTCGTCCCCTGGATCGCACAGCAGCCGGAAGCAGTACGAGTATGCCTCGCTGGTGCTGACGGTGAGAATGATCCGCTCCAGCGAAAGTGCAATTCCGCGATCCGCGTAGTAAGCTGCCACGGCCTCGCGGGCTGGCAGAATTCCCTTGCACGCGGGCTCGTATTCGAGCGCCCGTGGATGCTGCAGCGCGTGCAGAATACGCTCGCGCTCATAGTGCAGGCCCACGGTGGTCGGGTTGGAAGCCGTCAGGTCCAGCAGTGCGCGCCCGCCGCTCACTCTGCGGTCCCGCGCCCGCTCCACGGCGAGCGAGTAACGGTTGGCGGAAAGATCCCAGTCTGTTCTACGGGCAAACATGCTCTCCCACGTTATCGCGCAACCAAGGATCGTGCAAACCAGTGATCGCGGAAGCCGGTGGACGCACTGGGCTGACAGCCGTCGTGGTCGCCATCGGATTCGCGCTCTCTGACAGAAGACGGACACGCGATCAGGTGCATCTGATGGGGTGTATGTTCAACCGAAGGCCAACAGCCAGGAGTAGCGAGCCGGTTGGCAGGAAAGGTCGGCACACTTTGCGTGGATTCGTTCTGGGTGTTCTCACAACCGTATTGATACTTGCCGTTGGCGGTTACCTGTTCGTGCGTGGCGGAGGGGTTTCCCTGGCGACTACCGCATCGCCCCTTCCATTGGAGGAAACGATTGCCAAGATGGCGCTGCGCGCAAGCATTGGGAATGCAGCGGATCAGAAAAACCCTCTGCCATCCGACGATAGCAATTTGCTGGCTGGAGCAAAGACTTACAAAGAGCGCTGCGCGGGTTGCCACGGTGCTCCGCAACGGCCGCGCTCTCCGATGTCAAAAGCAATGTTCCCCCCGCCGCCTCAGCTCTTCGAAAAGCAAGATATGGTGACCGATGATCCGGAGGGAACGACCTATTGGAAGGTGACACACGGCATCCGGCTGTCCGGCATGCCAGGCTTCGCAGACATATTATCGGATACGCAACGCTGGCAGGTGACGATGTTGTTGGCACACGCCGACAAACTTCCCCCTGAGGCACAGGCGGCTTTCGAACACTAGTCCGAGGCAGCACTCCTGCTTGCATGCGGGTAGCCAATGTCGGACCAAATAAGAGAGGGCGCCACAGCAGCAGCGCCCTCTCTCTTATATTTCACTCACACTGCAAGCTACTTTGCCGCAGCAGCCTGAGCAGCCTTGGCACCGTCACGCAGTGCTGCGGCCTTGTCCGTCTTCTCCCAGGTAAAGTCCGTGTCGGTGCGGCCAAAGTGGCCGTAGGCAGCGGTCTTCCGGAAGATCGGGCGGCGCAGGTTCAGCGACTCAATGATGCCCTTGGGCGTCAGCGCAAAGTTCTTGCGCACCAGGTCTCCAAGGATTTCGCGGCAGACATTGCTGGTGCCGAAGGTATCCACTAACACGCTGACCGGCTCGGCGACGCCGATGGCGTAAGCGAGCTGAACCTCGACGCGGTCGGCAAGGCCGGCAGCCACGATGTTCTTGGCGATATAGCGCGCCATGTACGCGGCCGAGCGATCGACCTTGGTCGCATCCTTACCGCTGAACGCACCGCCACCGTGACGGCCCATGCCACCGTAGGTGTCCACGATGATCTTGCGGCCGGTCAAACCGGTGTCGCCCATCGGTCCGCCGACGACGAAGCGGCCGGTCGGATTGATGTGGTACTTGGTGTTTTCATCGAGCAGGGCGGCAGGAAGCGTGGCCTGAATGACATGCTTGAGGATGTCGGCGCGGAGCTGCTCGGTAGTCACCGTATCCGCGTGCTGGGTCGAAACCACCACGGCGTCAATGCGCAGCGGCTTGTTGTTCTCGTCGTATTCAACCGTAACCTGGCTCTTGCCGTCTGGACGCAGATATTGCAGCTTGCCGTTCTTGCGAACATCGGTAAGCTTCTGCGCCAGCTTGTGCGCCAGCGAGATCGGGGTCGGCATCAGCTCCGGAGTCTCGTTCGTGGCATAGCCGAACATCATGCCTTGGTCGCCGGCACCGCCGGTGTCCACACCCATGGCGATATCGCCACTCTGCTTGTTGATGCTCGAAATCACCGCGCAGGTGTTCGAGTCGAAGCCATAAAGGGCATTGTCATATCCAATCGAGCTGACAACGCCGCGCACCAATGACTGGAAATCGACATAAGCGCTGGTGGTAATTTCGCCCGCAATCACGACCAGCCCTGTGCAGGTGAGAGTTTCACACGCTACACGGCTGTAAGGATCCTGCTCCAGGCAGGCGTCGAGGATTGCATCAGAGATCTGGTCTGCAATTTTGTCGGGATGCCCCTCGGTCACCGACTCAGACGTGAAAAGAAACCGGTTTTGTGACGACAATGTGTTGCCTCCTAAGACTAACCCCATAAACGATTCTGGACAGGAGAGGGTGCCGCAAGCCAGAATTCCGGAGGTTAGCTTTCAAAGAGTGTACAGTGCCTGGCAGCTCGTGAACAATCCGGTTCCTACCCGAGGGCGACTTAAGGCCGTGAGTGGGGAGTTCCGGGGGGTAAGCGGCGCCCCGTTAACCCTGGTGTGCAAGCATAACGAGTTTTCGGAGTATTCACATTACCTTGAAGCGGCTGTAACAATTGTGGTGCAGAATCGCGGCATGTCGGCAACGATGCTTGACACTTTGCTGATCTCCGATGTGCATCTTGGTTCCGAGGTAAGTCGGGCACAGGATGCACTGGATCTGCTGCGGTCGCTTTCATTCCGGCGGCTGATTCTTCTCGGCGACATCTTCTCAGACCTGAATTTCCGGCGCCTCACGGGAGAACATTGGCGCTTCCTCTCCTACATTCGCAAACTTTCGAACCCGAAACGCAAGATCGAGGTCGTATGGGTAGAAGGCAACCACGATAAGGGATTGTCAAAAGTGATGTCGCATCTGGTCGGGCTGCCCGTCTATCAGCGATTCGCTTGGGAATACGACGGAAAACGGCATCTTGCGATTCATGGCCATCAGTTTGATCGTTTTGTTTCGCGCGACCTTTTCATCAGCCGAATCGGCGAATTTATCTATTACGAAATTCAAAAACTCGAAGGAAACGGAAAAACAGTTTCGCGATACCTGGACCGATTAAATACGCGCTGGTTGCGGCTGTGCACGAAGGTCTCGTCCGGTGCAATTTCATATGCCAGGCAGGGTGGCATCGACAGGATGTTCTGCGGCCATACGCATGTAGCGATGCATTTAGAACAGGACGGGGTTGAGTACTACAACACAGGCGCTTGGATAAATCCGACAGCGACATACATTGCGGTCGGCTCGGAAGGAGTTCACATCCATGAGTATGATTGCCGAATTGACGATCGTCATCCCAGCGAAGAACGAGGCCAGCAATCTACCGACGCTGTTGACCTCGCTGTGCAGCCAGGATTATCCGCTCTTACGACATACCAGAGTGTTCGTTGCTGACGCTAACTCGACAGACGGTACACCTGATGTCGTAAAGGCGTTCAAAGATCGATTACTCGTGAGCGTGATCCCCGGAGGTCTTCCATCGGCAGGCCGCAATGCAGGCGCAAGGCTTGCGGAGACCACGTACGTTTTGTTTATCGACGCCGACGTAGAGTTGCGGGATCCGACGCTGCTTCGTCGCGCCATGGAGACGATGAAACGGCGCAATCTACATTGTGCCACCACGAACATCTGGTGCTCCGGGGGCGGCTTGCGTGATCATGCTCTGTATCTGGGTAACGATTGCGTCCAGTACCTTGCCTCATGGGCAAAGCCGTTCGCGACAGGGATGTTCATGCTATTTGAGCGGACTGCGTTCGATGCACTCGGAGGATTCAATGAACGTGCGCTCTATGCGGAAGATTACCTCTTAAGTAAGCAGGTATCTCCGCTCCGGTTCGGCATCGTTCCGGGACGCGTGTTCACAACGAATCGGCGATTCAAGAAGATGGGGCACCTATGTATTGCGAAGATGTTTCTAAAGACTGCGTTCAACACGTGGAACCCGCAATATTTCTTACGCGATCACCAATACTGGAAAGCTTAGTTGCTATTCCGCAGATGTTGGTGCTGCCGGCGACGGCGGCTCAGAGAACCTGCTGAGCTGCTCGGCGCTGATTCCATTCGCCCGGACGATCTCCCTGTAAAGAGAAGCGCTGAAGCGCGGGCTGCGCTCTTGCGTGTAGCAATCAAGGCTGTACAGGCCGAAGCGAAGGGTCCACCCTTCATTCCACTCGAAGTTGTCCACAATGCTCCAGTGGAGATATCCGCGCACATCAAAGCCATTCGAAATAAGTTCATGCAAGTGCTTGAGAGTGTTTACGATCAGCCACGGCCGAATGCGATCCGATTCATCGGGAACGCCGTTCTCCATCACATAAATCGGTACACGTAATTTTCCATACTCCCTGACAGCGTTACAGACGGCCGCGGGATATGATTCGCCGTATGGAAGTTCTACTCCAGGATCTCCTTGAGGGCATGTCGTTGGCACAAAGAGCCCGCCGGTACGCCTGAAAGTTTGTTCAAATGGAGATTTCACGTGCAAGCGGTTGTAGACGTTCACTCCGATGAAATCGATCTTGTCAATCACTTCGGCAACGTTGGGAGCAAGTGCTCCAAATGGAAAGTCCGGTGATCCGTTCCTGAAAAACTGGAGCGAAGAACGATTGAACATCCCGTCGTAAATGTATGTAAGGAATCGATCAGCAGCCGATGTTGTGGCAGGCTGAAACTCAGTCCAGTTTGTAGTGAGCCCCACCATTGCATGATTCTGCAACTCGTGGATGCGATCGTATGCCAAGGCATGTGCTCGATGTAGGTTCGAGAGCACAACTGCGGTGTCGCGTACTTGGTTGTGACGGCCAGGCGGAAATTCGCCGAACATGTAGCCAAAGATCGCATACACGTTCGGTTCATTGAATGTCAGCCAATCGCAACAAAGGTCTCGCAGTTGTTCAACAGCTCTTTCTGCGTATGCCGAAAACGATGAGAGCAAGCTTCCGTTCAGGAATGCGCCCTCATTCTCGAACCAGACGGGATGAGTGAAGTGATGCAGAGTAATGAACGGCCGCATGCCACGGTCGTGAATAAGCTGAAGCAGCCTTCGATAATACTCGAAGGCCTCGTCGTTCCATTTACCTTGAGTGGGCTCAAGTCTTCCCCAATCGAGTGCGATGCGAATGGCATTCAGTCCCAACTCGCGGCACAGATCCAGGTCGTGCGCAGCATTGTTCCACCAGTCGCAGGCAGGCGCACACGTGTGCCCGGAGCGAATTCTTCCCCGTCGCTCCCATTCATGCCACTGATTATGAAAGTTGCCACCTTCGAATTGGTGGGCAGACGTGGATACACCCCAAAGGAATCCAGCGGGAAACTTGAGCATTCTCAGTTATGCGAGACAGCACACTCGATTTCGATCCTGGTCATTATTGTATAGACCTCACGTTCGGGAAAGATTAACGTACCGTGAATTGAAATGTGCGCCTGGTGCGCAGCGCCCATAAACCCGGCGTGCTGCCGAGGAAGCCGCTACTTCAAACTACTTCTTAAGCAAAGCTGCCCGAAGCTCAAAAAGCTTCGCTATTTGCCTTGCTCCTACCTTGAAAATAGAAACTTTGAAACCCTCACGCCGCCTGACTTGCTACAATCAGCTTTCACCAATTTCAGACGGGAATTCATTCATTCTATGCAACGATGGTCCAAGTTGTTCATCCCCACGCTCCGTGAAGCGCCTGCTGACGCCGAAGTTGCCAGCCACAAGTTCCTGGTACGCTCTGGATACATCCGTCAGTTGGCGGCTGGAATTTACTCCTACCTTTTCCTGGCCCAGAGGACCATTCTCAAGATCACAAGCATCGTCCGCCAGGAGATGGACGCCATCGGGCAGGAGCTGTATTTGCCTGCGCTGAACCCCCGCGAGGTCTGGGAGGCTAGTGGCCGCTGGACCGTGATGGGCGACAACATGTTCCGCCTCAAGGACCGCAAAGGCGCGGACCTCTGCCTGGGCATGACCCACGAAGAGATCATGACCGACATTGCGCGCAAGGAACTGCGCAGCTACAAACAGCTTCCCCAGATCTGGTATCAGATTCAGACCAAGTTCCGCGACGAACCGCGTCCCAAGAGCGGGCTGCTGCGGGTGCGCCAGTTCACCATGAAGGACTCCTACTCCTTTGACATCGACCGCGCCGGCCTCGACAAAAGCTTTGACCTGCACGACGCCGTCTATCGCCGTATCTTCAAGCGCTGCGGGCTGGAGTTTGTCGCCGTCGAGGCGGACTCGGGTTCGATGGGCGGATCGCAGTCCCAGGAGTTCATGGTCTACACCGATGCCGGCGAAGACCTGGTGGCATCTTGCGGCAAGTGCGGCTACGCGGCAAACTTGGAAAAAGCTACGTCGAAGCTGGACGCCGTCGAAGAGCTGGCGGCCAACGCCAGCGGAGCGCGCGAAAAGGTTTACACGCCGGGAACAAAGACCATTGATGAGGTCGCGGCCTTCCTCAAGACTCCGGTGAACAACAATATGAAGTCGCTGGCCTATATTGTGACTGACAACAATGGCGCGAGTGCGGCCAGCAAGCCGACCCCGCGTCCGCTGCTGGTCCTCATGCGCGGCAACGATCAACTGAACGAAGCCAAGCTCTCGTCGGCCCTCGGCGGCCGCGACTTCCGTCCCATGGTGGAAGAAGAGATTGTGAAGCACTTTGGCTCGCCTGCCGGATACCTTGGCCCCGTCGGGCTGAAGCTGGTAAAGCTGGTCGAGAACAACGGCACGGCCAATTACGTAGGCGAAGCCAATCAGTTCATAGTGGTGTTAGACGAAGCTCTGCGCGAGCGCAAGAACCTGGTGAGCGGAGCCAACGAACTCGACCATCACTTCACCGGACTGAACCTGAACGTGGATTTTGAAGTGACCAAATGCGCCGACCTGCGCAACGTGGTTGAAGGCGAAGGCTGTCCGCGCTGCGGCGAGCCGCTGAAGCTGGGCAAGGCAGTCGAGATCGGACACATCTTCAAGCTCGGAACCAAGTACGCCGAATCCATGGGCGCAAAGGTCCTGGACAAGGATGGCAAAGAAGTGACCGTCATTATGGGCAGCTACGGCATTGGCGTGGAGCGCATTCTGACCTCTTGCATCGAGCAGAACCATGACGACAACGGATTCTGGCTGGCGCCGTCGATTGCTCCCTTCACCGTGGTCGTGGTGCCCACCAACGTAAAGGACGCGACACTGGTGGAGGCCTCGGAAAAAATCGCTGCGGAGCTGGAAGCGGCCGGATATGACGTGCTCCTCGACGACCGCGATGAACGCCCGGGTGTAAAGTTCAAGGACGCCGCCCTGGTGGGCATTCCGTATCGCATAAACATCGGCAAAAAACTGGCCGAAGGCAAGGTGGAAGTGGTCGAGCGCGCAAAAGCGCAATCGGTCGATGTTGCTCTGGCCGAGACGTTGACGCATCTGCGCAATCTATACGATCCGCGCGCTTAGGGCATTCGCCCCGCGGGCTTAGGCATGGGCGCCCAGCGGGCTTTGGGGGATGGGTATGAAGGAATTGAAGTCGATCTTTGGACTGCTACTGCTCCTCGTCGGAGGCTTTGTGCTCTACAAGGTCTTTCCCGTCTATTGGGGTGACTTCAAACTGGGCCGGTTGCTTGAGGAGCAGGCCATCACCGACACCTATTCCACCAAGAGCGAAGCCGCAATTGCGAGCGACATCGCGCAGAAAGCCAATGCATTCGATGTCCCACTCTCGCCGGAGCAGGTTACTGTGCGGCGCAGCCCCACCGATCTCTCGATCACGGCTGTGTACTCGGTACATGTGGATATGCCGTTCTATCCAATCGATCTGAACTTCAAGACCGCAAGCAAGAATAAGGACGTTATGGCCAAGTAGCGGCGGAGACGAATCCATTCAAGGCAGAGAATCGCATGAGCTCGGCCGATTCCAACTTGCTTAATCGCGTGGCTTCCGCCGGATCTCTCCGCCAGCGCCCGCAGCAGGAGCAGCCTCTGCCTCCGCGTTCCAGCTAGCCCCATCTCGCTGGTCTTTTCTTCGGCGCTTCCTTGCGCCACTCCGGTGTCTTACAATACAAACAACATCCATCGTGGCTATCAAATTAAAAATTCCGGCCTCTTCCTCTGGAGCACGCAACCCGCTGCTTCGCACTGCCGTCGCCGTCTTCATCATTTTCGCGCTGTGCTGCTTCGGAGTCTTTGCCTTCTACTACATTCGCTACGACCGCATCATCAGCAAAAGAATGAGCGGGCAGATCTTTTCGACTTCGGCAAAGATCTTTGCGCGGCCGGTTACGGTACATACCGGAGACAGGCTCTCGCCGGCGCAGATTGCCGCCCTGCTGCGGCGCGCCTCCTACGTCGATGCCGACAACAGGGCGGACGCACCCATGGGCACGTTCCGGATGATCCCAGGCGGAATCGAGGTTCTTCCCGGCCCTGAATCCTACCATTCCACGGATGGAGCCAAGATTCTAAGCGGCCCCGACGGACGGGTTGATCGTATTCTCGGCGTCGGCACCAGCCCCGGCGAGACG
>VFSW01015252.1_pt1 | contig 10572 bp, 8 predicted proteins | sample 5358111 | NCBI WGS metagenome assembly VFSW01 (sample SAMN11554181, study PRJNA540505) | mine drainage metagenome | isolation source: sediment from site ElyBrook_90M | place: USA: Ely Copper Mine, Vershire, VT | collected 2017
AAGTCGAAGGCGAAAAATAGCGAAAAACCCTTCGCATCCATGAAATTTGGGTTAGGAAGTCGCGCCAACGCTTCCTTGCAGATCGGGTGCTGGATGCCGCGCAAACCGATAGTCAGGCTTTCGACGGTGGACTTGTCCGAGCGGTCAAACTCGCCGGCCAGCACTTGCTTGGCGACGTGAAGCCAGGGGCGGCAATCGGGCGGCAGGTTGTGGCCTTTGGCTTCCAGGAGTGCGAGTAATTCTGCTTTGTGCTTCCGCAGCAGGTCCGCGAATTCAGGCGGACAACGGTTGGCTGGAATGACGGCCAGCTTGTCGCCTCGCGGCTCAAGATGCAAACCGAGGCGGCTGGCTTCTGCATGGAGTTGGACGGTCGTCATAGCAGTAGCTCTTGCGATTCCGGGCCTTCCAAGTGGTGACATCGTGACAAGTCAATCTGAGGGTCTGCAACTGGAACACTGGAACAAATGCCGTCTTTATTGATGTTTTTCGTGTTTTCATGGTGGAACACGCCATTGCCGTGTTCCAGCTCCAAAACGTGGGAATCGTCAATGTTTGCAGGGGTTGTTCCAGTGTTCCGGTCTGCGGGGGGGAGATAACAGGCAAATGCCTGATTAAAGTCCTCCCGCAAATACCCATTTAGCGTTTCGTCGCCAATGCGGAGCTTGCTAGGTCTGACTTCGAATGGGCGCAATTGTTTGGCCAGTTGGCTCGGTGTGATCGGCTTTCCAGTGCGCCCAAACTCCGCCCACGGTCGCCCTTCCATCTTCGCCAGCGCCTCCGCCAGCTTCGCGGACGGGAGTTTGTCGGTGTGCTCGGTCGTAAACACGGCGCCAATGTCGGCCAGGAGCATTTCACCAATGCCTTGCGCGTCCGAATCGTCGGCAGCGGTGAGTGCAAGGGCAGCTTGCCGGCCCTTCGCGGGCCAATCTCCCCCGGCTTGGTCCGCCAAAACTAACAATGGCGTCCAATTGTCCGCCGCCCGGTCATTCAAGGCGGCGGGCAGCGACGGGTTGCCGTTCCTGATTGCTTCCGTGTGGTCATTCACAAAACGCAGCGCCTTCCGGGGGATGTCGTCAAATCGTGTTCCGTGTAACAGTCGCTCGCAAGCGTCATTTTTCCGCTTCCGCGACATCTTGATGATGATGGCGCGGTCTTCGATGGTCGCGGCCAGTCTGCCGATGCCTGAAAAGATTTTCGGCGTCCAAGTTGACCAACGGCGCGGTTCAATTTCCTTGTCCGCTGTTGTGGCGCACGCAAGATGAAAAGCAGCGTCGCGGGTGTGGCCGGAATTGACCAGTCCGCGCAATTGCTCATCCCCGCGCATGAAGGTGTCAACTTCATCTATGCACAGCGTCGGATGATGCAGTTCTATAGTCCGGTAAATCCCGGCGGCGCTTGCGGACGCGGCGGCGAACGGGCGGAAAACCATCCTCAACAGGCTGGCTAAAAGTCTGGATTTGCCGCACCGTTTCGTCGGGCCGGTAATGAATAGAATGGGCGAGGTTTCCCCAAGGTCAAAGGAGTAAGTGTGCAGGACGAACAGGCTCGCGGCGATGATGGCCGTCTCCGGCGCGACAACAAACCTCTTAATAGTCGCGGCGATGTCATTCAACAACTCTGATCCGTTGACCACGTCCAGCCACGGCTCAATATCAGGAAACGCAACTTTTGAACCTTGCGTGGCTTCCGCCGTCTGGTCTTTCGGACGCCTCTTTTCAATTTCGCCGTCCAGCGTACCGACGCGAATTTTCAACCGCTTCGCTTCACTGTCGCGGCAACGGTCGTAATCTGGCGGCGGGAGCGCGGCCAAGCGCGCAAACGTGTCTTCATCGGTTTCGGTTGGTGTTGCGGCGGCTTCAATTTGAGTTTTCACCGTGGTAGGTCCTTCCAGTGTTTGTAGATCGTTGAAATCAGTCGGCTTTGTGGCGGCGTCCTTGAATTGTGGTACGGCCAGCCGGGCGCGGATTGCCTTTGCGGCGGCTTGTGCTTTGGTCAAGCCGGGGTTGCCCGCCGTCCATTCGTCATTGTCCGCCGCAATGATGATTTCACGGTGCGGCCACAAATCACGCTCCGCCTTGGAAACGGCAGGCATGTTGCCACAGTTCATCGTGCAGATTACGGCATGGCCGGTCGCCTGATGGATGCTCGCGCCAGTGGCGTAGCCTTCGCAAATCACAAGCGGGCCGTCCGCCTTGTCGGCAAGGGTGAAGAAACATCTCTGTACGCGTCCGCCGGGGAGGAAACGCTTTTCGCCGTTTGCGCTGATGAATTGAAGGGAATGAACTTCGCCGTTGATGTCGCAGAGTGGCAGCACAATCTCGCCTTGGTGCTCGCACACCGCGCCGTGCGCCTGGACGCGCTTGGCGGCAAGGTACGGATGCGAGGCGGACAGCGGTTTGGCGCGTTTGAGAATCCCGGCGGCTCTTTCGCGCCCTTTTTTCTGGCGTTCCTTTTCCTCCCGCTCACGCTCGCGTTTTGCCTCCTGGAAACACTGGCTCACACGTTGCAATTCCGCTTTCGACAATTGGCCGTTGCGGTCGTGCCAGTCCTCATTGATGCCGCGCTTCCAGCATCCAAACGCCCCGGCCATCGGAGGCCCGGCAAAAAGCACGTACCAACTATTTGTCGCCTTGTCATCTACGGCGCGGAATCGGTGCAGTTTGCCGTCCGCCTCAATTGGCTCGTCGTAGTCGAGTCCGGCCCGACGCATTGCGGCGCGGAGGGAATCAAGGGTGCTCACTGGTTGCCTCCTTGCCGTTCCGGCGCCTTCGCTGGCGTTGCGGCGGGTTGGAAAGGGGCTTCCTGACGGGCCTTGGTCAAGGCGTTGAGACCGCGCATGGCGTCCTCAAGGCGCATGTAAGTCCATCCGTCTGTTCCCCAGGCTTCCGATGGCGGCATGGACTCGCGCTCCGGGTATTTGCGGCCGCAAATCGTTTCGGCGGGGTGCCTCCGAACGATGACAGCCTCGAAAGTGGCGCGGCTATGCGCCGGTTTGCGCTTCTCAAACAACGCAACGGCGCCGACGCGCCGGAGCAGTTGGAACGCAAAGCCGTCGTGCGTGAAAGTTTGCGGCAGGGTGGTATTGACAGCGGCGGGCGCGGCGGGTATGGTGTCCGCAGTAGTGGACTTGTCCGTGCCCCGCCTGTAAGCGGGGTTTTTTGTTTTCACGATTGACCATTCCCTCCGCGCTGCATCCGCATAAGCGCGCTCTTTACGCTTTCCAAGTGATACAGGGTCCGCCGCCCAATTTTGATGTACGGCAGGATGCCCTTTTTTTTCCAATTCTCCAAGGTGCGGCGGCACACAGGAACCAATTGCAGGATTTCCGTGTAGTTGACAAACGGCGAAAGTCCCGGCGGACTCACGACGGCCCCCGACGCCTGCCCGGCTCCGGGCAATGCTGTGGACTCGACAACATGTTTTTTTGGGCCCGAAGCATTTGCGGGCATAGATGATTTAATCATGCAGACCACACTGCACCAGGGCTAAGGGGGCTGTCAAGACAAATGTGTGTTGACAATCTGTGAAAAAATATAAATGACAGTAACGTTATAAGTGACAAGGACTTGCGAATGTCCGCGAACCAGCGGCTGATGGCCTCCGGGGGTGGATGGAGTGAAAAAACAAGCCAGCGGTGTCCGCAAACGCCACTATTCGGAGCTCTCCCGTTCTTCGGCGATGGTGTTGCCGGGCAAAACCCGGTCGCCAAAAATGCGTTTCTACCGCGCCGCGAAGTCGGGCAGCGGAATGACGTTGCGGGCGGAGACCGACGGCGCGACGGCAAACCACTTTTCCGCCTCGGCTTTGGTCGCCAGCCCTTTGTAATGCGCGTGAATCATGGCCGGGGAATTGCCCGCTTGCGCGGCGGTCAGGTTTTCGTTGCTGTGCAGGGCGAAGTGAAACGTGCAAAAGGCGTGGCGCAGGCCGTTGCGCTTGCGGGACACGGCCGCCCCGCCACACAGCTTGAGAAACTGCTGTTGCCAGATGACATCGGCGCTGGCGGCGGTGATCGTGCAAAGCTTTCCCGTGTATTGTCGGAACGGTTCAAGCCAGGCGGCCAGGGCCGGGCAGATTTCCACCAATCGGCGCTGGCGTGTCTTGCTCTTGCCCGCCGTGATTTCGATGTGGCCCGGCACGCGCCAAACATCTTCCCAGGTCAAACGCAAGATTTCAGCGGTGCGGAGTCCGGCGAGTCCGCCGATTGCGACCATTGCCCGCATCGGACCTTCCGCCGCTTCCAACAAAGCGCGGAATTCCTTTGGCGTGTAACATTCAATTTCGCCGTTGTCGGCGTGTTCGCGGCGCATGGAATCGGCTTCCAGCAGGCGGTGCGCGGGGGACAAGTACTCCTTGCGGACGGCCCATTGCAGCCATTGCCGGACGGCGTTGCGGTAGTGGTTGCGGCTCTTGGCGGACAGTTTCGAGAGTGAGCCAAGGAAGGCGTCAACGAGTTGCTTGCTCAAGTCGCACACGGCGGTGTTTGGGAATGTGTCGGCGAAACGGCGAAGTTGAATCTCGCGGTTGTAAGCGTATTTGCCGGATAGTTGCGCCCGCTGGCCGTTGGCTCCGCTGGTCAATGGCACTTGGGATTGCAAGAATTCGGCAACAGACTCCGCGATGTCTTTCCGCCGCACACTGGCGACGTTTGCCAGGTAACCGTCAACGGCTTCCCGCAGGGTGCGCCCGTTCAACCGGGCGGACGCCTCAGCGTATTCTGACGCGACGGCCAGCAGGGACATGTGGCGTCCGGTGGACTGCCGCAAGGCTTCCAACCTTTGAAGCGCGGCCAGGGCGTCGCGGGACTGGCTGGCGGAAAACCCGGCGGCCAGCGAGCCGTCCGCCAATTCGCGCACAAGGCGTTCACCAGCTTGGCGGGCGTCGGAGTAGGCGGCAAAGGTCTGCATCCGCCGCTTGCCCGCCACGGTGTATGCGAGACGGTAGTAATGGAATTCCCCGCCGGGCGCGTAGATTTTCACCTTGCTGGCGCGGTGTCTTATGGTGACTGGGAATCTCACGCGACGGTCAGCCAGTCGGGCGTTATTCTGTGCAAACTCTGTGCAATTTTCATGGCTATCCCCGGTTTGCCTAGGTAAAAATGGTGCGCTTAGCAGGACTTGAACCTGCACGGCTTTCGCCACTACCACCTCAAAGTAGCGTGTCTGCCAATTCCACCATAAGCGCAACCTCCATTAAAGAAGCAGTTTGTTTGGGAATTCGCAAGCGCGAACCGCGATCCGACGCGGGCTTGTTCGCGGCCTCCGACGGATTGAGGGCGAAAAGGCCCAAATCGCGCTCGGTTTCAAGGTCGATTCATGGCATCCGCAGGCTTCTCGGCGGCGCCTTCAGCGTTTGGATGTTTGCCCATTTCGTGGGGAGCCTCATTTTATTTGTCGGCAATCTCGGTGATTGACAGTTCGGCATCGCCGGGGTTACACGCCTCCAATGACCAAGCCAACGCCATGAAACGGGCGAATTTTCATAAAACCGGATTTGCATTGGCCGCGGCATGTCTCATGGCGGCTTTGGGTATGGTCCTGGGCGGAAATACTCCGGCGGCGGGGCCTTTATTCATCGCTTTTTTCCTCATGCTGGCGATTGCGGCGAGACGGTGGCGGCCCGTGAAAGGGCTTTCGTATACTCTGTGTATTTTTGCCGCCGTGACCGCCGCGATGTTTCGTCCCGATTTCTTTGTTTCTGTGGGCGATTTTCAGTTGAAAACACTCATCGTGCCGCTTTTGCAGGTGATTATGTTTGGGATGGGATCGCAAATGAGTTTCAAAGATTTCACCGGGGTGATAGGAATGCCCAAGGGTGTCCTTATTGGAGTGGGCGCCCATTACGTTATCATGCCGCTGGTGGGTTTTGGCATCGCCAATTTGTTTGATTTCCCACCCGAAATCAAGGCCGGCATCATCCTGATCGGATGTGTTCCCAGCGGATTGGCCTCCAATGTGATGTCTTACATCTCACGGGCCAACCTGGCGCTGGCGGTGACCATCGGAGCCATTTCAACGCTTCTCTCACCCGTGCTCACTCCTCTGCTGATGAAACGGCTCGGCGGCCAGTACATTGAGATCAAATTTTGGGATATGATGCTGGATATTCTCAATATGATTATCCTCCCGGTTTTGGCGGGTTTTATTTTCAACCTTTTTTCCAGGCGCCGTGAAAGCCGGCGGTCAACCACCGCGCAGCTAACGGTCTATGTGGCAGTCGTCGTGCTGACGAATTTGGTTTTCGTGAAATCAAAAAATGCCGGCGCGGCGCAATTCTTCGGGGGTTTTGCCAAATCAATGTGTTGGTTTTATTTCCTGCCCATGTTGGGAGGCGTGGCGCTTCGACATTTTCTCAAGGGCAACGCCGCGTTGTTGGGAAGAATTCTCTCGCTCGTCTCCATGTCAGGAATCGCCGTCATCATTACCATCATCACCGGCGCAGGTCGAGAGAGCCTGCTCAAGGTCGGCGCCTTGCTGATGCTCACCAGTCTTTTGCACAATCTTGCCGGCTATCTTCTGGGCTATTTGGTGTCGTGGTGCTTTGGGATGACTGAGAGCGACCGCCGCACAATGGCCTTTGAAGTGGGAATGCAAAACGCCGGATTGGCCTCGGGTCTGGCCCTGAACATGGGGAAAATAGCCACCGTCGGGCTGGCCTCCGCCATCTTTGGACCTTTAATGAATATAACCGGCTCGGCTTTGGCCAGTTGGTGGCGAAACAGGCCGCCCGAAGACAGCCACGCCAACGACGGCATCCCTCCCGGGACGAATGTCATTACTTCAGTGGAATGGCCGGACGACGCTTGAGGGTCTTGTTAGTTGTATCGACGATAATCCCAACCGACTCCAGCGCCGTCACGCCCAAGAGCGGCTCCGTTCCAGGAGCGGCGAAAATCACCCGGCCTGCGGTCGTTTCCCCCATGAATTCAATCCGCACCAGGCCAAACGAGTACTCCCTGACGGTCCCGTCCGCCAACTCGTACGCCATTTTCCCCTCCCGCCTGATTCCGAGCTTCTCAAGTTCATCAGAGGGCGCCATAGAGTCAGTCGCCCCGGTATCGACCAGGAATAGCGACTCGAATGACTTCTGCGGCTCCGTCAGACTTGTCAGTTTGGTTGTCACATGCGTCAATCCCATAACTCATTCTTCTCCAGCTTTTTCACTCGTTTCTCGATCGCTTGCGACATGGCGGTAATGTGCGCGATTGGATTTCAGGCTTCAACAACGATTTCAGGCGGCATTGGGGTTCGTTGATTCGTTGGGCCGTTGGTGGAACGAAAGACTTCCAAACTTCAACGAGGATTCGGTTCTCTTTTTAATGGAAGTTAGGGCCTCCTGATTGTTCCATCGTTTTGCCGCACCGTCCACTTTGATCGTGTGCCGATGGGATACTTGGCGGCCTCTTTTTCGTCTATGTCCACACCGAGGCCCGGCGCTTCATTGACGTATAAAAAACCCTTTTTGATCGTCGGGGCGCCTGGAAAAACGGCCTGCGCCTTGGCGCCCCAGGGGCTGGCCTCCTGAATGCCAAAGTTCCAGATGGCAAGGTCGATATGAGCCTGGGCGGCGTGCCCCACGGGAGAATCATCGCCGGGTCCATGCCAGGCTGTTTTGATGTTAAAAAACTCGCCCAGCCGCGCCACTTTCATGGCCGGAGTGATGCCGCCGATTTGAGAGACGTGACATCGGATGTAGTCAAACAATTGCTCCACAATCGCATCCCGGTACTCGTTGACATTATTGAACAATTCGCCCATGGCGATTGGCACGGTGGTGGCGGCCCGCAATTGTTTGAACCACTTCATGTTTTCGGGCGAAAGAGGGTCTTCGATGTAGTAAGGGTTGTAAGGCTCCAATTGCTTGATCATGCTGATGGCGTCGCGGGGTTCCACCAACTCGTGCATGTCATGGATCAGCTCAATGTCTTCTCCACACTTGCCGCGGATATATTCAAACATTTTGGGCACCTTCTTCAGGTAGGTATGCGGGTCCACAAATGAATCCGTTGCCTTGCCAAAACCATTTAGGAACCAGTCCGGCTTGGCCTTGTCGGGGTTGACAGCGCCGCCGTACGGCCCCTGCTGAATTCGCACATGCCGGTAGCCTTGGTCCATATACTTGTGGACCTGGTGCGCCAATGTTTCCAAAGACAATGAGGAGGCATGGGCGTACAAATCAACCGCGAACCGGCACTTGCCGCCAAGAAGCTGGTAAACCGGCATGTTGGCCCGTTTGCCTTTGATGTCCCACAATGCCTCATCGACTCCGCTCAAGGCATTGCCCTCCACCGGTCCGCCCCGCCAATAGCTGCTCACATAAATTGACTGCCACATGTCCTCGATGTTATCGACGTTTTTACCCCGGCAAAAATCGTTCAGGTAATCCTCGACGATGGTCACCACAGCCTTGGCATGTTGGGTGAAAGTGGCGCAACCCACGCCGTATAAACCCGGCTCGGAAGTCTCCACTTTCACCACCACCAGATTGGCTCCCTGAGGGGCGGTGGCAATCGCTTTTACATTCGTTATGGTTATGGGCGCGCCGCCTTTGGCATAATCCGGTATTGCGGGCGCTTGCGTTTTGGCGGCGCCCGACGGCGCGGCCGGCGCAGGAACGTCGGTTGGCGACGTTTGGGCGACGGCGCAGGAATTTCCGAGCAATCCAAAAATCCCGGCCGTTGAACCGGTGGCGAGCAACTTCATGGCCCCCCGGCGAGTGAGTCCATGTTGGGAGGCGGTGTTTTTCATGATCTTTTGCGATTGAGTTGTTTCAAGTCCTCGATTCAATATCCTGATGAATTGTTTCACGGGGATTGAATTTCCGCATGATGAATACTTCGCCGTCCCGGTCAATATCAAAGTTTGCCCGAAGCCTGTTGCAAATACTCAAATGAAAAGAGGAAAACCGTGAATCGTCGAGAAATTATACTATGCGGCGCGGCGTCCGCGGCCGCATTTGCAATGGCGCCGGGACATTTGCTTGGCGCGCCCAACCAGGACGCGCCGGGTGACGTTGCCAAACAAGCCGGAGATAGGGCAGGCGACGCCACAGGCGCCTACAGCGTCAAAGACTTTGGAGCGGCCGGCGATGGCAATACCCTCGACACGCAGGCGATCAACAAGACAGTTAATGTGTGCGCCGCCGCCGGCGGTGGGACAGTCCTGTTCCCGGCGGGTGTTTACTTGACCGGGACCGTGCATCTCAAGAGCAACATCACCCTCCGCATCGGCCCCGGAGCGACGATTCTTGGAAGCAAGAACCTGAACGATTACGAGGATATTTTGGACCCGGGGCGAAAGGAGGCCGGCCAGTGGCACGCCGCCCTCCTGGAAGGCCATGATTTGCGCAACATCGCCATCACAGGGCGAGGCACGATTGACGGCAACAACGTCTTCAACCCCAAAGGCGCGGAGAACATGCGCGGGCCGCACGCCCTTTTCTTCAACAAGTGCCAGGACATTCTCATCCAGGACATCTTCATCAAAGACGCCTCCAATTTCGCGCATCTCCTGGACGGCTGTTCCGGCGTTTACATTCGCGGCGTGACGGTCACGGGCGGGTGGGACGCCCTCCATCTGTTGAACTGCAAGGATATTATCGTTGCCGAATGCCACTTTAAGTCTGGCGATGATTGCATTTCCGGCGGCGGGTGGGAGCGCGTGGTGGTGGCCAACTGCACACTCAACACCTCCTGCAACGCCATCCGAATCATGAGTCCAATGTCTGAGGCGATTGACAAAAGCCTCGGCGACAGCGGCGTGAAGAACGTGACTTTCACGAACCTCGTAATTGCAGGCCCCGGCATTTATGAACACCGCACGACCAAGCGTCACGACCTGCGGGTGGCCTTCCTGATCTTCAGCACAATCGTGGACAACCTGGTGATCTCCAATATATCGGTCTCCAAGGCGCGGTGCCCGCTCTGGATGTGCGTTCGCAACCCGCCGACGGCGATACGGAATGTTTCGGTCAACAACCTCACTGCCACCGCCGTCGGAATGCCCGACTACGAGGCTTCGCTCATTCGAGGGCTAAAGGACAACCCGGTTGAAAGCGTTTCGCTCAGCAACATCACCATCGTTTCCGAGGGCGGAGGCGCAAAGGACCTCATCGGCGCGGCGCTGCCGGACAGTGTGCGCGATCCTTACATTCCGATGTCCTGCTATGGCCTGCTCTGCCGCCATGTAAAGAACCTGGACCTGCATAACGTGCGCTTTGGCTGCTCGCGGAAGGACGCGCGCCCGGCCATGATCTGCGAGAACGTCGAGCAATTGGAGCTGGACGGAGTTCGCGGAGAACCGGGAACGGGAAAGGAGCCGCCGATCGTGCTCCGGCACATCAAGACGCTTCGCTCCCGCGGCACGGAAACGCCCCCGATGTGAGGCCGGGTGAATCGCGCGCCAGAAGGGCTCCGGTGGCGTTGCTCGCTCGGGCAGAGACCGTTATACACAGCGTCATAAATAATTGCTCATCGTCTCAATTCCGTCCCGGTAGGGCGAGGCTCCCAATGAACCTCCGGTTAACGGGTTCATTGGCACAATGAACCTTTTTAAAGGTTGGCGTCTCCTGCCGAGC
>VFSW01015253.1_pt1 | contig 10571 bp, 8 predicted proteins | sample 5358111 | NCBI WGS metagenome assembly VFSW01 (sample SAMN11554181, study PRJNA540505) | mine drainage metagenome | isolation source: sediment from site ElyBrook_90M | place: USA: Ely Copper Mine, Vershire, VT | collected 2017
GTCCCCCGGATGAGCGGCGATCGTCTCATCCCAGCACGACCAGGCATCGCGCTCCTCTTCACGCAGATACTCCGCCACCAACTCGTCCTTGGAGGCGAAGTTTCGGTAGAAACTCATCTTGTTGGTGCCCGCCTCGCTGGCGATGGTGTCCACACCGACGGCTCGAATGCCGCGCTGGTAGAACAAATCCGTGGCGGTGCGCATGATGCGATCGCGCACCCGCGTCTTCGGTGCGGGAGGAATAACGTCCGTCGATTCAGAGCCTTGTGATCCATTGACCCGAGCCATGACGATCTCCGCTTGACAAGTGGGTGACCGGTCATTAACGTACACAAACGTGACTGACCGGTAACGTACGAGCGCTAGAATCGCCGCGTTGCCGCCGCAAGTCAAGTCCCTCGGGAACTTGACCGCGGTGCGGGAGGGAGCGCGGGGCCGCCGGGAGATGCCGGCGGAGATTCGACTTTTCGCTCGGAGTTTCGGATGTTCAATCAAATCGTTCGTCGCAGGGTGGGTGCGCTGTCGGTATTGGCCTTGAGCGCGATGCTGGGGCTGCTGGCTGCTTTCGGATTCGGGCATTCGGGGGCGAGGCCCACGGCCCAGGCGGCCGCGGGGGCCGCGTTGCCGGAAATCACGGTCGCGCAGGTCATCCATCGTCCGCTGCGCGAGTGGCAGGAATTCAGCGGGCATCTGCAGGCCGTAAATACCGTGGAGATCCGCCCGCGCGTGAGCGGCTACGTCGATCGCGTCGCCTTCCAGGACGGCGCGCGCGTGAAGAAGGGCCAGCTGCTGTTCCAGATCGATCCCCGCCCGTTCCAGGCCGAGGTCGATCGCCTGAGCGCCGAGCGCAGCCGCAGCGTCTCGGATCTGCAGCTTGCGCAGGCGAACCGTGACCGCGCCGAGCGGCTGATCGGCGCACACGCGATTTCGAGGGAGGAGTACGAGCGCCAGGTCGCCGCCGCATCGTCGGCGCAGGGCGCCTTGGGCTCGATCGATGCCTCGTTGCACGAGGCGCGCCTCAACCGCGAATTCACCGAAGTGCGCGCGCCCATCGACGGGCACCTGTCGCGCGCCATCGTGACCGCCGGCAATCTGGTGACCAGCGCCAGCCTGCTGACGACGCTGGTGTCGGACGATCCGGTGTACGTCTATTTCGATGCGGACGAACAAACCTTCCTGCGCTACGCCAAGGCCGAGCGCGGTTCGTCACGCGCAGGCGGAGCAGCCTCCGTCTTCATCGGGCTGGTCGACGAGCAGGGCTATCCGCACCCCGGCAAGCTCGACTTCATCGACAACCAAGTCGATCCGGCGACCGGCACGATCCGTGCGCGCGCGGCGCTCGCCAATCCCGACGGCCGCTACACGCCGGGATTGTTCGCCCGCATCCGCCTGGTCGGCGGAGAGGATCGCGACAGCGTGCTCATCGAGGACCGTGCGGTGGGCACGGATCTGTCGAAGAAGTTCGTGCTGACGCTCACGGCCGACAACCGCGTCGAATACCGCCTGGTGCAGCTCGGCCCGCAGATCGACGGATTGCGCGTCGTCGAACAGGGCCTCAAGCCCGAAGAGCTCATCGTCGTCAACGGCATGCAGCATGTGCGCCCCGGGCAGACCGTCGCGCCGACCCGAGTCTCGATGAGCGAGGCGGGATCCGGTCTCACGCAAGTGGCCGATCAGCCGCAGACCCGCCCGGCGGCGACCCAGACCCGGCTGGCCGCCGCGGCCACGCACTGAGATTTCCACATGAAATTATCGCAATTCTTCATCGGCCGTCCGATCTTCGCGGGCGTGCTCTCGGCGTTGATCCTGCTCGCCGGTCTGATCGCGCTGCCGAAGCTGCCGATCAGCGAATACCCGGAAGTGGTGCCGCCGACCGTGGTGGTCAAGGCCAATTATCCCGGCGCGAATCCCAAGGTCATCGCCGAGACGGTGGCGAGCCCTCTCGAGCAGTCGATCAACGGCGTCGAAGGAATGCTCTATCAGTCGTCGCAGGCGACCGCCGACGGCGTGATGACGCTGACCATCACCTTCGCGCTCGGCACGGATATCGACAAGGCGCAAGTTCAGGTGCAGAACCGCGTGGCGCAGGCCCTGCCGAAGCTCCCGGACGTGGTGCAGCGCCTTGGTGTGGTCACCAACAAGGCCTCGCCCGATCTCACCATGGTGGTGCATCTGGTCTCTCCGGGCAACCGTTACGACACGCTCTACCTGTCGAACTACGCGCTGCTGCGCGTCAAGGACGAACTCGCGCGGCTCGACGGGGTGGGCGACGTGCAGGTGTTCGGCGCCGGCCAGTTCTCGATGCGCATCTGGCTCGATCCCGAGAAGGTGGCGAGCCGCGGACTGACCGCGGACGACATCGTCAAAGCCATCCGCGAGCAGAATATCCAGGTGGCCGCGGGCCAGCTCGGGGCGCCGCCGCTGCCCTCCGCGACGGAGTTCCAGGTGGCGATCAACGCCAAGGGGCGCCTCACCTCCGAAGATGACTTCCGCAACATCGTGGTGCGCACCGGCGCGGCCGGCCAGGTGACCCGCCTGAAGGACGTGGCCCGAGTCGAGCTCGGCGCGGATACCTACGCACTGCGCGCGCTGCTCGACAACCAGGCGGCGGCGGCCATCCCGATCTTCCAGCGTCCGGGCAGCAACGCCATCGCGATCTCCGAGAGCGTGCGCGCCAAGATGCAGGAGCTGAAGCGCGAATTTCCGGAAGGGGTCGACTATCAGATCGTCTATGACCCGACCGTGTTCGTGCGCGGCTCCATTCACGCGGTGGTGCACACCCTGCTCGAGGCCATTCTGCTCGTGGTCCTGGTGGTCATCGTGTTCCTGCAGACCTGGCGTGCGTCGGTGATTCCGTTGATCGCGGTGCCGGTGTCGTTGGTCGGTACGTTCGCGGTCATGCATGTGTTCGGCTTCAGCCTGAACGCGCTGTCGCTGTTCGGCCTGGTGCTCGCCATCGGCATCGTGGTGGACGATGCCATCGTGGTGGTGGAAAACGTGGAGCGCAATATCGGGCTCGGACTCGAGCCGCTCGAAGCGACGCGCAAGGCCATGCGCGAGGTGACGGGGCCGATCGTCGCGACGGCGCTGGTGTTGTGCGCGGTATTCGTGCCCACCGCATTCATCAGCGGCCTAACCGGCCAGTTCTACAAGCAGTTCGCGTTGACCATCGCGATCAGCACGGTGATTTCCGCGTTCAACTCACTGACGCTCTCGCCCGCGCTGTCGGCGCTGCTGCTCAAGGAACACGGCGCCGCGCCGGATCGCCTAACGCGAATCCTGGACGGTCTGCTCGGCGGCTTCTTCCGTCCCTTCAATCGGTTCTTCGCGCGCTTCTCGGCCCGCTACGTGGGTGCCGTCGGTCGAGTGGTGCGCGGCGCGGGGATCGCGCTGTTCGTGTACGGCGGCCTGGTCGCGCTCGGCTATGCCGGATTCACCCATACGCCCACCGGGTTCGTGCCGCCGCAGGACAAGCAGTATCTGGTGAGCTTCGCGCAGCTCCCCGATGCCGCCACATTGGATCGGACCGAATCGGTGATCCGCCGCATGGGAGAGATCGCCTTGCGGCAGCCCGGCGTCGAGCATGCGGTGGCGTTCCCCGGCTTGAGCATCAACGGGTTCACCAACAGCCCGAATTCGGGGGTGGTGTTCGTGACGTTGAAGCCCTTCGAGGAACGCAAGTCGAAGGATCTGTCCGCGGGCGCCATCGCGGCCGCGCTCAATCAGCAATACGGCAGGATCCAGGAGGCGTTCATCGCGGTGTTTCCGCCGCCACCCGTCATGGGTCTCGGCACGATCGGCGGATTCCGCATGCAGATCGAGGATCGCGCCGGGCTCGGCTTCGAGGAGCTGTACAAGCAGACGCAAAATCTGCTGGCCAAGGGTAATCAGGATCCCGAGCTTCAGGGGCTGTTCTCCAGCTATCAGGTGAACGTGCCGCAGGTCGACGCGGAGGTGGATCGCGAGAAGGCCGAATCGCAGGGCGTGCCGATCCAGGAGCTGTTCGACACCATGCAGGTGTATCTGGGATCGCTCTACGTCAACGACTTCAACGCCTTCGGACGCACCTATCCGGTGACCGCGCAGGCGGAGCCTGAATTTCGGCTGCAGGCCGAGGACATCGTGCGGCTCAAGACCCGCAATGCCGCCGGCGACATGATTCCCCTGGGCTCGTTCCTGACCGTCACGCGCTCGTCGGGGCCGGATCGGGTCATGCACTATAACTCGTACCCGACCGCGGAGATCAACGGCGGGCCCGGAGTGGGATTCAGCTCGGGCCAGGCGCAGGCGGCGATGGAGCGTCTCGCGCACCAGGAGTTGCCGAACGGCATGAGCTTCGAGTGGACGGAGCTCACCTACCAGCAGATTCTCGCCGGCAACACCGCGCTGCTCGTGTTCCCGCTGGTGGTGCTGCTGGTGTTCCTGGTGCTCGCGGCCCAGTACGAAAGCCTGAGTCTGCCGCTGGCGATCATCCTCATCATGCCCATGGTGCTTTTGTCGGCGATCACCGGCGTGCAGCTCACGCATGGGGACAACAATATCTTCACGCAAATCGGATTGATCGTGCTGGTCGGCCTCGCCGGCAAGAACGCGATTCTGATCGTCGAGTTCGCCCGCGATCGGGAGCTCGAAGGGGGGACGACGCCGCTGCAGGCGGCCTTGGACGCCGCTCGTTTGAGGCTGCGCCCGATTCTCATGACCTCGCTCGCCTTCATCATGGGCGTGGTTCCGCTGGTGACCTCGACCGGAGCCGGAGCGGAGATGCGTCACGCCATGGGCGTCGCGGTGTTCTCGGGCATGCTGGGAGTGACCTTCTTCGGGCTCATGCTGACGCCGCTCTTCTACGTGCTGGTTCGCCGGCTCTCGCCGCGCGCGCTGACGCGCGTCGCGACGCCGGCGGAGCCACCGTCCCGGATGGGCACCGCGGGCTCCTCCATCCAGGCCTGAACTCGTACGAACACCCCAAAGGGACCAGGTATCGACATGAACAGAATCGCCGCTCTCACCGCCGGAACGCTCGCGCTTGCGCTCGCGGCTTGCGCCGTCGGCCCGGACTATCGCACGCCGGACACGCCGCCGGCCGCCGTGAACAATGCCGGCTCCGCCGCGTTCGTCGCGCAGACGCCGGAGGCTGCCTGGTGGCAGGAATTCGCCGACCCCGAGCTCGACGCTCTGGAGCGGCGCGCCCTGGCGGCGAATCTGGATCTCGAGATGGCCTACGACCGGGTGAAGGCGGCGCGCTCGGTGTTCGTCGAGAGGAATCTCGACTATGCGCCCCATGTCGGGCTGGATGCCGGGTATTCGAACAGCGATGAGCAGCAGCCGGGTTTCGGCACGCAGCGCTACAAGGCGCCGAGCGATAGTCTGGGCTTCGATGCGGCCTGGGAGATCGACCTGTTCGGGCGGGTGCGCCGATCGGTTGAGGCCGCGCGTGCGGACCTTGGGGCGGAGCGCGCCGACTACGAGGACGCCCAGGTCACGGTGGCCGCCGAGGTGGCGAGGAACTACTTCGAGCTGCGCGGGGCGCAGAAGCGTCTCGAGGTCGCACGCCGCAACCTCGACAGCGAGCGCCAGACGCTCGAGCTGACACTGCTGCTCGACCAGACCGGGCGCGGCTCGGAGCTCGACGTCGTGCGCAGCCGCGCCCGCTTCAAGGCCACGGAGGCCGCCATTCCGCCGCTCGAGGCGGGGGAGCGGCAGGCGGGCTATCGGCTGGCGGTGCTGATGGGGCAGCGGCCGGGCACCCTGGATGATGAGCTCAAAGCGGCACCCGTGGCGACCTACGCAAAGCCGCTGCCGGTCGGCAATCTCGCCGCGCTGCTGCGCCAGCGTCCCGATGTGCGGGCGGCGGAACGGCAGCTCGCCGCCGCGACAGCGCGGGTCGGGGTGGCCAAGGCCGATCTGTTTCCGCGGCTCAACGTGACGGGCTTCGTCGGCTTCCTGTCGGGCGATGTGGGCCGGCTGTTCGACACTTCGGCGGGCAGCGACGCGCGCGCCTGGTCGGTGGCCCCGACGCTCAGCTGGTCGGCATTCGACTTGGGCTCGGTGCGCGCGCGGCTCCACGCCAGCGAGGCGCAATCGGATGCGGCGGCGGCGAACTACGCCAAGACGGTGCTCACCGCACTCGAGGATACCGAGAACAGCTTTCTCGCCTACAGCACCCAGCAGACTCGGCTCAAGAGTCTGGTGGAACAGGCGGCGGCGTCGCGCCGCGCGGCGCAGATCGCGCAGACCCAGTATCGCGAGGGCGTGGCAGACTTCCTGGTGCTGCTCGATGCCGAGCGCACGGAGCTCGATGCGGAGGATGCGGTCGCGCAGGCGGAGACGGCGGTCAACGTGTCGGTGGTGGCGATTTACAAGGCGCTCGGCGGGGTGGGGCAGCGCCTCGACGATGGCGCGACGGTGCGGATGGCGCGCAGCCCCTGACCCCGGTTTTTGCGCCCGTCAGCCGGTCGGTCCTCAGCGGCTCGACAGCCATCGACCGACGGCCGGCGGCACTTCGCGCTGGGCGCGCGCGCTCACGTACATGCCGATGTGCCCCAGATCGAGCTGCAAGGTGGTGAAGTCCTTGCTTCCGGCCAGCCGCTCGAGGGCGATGGATGCGGCGGGGGGTACGAGATGGTCGCGCTTGCCGACGAGATTCAGGATCGGCATGTCGAGGGCGGCGAGATCGACCGCCCGGGCAGCGATCTGAAGTTGATTCCGCGCCAGGCGATTATCCTGGTAAAACCAGGTCACGAATTCCCGAAATGCGGCGCCGGCCTGCTCGGGGCTGTCGAAGATCCATTGTTCGACGCGCATGAAATTCTCGATGCGCCCCGCCTCCGGTTCGCCCCTCAGCAGCTCGACGTATTTCTGCTGCGTCAGCCGGAACGGCATGAGCGACAGGAATAGCTGATTGAGGACGTCGCCCGATACATTGCCGCTACCGACCCAGGCCTCGATGTCGATTCTTCGGACCCACTTGGACAACAGATCGGCAGGCGTATGAAAGTCCACCGGAGTGACCATGGTGATCAGGTTTCGCACCCGTTCGGGGTGGAGCGCGGCATAGCACAGACTGAGCACGCCGCCCTGGCAGACGCCGAGCAGATTCAGGCTCTCCAGACGATGCACTCTGAGGATCTCGTGCACGCTCTCCAAAAGCGACCCCTCAATGTAGTCCGTGAGCGTCGTGAATCGGTCGGCTCCGTCGGGATAGCCCCAATCGATGAGGTACACATCCAGGCCCTGTCCCAGCAGCCCGCGGATCAGCGAGCGGTCCTCCTGCAGATCCATCATGTAGGGTCGATTCACCAGCGCATACACGATGAGGAGCGGCGCCGCGCCGACGGGCTTGGCGATCGGGCGGTATCGGTATAGCCGCAGCTTCCCGTGCCGCCATACCTCTTCCTTGTCCGAGCACCCGGCGGCGGCGTGGCGGGCTGCCGCGAGTGCGGCGTAGAGACTCGGGTCCGTCACGGCGTGCGCTTCGAGCGCGCGGTTCGGGCGCGCGACGATGCGCGCGCGTTCACCGGCGCTCGCGCCTTTGCGGATGTTCGCGCTTTCGCGGAGGGTCGCGGCGTTGCGGACGGCCCGGTTTTGCGCGGCCGCCCGGTTGCCGGCTCCGGCGCAGCGTCGGGCTCTGGATTCTTCTCCACCGCCCGCAGCCGCGCCTCGAGCTCCCGCAGGCGGCGGGTCAGGGAGTTGATCTCGGTGCGCGTCGGCAGATCGAAGAGCTTGGCCCATTCCTCGACGCCTGCCGCGGACTCTCGGCGCCACTGGCCGGAGGCGTTCACGTACTCGGCCAGGGCATCGCAGAATTCATCGCCATGGGCGTTGCGCGCGTAGGCCAGTTCGGCGCAATCGATCCACACATCATAGAGCTCGTTGATTGCTTCCGCGGTGAGCGGCTCGGTTTGCGCGGAGCGCAGTTGCGAGGTGAAGGCGGCGGCGGCCTCCCGCAGCGTGTCCGACCAGATTCGCTGCAGCCGACCCTGTGCCTGTGAGACACGATTCCACGCCTGCAGGCCGCGCTGCGCGCGCAGCCAGTGCTCACGGCCCAAGCCCAACGCCGGCGCCTCCGCAAAGGCGGAACCGCCGGGAGACGCAGCACCCGCGCCGGTCGGCCAGGGCGGCGGGAAGAATCCGGCGAACTGTTCGCGCAGATGGTTGCCGAGGCGCTCGGCGGCGGACGCTCCGGCGGTATTCTCGCCGGATTGCGCGCCGGGGGAGAGGTGGGTCTGGCGGGCGCGCTCGAAGAAATCTCGAACGGCCGCCGCGAAGCGCTCGGCGGAGTCGGCGAATGTGCCGATGCCGGTTGCTGCCGATCCAGGCGGCGATGCGCCGGTCCCAGGGTTCCAGCCAAAGGGACTGAGTGCCGCGAGCGCTTGCCACTGCCGCCAGAACTCCTGGCTCATGCGATGTCCTGCCCGCCGATCTTTGCGTTGCAAAAACACCGAATTCGACGACAATTTTTGATGTTTGATATCATAAATGAGTAGTAGACCATTGTTTTGTAATATAATCGAATGCGAGCATTGAGGTTCGAATCAGGCAATTGCGAGGCCCAAGTTGTGCAATGCGAGAGCATGGCTTAGGATGCCTTCCGGGGTCGCTGGATATGCAACAAGAACGTCTCATACGAAAGTACTCGAACCGCCGTCTGTATGACACCGCGGCCAGCCGTCACGTTACGCTCGATGATCTGCGGCAGCTCATCGTCGCAGGCGAACGGATCAAGGTCGTCGACGATAAGTCGGGCGAGGATCTGACCCGCTCGGTTCTCCTGCAGATCATCGCCGAGCAGGAACAGTTGGGCATGCCGGTGCTGGGCTCCGAATTGCTGGAAATGATCATCCGCTTCTACGGCGGTCCCATGCAAGCGCTGCTCAGTCGCTATCTGGAACAAGCCTTTACCGCCATGTTGCGCCAGCAGGAGGCCATGCAATCGGAGATGGCCAAGGCCTTGCAGACGCCCTTCGCGCCTCTGGTGGAACTCACGCGCAAGAACGCGGAAATGTGGCAGCAGATGCAGACGGCCACTCGCAACGCCTTCACGGGGGGCAGCGCCGACGCCCCCAAGCCCGCGGAGGGGGGCGCTCCCAAACCCACGGAGCGCAGCGCTCCCAAACCCACGGAGCGCGGCGCTCCCAAACCGAATAAACGCAGGTGAGCTCTCATGGATCTACACGATAGAACCGTCGTGGTGACCGGCGCCGGCCGCGGCATCGGCCGGGTGACGGCGACGCAATTGGCGGATCAAGGCGCAAATGTCGCGCTGTTCGATCTCAATTCCAGCGACCTCGAGCAGACCGCGCGGCTCTGCGCCGAGCGATCCGTGCAGGCACGGCAATACCGCGTGAATGTCGCCGACGAGAGCGAGGTCGGCGATGCGATGAGCCGGGTCGCGGCGGATTTCGGCCGTCTGGACGGACTGGTGAACAACGCCGGAATCGTCCGCGATGGACTGCTGGTCAAGGTCAAGGACGGGGTGGTGGTCGACTCGATGAGTCTGAATCAATGGAACGCAGTGATCGGCGTCAATTTGACGGGCGTCTTTCTGTGCGGGCGGGAAGCGGCCAAGCACATGATCGAGCGCGGCAACGGCGGTGTGATCGTCAACATCTCCAGCATCTCGCGCCTGGGTAATGCCGGCCAGACCAACTACAGCGCCGCGAAGGCGGGTGTCGAGTCGATGGCCGTGGTGTGGGCGAAGGAGCTCGCCCGATACGGCATTCGTGCGGGCTCGGTGGCGCCCGGCTTCACCCGCACGGAAATTCTCTCCTCGATGCGTCCGGAAGTGCTCGATAAATTGACCGCTCCGGTGCCGCTGAAGCGCCTCGGCTTGCCGCAGGAGATCGCGCAGGCGGTGCTGTTCATCTTTCAGAACGAATTCTTCACCGGACGTTGTCTCGAGATCGACGGAGGCTTGCGGCTGTAGCGCGGGCGGCTGCAGCGCACGGCTGCAGTAGGAGGCCCGCGGCCGCCGCGTTACGCGCGGATGGTTTCCGGCTCCAGGCCGAGCGCCTGACAGATTCTGCGAGTGGTCAGCATCACCCGAGTGACCGACGACGACAGCAATCCGTCGGTGGGCCCGCTGTGCTCATCCGCCATGGCGTCGGCCAACCGGCCGGCGAATCCGAGTCGCGCCATCACCAGCGCCTCGACCGCCTCGGCCTCGTATTCAAAGACGGTGCGGGGAAGAGCCGCGGTATCCGCGCACTCGGTGCGGTGTGCCAGCCAATGGGTCAATTCGTGCACCAGGGCCAGCAACTCCCGTTCCGGGCTCAGGCGTGCGCGCAACGTGATGAGTCCACCGACGATCCGGCCATCGACCGACTCGGGCAGATCGGCTCGAACCAGCCGCGCGCCGCTGCGCGCGGCATAGGTCTCCAGCGACTGAATATGGTGCAGGATGGCGTCCATCGTTACGTCCGGCCGAAACCCACGGCGTTGGCCGCGCCCATCATGCGCTGCCGGCGCAAAACCGTCGACCGGCCCGAAAATAAATCATGCGCTGCATGACTAACTCACCACATTCGCGAGCTATCGTATTTATTAATATGAGTAAAAACAATATGATATAAGAT
>VFSW01015254.1_pt1 | contig 10571 bp, 9 predicted proteins | sample 5358111 | NCBI WGS metagenome assembly VFSW01 (sample SAMN11554181, study PRJNA540505) | mine drainage metagenome | isolation source: sediment from site ElyBrook_90M | place: USA: Ely Copper Mine, Vershire, VT | collected 2017
ATAAACATCGGATCGCAGCCGATCTCAAATTACTCGATTTTCACCCAGGAAGGCGGTTTCAAAAGTCACATTCTTGCGCGATTATCCCTGACCTCCTAGTCCGTGGAACAGACGGCAAGTGGAACATAGAGATCAATGCCGCCCTTCTTCCTGCATTTCGCATGACATCTCTTCCATGGGAGCATCTAGCGCCCGACAACCAAGAATTTGTACAACATCACTTGAGAGAAGCCAAATGGCTCTTGAAATCGCTGGAAAAGCGCTACCACACGTTAAAAAAAATCGGCCACTATATCCTTGAAAAGCAAGCTGATTTCTTCCGAGGTGACAAAGAAAAACTCCGCCCGCTCACCTTAGCTGACGTTGCCCGCGACCTCGGACTCCATGAATCCACCGCTTCCCGCGCCGTGAGTGATAAATACATCTCTTCCCCTGTCGGCATTTATCCGCTCAAAAACTTTTTTTCCTCCAAGCTTTCTACGTCGAAAGGGAAAATCGTCTCAAGCCGTACTGTCAAACAAAGAATTTCTGACATCATTTCGCGGGAAGATAAAGCCGCCCCATTTTCCGATGATGCGATCGCTCAAAAACTGCAGCAAGAAGGCACTCTCTGCGCCCGCCGGACCATCGCCAAGTATCGCGCAGCTCTTGGCTTTCTGCCAGCTCATCTCAGAAAAGACTAGGGGCTTACTTTCCAGTGTCCTTTTTTCTTCGATCCCAATCGCCGCAACATTTTTAACTTTTTGAGCTGATTCAAGTTTCTACGGATAGTACTCCGGTCCTTCCCTAGCTTCTCAGCGAGCATTTCATAGGAAACGGCTTCATCCAAACGAATTATTTGGAGAATTTCCTTCTGCAAATTGCTTATAGGGGCACTTATAGGGGCACTTATAGGGGCACTTATAGGGGCATACATTCGCGCAACAATGGCAGTAAAGAGACATCCTTCTCGATCATCGACGAGTTTTATTTGAGGCCAGTCTTTTAAAGCACGGCGAACACCTGTGCCAAGCCCTCGATAAGGTAAAAGCCCTTTGGCGATGAACGAAGCTAAAATGGGATTGCGTTGTATGGAGTTGCCTGCGCGAATTTTCTCGATAGTAAGATGATCCGGAAGATTTCCAGGACTAATTATTTCAATCCGATCGTCGAAAATAAATACACGAATGGGTGCATCTATGAAATAATCTCTATGGATTAAAGCATTGACGAGCAATTCCTCAAACACTATTTCAGGAATTTCGAGATCTCCAATCGTATTGACTCCTTTTTTGCCTTGTACCTTCCTTAAATTGCGCATAATAAAACCAAGCGCTCCTTGAAAAATCGATGGTAAGGAGCCCTCAAAATCTTCACTATCCAAATACCCATTGCTGATGTCTCTCCCCGTAAAACAAACAGCTTTGATGATAAATTGCGGTTTGTAGAGCTGAGGTTTTTGACCAAACAAAAGCAGCCCTGCCAAATTTAATCGATCGCCGCTTGCTAAACTCATATTTTCGAGAAATTGTTGCTTTTTCGAAGAAGTTCTCGGCAAATTCTCATGGTAAAATTTTTTGAGAAAATCTGAGATCATTTTCACATTGAGAGCTTCAATTCCAGCCTTGGTTGGAACTTCCGCAGCATGTACGAGATCTACCTCTTGAAAAAGACGACGCAACTCTTCTTTAGAATGGACTCTTCTTTTATCGGCTCCCGCCTTTAACCAAATCACTCCTTGATGATCGAAATAAGGTTTATCGATGCCTTCAAGAATTGTTAATACGATGACTACGCGGGTGGAACTCACGGAAATATTCTCCGTTTGAACCATCGTGGGACTGCGGACATGTTGAGTTGCTGCATTACTGATGAGTTGATTGATCCTACCGATATCTTCCATCGATAAACCCTTCAGACTTCCGTCATTGCAAACACCAATAAAAATGCGCCCACCCTGGGTATTAGAAAAAGCCACAATTTCAGCGGCTAAAGAATCAACATTTCTAATATCTTCTTTGAACTGATGTCGTCCATCTTCACCCTTAGCGATGATTTGCTTTAGCTCGGTTAGATCCATTCATCTATTGTGATGGTCACAACTATTTTTTTCAAACTTATCTATAAATATTTAAAGAGAATTCTCTTCATGAAGCTTTGAGAGATCCGTATCGATTTCCTTAATTTTGGAATCGTATGCATTAGTTTGTTCCCTCAGAGCTCGCGCGCAGAGATGAAATTTTCGAGAATTGAGGGAGATCCATGTGACTAAATAATCGCGGCGTTTAGCTTTATCTTTTGAAAGATTTAGTCCTTTCGCCTTATCCATAAGTTGCTTCATCTTGTCCCATTCGGGAAGAACTATTGTCTCAAAAAATAAAAGGGTCCCCTTTAAAGGAATCCCTTCATGTATCTTTGCGATTTTTTCCTGCATAGCGCTGAATTCAATGGCTAACCCATCGAATTGAAAGACATCCGAATTTTTCATAGAGTTTAAGGCTTTGGCTGAAGAAGCCAACGTAACCAATGCTATGACAAGAATAGTCAGGCGTTTGATGAGGGGCTTCTGACTGAAAATTAAAGAAGGATACAGACCAAACCCTAAAACAAAACCGCTAAATAGGCCGCCTAGGTGAGCTGCCACATTGACGTTAGACTGCTGCAGTCCATACCCTAAATTCATGACGATGAAAACAATAACCTTTTTGAGGTTAGAATCTCTCCTTTCTTCGGAAAACAGCTCTGTGTTGAGAAGAACGAACAATCCTCCAATGATCCCGAAAATAGCTCCCGATGCTCCCGCCTCTACTGTATAAGAATGTAAATGCGCAAATTGGCTTGCCAGCCCTCCGAAAATCCCCGAGGCCAAATAAAGAGCCGTAAATCGGGCTTTCCCTATCAGCGGTTCAAGGGTAGTTCCTATGTCAAATAAGACATAGAGATTCATCACAAGATGGATGATCCCAAAGTGGACAAACATCGAAGAAAATAGACGCCACGGCTCCCCATGCAAAATAGTTTGGCTATTGCATCCGCCCCAATGCAGAATTTGTTCGGTTGTCGGCGCAAAAAAGGAAACGCCGGAGCCAACCATTAATACATACATGATTAAATTAGCAGCGATGAGCAGAAACGTAATGCGCGTGTTTATCATAGGAATGATTTTTTAAAAAGACGTGCTTCTAACTCTGGGATAAAAGGAAAAATGATCTTATCCTCCACGGAGACGTATGCGGGATTCATCTCGACTGGAGCCGCATTGGGAAACCAATCGAGGAAACGTCTTCTTTTTTCCGTATAGAAAAACTTTTCGTCGCGGTAGATATAGTGATTGACCCGTATTTTTTCGACACTCACACTAAGCGTTAGGCTTTTTCTGGGAAAGGGAACTTTGTTTTCTGTGACGTGGTAATAAGGCCATTTATATCTGCAGTAGTGAGGCTGTGTGATTTCCTTGACTAGCTTGGGTTGAACAATCGATTTGACAAACTTGTTTCGATACCAATCGGTAGGAGCTTTTTTGGTTAGGCTCCCGATCAAAGTTTGATGTGCTTCGACCTCTGCCACTCCGGAGTTCCCATAATGCTGCCAATTGATCCCCACTCCAGCATATTTTTCATATTCTTTGAGGAATTCGGGTAGATTTTTTTTCTCAATGGGCACGATGAACTCATCCGTATCGATGATCGCCAACCAATATGTCTCATGTTTCTTTTTTTCAACTAGATCCTTATAGGCTCCACATTGGATTTTGTTCCAATGCTTCTGGTTTTTGCCCTGATAAGGCCATTCGAACAGTTCAACGATACCCTCATCAATATACGGTTGCAGAACGACTTGGAAATCGTCTTCGCTGAGGTTGTTGTAGAGATAGAAATGTTCAATGCCGATCAGGCGGTTGTATTCGATCCATTCTTTTAAAAACCGCGCTTCATTCCTAAAAATGGCGCAAACCGAAACGTAATATTTAGGAGGAGGCGAAGAAAAAATGAGGATGCAAATCGGCAGGATAGCAGCGAAGATAAATAATATACGTCTCAAAGAAGCCTCCGTAAGAGATGCCATCTAAGGCATGGTTGTTGAAATGCATAAGCACGAATCTCTTCAATAGAAAGTTTAGAAAAAAGAACAATTTCTTTATCGGTCAAACCACTCGCTACCTGCAAGCTGACTTTTTTCAAACATTTTTGAAAAATTCCCCGCTCGATAAATAAGCGCGTACCAAAAAAGACAAAAACCGGAAGGCTCCAAAGTGGTTCAAAGACACCAAGAGCCAGGGCGAGCAAAAATACGATGGATTCTCTAGACGATCGAAAAAGAGGGCCTAACAACCGTCTCCATTTCTTAGGGGAAGTCGCATAAGCCAGGTGTTCCTCAAACCGCGGCTCTTGAAACATGCAGCGCAGAACGTGAACAGCTTCATGAGTTAAGACTTCGACGGGTTTGTAACCCCAGCTTTTGAGCTCAATGGTAGCGGCTCCCTCATCGGAAATCCAAGTAGCGCCTCCTTCCCAAAAGAAAAGACGTTTGGCCTTACTTACGGGAACCCAGTCGATCGCAAAGCCCATCAAAGGCTGTAGAATAGCATTCGTTTCCTGCCACTGGACCGCATAGGACGGCGCAGCTCTTTGAATGCGCTTCTCAAAAGCTTCTCCGGCCTCTTGTGGTCCCGGCAGAAGTCCTCTTTTAAGCGCGGCGCAGAGACTTTCGGTACTTAAGGAATAAGAGTGTAAATCCAATGACATTGAGGAACGTGATTACTCCAAAAAAGAGAAGGATTTTATTCGTTTTCTTCGTGATTTTCATCAGCCGTTCGCGCACCATTTTTTCAAAGGGGTTTTCATTCTCAAACCACGTTCCGCCATAGAGGTGGCGCGAATAGATCGCTAGATCGTCTCGAGGCGCATTGAAATAAAAGGCGGGAAAAGCGACATCGCGGCTTCCTCCCTTGCCAGCAAGCTCTTTAAAGGACTCTCCAAGTGCTAAGAATGTGCGATGAGCCACACGGTTGATCACAGCATCGCGGTCTTTGCCTGGGTAATCGCGATCGAGTTGATCCCATTTTTGCGCAAGCCATTCCATACAGCGCTCTAAAATGGGGTGTCCCGCTCTTGAAGCGACGATGTTGTTGGTAGGAAGAACAGAAGAGCTCAGCGCCGTTTTGTAGGGCATCTCCATCCCAATGAACAAATCCAGATTGGAGTTGAGGGGCTGGAAAGACTTGAAACATTTCACATCATGATCAACGTAAATGCCCCCCTCGTGAAAGAGAATTTCATAGCGCAGAACGTCTGACTTTTCCCCATAATTGTCCGATTTATTGTAGCAGTCGAACAGGCGAGCAAACTTCAGATCTTGGATGAAACATTTTTGAAGTTTGGGGTGAGGAACGGGCCGGTCGCGATCCGTCCAAAATTTAAAGGTCCAGTCCGGGTGTTTAGCGACCCATGAACGAACATTCTCGATCGATTCGCGGGGAAAGGACTTGGGGCCGATCCAGATAAAATGGATTGTTTTAGGAATCCGCTGAGTGAGACTTTTTTCTTCTAAGAGAGGAAGGCTGCGTTCATAGACATTTTTAAAGAAAGCGAGATTTTCAAAATCTTCGGACGTTTGGACAAATTGCCACCTTTCTGTTCCTTTGCCCATGAGGGTTTCAAAATCGGCCTTGCCCTTTTCTTCTTTCTTTTTAAAACATCCCCACAGAAGAGGAAGTAGCGCGAGAACGACGATTAACTTTTTCATATTTTCCGTACCATACATTTTATGGAAAATCCCATTAGAAGCAAATTAAAAGCACCCGTTGTTCCTATCAAGATGAGCATGCGATTAAACTTATTTTTAACTTTTCCTAGATCATGCGTGATCTGTTTTTCAAAAGACACTTCTTTCTTTTGTCCATCAGACGATGTATTAGCAAAGAAATAAGCCGCAAGAAATACGATAAGGCCCACTATATTCTTATCTCCCTTTAGAGCCAAACGGAATTCCAAGGAGGGCGGATGCGTAAATTCGATTTTTTGAAGGCGGGGGAGAATCTCTTCTTTCCGATAGATCGTCATGTGGAGATAGAGACAATTATCGCGGCCCATTTTAAACTGCCAAGCCAACATATTTTCCATACCTTAGATTTAAAATGACCGAGTGAGAAAACAGCCATCAGCAGAAAAAAAAATTAAAGATTTGGCCATTATTAAATAATTTTCCATAGATAAATCATTTCCGTCAATCTTCTCCTCCTTGTGCAAAATAGTCAAAAGATGTTATCAACCTTTAAACTACCGCCTTGGTTATGAAAAAAGCGCTTATTATCGTCGAGTCTCCCGCGAAAATCAAAACTCTCAAAAAGTTTTTGGGTAGCAATTACATTTTTGAGTCGTCGCTCGGTCATATCCGCGACTTGCCCAAAAAAGGGTTTGGTATCGACCTCGAAAACGATTTCGAGCCCCAGTATGCGATTCTCGATGAAAAACAAGAAGTGATTGACCGGCTCAAGAAAGCAGCCAAGCAAGCCGAAGTCGTTTATCTCTCTCCTGACCCTGACCGCGAAGGAGAGGCCATCGCCTGGCATATTCAATCTATATTACCTAAAGGTACTAAATCTAAGCGCGTCACCTTTAATGCGATCACGAAAGAAGCAGTTCTCGAAGCCTTAAAACATCCTCGCAGCATCGACCAAGCACTCGTTGATGCCCAGCAAGCCCGCCGTATGCTCGACCGGATCGTCGGTTATAAAATCTCTCCGATCCTCACCCGCCGTGTTCAAGGAGCCCGCGATGGCGGTCTCTCCGCTGGCCGCGTACAGTCTGTGGCTCTTAAACTTGTCGTCGATCGTGAAAAAGAAATCGAAGCTTTCATCCCCGTTGAGTATTGGAATATCTTTGCCGAGCTCCAAACCAAAAAGACAGAAAAACCCTTCACAGCCTTCCTCCACTCTGTCGATGGAAAGAAAATTGAAAAAGAGAAGGTTGAGGGCAAGGATTATTACCTCCTCCCCGATGAGAAAACAGCCACTGACATCACCACGCGTCTCAAAGGCGCCACCTTCAAAATCGAATCCGTCGATCGGAAGGAAAAGAAAAGAAATCCTACGCCTCCCTTTATCACTTCTACGCTCCAACAAGAGGCTAGCCGCCACTTTGGATTCTCAGCCACCCGCACTATGAGCATCGCTCAAACTCTCTACGAAGGGGTGGAAATAGGCGATGAGGGTTCTGAGGGTCTTATCACCTACATGCGTACCGACTCTGTCCGCAGCGCTCCTGAGTCTATCGAGGCCGCTCGCAAACACATCGGTAAAGAATACGGAAAAGAATTTCTCCCTGAAGAACACCGTCAATATGCTTCTAAAAAAAGCGCACAAGACGCCCACGAAGCGATCCGACCCGCCAACCTCGAATATCCTCCGGAAAAGATCCAAAAACATTTGACACCTGATCAAATCAAACTCTATACCCTTATCTGGCGCCGTTTTATCGCATCGCAGATGAACCCTGCCATCTACGACACCGTCTCCGCTGACGTCGCTACCAACAAAGATCTTCTTTTCCGAGCGAATGGCTCGACGATCAAATTCCAGGGATTCCTTGCCGTGTACGAAGAAAAGCAAGATGAAAAAGAGGAAGAGAGCAAAATGCTTCCCCCTCTGACAGAGAATCAACCCCTCCAACTCCTTAATCTCACTCCTGAACAATCCTTCACCAAGCCCCCTGCTCGCTTCACCGAAGCTTCCCTTGTCAAAGAACTCGAGAAATCAGGCATCGGACGCCCATCTACCTATGCGACGATCATGCAGAAGATCCAAAGCCGCGACTACACCGTTAAAGAAAAGGGCGCCCTTCACCCCACCGAGCTCGGCCGCGTGATCGCCCGCATGCTCTAAGACAACTTCCGGCTCATAATGGATATCACGTTTACCGCCACGATGGAAGATAACCTCGAACTCATCGCTGAAAATAAAATCCCATGGAAAGAGCTGATCGCTGAATTTTGGAAAGAGTTCATTCCTACCGTAGAAAATGCGGAGAAAGAAGCGTTTGTTCCTAAAATTCTCACCGACCTCGCATGTCCCGACTGCGGCCACAAACTGCAAAAAATTTGGTCCCGCAGTAAATACTTTTACGGTTGCTCTAACTATCCTGAATGCAAATACACGACCCCCATCGAAGCTCTCGACTTCAACAAAGAAGAATATGCTCCCGGCTTTAACTGGGATCAGCCTTGCCCTAAGTGCCAAAAAACCATGAAGCTCCGCTTTGGCCGGTTTGGGCCATTCCTCGGATGCACCGATTACCCCAAATGCCGCGGCATCGTCAACATTCCCAAAAAGGGTGAAGCGCCGCCTGAAGATATGCCCGCCTGCGTCGCCATCGGCTGTGATGGCAAATTATCCCCCCGCCGCTCCCGCTTTGGAAAAATTTTCTACTCCTGCTCGAACTATCCCGATTGCGATGTCATAGTCAACAACCTCGAAGATCTCGCCTCCAAATACGTGAACCACCCCAAGACGCCCTATGTCAAACGAGCCAAAGTCAAAGGTGAGAAAGGGAAAAAGGGAGGCTTCCAGCAAAGAGCTTATGCCCTTTCTAAAGAGCTCCAAGCCATCGTCGGCGCTGAAACGATGTCCCGTCCCGAAGTGACCAAGAAAGTGTGGGAATACATCAAAAAGCACGACCTGCAAAATCCCAAGAACAAGCGGCAAATTGTGCCCGATGCGAAACTCGCTAAAGTCTTCGGCAATAAAGAGCCCATCGACATGATGCAGCTAGCGCGCGTCCTCAGTCCCCATTTTAAATAAACATGAACCCTATAGCCTTAAGTGACGTCAAAAAAGGCCTACTCAAGGCCTTCGTCGCATTAGGCCCCCTTGGCAACCTCCTTACTCCTCAAATATTTTCTCATTCCTTTCGTACATATTATCTAATTTTACTAGCTTTCCCGCTGTTCTATATCCCCTTACAAAAAAGACTGCTCAAGATCATTGTTATCTCGGCACCTCTCTTCATTTATTGCTTTTTTTCTGCGTTATTCATTAACCAGAATGAACAAGCCGATTTCCCGATCTTTAGATGCTTTTTGTTGTATTTTCAGTTTTTATTTGTTTTTGGGGTCTCAACTACTTTGACCGATGATAAAGACGGAATAACCATTTTGAAGCTTTATATTAAATTCTTTTTTGCCTCCATTATTATCGGTTACATTATGTACCTAGGGTTTTATCTTCATTTTTTGCCAGCTCAACTATTAGAACATTTTTCAGTAATATCACAACATGGATATGGGTTTCTCCGCTTTTCTCCGGGTTCTTATCCCAATGAATATGGCATGGTTTCTAGCTTTGTTCTATCGATCTTAACCTGGTCCCTCATGGAATCAGCAGTAAAGCTATTTTCTAAGCTGGTATTAATTCCTTTTTATCTTCTTACTTTTGGAGCGCTTTTATTAACTACAACCCGCACAGCTTATATATCCTATTTTTTCATCCTCTGTTTTATGGCCTGGAAGAAGCGTTGCCTGATAAAAACGATGGCTTTTGTCGCTGGAATTTTTGCGACACTAGCAACGATTTTAAATATTTGTGGGATCAGCATTTTGAATGTTTTTGCTGTGGGGTTTGCCCTGGAAAACTACGATAACGGCTCTTTAAATGAAAGATTTGCGGCTTGGTCGAAAGGTTTAGAATCCTTCCAAGACAATCCTCTTTGGGGGGGCGGATTTGCTTCGGCCATTAACATCCACAACCTTTACCTTCAGGTTCTTTTCGAGCTTGGAATTGGTGGAATAATAACTATTCTTGGGGCCTTTTTGTTTTCCTTTTTAGAAAAAGGATACATTCGTTTGAATCGAACCGCTAGTCAAACAAACGAACAACGATTTTTGCACATGATTGCAATATCCGGCATCGTTCATGTGTTATTATTTGCAACGACTAATCATAACCTTAATCACCATTTAACGTGGATAGTGATTTTTTTATGTTACTCTCTTTCCATTCGTAGTCGCTCTATCGCCTCACCTAATCTCCCGGCCTTTTCTTGAGCGGTTGCATATTTAGACGGACTTGGCGCTGCGACTTCTTCGGCATCTAAAATTTTTTCCAGATCCTCCTCGACAAAATCTTCTCGCAAAAACAATCCATCATTTTCAGCAGCTTCGCGCAGCTCTGGTTGATCGAAACAAATGACCGAAGTGCCGCAAGTTCGTGCCTCGGCAAGGGGCATACCGTAGCCTTCATAAAGAGAAAGAGTAATATAATAACGAGCCCCCGAAAGGTAATAAGAAAGATCTTCATCAGGAGCGTTTCCCAATAACTTAATAAAATCAGGAAATTGTTCTTGGGCCTTCTGAAGTAGAAGAATAATCTTCTCATTTTTCCACCCGCCAGCTCCTACAATGACAAGAGGAGGAAGCTGCTTCTTTTTTTGCAGAAGCTTCACATAAACTTCGACTAGCTGGATAAAATTCTTTCTAGGTTCAAGGGTGCCTACCGTTAATAAGTAGTTTTTGTAGGACAATCCCGAGGATTGTATTTTTGAGGTGACATCGGCTTCATTCCTATATTGCAAGGTTTGGCGAATGGGCGGCGGCATGAC
>VFSW01015255.1_pt1 | contig 10570 bp, 9 predicted proteins | sample 5358111 | NCBI WGS metagenome assembly VFSW01 (sample SAMN11554181, study PRJNA540505) | mine drainage metagenome | isolation source: sediment from site ElyBrook_90M | place: USA: Ely Copper Mine, Vershire, VT | collected 2017
ACAGACGCTTCACTTCTGCGCTGTTCCAGTTGTGTCTGCTTTTCCCGATAGCGGATCAAAACGCACACGCTGCGGCACTTCGGTTTCGGGCCAAATTTCAGAAGTCGTCTCCGGGCGCCGATATCAGTCTGGCCGGTGTCTTAGTTCGGCAAGCCGGCTTTGGTGAGGCCCTGGGCGACTCGCTCGACGTCCTCAGGCCTGAAAGGTTGTCGCCCGAAATGCTCCCTGAACGAGTATTTTGGATTGATCTCCATGAGTTCGCGCCACACGCCGCGTGCCTCATCGACCTCTCCGAGGTGTCCCAAGGCAGAGGCCAGCACAGCGCGCGTAAAATCCGTGCGCGGCACCAATAGGACGCGCTGGCGGAGCAGGGCTGCCGCTCTCTCATAGTTGCCGGCAAGAATGTTCGCGGTGCCAAGGAAATGGAGATATTGCTGAACCCAAGCGGGATCCAGCCGCATGGCGCGCTCGAGCACGTTGATCGCCTCCAAAGGACGTCCAGAGTAAGTGTAAATACTGCCGAGCGTGGCGTACGCGAACGCGAAATTCGGATTAAGCGCAAGTGCGACATCCGCCTCCGACCGTGCCCGATAAAGGTCCCGATCCAGCATGGCGGCGAGCGCCCCCATGCATCGCGCAAGCGGTTCGTTCGAGTCCTTCGCTATTGCCGTTTGTGCGTAATTCTTGGCAACTTGCAGCGCGTCGTCGGGATTATCGCTCCAGCGGTTGACATAGTCGAATATGTGAGCCCAAGCGAGACCCGCATAGGCCTGCGCGTAATTGTGATCAAGCTCAACGGCAGTCTTGAGGAGCCTTACGGATTGTTCAAAGGTCTCACGGTTTTTGTTTTCTCCCCATAGAAACACTCGTCCAAGAAGATAAAAATCGTAAGCTTCAACATTGCAGCTGTTGCTATCGGCCAGCCGCGACCTTTCCGTTGGACTAAGTGTGACCTTGAGCGCTGTCACAATGCGGCGGGTTACATCGTCCTGTACCGCGAACAGGTCGGTCAGCTCCCGGTCATATCGCTCCGCCCACAGATGCCGGCCGCTCGCCCCGTCAACAAGCTGAGCAGTGATTCGCACCCGAGCGCCGACGCGGCGGACCGATCCTTCCAGCACCGAATGCACCCCAAGTTCACGGCTGACAGTGCGAATGTCGACCGAACGTCCTTTGTAGGTAAAGCTCGAATTGCGCGAGATCACCATCAAGCCCGCGATCTTCGAAACGTCGGTGATGATGTCTTCGCTGATGCCGTCGGAAAAATACTCTTGCTGCGGATCACCGGACATGTTGATGAAGGGCAGCACTGCGATGGAAGGCTTGTCCGGCGGTGCGGACATCGGCCGCGGCGCTTCGGACACGATATTGCCCTTCGACGTCAGATCGAGCCGATAGACCCGCACCGGACGCGCGATGTTCTTTAGGTTGTATTCCCCGAGGTCAATGAAAGTCTCTTTCAGTTTATCGCGTACTTGTTCGTAGGCGGCGTAGGAAAGGCAAATGCTGTCAGGCTCGGCGATGCCTTCAATTCGTGCTGCAATATTGACGCCGTCTCCAAGGATGTCCTCGCCTTCGATGATGATATCGCCGACGTTGATCCCGATCCGGAAGCGTATCGGGTCGGATCCGCCACCGGCGTGGCGCTCGCGAAGCTGTCTCTGTATCTCGATCGCGCAGCTTACCGCGTTCAGGACACTCGCGAACTCCACCAGCGCGCCGTCACCCATGAGCTTGACGATGCGGCCCGAATGGGCGGCGATCGCCGGATCGATCAGTTCACGCCTTAAGGCATTCAAACGTGCCAGCGTTCCGGTCTCATCGATACCAATTAGGCGGGAATAACCGACAACGTCGGCGGATAGGATTGCTGCGAGCCTCCTTTGGACGCGCTCTTGCGCCATGTGAATCGTACCGCCGCGCCGGCCTAATCGCCGTTACTTTATGGTTCACCAGGTGGGGTGTCTATCGAGGCCCCAAGTCCGAACCGGGTCATGTTCGACCGAGACAGCCGGTTTTGCTTACCGGTTCAGGTCCGCTTCACGCCGTAAACGACGAAGTGCTGCGTGTCGGCGAAATAGCGCGATGGGCCATTTCCGGACAAACTGCATCGCAGCAAAATAGCGTGCTACTCGATCACCTCGTCAGCGCGAACCAGGGTCGGCGGAGAAATTGTAATTCCTATTGCCTTAGCAGTTTTCAGATTGAGAACTAACTCGAACTTGGTCGGCTGTTCAACCGGCAAGTCACCCGGTTTGGCACCCTTGGCGATCAGGTCAACAAATTCGGCGGCTCGTCTAAATATAGCAGGGAAGTCTACGCCATAGGACAATAGACCGCCCGCATCGACCCATTCGCGAAAGCCGAATACCGTTGCGACTTTATGCCGAATAGCAAATTCTGCGAGCCGTTCCCGGTCGCGAAAAAACACCGGCGAGGTCGGGAAAATAACAGCGCTGCGATAATCAGATGGTACCTCTGCCAGCGCTTTTTCGTAGTCATAGGGCTGGTCATGCAATTGGACATCGGCAAGCCGCAATCCGAACTCCGGCGCGACACCGCTTGTTGCCTTCCATTGATCCTCTGATGCCAAGTCCCAGAACACAGTCGCCGCATGGAGGTTCGGCAGAGCCTGTGTCAGGAGGTCAACGCGCTTTTTGGCGAGATCGATTTGTTGCAGGTAGAGACCGGTCACCTCTTTAGCCGGCCGAGCAAGGCTCTTAATGTAGCCGAACGCGAGCGGATCATAATCTATTGCGATCATCACCACAGGGATGCTCGGCGCTGCCGCGACGAGCGCTGCCATTGTAGGCTGATAGATCGCGAGGACGATGTCGACTTTTCGACGAATGAGCTCCTGAACTGCCCCCGCGTTACCTCCGGGTTGCTGCGCCGGGTTGACGAAATCCAGACTAAGGTTTTGGCCTTGAATGTATCCAAGCTCACGTAGGCGTCGCTCGAACGCAACATAAGGCGGGGACGTTGGAGATTGGATACTCACGATACCAACGCGGGTCATCGCCGGCTGCGCGCGCGCCGCGAGCGGCCATGCCGCCGCACCGCCGACAAGCATGATGAACTCGCGTCGTCTCATGGGCTCCCCCAAGCAGAGCCACAACTTACCAGCCGGAGCCATCTTGTGCATCACAGCAATTGCGGCTGCTGGACTTCAGTTCCGGGTCAAGCGCTACCGATGCGTACACCGCCGGCATCGTATTAGGTCCGAAATAGTCTAAAAGCGGACTAGTGGGGTTCCGGGGAGCAGCCCGAGGAGGGGCCGTGTTGGAGGCCCGAAATTCAGTACTCGGGATACAAATTCCGAACTTTTGCATTTCCACTTGTTCGACGTCGGGTACGTGCCGCCCAGCGACCGTCTGCATCTTGATCGGTGCAAGGGTGTCACATTAAGATGGCTGCAGCCCCCGCTCGCTGTCAGTTGCGATCCTGACATCTTGAAAGGTGCAAGGGTCGCACGACGCGCGGATGTCAGACGGCGAATTACGCACGGTAACGACCCACCATCGGCCCATGCAGCCACCCGATACACGCGTCTAGCACCGACCGTCGGCGCACGGTCCGCTTTGGCACATTGTTGTTGGGCCACCCTGTCAGGCATGCTCATTCACGAGTGGCGCCCTCGACACGCTGTTTCACCCAGACGATCATGCGCACTGAACGGAGTTCGGGGGTTATCATGGATGTCGGAGGTTGGCTGCGGAGCCTCGGCCTCGAACAGTACGAGCGGGCGTTCCGACAAAACGAGATTAACGAGAACATCCTGCCTCGCTTGACTGCGGAGGACTTGAAGGACCTTGGCGTAGTTATTGTCGGGCACCGCCGTACGCTGCTCGACGCCATCGCTGCCCTGCGCGCTGACGCTAAGCAAAGCCGCCGGAATCAGTCAAAATTACCGCGCGCCCGGCTTCCGGTGGTTGTTGAGGGCCCACTCAACTCTTATCCAAACGATCCGCTCAATTCTCATCGTCGCTAAAGTCCAGATCCGAGTAGCTCGTTGCGCGCCCAATAATCCCCGCCATTTCCGCGTGAGCAGCCTCCCTTTCGGCACGTCCCAACGCCGGATCCTCAGCCTTAATTCTCAGGGCGTCGGCACGGGTAAACCGATCGGCGAAGTCGATCTCTTTTAATTTATCAAGAGCCACCATTGCGCCCTTCCAGTTTCGTTCCGCCACCGCGAGCCGAGCCTCAATTTTGTTGAATGCCTCTTGACCCGACCGGCGCGCGTGCTCTTTTATGTACTGCGCGTCAGCAATAGCTGTTTTTCTATCGCCACCCTTTGCAGCGATGATCCCACGCAAGAAGCGAAGCGGTATAGCCGACGCCGTGTTGCCAGGCTTGTACCTGATCGTGCAGCCGACCGGTGTGAAGTCTTGGGCGGTCCGCTACCGCACTGGTCGTCGTACGCGGAAGCTGACGCTGCGCGGTCGTTATCCGGTTCTATCGTTGGCAAAGGCCCGTGAGGCCGCTAGGCGGGCCCTGGAAAGCGTTACAGGCGGCGAGGACCCTGCTGCTGCCAAGTCCGCGGGAACACCTGCAGACGACACCTTGGCCGCGTACATAGCCTTGTATCGGGAAAAGCACGTCAGCACGGTGCGACCCGGTACTGCGGCCAACATCAACCGCGAGCTTGAGCGCATGCAGGATGCGTGGCCTGGGCGCTCGCTGCGATCGATCTCAAAGAAAGACGTGATCGCAGTTATCGACAAGGCAATGAAGCGGGGCCCGTCGGCCGGGGTGACAGCCTGGAAGGTAGCAAAGGCATTTTTCGCGTGGTGCGAAGCCAGAGAAGATGATTTCGCGAGTCCGGTGCGATCCATTCGCAAGCCGGCGAAAGAGAAGTCCCGGGACCGCGTGCTCGATGATGCGGAACTCAAACTCACCTGGGAAGCCGCGGACGCGGCAGGCGGCGCCCACGGGGCTCTGGTCAAGCTCTTAATTCTGTCCGGCGCGCGTCGCAACGAAATCACCGAACTGGCGCGCGACGAGATCGCTACCGACGCCATCGAATTACCAGGCGAGCGCACCAAGAATGGATTGGCACATACCATTCCGATTACACCGATGATCCGTGAGGTGCTCGATACATTGCCTAGATCCGGCGCGTTTGTGCTCAACGGGACGGATCGTCCATTTGGTGACCACAGTGGTGCAAAGGGAAAGGTCACTCCTGCGATCCGGCCGTGGACGCTTCACGATTTACGTCGGAGCTTTGCGAGCGGACTACAGCGGCTTGGGGTTGCTCCGCATATCGTCGAATTGGCGTTGAACCATCGGAGCGGGACCTTCAGCGGAGTTGCGGGGATATACCAGCGTCACCGATATGACAGAGAGGTCTGTGAGGCATTCCAATGTTGGAGTAATCACATTGAGGCATTGATTAAGTGAGAAGGCGGCCGCGCCTTAAACTGTATCAGCTCGAATCTGATCTGACGGACGGCACCTGGTTGAGCGATCGGGTATTGATGTCCGATGTGGTCAGGCGGCGATCATTTTCTCCTTTGTCATCGGCAGTGCGTCCAGGAAGGTCTGCATCGGGGTTTTGCCGAAGCACCAGCGGCCTTGATGTGGTCGCGCCTCGTTATATTCCTTGATCCAAGAATCCAGATCGGCCTGCAGCTCATCGATCGAACGATACACCTTTTTTCGAAAGGCAACACGGTAGAACTCGTTCAGCACGGTTTTGTGGAAGCGCTCGCAGATGCCGTTGGTCTGGGGGCTCTTGGTCTTGGTGCGGGTGTGATCGATATCCTCGACTGCGAGATAGAGCTCATATTCGTGCCGTTCGGGGTTGCCGCAGTATTCGCTGCCGCGGTCAGTCAGCATGCGCGTGAGCTTTATGTCATGGCTCTCGAACAGCGGGATCACGCGGTCATTGACGAGATCGGCGGCAGTGATCGGCGTCTTGCGATCGTAGAGTTTGGCGCAAACCATCTTGCTGTAGGTGTCGATGAAGGTCTGCTGGTAGATGCGCCCAACCCCCTTCATGTTGCCGACATAGAACGTATCCTGGGCGCCGCAATAGCCTGGATGCTCGCTCTCGAATTCGCCGTGGGTCTCCTTTTCGGTCTTGGCTTTCTCCAGCGCGACGACCTGCGCCTCGGTCAGCACCAGGCCATCCTGGGCGCTCTTGGCTTCCAGCGCCTTGAGCCGCTTGTTCATAGTCTCAAGGTCATGGCGCAGCCACACGCAGCGTACGCCGGCGGGTGATACCGTCAGCCCGTGCTTCTTGAGTTCGTTGGCGATACGGACCTGCCCAAAGGCCGGCTGCTCGACGGCCATCGCCACGACGGCGTCTTCGACCTCCTTTGGCACACGGTTCTTCGGTATCGGCTTCTTGCGGCTGATCTCCTGCAAGGCAAGTTCGCCGCCTTGGTCGTACAGTTCCTTGAAACGGTAGAAGCTGTCGCGGCTGTAGCCCATCATCTTGCAGGCTTGGCTTACATTGCCGAGTTGCTTAGCCAACTCCAACAGCCCAACCTTCGCGCGGATGATCTTTTGTTCGGTGGTCATGATGGTGGTCTCCAATCCGCCGAGGCGGGGCGCTACACAACCCCGACCAGCTCCGCGCCCCGCCTCGGCTATCGTTGTGCCAGGGGGCCAGAACACCACCGTCAGATTAACTCTTAGCTAATGCACTTAAACCACAAGCGTTCGTCCCATAGGGCCAATTTTTCTTGGCCTACCGACGATGATTTCCCTGTCCATCAATCGACGTCTCTATCCGTGAGAGCATCTCTGCAAGGATGTTGCGCACATCGAGGACCATTTTGGCCGCAATAATTTGCTCTCGACCTGCGGCGCGGAGCACGGCGTCCAGCACCTCGCTTGAGTGCCTGATGAGCGACAGCAGATGGTCCCCACGAGGTCCCTTTTTCCCAGCGAACCAATTCTTCACCGTTCGTTCATTCGCGCCGGTCCACCGCATGACCGTTTTCACGGCTCGATGGCTGTTGCCGAGTTCGGCTCGTAGCGCAGCAGCAATCGCTGCTTGATAACTTACACCATTTCTTCCCCTTCTTGTGCCGCTTGGAAAATAGTTGCCCTTTTTCGGAAACATGTTTCCGCATCTCCCCAGTTAGACTGAGCTAGGAAGACCGGAAACTGCGACGCGCGGGATGCCAAAGCGGTGACGAATCTTCGTCGCCTCGTCGCTGGTGTCGTTGAATTGGCGCGGTTGAGTAGCCGGCTGTAGGGAATGAGCGTTGTGAATCTGGGTGAAATGGAAATTGCGGGCGCCGGCGCTCGATCGCTGCCTGCTCCGACCGGACGCGCTGCAGAGTACGTCCGGATGTCAACGGAACATCAAAAGTATTCGACCGAAAATCAGGCGGAGGCGATCCAGCAGTACGCGGCGCGCCGCAGCCTGACTATCGTTCGCACTTACGCAGACGAAGGGAAAAGCGGGCTTAGCCTGGACGGCCGAGATGCGCTCAAACAGTTGATCGCCGACGGCCAAAATGGGCCGGCCGATTTCACGACGATCCTGGTCTACGATGTGAGTCGCTGGGGCCGGTTTCAGGATGCAGACGAGAGCGCCTACTACGAATACATCTGCAAGCGAGCAGGGATCTCTGTTCAATATTGCGCCGAGCAATTCGAAAATGATGGCAGTCCGGTCTCGACCATCGTTAAAGGTGTCAAACGAGCAATGGCCGGCGAATATAGCCGGGAACTTTCGGTAAAAGTTTTCGCAGGCCAATGCCGCCTTATCGAACTCGGTTACCGACAAGGCGGTCCTCCCGGATTCGGGTTGCGACGACGGCTAATTGATCAGGCAGGCGAGTTCAAAGGAGACCTCGCCAGGGGAGAGCAGAAAAGTATCCAGACGGATCGGGTTGTCCTCGTCCCGGGCCCACCTGAGGAACAGGAAACTGTCCGTTGGATTTATCGGGCATTCGTTGAAGACGGCAAGTTCGAGAGCGACATTGCCGACATTCTCAATGCCCGCGGTATTCGAACGGATCTTGGCCGGCCCTGGACCCGTGGGACCGTCCACCAAATCTTGATCAACGAGAAGTACATTGGCAATAACGTTTGGAATCGGGCCTCTTTTAAGCTCAAGAGAAAACGCGTCCGTAATAGCCCCCACATGTGGATTAGGGCTGATGGGGCATTTGATTCGATCGTTGAACGCCAGCTCTTCGAGGCGGCACAGGTCATCATCCGCCAGCGAGCGCATCGCCTCTCAAATGACGATATGTTGGACATCTTGCGGCGCTTGCTGGAAGTAAACGGCTATCTCTCCGGCCTGATCATCGACGAACTGGACTCTGGCCCTTCAAGCAGCGCCTACAGCAGCCGGTTCGGGAGTCTGTTGCGAGCCTATGAGCTAGTCGGCTTCACGCCGGATCGCGACTATCAGTACATCGAAATAAATCGCACTCTCAGAAGGATGTTCCCGCACATCGTTGCAGACACGATCGCTGGTGTCGTGAACGTCGGCGGCCGAGTCAGAAAAGATCCAATCACCGACCTCCTCACCATCAATGATGAGTTTACGGCTTCGATAACAATCGTCCGATGCCGAGAGACTGTCGGGGGATCGCTTCGTTGGCATGTCCGCTTCGATATGGGCCTACGCCCAGACATTACGATCGCGTTGCGAATGGATCGCTTCAACAAGGCGGCCTTGGACTATTACCTACTGCCGCGGATCGACATGACGGGGCCTCGAATCCGGCTGGCGGAACACAATGGCGTCTCGCTCGATTCATATCGGTTCGAGAGCCTCGAGGCCCTGTTTGAATTGGCGGCTCGCGCAAAGCTCTTGGAGGTTGGCTAATGGATGGTGGAGCGCATCAACTCGTCCAAATGATACCGGTCTCGCGAATCACCGTAGTCAACCCGCGGGTCCGGAATCGGAAGGTCTTCAAGGAAATCATCGCGAATATCGCGCAAGTAGGATTGAAAAAGCCAATCACTGTCACCAAACATAGCCAGCCAGATGGCGGATTCCGCTACGACTTGGTCTGCGGCCAGGGTCGACTCCAAGCTTACCAGGCACTCGGGCAGAGCGAGATACCCGCCCTCGTTATCACAGCCGGTGAAGAGGACTGTGCAGTGATGAGCTTGGTGGAGAATTTCGCTCGGCGTCAGCATCGCGCCATCGACCTTCTGCACGACATCGAGGGTTTAAAGCGTCGCGGCTACGAAGATGCCGAAATTGCCCGAAAGACAGGCCTTACAATCGAATATGTCAGGGCGGTCATCAGGCTTCTCGAAAATGGCGAGCACCGTTTGCTGCGTGCTGTCGAATCGGGCCACATCCCCGTAAGTATCGCCGTCGATATCGCACAGGCGGAAGATGCGGAGGTTCAGAATATCCTGCAGCAGGCTTATGAGAAAAAACTCTTGCGCGGTCGTAGGCTCATGATCGCCAAACGTCTAATTGAGCAAAGGCGACGCCGAGGTAAGGGTTTCAAATCCGGCGGCCAGACGCGAGAGCAGCCGCTGTCCTCGACGGCCCTTATCCGGGCCTATCGCGAGGACGTTGATCGCAAACGCGTCATTGTCCGAAAGTCGAACGCGACACGTGACCGACTGATTTTCATTACGGAGGCAATGCGCAAATTGCTTTCGGAGGAAAATTTCATAACGCTTTTGCGAGCGGAGGGCTTGGATACACTTCCTAAGAACCTTGCAGAACGCATTCAGGCTTGGGCTCAGGCTTGATCATGCCGAGAAAGTCCCAAACGGAAGTGCAGATGGGGTTTGAAAAAGCGACCCGGCGCTTGGCCATCGTAGACATTCAGCCACTGAAAATCGTATCTGCCGCCATTAAGAAGTCTCCCAAATATGCTCAGATTGTTGCATCAATGGATCAGATCGGCATCGTCGAGCCACCGGTCGTGACACCTGATCGTAAGGACCTGGGTAAGTATTTGCTGCTCGACGGACACCTCAGAATCGAAGCCCTTAAGGATCGGGGCGAAACCGAGGTCGTTTGCCTCATCTCAATCGAGGATGAGGCCTTTACCTACAACAAGCGCGTCAATCGCATTGCAATTATCCAAGAACACCGGATGATAATCAAAGCTATTGAACGCGGAGTATCGGAAGAGCGCATCGCTAAGTCATTGAATGTTGACACCGCAAGCATCAGGCGAAAGCGCCGTTTGTTGGACGGCATATGCAGCGAGGCCGCCGAGGTCCTCAAGGACAAGCATATCGCTATACATGCATTGGCCGAATTCAAAAAGTTAGCGCCACTCCGTCAAATTGAGGCCGCAGAACTTATGGTCGCTATGAACAAATACACCATCGGCTACGCCAGATCTCTGGTTGCAGCGACACCGCAGGATCAACTTGCTGAAGGCTACAAGCCAAAGACCATAAGAGGCCTGTCGAGCGAGCAAGTCGCACTCATGGAGCGTGAGACAGCCAATTTGGATCGCGAATTCCGGATTGCGGAGCAGTCTTATGGGACAGACCACCTGGATCTCGTTATAGCGAATGGCTATATCGGCAAGCTTCTGGGCAACGCGAAAGTGGTGCGTTATCTAGCAGCCTGTCGGACTGAAGTTTATAGCATGATCGCCAACGACGGTTTTGC
>VFSW01015256.1_pt1 | contig 10570 bp, 5 predicted proteins | sample 5358111 | NCBI WGS metagenome assembly VFSW01 (sample SAMN11554181, study PRJNA540505) | mine drainage metagenome | isolation source: sediment from site ElyBrook_90M | place: USA: Ely Copper Mine, Vershire, VT | collected 2017
TCTGCTCACTCGCATGGTGTAGATCGTCACAACACCAATAAAGTAGATCGTCTCGGCGCCCACTCCACGCATCCAGGTGTTGAACGGAAAGTGTGCCGTGGGAAAGTTCCTCAGCGCAGCAATGAGCATGAGGAGCGCCACAAAATAGAGCCACTGGAATAGATTGAACTTGGCGATGTACCTCCATCCGGCAAGCACTTTGTCGTCGGTGATCGCAAACAAGTATGGTCCGTAGAAAGCCAGCGAGGAAAAAATGAAGAGCACACCAACGATGACGATTGGCAGGCCGGCGTCGCTGTCGAGGAAGCCCACGACGGTGGCGAGCACTCCGTGCGTGACGAAGCAAAGTAGCCTGATGTAGCCAGGCACCTGCGTGACAAACGCAATGTCACCATTGTTGATTCGGTCGACGAGGAATAGTGTTGTGATAATTAGAAAACCGACGATCGGGTCGCCAATCAGCGAGTCGTCCTTGAGTTCGGAGAACTTGTTGAGGAACATGCCAATAATCAACTCGATCGACTCCCAGAGATACATCAGAAGCAGCGAAAGCGTCCAACGACGTGTGTTGATGTAGAGCGACCCGTTGATGAGGCAATGCACAAACGGCCAAACAGACTCCTCGCGGAAAAACGTAAACATTTGCCGGTCGCTAAAACGCAATGAATATTGCGAAAGTTTTCAATCTGGCACCGCGTGCGTGTGTGTTCTGTTGCGTTGCAAATCGTTGCACCAGTGGCTGACGATTGTCTCTATAAAAGCACACACACACGTAAAGTTTGTCCGTAAAACAGATTCGATTTTGAAGGTGTTTGTGGACATCAATTTGCCTCTGAGTTTTGTAGTGGAAATTATTCGCCTCGACATCAACGCTACACAATATGTCGGTTGGTCGCTTAAAACGCATGCTCGACTGTTTGCCGACGGGCTGTGTCGATGTCGACGACGAGAAGGAAGTAGCGATGCGCTCGCACGATTCGCGCACTCGACTGGAGAACTGTGACGGCGACGTGCGACAGTACGTCAATGATTACTCCAAATTCAACACACTCATCGAATTGGACGAATCGACGCAGAGCACAATCGACGACAACACCGAAAACAGCGCTGTCAGTGTGCCTATGTCACCAACGCTGGTGGTGTTCAACCAGTTCATCGAACGCGAGCAGATCGGCGATCGCGTGAAATGGGGTCGCATGGTGATGCAATTCATTTTCAGCATCGGTAACAACGCCGAGCAGCCTGGCAAGTTGACGTTTGGCTTCAAACGCGAGGCGATCTTCCTCGCAAGCGCCGAGCAGTTGCGCAATCCCTATCTTTTGTCGGCGCAGGTGCTCGCACACGACACCGAGTCGATGCCCGTCGACATCATTTTCTCGTTCAAGACAGGCGCCGGTAGTGCCGCGGGTGCCGATAGCGAGAAATCAGCAACGAGCATTTTCAATCAGGATGATCGAGCGGCACCGCTCGATCACACGTCGTCGTACACTAATGGTGCCATTCTGTTGCGCAACGGTACACGTGCGGTCTACCAACTGCCGCCGACGATTTTTGGCAACGTGCTCATATTCGAGGACCCATTGCGACGAGTGCGATTCTCGAGCATCGAGGCGGTCAATTTCAATTCGGACGACTTTTTGCATCGCATTGCGCGTCGCGTCGATCGCACCGACGAGACGAGCGTTGCACGTCTCTTCTGTTTGAGCAATCAGCAGCGACTCACACAACGCACCGTCACAGCGTGTTCGCGGCACGGTGTGCACAGACACTGCTTCTACATGGTGTCACTCGAGTACATGTTCACATCGCTGCTGCGTCGCGTGCACGATTATCTCATGATTTGTCAGGCGCAAATCGACTACATGAATTCGACGCCGCTCGATGGATTCGATCTCGACACCAGTCTCTACAAATTGCCCGTGACGTCGACCGATGTGGTCTTTGAGTGCGATGCACTGTCGCGTGTGCTGCAGTTTATTAACTCACATCTCATTAATGCACACCCACCGTTTGTGCCGGAGAAGATCTGTGCCAACATTCGCCCGTTTGCATCGCAGCGGCGCGAGAAAGTGGAGAACAACTGGACAAGTGTGTGGAACGAGCATGTTAGCAATAACAGCGGCAGCAATGGCGCCGTTTCTGCTACCACTGAGAAGACAGACGAGAAACCGGAAAACGACGGCGTCGACGGTGCGCCAGAACGCAATCTCGAGTGTTGCGTCACATGTGTTTTCAATTTCGTGTCTTTACCTGAACACATTACCTCGCCTGGTGCCTCGTCTGCGCAACCTGTCATTCCTGTCAAGGCCGAACGACCGCGTCGACGACCGCCAGTGATGAGCAAACGTAACGACAGTACAACCGACGACGAGAATGGCGCCGCTGGTGTTACGAACGGAGACAACGAATCATCGTCCTGCAGTGACATTGGATCGCCTCTACCAGCGCGAACACGTCACTCGGTTCCGAGCAGCATGCCGGCATTAGCCCGGCGCTCTGGGAAACACGAAAGCAACAACAATGATGATACTCCGCCAGACAGTGTGACAGATCCAGCAAAATTATACACCAATGGGTCGAGAACCAATGCACGCGCCACTGCCAACGGTGGTGGTGGTGGCGACGACAACGATGACGATGACGACGACGGTCCAAACGGATACGATTTTTCGTTTGGCAGATATTTGACAACACCGCTGCGCCACACAATGCCACCAGCGGCGTCGCTGTCGATGCTTGAGGAGCAACAGCACACGACAAATGGTGTTTCGCCATTGTTGTTGGCTACTGCGCCCGCTGGTGTTTGCGGTGCAGCCGACGGACAACAGTCGAATCGCACCCCGCGCACCGAATCACCGTCGGATCAGCAACATGCCGTGCAGAAACTCCTGCAATCTGTTACAACTGACTCGCGTGATGATTCCGAGAGCGACGATGACGACGACAATGATGGTGACGGTGAGGAGGATGAGGAAGACGACGCCGATGAGTCTTCATTTGACCTGGCGCCTGTACCAGATGTTCAACCGACACCGCGGCCTGTCGTTGGCGTGTTTGGCGCACCAATTCCAACGTCAAACACGCCATACAACGCGCCTATCATGTATCACATACAATCACCACTTTCCACACTTGGCAGCGCGACGCTTGTGTTGCCGCCACCGCCGCTTCATCATCATCATCCTCCTCCTCCTCTTCCTCCTTCTGTTGCTGTCATAAAAAAGTCAGCCACAAAATCGACCTACACCAGCGTTGAAAGTCGGAGCACCGGCAGCGGTGACCAAACAACGCAATTTCGACTGTCAACATCGTCGAGCACACAATCAAACGGCGTCGATGGTGGCGGCGCTTCGCGATAATTGGAATGAATGCACGCTAAAACTGCGCATGGTGTTTGCTTTACTGCTTTGTGTGTTTGCGTTTGTTATTAGACTCCCCACATCGAACTGTCGGCAATTGGTTTGCGTCGCGCAACGTCGTTCTTCACCGCCGATAGCCGTGCGGACGAATTTACGAAACTGCTCGACGGCGTATCGGCGCCGCTGCCAACATCGATGCGTTCGACAGGCGATCGGCCTGCACCGGCGTAACACGCTGCCAGAAGCAGTGCGCCGCCGAAGAACACAATGAGCGGCGTCATTACGATCCACCAATCGATGTCGCGATGTTCGTCGATTTTCTCCTCCAGCAAAACGCCAAACACAATGAACACAACGCCTGTGATCACTGCCAGCATTGCAACTGTGTATTTTTGCGCAATACTGAATCGTGCCGGGGCTCTCATGCCAACGGAGAGCGGGTCGCAACACATGAACGCAAACGCAACGACACCCAACACCACCAGCAGACCATTGATAATCCAAACAGGCGCGAGAATTGGCAATAAGTCGTCAAACTTGCCGTCGAGAAAGGCGCCAATGAGCAGCGAGACAACCGCGAGGTAGAAAACAAGCAGAAAGAGCACCCAATTGAGCACAAATTCAGCCAAGTTAGCAGTCAATTTTGGCGTACATAGGTACGCCATTGGCAGCGCGTGGTAGTTGGTGTCGGCCACGTAGTATTCGGTTTTGTCGGCTCTGCGCGCTCTGCCGTCGCCGATGATGCCTGGCTGCAGCGTGACACCGGCAACTACGTCGCTGAAAGCAGCCTTGAACCACATGTTGGTCTCCAGATCACCGCGTTGCAATCGCTCTTCGGCGCACGTCCGCACCGCCAACACAAGCAGCGCGACGAACATGACTATGAAGAAGAGAAACAGCACGAAGAAAATGTGCATCCATCGATACACAGGCTCGCCGTCGTTGTAGCGCTGGAGATTGTCAATCAGGAGTGCGAAGAACACAACGAGAAGCACGTAGAGCGTTGTATCGACAAGCAGATTGCCAAGCAAAATTCTCCTCAGTCGTCGCGACTCCTCTCGTGCGGCTATCGTGGCATTGTCGACCGTGCGTCCGGCAGTGGTTGTGAGTTCCTGTCGGCTCACGACGAACAGATAGATTAGTGTGTACCACGAGTAGAAAAGGATGAGGCCCGAGATGACAAAGTAGACAATCGTGACACCAAATAGGAACACGTACGCCACATCGGTGTCGGGCGCCTCTTCCAGCGTGTGTAGCAGATCGGCGACGATTATCGTCTGCAGGAGAAGCACGAGCGACAGCCACGCGCACCGCAGCAGCCAGTACATGTGAGTTCTGCAATCTTTCTGCGAGCAAATTAGTTTGCTATAGATCTGTGCACGCGTCTGACTTTTCCATCTGCGACACGAGTGCGTGCAAAGTACATTATTTTCTGGCGGGTTTTCTGCGGAATCTTTGCGTGTGTGTGTGTGCGTCCTTTATAAGATTTACGCATTTCTGCGTAAATTTCACACCTAAGAGTGTTTGATTTGCACGTTTACGATAGTAGTCGAAACGCACTAACCACATCCACACAACAACAAACACATTGCTGAATGCTCACTCTGCTGCTGTTGTTTCTACTCGCTGTCGCACTGCAAGCATCGTACGTGTCCGCGCACGGCAACGATCGCAGCGATCATGACGACGACGACGACCACCATCACCATGAGGATTTCGATCATCGTCGAGGCGTGCGCGGCTCGACGTGCAACTGCAACGACGCCGAATGCTCGATCGTCGAGAAACTCAAAGTCGGCTCGCTCTGTGCCGACGACATATGCATCGGCGGTGCGTCGGTGATCACGGGCGACGGCAATCCATGCACGACCGACGACGTCGACGCCAACGGCAATGCCGTGCATGCGTTGGTGCCCAATTGCTGTACAAACTCGACGGGCTGTGCGCAGTTCTCGCCAGGTGACTGCTTTCACTCGGAGTGCATCATCGCCTCGGGCAAGACAACGGGCACGTGTCTGCACCAGCGGCTGCCAGACGGTCAGTGCTGCTCCAACACGGTGCCGTGTCCGCAACTGCCATGTCAGAAGGCGACGTGCTTGCCTGTCAACGCGACGACGTTGGCGAGCGTGCGTGTGAAGCGAAACGATGGCAACTATCACAAAGTATTCGCCAACGAGGCTGTCATCAGCCTGACGGGTCAGTGCAACTATACCGCTACTGACAAAAAGTGCTGTACGTCGGAGGACGACTGCACGTGCCCCGACGACACCGAAGCCGTGTGCCAAGTACCGGGCGTGTGCAAGTGCCTCTCGACGTGCCACAACGAGTGTCGCGCCGACTCTGATTGCCCGCCGCTCGATGTCGATCACCCGCACTGGGCCGAGAATCCGTGCATTGTCAATCGCTGCATTCTCGGCTTCTGTCGCCCGGTGAAGGACGAGAACGCCGACAAGGATCACGATGGCATCAAATGCAAGTTTGATTGCGACGACAACGACCCGAAGAACGGAACGGCGATCTTTTGCACGGTTGAGAACACCACGACCGTCGACGTCGACGGCGATGGCATTCCACGTTGTGGCGCCGAAGTCAACAAGACGTGCTCGGGCAAGTGCGCCGCCGGCAAACTAGAGGTGTCCGAAGCCGACTTGAGTCGCGCCGTCTTCCACGACAATCACTTCTTTGTCGACAAGAACTGCGACTGCTGCGATCGCAACGCGAGCGGTATTGACAGCAGAATCTTCTGCGGCGTCAACAACGACAGCGATGCGCTGTTCGACCCGATTCTGAAGTTGGCACCCAACGGTCGCGCTGTCAACAGCAGCAATTGCCTCGAGGAGTTTTGCGTCGTGCTTGGGCCGTTCAAGAATGCCAATCAACGAGCCGACTTGGCCGACGCAGAGTGCGTGCGTGAGTTGGGTAACGACAATTCACAGAGTTTCGACGTTAACGATCCGCCACCATGCGGCGATCACTGCCCGGCCGATCCCGAGATCCAGGACCCGCTCGCGTTCTGCCCGGTGCAGGAGACAATCAACGGCTCGCCGCGTTCGGTGTGCAACATCACGCTCAGCAACGACGTCGCTGCAGGCACGACAGATTGCTGCGAAGAGTTGCTGGCGCGCAATGCGCTCAACATCGCTGCCGGCCTCGACGATCCGTTCCAGGAGTTTGTCGATTGCTGCAAGTCGCTGCCCAACGACCTGTCGCAAGTCAACTTCTCGACAGCATGCACCGGTCCCAACCAGGGCTCGTTCCCGTTGCAACTCGGCGTCTGCGAGTGCAATCAGACAACGCTGGGCACCTTGCACGCGTGCAACGGCTTCGACGCCGCCATCACGTGTGTGCGTGACAACGATCGCGACTGCTACTACGATTGCGCCGATCCGGTTGACCTGTGCGTCAATTTCCCCAAGACGATCACCAACTCTATACGCGACAAGTGCAACATCGACAAGTCGACGCTGCCCAGCGCGCTCACCGAGGATCAGTTGTGCTGCATTACCGGCATCGAAAAGGGCGCGCCGTATCGGTCGCTTGCCGATGCCGAGGGTAGTAGCGGTCACGACTTCTGTGATTGCAACGACGAGGACAAGACGGCGTTTCAGTTAATTCCGTGTATCCGCGACGCCGATCAGGACACGTTCCCGGCGTGCTTCGCCAACGGCACGGAGCAATGCTCGGCAGTGTGCGCGGCATCGTGCGACGTGGCGCGCGGTGGACCATTTACCGATCCGAGCAAGATTACGTGCGGTGTCAAAGCCACGCCGCCACCGCCGCCAAATGGAAAGCGCAGTCTCGACAGCGTCAAGGAGGTGATCGCGTCGCACAACTGGTACAACAAGCGATCGGTGCTGCTACCAGGCAAGAGCAAATGTCCGAACAAGGATTGCGTCAACAAACCGACGCGCGTCGATCAGTTATGCAGTGGCTTTGAAATCTGCAACTCGGGTTCGCAAGTATTGGCGTGTGACTGCTGCGACAAGGATTGTGTTGTGTACCCGGGCTCGCCCTACGCGTCGGGTTCGCGCAATAAGTGCTCGACAAAGACCGGCGCCGAGACTGATCGCAGCGACATCGTCGGCCACGACTACAACTGCGACGGTTTCATTCAGAAGTTTGTCGCCGCGATCGGCGCGACGGTGCTCGCGCCGAAAGACACCACACACTGCCCGTCGACTGTCTCGGATTCACGGCAGATTTTCACCATCACCGACATTGTCAACGTCGTGCAAACCGATGCCAAGTACAACTCACCCACCGCCGATGCAGCCGTTCACGACGTCACGCATACGGGCTGCGATCCGGTTGACAATACTGCGTGCACGCCCATCCAACCAGGCTTCGACACCAATCCAGCGTACGTGGTGAAGAAGCGCGCCACAGTAACCGTGCCTGGCCCGACGTGGTGCGTCAACAAGCAGTACGACCCGGCCGGCGCGGCGGCCATCATTCTATTCAATCAATGCGCGCAGTTCTCGCGTACATGCACACAATCTAACAACACCGAGATGGCGAATCCGGATCCAGATCTGTGCGGCGTGGCGCACGAGGTGGTGCTACTCATTGGCGATTGAGATAGAGAGAGAGAGCGCGCGCGAGAGAAAGGACGTGTGAGAATAAAGCAAACAACGCATCACGGTGTTCCTTTTTTTTTGTTCAGTTCATTTCAATTTCGGGCGCAAGCCACATCTTGACCTGGAAATTGCCAGGCGTGCCAACGGCATAGTCGTAGATGACACAGAGCGGCGACTCTTCCTTCGCACGCTCGGCACTGAATGGATTGTCGCGCACACCGATGCGCAGTTCGACCAGTTTGGCGTCACACTCGAAATGCATCATGCGCACGAGGTAGGCGGCAATGAATCGCATGTGCGGAATGGCAGCGAGTGTGATCTTCTCGGCAGCGCCGGACAACGGCGCGATCTGCTCGATGTAGCACGACTCGCCCGACGGTTGTTCGAGAACTTCACGCAGCGTGCTTTTGACTGGGAAGCCAACCGACTGATCGCCGCCCAACTCCTGATCGATCGCGCTCAATTTGAATGTCGTTTTCGACAACTCCAACGCAATGTCGGGCGACTCGGCGGCGAGGTGTTTTAGTTGCTTGGCGAGCACGTGCGAGTACATTATGATCTTGTACTGATAGCAGTCGACCGGCAACACACGTTTGTACTCGCATTCGTATTGCTTGAATTGCGCGCGTTGCACACTGCCCGTCTCCTCTTTGCCGTCGAGCGGGAAGAGCATCAAGTCGAGCGCCTCATTGTCGTCACCGTTTTGACGGCGACAAAACGTCAGTGTCTTCTGCGGCGTGCACGCCGCCGCGAATCGTTTCATCTTGCTGCCCATGACGACGAACATCATCGAACTCTCGCACAGGTTGTTGTAGCAAAGGAACGCGCTCGCCGGAATCTTCATGAGAAACGTCCACACACGACCATTGTCCTGTGTTAGCACCTCCATCCCGCTGTCGGTGAACAGCAGTGTGTACATTTCCGCAAAGTCGGCCAGCGTGCCGAGGATTTTGCCAATCGTGTGCGAATTCTCGTACGTGGCGTGGAAGAACAGTCCAGGCGGCAACTCTTCGCCACCTGGGCGACGATTGTATTTGCGCATCGATTCGATATCGGGTGGTGTTGGTCTTGCCCGTGGCGCGACATTACTGTTGCTGCTGCCGACGCTCGGCTTGACAGGCGGGTTGAGACCGTGAAGTAAACTGTGAAACGCCCAAGATGGCAGCACGCCGTCCTCATCGATCGTTGTGCGCGAAACAACGACAGGCGAGGCATCAGTGTCCTCTGTTGTCTTGAGTTTCTTGTTTGGTTGCAATTCAGGCGGTTTGACTTGCTCAGGTGTTGGAGTGATGACCTCGAATATTACAGTCGACTCTTGAGATGCCACTGATGCTGTCGCGGGCGCTTCGACTTTTGCTGGCCGTTTGCGTGCCAATGGATTCCTCTTGTGTTTTTCGATCGCCGCGGCGAGTTTCGCGCGCTCGGCTTCGTCTTCGTCGTTTTGTTTCGCCGCTTCAGGATCGGCGGCGCGTTCGACAGCCGCGTTCTGTGCGGACAACTTCTTAATCTTCGCGGTCTTTTGTGCGTTGAAAAAATGATCAACGGTCGTCAACTTGTGTGCGCTCATTCTTTGCTTCACCGGTAACCGTAAAAATGCGAGAAATGCACAACTTAATAGAAAATTTCCGTTTCTTCTTTTCATTTAAGAGAGAGAGTTTGATTTTGAAGCGCACGTAAATGACGACATAATCTTTGATCGCTGGTCTGGATTTATGGATGACGAAGATCTGCTCCTGCTGGAGGAACGCGGCGAGAAGAAGCCCGGCGAACCCGTGTATCTGCCCAACATCAGCGACATCATCGATTCGAGCGAGGCGCTGCTCGAGATTTCCAACTTGAAACGCAACTGTGTTCGATGTGGTCTCGTGTACACTGAAGCAAAGAATGTCGGGCATTGGAAGTGTCGTTACTTTCATCCGTTTTTCGAGTTGGCAATGCCTGCCGACGCCGTTTACAGATGCTGCAATAGACGCACCGGAGAGCAAGGATGCGTCGAAGCCGACCACAACGATCGGTACGAGGAGCGAACGGGACCGACTCGCGTGGCGCCGCACACGGTTGCGTTGTTTGGCGAGTGTAAAATTACGCCGCGCAACACGCGCGTCGATGAGCGAACCGGCGTCATGTTGATCGACCGCTTCGATGCGCTGCAGTACCAGGCGGTGACAAACCCGATACTCTTTGTTTCGCAGAAGAAGATGCTCGAGATCCAACGCAAACTGGCTGCGCGATCGAAGACATGAACTTTAACACACAGAATGAACAATGTGATCTGATACAGAACTTTTATATTCCTTCAACCGCAAAGTTGTTAGATGTGTGGCCTTAATTTGAGAATTTTTTCGGTGGCCTTAATTTGAGAATAATTAGTGGATGTGAGTTTTGTCCAAAATCGATTTTTGTTTCATAATTAAGGCCACACCCGGAGCAATTGCTCCGGGTGGCCGTTGTAAATTTGAATTTATATTTCGGCATTGTTTCCATTTCCATATGGCAACGAGCGATTATTTCAGAGTACATTGCGAGTTAAGACATGAGAGTTAGGTCGTTGATCTTCAAAGGCTCGGCAGTTATGCGTAGAATGTTCAACTCAAGGTGGCCTTAATTTGAGAATTTTTTCGGTGGCCTTAATTT